>Ga0335074_10000851_pt1 | contig 41815 bp, 42 predicted proteins | sample Lox_Sample_23_FD_206715 | JGI IMG/M metagenome (GOLD analysis project Ga0335074, IMG submission 206715) | Soil microbial communities from Loxahatchee National Wildlife Refuge, Florida, United States - Lox_Sample_2.3 | ecosystem: Environmental > Terrestrial > Soil > Wetlands | place: USA...
GCACGCGTGCCGCATCTGCCATTTGCACGCACTGTGCCGAATCGGCGATCCCGACCGGTCGCCGGTGCCCGAGCCAGCGCGCGCGGAGGCGGCGGATGCCGACCGAACCTGACCGTGGCGCGCGGCGCGCCGCGGGCCCCGCGGCCGGCGAGGGAACCGCGGCGTGCGAGGACGCGGCACGCGACGATGTGGCACGCGACGATGCGGCGCGCGAGCAGGCACTCGACCCGAGCCGTTCGATCTCCCTCGAGGCACCGGCGGGCTCGGGCAAGACCAGCATCCTGGTACAGCGATTCCTCGGCCTGCTCGCGACGGTCGACGAGCCCGAGCAGATTCTTGCGATCACCTTCACGCGCAAGGCCGCCGGGGAGATGCGCGAGCGCGTGCTGCGGGCGCTGCGGGGCGAGCCCGCGCTGGGTCGGGAGACCGGGCGCTTTGCTTCGAGTGACCCTCTCGATGCGCAGGCGAGCGCGGCTCGGGCGCGCTCGGGCGCGCGCGGCTGGCAGCTCGATGCGAGTCCGGGGCGGCTGCGGATCCAGACGATCGACGCACTCAACCGCGCGCTCGCCGCGCGGCTGCCGATTGCCGCGCGCGGGGCCGGCGAGCTTCAGATCGCCGAGCAACCGCGCGTGCTCTATCGGGCCGCCGCGCGCCGCGCGCTCCTCGATGCGGAGAGCGACCCCGTGTTGAGGGCCGACGCGGAGTTGCTGTTCGGCCGCCTCGACAACGACTTCGGACGCTTCGAGCGGCTGCTCACGGAGATGCTTCAGGCGCGCGCACACTGGCTACCCAAGCTCTTGGGCCCCGCGCGCGAGCCGGGCTCCGATCTGCGCGCCCGCGTGGAGGCGAGCCTGCGAACGATCGTCGCGGAGCGCATCAGCGAAGCCGCGGCGCGCATTCCCCGCGAGCTCATCGAGGAGGGGATCCGGCTCGCGCACGAGGCCGCTTGCCGGTGCGCGGCGGAGGGGCACGCCAAAGCCGGCCCTGCGCGCATCTGGATGCGAGACTTTCGGGCGGACGGACTGACGCTCGAGCATTGGCAGGGGATTGCGCAGCTCGCCCTGACGAACCAGGGGACATGGCGCAAGGTCCTCACGCCGCGCGAGGGCTTTGCGACCCAGGAGAAGCGGTTGCGAGAGGCGGCGCTCGACTGGCTTGCGCGGCTTGCGCGCGTGGACGGGGCGCGTGAGCGGCTCGTCGAGCTCGCGCGGCTGCCTCCGCCGGCGCTCGCCGACGACGATGCGCTTGCGCTCGCGGCCCTGTCGCGACTCCTCAAGCTTGCGGCGAGCGAGCTCGAGCTGGTGTTTCGCGATAGCGGCCGCGTCGATCACACCGCGATCGCCGGCGCTGCGCGCCAGGCGCTCATGGAAGCGGGCGCACCGACCGATCTCGCGCTGTGGCAGGGGAGCCAGCTGCGTCACATCCTGGTCGATGAGTTCCAGGACACCTCGATCGAGCAATACCAGTTGCTCGAGGCGCTCACGGCAACCTGGGAGGAGGGCGATGGCCGCACGCTCTTCGTCGTGGGCGACCCGATGCAATCGATCTATCAGTTTCGCGAGGCCGAGGTGGGGCTGTTTCTGCGCGCCTCGAAGTATGGCCTCGGCGCGGTGCGGCTGGAGCCGCTCGCGCTCACGCGCAATTTCCGCTCGGCACCGGAGCTCGTCGCCTGGACCAACCGGATCTTCCCGCAGTGCTTTCCGCAGATCGACGATACGCGCGCGAGCGCGGTGCGGTATCGCCCGTGCGTGGCGGGCCGCAGCGATCGGGACGCGGGCGGCCTGGTCCGCTGGCACGCGACGGCACCGGGCGATGTCGATGCGGAGGCGGATGCCATCGCGAACCTCGTCGTGAGACTTCGGGCCGAGGAGGCGAGCGCGCAGATCGCGATCCTCCTTGCCGCGCGCTCGCATGCGCCGCCGATCGTTGCGGCGCTGCAGGGCGCACGGATCGGCGTTGCCGGCGTCGATCTCGTTGCGCTCGCCGAGCTGCCGGTGGTGCGGGATCTGCAAGCGCTCGCGCGAGCACTCCACCATCTCGATGATCGAACGGCCTGGCTCGCAGTCCTGCGAGGCCCGTGGTGCGGGCTCTCGCTGGGTGAGCTCAGCCTGCTCGCCGAGCGTCCGGCGCGGCGAACCCTGTGGGAGGCGCTGAACGACGATGCAATCGTCAGCCGGCTCTCCGCGGATGGGCAGGCGCGGGTGACGCGTACGCGCGCGGCGCTCGCGCCGGCGCTCGCACGGCGCGAGCGGCTCGATGCGGCCTCTTGGGTCGAATCCGCGTGGCTGCAGCTCGGCGGCCCGGCTGCCTGCGCGAGCGATGCCGACCTCGATCATGCCCGCACATTCTTCGCGCACCTGGCACGCTGGTCGGCCGAGCCGGGCTGGACCGGACCGCTTGCGCTCGAGGAACGGCTCGCCGCGCTGTACGCATCACACGAGACGGTACCGGGCGCGGTGCACATGATGACCATTCATCGCGCGAAGGGACTTCAGTTCGACCACGTCATCGTTCCGGGGCTCGGTCGTAAGCTCCGCTCGAGCCCCGAGCCGTTGCTGCGCTGGCTCGAGCTGCCTCGCGGCCGCGCGGGGAGCGATCTGCTGATGGCGCCGATCCCACCGATCGGTCGCAGCGCGACCGACCGTCTGGGCGAGTACCTGAAGTCGCTCCAGTCGCGGCGCGCCGCTCACGAGCGCGTGCGCCTCATCTACGTCGCCGCGACGCGCGCGCGCTCGCAGCTGCATCTGTTCGGCGAGCAGCGCGCACCGCGGCCCGGGACGCTGCTCGCGGCACTGTGGCCGGCCGCAGCCGGCGAGTTTCGCGTCGCGACCGCGCCGGACGCCGTGACCGCAGCTCCCGGCCCGTCGGCGGCGCGAACGAGGGTTCGCACGCGATTCGAGCGTCTCGCGGTGGACTGGCATCTGCCGGTGCTCCCGGCCGCCCCGCCATTCGAGTGGCTGGAGGTCGCCGGGGGCGAGCCCTCTCTCGTTGGCGGCGAGACGGCGTTCGACCCCGCGATCTTGTTGCCGGGGCATGCGGCGGCCCGCGTGGTGTCGGATCGGCTCGGGCGATACGCGCGGCAAGGCCGCTCACCGGCGAGCGCACGCGAGCAGCCCGGTGCCCAGAGCATCGCTCGCGCGCTGCGCGAGCGGCTCGCACGACTCGGCGTCGCGGGGGCCGAGCTGGACGAGGAGACGCGGCGAGCGTTCGCGCTCTGGGAGCGCTGCACCGCCGACGCTCAGCTGCAATGGATCTTCTCCTCGAGTCACACGCGCGCGGGTGCCCCCTTCGAGGTGAGCGGACTCCACGAGGGTCGTCTCGCGTCGGTGACGATCGACCGAACATTCGTCGATCACGGGGGCGTGCGCTGGCTCGTGAATTTCCGGCCGGGACTCGAGCGGCTGCGACCCGATGAGCTCGAGATGGAGAGAGGCCTCGTGCTCGCGCGGGCGCTCGAAGCGGATGAGGTGCGCGGCGGCCTGTATCTGGCGGCGGTGCAAAGCTTCCGCGAGATTCTCACGAGCTGACAGCGCCCGCGGCCGCGGGCCTTCACTCAAGCGAAGACGAACTCCCACGCCTCACCGCGACGCTCTCCGGCGCGCAGCCACGAAGCGCGCGTTCGATCGACACTCAAGAACCAGCTCTGACGCCGGCGCACGCCGCCCGTGCCGACGAAGGCGCGGCCGTCGAGCACCGCGGCGCAGGGCCCATGCTCGGGGTCGCGCACGGATGCGTAGCGGATGATGCGGACCTCCGCGGTGCGTGCGGTGCGGGCCAGAGCCTGGCACGCCGAGTAATCGCTCGGATGGTGCCAGCGGGGTGCGTCGCGCTCGAAGGGCGGCTCACGTAGATCCACGGCGGGACCGCGCGCGACGGCCTGATAGATCGTGTGCGCAACCCCATCGAGCCGTGCGAGCCCCCGACTGTCGGTCACGAAGCGCCAGCGCCAGTAACCGAGCTCGGCGCAGCTCGTCCGGATGGCCTCCGCGCCGTACCAGACGCCCGGGTCGGTATAGCTGCGGAAGCGCGAACCGTAATGGGAGGGCGGATAGCGAAAAGGCGTGTACAGGAGATAGTCGAGATCGGCGCAAGCTGCGGGAACGGGCGGCTTGGACTCCTCGAGCAGCGCTTCCAGGACCTCCTGCTCGCCGAGCGTGTCGACGAGCGCGCGCGTGGCGACGACGTGCTGGGCCTCCACGGCGCGCCACAGCGGAACATCGCGCGGAGCCGCCTCAGATGCGACCGCGTGCGGCGTCCAGGTAGTGGAGGACAGAGATCAGGCCCTCGGCGCTGCGAATGCGCTCGGCGGGCTCCCCGCCCAGCGCCTCGTTTCCGGAATGCAGCCAGTCGCGCATGGCCTGAGTCCCCCCTCCGGTGATGGCCGCCAAGGATCGGTAGACGCGCACGAACGCGGTGGCGAGCTCCCAGGCCTTGCTGTGGGCCGACAGCTGCCAGGTGCCCGCTCTCAGCCGGGAGGCGGTCGCTGCGCTCAGTCCCAGGACGCGGGCGAGATCGCCCTGCCGCAAGCCGAGCTGATCCGCGGCTCGCACCGCGGCCTTCGATAGCACCGCCGCACGCTGTGCGTCGGCGAGAGGGCGGGCGCTAGTCATTTCAGGTGGAATAATATATGAGAATTATTTCTACTGCAAGAAGGCCTCGGGTCGCTCCGGCGCCGCTCCGGCCCGCGGAGCTGCTATCATCGCGGTCAGCAAGGTGGACCGAGAATCCACCTGCGGCGGCGCTGATCCGCCGTGCCCGTATGGAATCACGAGCCGACGACGCGCCCGGGTGGTCGATGACGCCGCAGCGCTGGCAACAGATCAAGATGGCATTGCACGAGGCCATGCAGCTCGAGTCTGGCCCGCGGCTCGCCTATCTCGAGCAGATCGCGCTGTGCGATCCGGCGTTGCGCATCGAGCTCGAGTCGCTGCTCGCGGCCAACGACGGCACGCCCGCGGACTTTCTGAGCGAGCCCGCCGCGGTTGCCGCGCTCGGGGAGCTCGAGCTGCCCGACCCGCTGCTCGGCAGCCGCATCGGTTCCTACCAGCTCGAGGAGGAGATCGGGGCGGGCGGCATGGGCAAGGTCTACCGCGCCGTGCGCAAGGACGATGAGTTCCATCAGATCGTGGCCATCAAGCTGGTGCGTGCCGGGCAGGGGTCGAAGTTCGTCCTCAATCGCCTGCGCAGCGAGCGGCAGATCCTCGCCAATCTCGATCATCCGAACATCACGCGGCTGCTGGACGGCGGTACGACGCCGGACGGGTTGCCCTACCTCGTCATGGAGTTCGTCGACGGGCAGGCCATTCAAGAGTACTGCGCCGCACGGGACCTGGACGTCGCCGACCGACTCGAGCTCTTCATGCAGGTTTGCTCGGCCGTTCACTATGCGCACCAGCGCCTCATCATTCATCGCGACATCAAGCCGGGCAACATTTTGATCACGCCCGACGGTGTTCCGAAGCTGCTCGATTTCGGCATCGCGAAAATTCTCGGCGCGGAAGGCTCGCCCGAGCGCGGCACGGCGACGGTGAGCGTCATGCGGCTGTTCACGCCCGCCTACGCGAGTCCGGAGCAGCTGAAGGGCGGAGCGCTCACGACCGCAACCGACATCTATTCGCTCGGCGTCGTGCTCTACGAGCTGCTCACCGGTTTCGGTCCGCGCACGATCTTTGCCTCGCCACAAGCGCTTGCGACGAAGCCGAGCACCTTGGTACGACGTGTTCCGCGCAGCGCGGCGCAGTCGGGCGCACATTCCGCGCCGGCTCCGACGGCGGCGGCGCTCGCGAGGCGGCTCGCCGGCGACCTGGACAACATCGTTCTCAAGGCGATGCATCCGGATCCCGAGCGCCGCTACAGCTCGGCCGAGCAGCTCGCATCCGATCTCCGCGCGCACCTGTCGCACCGGCCGGTGATCGCGCGGCCCGATACACTGGCGTACCGCATCTCGACGTTCGTCGCCCGGCACACCGCCGCGGTCGCCGTGGTCGCGGCGCTCTCGCTCGCCCTGGTGGTGGCCGCGGGCGTCATCTGGAACGAGGCGCGCATTGCACAGGGGCACCGGGTGCGCGCGGAGCGCCGCTTCAACGATGTGCGCCGGCTCGCCCGCTCCCTGCTGAGAGAGATCTATCCCGCGGTCCAGGATCTGCCGGGCTCGACTCCCGCGCGTGAGCTGATCGTGCGCAGGGCGCTCGAGTACCTCGATAGCCTGTCCCGGGACGCCGAGGGCGACGTACCCCTCGAGCGCGAGCTCGCCGGCGCGTACTCGCTCGTCGGAGACGTGGAGGGCAATGCCTACTACGCGAACCTCGGCAATCCGACCGCCGCGCTCGCCAGCTACCGCAAAGCGCTGCTCATTCGTCAGAAGCTTGCCGCGGCCGCGCCGAGCGATCCGCTCGCCGCGCGCGATCTGGCGTCGAGCTACCGGTTGATCGGCACCGCACTCGACGGCCAGCGTGACTTCGCCCCCGCACTGGTCAACTACCGCGCCGCCGCGCAGCAGTTCGAGCGCGTGTTTCGCCACTCGAGCGACCCGCGGGAGCTCGATGCGCTCGCCGGCCAGTACTACTATCTGGGCGAGGCGGCCGTCGAAGCCGGCCGCCTCGACGAGGCGGATGCGGCCATTCACCGGGGCATGGCGATCCGCCGCACGATTGTCGCGGCCGATCCGGCGGTGCGCCTGGACGTCCTCACCCACAGCGCGGGTGATCACTCGGTCGCGGCTCAGATTCTCTTGCACAGGGGGCAGATCGACGCGGCGCGCGCGGAGCAGCGCCAGTCGATCGCGGCCGTCACGCAACTCGCGAGCGAGAATCCGAACAACGAAACGTTGCGCAGCTTCGTCGGACGGAGCGTCTTCATGCTCGCGGAGATCGAGGAACAGGCGGGCAACCCCACCGAGGCCCTGGCGAGCTATCGCAGTGCCCGGGCGAGCGCGCAAGCCGTATTGGAACGCGATCCCACCGATGCCCGTGAGCGATATGACCTGGCGGAAAGCGACGAGCGGATCGGCAGTCTCGAGACGCGCGCCGGTCAGATCCCACTCGGCTTGGCGGATTTGAGCCATGCGCTCGAGGTCCTCGAGCCTCTCCGCGCGAACGAGACCGTCTACCCGGACGTGCGGGCGCTGTTCGCCGCGTGCGCTGGCGCGCTGGGACGAGCGTACGAGGCGCGCGCGGCGCAGGAGCGGGGCGCGGACCGTGTGCAGAGTCTGCAAGCGGCGCGCGAGTGGTACCGGCAGAGCCTTGCACGGTGGGACGATCTGGGCCGCCGAGGGCGGCTCACGGCCTGGGAGCGGGACACGCCCGGGGCCGCGGCGCGAGCGCTCGCCGCGAACGAGGCCGCACTCGCGCGCATCACCCGCGCGCGCTAGCGCCGAGACTACTGCGCATGCGGCTGCCGCATCTCGCGGTGCAGCCAGGCGCGCGCCGTCGTCCAGTCGCGCTTGACGGTCGCCTCCGAGATGCCGAGTGCCTCGGCCGTCTCCTCGATCGACAGCCCGCCGAAGTAGCGCAGCTCGACGACCCGCGCCTGCTGCGCATCGAGCTGCGCGAGCCGGTCGAGGGCGTCGTTCACCGCGAGCAGGTCGACGTCCATCGGCTGCGAGGCAACCAGGTCATCGGAGAGGGTGATTCGCCGGCCGCCTTGACGCTTGAGCGCCAAGCGCTCGCGCGCATGGTCGACGAGAATCTGCCGCATCAAATGCGAGGCGACGGCGACGAAGTGGCAGCGGCTCCCGACGTTGCGCGGGGGTTGCTCGATGAGGCGCAGGTACGCCTCGTGGATGAGCGCCGTCGTTTGCAGCGTGTGGTCGGCGCGCTCACCTCGGAGATGGCGCTGGGCGATGCGACGCAACTCGTCGTAGACGAGCGGCAGGAGGCGATCTAACGCCGCATCGTCGCCGGCGCGCCAGCGGCGGAACAGCTCGGTAGCAGGGGCCAAATCCGACTTGGGCATGAGAGGCTCGATCCGTCGCGCCGAGCGTACCTCAAGCGCGTGAATCGATCATGCCAGGGGCGGCGGGGATCCGCTCCGATCGAGTCGTGTGACATAACGACGGACCGGGCCTCAGAGCGTCATCTGGACGGAGAAGGGTCGCCGGCCCCGCGCATCGGGCGTGCCCAGGATGCGCAGCGCGCTCACGATGTCGGGGGGTGCGTTGGCCCGCGGCGCGATCGTCGTGTCGAGCTCGAATCCCGGCTCGCGCATGAGACGAAGCGTGCCCTGGACCTCGAGTGGACCGCCGAGGTCCTGCACGCGGCCGGCCGGCTCGTCGCCCGGGCGGCCCGGGCCGGCGGGGAACGACACCCGGTAGTCTCCGAGCGACTCGCCGCGAACGGTGAGCCCGTGGACGTCGACGGTGCCTTCGATTGCCGTGATGCGCTTGCCGTTCCAATGCAGCGAGTCGAGATCGATCTGCAAAGCACCGTCGACCGTCGGCGGTAGCTGGGAGAGCAAGCGGCGATTGATCGGCAGGGAGGCGTGGACCGCCTGCGCGGTGATGGCGCCGCCCGGACTCAACTCGACGCGGCCGCGCACGGTGTCCCCGAGGCGCGTGAGCGAGACGGTCAGGGAAAGCTTGCCGAGGAGTAGCCTGAGCGGGTGGGCTTGCCAGCCGAGGTCACCGAGCGGTGTGCCCTCGGCCACGAATTCCGTGCAGCGGCCGTTCCAGAGCGTGCCGTCGAGCTGCAGGCACGTCGTGCCGCGAGGCAGCGCGCCCGCCGCCCACCTCGCGGGAAAGCGTGCGAGGAGCACGACCACGAACGCCGTCATCGCGGCCGCCGCGATCCACGGTCCGCGGTTCATCGGCGCCGCAGCAGCTGCATCATGTCCGGAAGGGGAGGCCAGCTAGTGGGACGTGTTGAGCACGATCCCGGCGTTGACGAGTCCGGGCGCGCCTGCGCTGTCGATCGTCGCGGAGTCCACGCGGATGCCACGCTGCTCGGCGAGCCGGGCGAGCCACCCCACGAGCGTGTCGAACGGGGCCTTGTCGAGCCGCACGCGCAAACCACCCTGGCCGCTCGGTTCGCTGCTCGCGAGCGACGAGGCGAGCCCGGCCTCGCGCGCGGCGTCGTCGATCACGACGATGAGGGAGCGTTGGGACGCCGGTATCGCCGCGGGCGGCGCCGCGGCGGCAAGCTGCGGCGCGACGCTCCTCATCCAGGCGAGGTCGGCTTGCTTGTGCGCGAGGCGCAGGTGTGCCCGCACGACGCTGCGATCCAACGAGAATAGGCCGAGGAGCACGGCCACCGCGACGGCTGCCGCTCCGACCAGGACGAAGCGGCGCTCGCGCTCCGCGAGCGACTCGAACCAGGCGACTAGGTCCGGCACACGGAGCTCCTATACCTTGGGTTTGATTTGAATGCGACCTTCATAACGCGAACCGGCGGCCGTGCCCGAGGTGAGATCGGCCTGCCAACCGGCGGCGCGAAGATTCCGGCTGATGTGGTCCAGCACCTCGACGCTCGGCGCCGTGATGGTGAGATCCAGGCCGCTTTCGCGAAAATTGAGTGCGCGTAATGCGGTGCCTTGCGTGCCGGCGCGCGCCTGCGAGAGCGCATCGAGCGCGGCCAGCAGTCCCGATCCGCCGCCCCGCACGCTCGCAAGGCGCTGCTCCATGCGGCGGCGCGCGTCGATGATGCTGCGCTCACCGGGCATCGCAGCGCGAAACGTTTGCGCCATCGCGATGTCGACCGCGCGTTCCGAGCGCTTGAGCGTCAATAGCTCGGCCGCGCTGCCGGCAGCGTGAAGCACGATGAGGCTCACGAGGAGGATGGCGGCGATGCGCCATTCCTGCCACGTGCCGGCAAAAGAGTTCGCCGGCGCATACGGACCCTGCAGCAGGTTGACGGCGCTCGCCGAGGCTGTCGGCACGCGCTGCGCGAGCAGCGCCAGGGGCCCATCCGTGAGCAGCTGCACCTTGATGCCGTCGAAGCGGTCGCGGATCGCCTCGACCTCGTGCGAGCAACGGTGCCACTCTGCGGCGCCCGTGTAGAGCACGAGACCGCTGCCGGTGTGGTCGGCCGCGACCATCTGCTCCGCGGACGGCGAGGTGAGGGCGAGTGCCTCGCCGAGGGCCTCGATCGGCAAGGTGAGCGGGGCGCCTCCCGTGGGACGCACGATGGCGCACTCCTCATCGAGCAGTGCGACGGACTGGCCTGGGTTGGCAGGAACCAGCTCGCTCTCGGCATAGAGCGCTTCGGGTACGATTCCCGCATCGCGCAGCTGGGCAAGCCATTGGTCCATGAGCGCACGCGAGACGATGGCGACGGGCGTGCGAGCCCCTTCGGAGCCGGGCCGCCGGCCCACCGCAAAGTGCACACTGTCGATGTCCTCCGCGAGATGCTCCTCGAGCGCGAAGGGAACGACTTGCTGGGCCTTCACGCCGGACTTGATCGGCACGTCCACGTTCGTGAGCACCACATCGCCCGCCGGCACGAGCACGCACAGGCGCCGCGCTCCCGCAGCGCCGGCCGCCTGAAGCAGCGAGCCCTTCTGCTGCGGGAGGACGATGCGTCCCATGCTGTCCGCGACGAGCCAGGAAACCGGCGCATCCGGTGTGCGGGGAAGGCGGATGACGAGCCAATCGGCCATGGGTCAATACAACCGACGTCCTGTCAATCCGCCGTGAAGGTGCGCTGAATCACGTGCATCTTGTCCTTCTCGCGGTGCAAGAGACTGTACAAGTAGAACTCCGCGCTGCCAATGTCCACGATGCTCGTCAAACGAAAATAGTCCGATTGCTGGGAAACCTGGGTCATGGCGACCGTGCTCGCGACGCCCGGCAGGTTCTTGAACGCCGCCTGGTACTCCGACACCGTCGGGAAGCAGCCGTCCTCGCGCTGCATCGCGAAGGATTGCGGATCGATCGTGCTGTACTGGCGCTCTCCGCTCGGCGCGAGCGCATCGAGCACCGGACCGGATGCCGTGCAGAGGTTGATCTTGGTCCCACGGGGAAGGGCCGTCACATAAGGGGCGATGCGCGTGTAACGGTCGGGTCCAAAGCCGGGCAGCGCGAGCAGCTCGCTCGGGCTCGTGATCTGGCGGTTGGCCGCGCGGTAGGGCGGGCTCTGCGCGAGATAGGTCGCATCCTCGGCGCCATCCGGTCCATAGGCGATGCTGTCCGCATCGATCCAGTCGGCGATCTCGGGGGCCCACTTGGTTTCGAGCCCCAGGATCTCGAGTAGATTCTGGAACGCCTGAAGCTCGTTGGGATCGATTTGTCCGTTGTCGTTGACGAGGTTGTTCAGATTGAACCGCCCCTGCATATCCTCGAGGCTCGCTTGAAGGGTGATGCCGGGCGTCACCTCGGCGGGACCGTAAGGCATCGACCACGGTTGGCCTGGCGCGTCGGCCTGCGGGCTCGAGATGCGACTCTGCTGCAGCGCGTAGGCCGCGAGCGCCTCGCCGGCCTCCGCGATGAGGATGCTCTGATCGAATCCGAACAACCCCTGGCTGCGGCGTGCCGTCATGGCCGTCTCGTAGCCGAGCGCCACCGCGAGGATCGTCCCGAACGCGACGAGCAGGATCGCGGTGAGGAGCGCGATGCCGCGCTGGCGCGCGCGCGGCCTCATGTGGGGATCTCGATGATGCGCGTGATCGTGCCCCAATCCTCGAGCTCGATGGTGACCTCCACCGCGATCGGGCGCATGCGCAGCGTCGGATTGGCGGCGAGCGGAGAGAAGACCACACTCGTCGCGGGCGGCCACTCATCACTCCATTGACGCGCATCCGTCAGGTAGCGGAACGTGATCGACTTCACATGATCGAGAAGATCCTGAGCGATCGGAGTCGCCCCCTGCACCTCATCGAGCTCCGGCCAGTGCATGCGGCGCAGCGTTCCATTCTCCAGCCGGTACGACACTCGCTCGAGCGCGGGGCGCTGAACGCCGGCGGGATTTGCCCAGCCGGCGCGCGTGAGGACGACCAGATCGAGCCCATTCGTATCCGCGCTCGAGCTGGCGGAGCTGCTCGAGCTCACCGAGCCGAATGCGCTGCTCGAGCTGCTCGAGCTGCTCGAGCTACTCGAACTGCTCGAGCTCCCGAAGCTGAAGGACAGGCCGAGGCCTCCCGAGCTGCTCGAGCTGGCGAGGCTCGTGGAGCTGCCGGACCCGAGGGAGCCTCCGAGATTGCCCAGACCGCCCGATGCGCCGCCCGGAACGCCGGCCGCGAGCGCAACGCCGTTCGGATTCCCCATCAGACAGGGCAGGGAGGTTTGGCCGAGCTGGTCGCGCACGGGCCGCGGCACGAGCTGCGTGAAATCCTGCACCATGATCCGCACGACGTTCTGCACGGCTTTCAGACGATTCTGCTGCTGCTCGAGCGAATCGCGGTTCTTCAGCGCCTGGTTGATGGCCCCGTAGCCCATCGCGAAGATGATTGCGGTGATGAAGAGCGCGACGAGCAACTCGATCAGCGTGAAGCCGCGCGCAAGCGCTCGTCGCGGCAAGCGTGTCCCGCTCACAGGCTCGGCCCCATGCTGGTCGTCGTGGTGGTCGTCGGCGTGCCGAACAGCCCGCTGCCGCTCGAGGAGCTGGAGGAGCTCGAACCCTCGGGGTTGGCCGCCGGCACGTACTCGTTGTAGAGCGACGTGAGTCGCGGCGGTGCCAGTGCGCTGCCCAGCGCGCCGCTCACGGTGGCGATCCACGGAGCGTTCTCGCCGGCTGGGGTGTCCGCCTGCTGTACCGACACGTCGATGCGCAGAATCCCGGGGAATCCACCGTCCGACACATCCTGGCGCCAGCGCCAGTGGCGACCCGCGTAGTCGAGCTCGCCATCCGTCGTGCCGATCGCGGGCAGCTGGGTGTTGAGACGCGTCTGCGCGAGCTGATTGAGCGCGATCCACTCGGCGAACGTCTTGTCGCGCAAGTAGACGGCCGTGTCGGCCGCGGAGCCGAGGGTGCGGAGCACGGCCGCCATGCCGATGGCGACGATCGCGAGCGCGACCAGCACCTCGATGAGCGTGAAGCCCCGCGGCAGGGCGATGCGGTGCGCGATCGCGAGCGGTGTGTCGAGGCGCGCCCGGCTCACGACTGGCTCCCGGTCGAATCTCGAGCGGTGATCCGGTCGCCATCGGGAGCGAGCGTTGTCGCGTGCTCGCTCCCCTCGCGCTCGAGGGTGAGCTCGAACGAGGTGAGATCCCCGTTGGAGAAGATCATGATGTGGGGCTTGTAGTTCTGAGGGTCGGTCTTCGGCAGCTTGTCGGCCTTGCTGGCGGTCGTGAGCACGATGTCGTGCGTTTCGACCGCGAGGCGAATGCTCAGACCGTCGGGCAAGATGCGCGCACGCAGCGCATCGTCGTCGGTGATGTCCTTCCAGAGATTCGTGCGAGGGTCGAACTCGAGAAAGCGGTACCCATCCTGGGTGCAATACAGGCCGAACTCGCGAGTTTGCAGGGAAGCCTGGTCGCGGGCGTAGTTGAGCAGGGCGACGAGCCGATCCCGCTCGGTCTCGAGCGTGCGGTCACGGCCGAGCACCGAGATCGACAGCACCGCCCCGGCCGCCACGATTCCGATGATGGCGCAGACGACGAGGAGCTCGAGGAGCGTGAAGCCGCGCTCGGCGGCACGACGTCGGGCCACGATGGGGTCACCTCCGGCGTGCCGGCGAGGCCGGCCCGCTACGGGGCGCCGCCGGTACCGTTCCCGCCGCTGCTGCTCGTGCCATTGCTATCCAGGTTCCAGTTGCCGATGACGGAGCTGCTGTCGGTGCTGCCCTCCTCACCGTTCGCGCCGAGCGAGTACAGGTCGTACTCGTGTCCATGGGTGCCGGGATAGACGTACTGATAGGTGTTGCCCCACGGATCCTTGAGGGAGCCCTGCTGAATGTACCCTCCCTCCCGCCAGTTCCTGATCGTCGGGTCCGCGGGCCGCTGCACGAGCGCCTGCAAACCCTGGTCGGTCGTCGGGTACTTGAAGTTGTCGATGCGATACATGGTGAGCGCCGTGCCGAGCGCCTGAATGTCCTGGCGGGCTCGCACGACGCGGGCCTGCTCCACGTGGCCGACGACGGACGGTACGATCATCGCGGCGAGCAGCCCGATGATGACCACGACGACCATGATCTCGATGAGGGTGAAGCCGCCCGCGCGGGCCGGGCGCCTGGAGAGCGGGAGAACCGAGCGAGCCTGGAGCATGGCACGACCGTCGAGCATAGCGAGTGGGTGATAGAGTCGGTGGCGGCGGATCATAGCAAATGACTCCTTCAAATCCTGTCGACGGGTTCCGCCGCCTCCTGCGGTCGCTGAACTGCGACGGGCCCTATGGAGCGGCGCTCGGCTTCGCGTGTCTTGCCTTGCTTGCGACGGAGCCGGGAGGCGACGCCGCACGGCACGCCTTGCGCTACCAGCGCGACGCTCTGGCCACCGGTCAATGGTGGCGGCTGGTCACGGCGCATTTCGTGCATCTCAGCCTCCACCATGCCCTCCTCAACACGCTCGCACTCGTGCTGCTCTGGATGCTGTTCGCACGCGACTACTCCCCGCGAGCCTGGCTCCTGATCGTGGCGGGCGCCATGGCGGCCATCGATTTTGGCCTATGGGTCGGTGATTCGACTGTGCTCTGGTATGTCGGTTCCTCCGGCGCGCTGCACGGCGTGCTGGCCGCTGGGACGCTGGCCCACCTCCGGCGCCACGAGCCCGATGCGTGGATCCTGGCGCTACTGCTCGTGGGGAAGATCGCCTATGAGCAATCGATCGGGCCCCTGCCGTTGATGCCCCGGGGTACGGTCGTGGTGGACGCTCATCTCTACGGCGCCCTTGGGGCGCTGCTCGCCGCCCGGGCGCTCACGGCACCGACTGCGCTCATCCGTCGGGCAGGCTCCAAGCCGGTATAATCGCCCGCCATTTTTGGCGGCGGACCGATTCCCAGATGTCCTTTGCCTTCGTGTTTCCGGGTCAGGGCTCGCAGTCCGTCGGCATGCTGGCCGCGCTCGCGGGAAGCGACGAGGTTCGCGGCGCCTTCGCGGAAGCCTCGGCCGTGCTCGGATTCGATCTGTGGGCGCTCACGCAGGCGGGGCCCGAGTCGTTGCTGAACGCCACCGAGAACACGCAGCCCGCCATGCTGTGCGCGGGCGTTGCCGTGTGGCGGCTCTGGCGCGGCCGGGGTGGGGCCGAGCCGCTCGCCATGGCCGGTCACAGCCTCGGTGAATTCACAGCGCTCGTGTGTGCCGGTGCCCTGGATTTCGGCGCGGCGGTCGACCTCGTAAGGTTTCGCGGCCGGATCATGCAGGAGGCGGTGCCGAGCGGCACGGGTGCCATGGCCGCGATCCTCGGCCTCGAGGATGCGCAGGTGATCGAAGCCTGTCGAGCGGCTGCGGCAGGCGCAGTCGTTGAGGCCGTCAACTTCAACGCACCGGGACAGGTCGTCATTGCGGGAGAGCGCGCCGCCGTCGGTCGAGCCCTCGAGGCTGCGCGCCGGCTTGGGGCCCGGCGTGCCGTGGAGCTTGCGGTGAGCGTCCCGTCGCACAGCAGTCTCATGCGCCCCGCGGTCGAGCGGTTCGCGCGCAAGCTCGAGGGCATCGTGCTCTCAGCGCCTCGCATCCCGTGCGTGAGCGCGGTCGATGCCGAAGTCCATAGCGACGCGGCGGACCTGCGCGGGCTGCTCGCCCGCCAGCTCGCCTCTCCGGTGCGCTGGCGCGATACGGTCCGCGCGCTCGCGGCCCGCGGCATCGGACAGCTCATCGAGTGCGGCCCGGGCAAGGTGCTGACAGGGCTCAATCGCCGGATCGAGCGGCCCGCGGGGCTCGAATGCCTGAGCGTCGAGGACGAGCCGTCGGTCGCGGCCGCGCGGGCGGTGGTCGGCAGCGGCGGAGGCACGCATGCTCGAACGTGATGTGGCGCTCGTGACGGGCGCATCGCGCGGGATCGGTCGAGCCATCGCGCTCGCGCTGGGCCGCGCCGGGGCGCGGGTGATCGGGACTTCGACCTCCTCGCAGGGCGCGGCGGCGCTCGGTGCCGAACTGGCGTCGCACGGATGCAACGGGCGCGGCGCCGTGCTCGATGTGGCGAGCGAGGCGTCGATCGGCGCGTTGGTGGCGGAGCTCGAGCAAGCCGAGGAGATGCCGACCATCCTCGTGAACAACGCCGGCATCGCCCGCGACACGCTGCTGCTGCGCATGAAGCCGGATGATTGGCAGGAGGTGCTGCAGACCAATCTCACGTCGGTCTTTCGGCTTTCGAAGGCGGTGCTGCGGCGGATGATGCGCGAGCGGCGCGGCCGCATCATCAATATCGCCTCGATCGTCGCGCTCACCGGCAACCCGGGACAGGCGAGCTATGCCGCGGCGAAGGCTGGAATGCTGGGGTTCACGAAGTCGCTCGCGAGGGAGGTCGCCTCCCGCGGCATCACGGTCAACGCCGTGGCGCCCGGTTTCATCGATACCGACATGACGCGCTCGATGAGCGAGGCGCAGCGCGCGCAGCTCGCGGCGCAAATCCCGATGGAGCGGCTCGGCACGCCCGAGGACGTGGCGGCATGCGTGTGCTTCCTCGCCTCAGCGGGGGCCGGCTACATCACGGGCGAGACGCTCCATGTCAACGGCGGGATGTACATGCCATGATGTGCTCCGGCGCAAGCGTGCGCTCGCATGCCGCGCCGCGCGGCGCCGACGTTGGATTATCACCACAGCGAGCGCTCGGCGCGCGCAGCGGCTCGGCGGGCCGCGCGAGGTTTCGCCAAACAATACAACGACTCGCATCCTGTTCGTGTGGCACCCCCTTGGGGGTTCCCCTACAATACCGCGCCCGTGCCGCCTGTGCGGTGCGCACGCGGATCCAACCTTTTAAAGGATAGTCGCGTAATGAGCACGGTTGAGCAGCAAGTAAAAGCCATCGTCGCCGAGCAGCTGGGCGTTAAACAAGAACAGGTGACGAATGACGCCTCGTTCGTCGACGATCTCGGGGCCGACTCGCTGGACACGGTCGAACTGGTGATGGCGCTCGAGGAGGAATTCGAGATCGAGATTCCGGATGAGGACGCCGAAAAGATCACGACCGTGCACCAGGCGATCGACTATATCAACGAGCGGCGCAATAAGGGTTGATGGCGGGACGGACGGCTCCTTCCCACGCAGATCGGCCGCGGCGTCGCCGCGCATTCCGCTTCGCCGCGTCCGCAGCCAGCCCAGGTAACGTGTGACCAAGCGTCGCGTCGTCATCACGGGTCTTGGCATCGTCTCGCCCGTCGGCAGCACGGTCGCCAGCGCATGGGAGGCCATTCTCAACGGCAAGAGCGGCATCGGACCGGTCACGCGGTTCGATGTGTCCGCATTTCCGGTGCGCTTCGGCGGCCAGGTGCGCGGGTTCGACGTGGCCCAGTACCTCACCCCGAAGGAGGCGCGGCGCATGGACGACTTCATGCACTACGGGATCAGCGCCGGAATGCAGGCGGTCATGGACTCGGGCATCGACTTCGGCAAGACCGATCCCGGGCGCTGCGGGGCGATCTGCGGAGCGGGAATCGGGGGTCTCTGGACGATCGAGCAGGAGTATGCGGGCTATTTGAAATCCGGCAGTCCGCGCAAGATCTCTCCGTTCTTCGTTCCGGCGACGATCATCAACATGATCTCCGGACACCTGTCCATCAAGTACGGTCTCAAAGGCCCGAATCTCGGCGTGGTCACGGCCTGCACGACCTCGACGCACGCCATCGGCCTTGGGATGCGCGCGATCCAGTACGGCGATGCCGACGTGATCGTGGCCGGGGGAGGGGAGATGGCGACCACCGTGTGCGGCCTCGCGAGCTTTGCACAGGCGAAGGCGCTCTCCACCCGAAATGAAGCCCCCGAGGAGGCGAGCCGGCCCTGGGACCTCGAACGCGACGGCTTCGTGCTGAGTGACGGGGGAGGGGCGCTCATCCTCGAGGAGCTGGAGCTCGCGCGCCGCCGCGGCGCGCGCATCTATGCCGAGCTCGTCGGCTTCGGGATGAGCGGCGACGCCTATCACATCACCTTGCCCCCGGAGGATGGGGAAGGCGCGCGCATGGCCATGACGAATGCGCTCAAGGATGCGCAGCTCGATGCGAGCGAGGTGCAATATGTCAATGCGCACGCGACGTCCACGCCGGCGGGTGACAAGGCCGAGACCGTGGCGCTCAAGCGCGCGTTCGGCGCCCATGCCGCGCGCCTCGCGGTGAGCTCCACGAAATCCATGACGGGCCACCTGCTCGGCGCGGCGGGTGTCGTGGAGGCGATCTTTTGCATTCTCGCGATCCGCGACCAGATCGCGCCCCCCACCATCAATTACCACACGCCCGATCCCGCTTGTGATCTCGACTTCGTACCGAACGTGGCGCGACCGATGCCGATCAGCACCGTGCTCTCGAATTCGTTCGGCTTCGGCGGCACGAACGGCTCGCTCGTCTTCCGGCGCTTGCGCTGAGAATCGGGTCACACGCGAGCGCGGCGGACTTCGGTCGCGCGCTCCGCGGCGCATAATGCCGGCATGAGCGAGCGCATTGCTCTCCCCGACGCGCACGTGCGCGTGCTCGATGGGTCTCCCGCCGTGCTGCGGCGGCTCGCCGCGATGCGTCCGCGAGACTATCCCGTGCTGCTCGAAAGCGTGGCGGACGGGCCGCTCGGCCGGGCGAGCGTTCTCGCGGCCAAGCCGCGCGCCGCGCTCTGGCTCGATGCCGAGGGGCGTATCGGCGCGACGGGCGCGGTCCCGCGGGGTGAGAGCTTTCTCTCCTCTCTCGAGCGCTGGTGGCTCGCGGAGCGCGTGACTGACGAAGCCGATGCGCGCCCCGAGGTTCCCTTTGCCGGCGGATGGGTTCTCTACCTCGGCTACGAGGTGGCACAGGAGGTCGAGCCGAGACTCACACTCCCCCGAGGCCCGCTGCCCTGGCGCGCGTTCGCGCTGCGCACCCCGTGTGCCCTCGTGCATCTCCACGCGACCGATCAGCTGCTCGCCGTCGCGGAGCCGGAGGCCGCGAGCGTGCTCGATGCACTCGCATCCGATGTCGATTGGGCGAGCGGACCCGACGCCGCCGCGCGCGACGCGGCGGCGAGCGCGCCGCTCACGCTGCGTATCGTGGAGGAGGATCCCGCGCGGTTTCTCGAGCGCGTGCAGCGCGCGCAGGCGTACATCGGCGCCGGCGACATCTATCAGGCGAACCTCTCGCGGGACTGGCGCGTGCTGCCCGAGCCGGCGCATCGCGCGGGGCGGCACGGGCTCTCCGTGGGCGAGCTTTACGCGCGTCTGTCCGCCGCGAACCCGGCGCCCTTCGCAGCGCTCGCACAATGGGGCGATATGGCCATCCTCAGCTCCTCGCCCGAGCGGCTGATTCGCCTTCAGAGCCGCGATGTCGAGACGCGGCCGATCGCGGGGACGCGCCCGCGCAGCCGGCGGCCGGGCGGGGACGCCGTGGAAGCGGCCGCATTGATCGCCCATCCGAAGGAGCGGGCGGAGCACATCATGCTGATCGACCTCGAGCGCAACGACCTTGGACGCGTGTGCGAGGCGGGCTCCGTGCACGTGGACGAGTTGATGGTCACCGAGACGTATGCGCACGTGCACCACATCGTCTCGAGCGTGCGGGGGCGGTTGCGGGCTGGGGTCACACCGATCGGAGCGCTGCGCGCGGTCTTTCCCGGCGGCACCATCACCGGGTGTCCGAAGTTCCGCTGCATGCAGATCATCGCGGAGCTCGAAGGGGAAGGTCGCGGGGCGTACACCGGGTCACTTGGATTCCTGACGCGCAGCGGCGCCATGGACCTCAACATTCTGATCCGCACCCTCACGGTGCTCGATGGACAGGTCGGGTTCCGGGCCGGAGCCGGCATCGTCGCGGACTCGGTGCCGGAGCGGGAGCTCGAGGAGACGCGCGCCAAGGCGCGTGGCTTGCTGGCCGCGTTCGATGGCTCCGCGAGCGGTGCAAGCCCATGAGCACCTCGAGCGTCGCGTCGACGTCGGGTGCGATCCCGGACGAGCTGCCGATCGCGGCGCTGCTCAATGGGCAGGTGGTCCGTCTGGAGTCTTCGGGCGAGGATGCCGTGATCCCGGCGCTCGATGCTCGGCGGCTCGTGCTCGATCGAGGGCTGCATTTCGGTGACGGCCTCTTCGAGACGATCGCCTGCGTCGGCGGCGCGCCGCGCTTCCTCGACGATCATCTCGAGCGTCTGGGGCGCGGATGCGACCGGCTGAAGCTGGCGGCTCCGCCGCCGGAACTGCGCGGAGAGATCGAGCGGCTCGCGCGCGGGGCCGGCGCGGCGCTGGTCAAGGTGCTCTACACGCGCGGCCCGGCGACCGCGCGCGGCTACGCGCCGCGCGGGGACGAGCGTCCGACGCGGATCGTCATGCGCTACGAGTGGCCGCCCGAGGACCCGCGGCATGCCGCCGAGGGGGTCGCCGTGCAGATCGCGGCGCTGACCCTCGGTGAGAATCCGCGGCTCGCCGGGCTCAAGCATCTCAACCGCCTCGAGCTCGTGCTCGCCCGCGCCGAGCTCGCCGGCGCCGGCCTCGAGGCGCTGTTGCTCACCGGATCGGGGCAGCTCATCTCCGGCACGATGAGCAACCTTTTCCTGGTTCACGGCGGCCGTCTCGAGACCCCGCGGCTCGATCGGTGCGGTGTGGCCGGCGTCATGCGGCGGGTCGTGATGCGCGCCGCTGCCGAAGCCGGGCTTGCGGTGGAGGAGATGCGCCTCACGCAGGCCGATCTCGACACGGCGCAGGAGGTGTTTCTCACCAACGCGCGGATCGGGATCTGGCCGGTGCGCGCCGTCCAATCCCGCGTGCTCGTGCCCGGTTCCGTGACTCGGCGCTTGCAGCGGCTCATTCAACCACTGCTCGAGCACCGATGAGGCTCGCAACACTCAAGCGCCTGGCGCTGCTCGCAATACCGCTCGCCGTCGCGGCGGCGGCGGCAGGCTATGGCGGAGCACTGTGGCTCGGGCATGACTTCCGGGCGCCGGGGCCGGCGCCGAGCGCACTGCGCATTCAGGTCGAGCCCGGCACGACCGTACGCACGGTGCTCGGGCGCCTCGCCTCGGTCGGCGCGCTCAACCATCCTCGCCTCACCGAGGTCTACCTGCGCCTGCATGGCCGGCGCTTCAGCATCAAGGCGGGAGAGTACGAGGTACCCGCACACGCAAGCGCAGCTGACATCGTCGCGCTGCTCGCCGCAGGGCGTGTGGTGCTCGAGCAGCTGACGATCGTCGAGGGGACGACGTTCGATGATTTTCGGCGCGCCCTCGAGAGCGATCCCCAGGTTCGCTCGACACTGCGCGGCAAGAGCGATGCCGAGGTGATGGCCGCGATCGGCCACGGCGGTGAGGACCCCGAGGGGCGCTTCTTCCCCGACACGTATCGGTTTGCGTCGGGCACCTCCGACGTCGAGCTCTTGAAGTTGGCGTACGACAAGATGCAACGGGTTCTGGCTGCGGCCTGGGCGGGGCGGCTCGCGGATCTGCCGCTGCGCACCCCCTACGATGCGCTGATCCTGGCGTCGATCATCGAGAAGGAGACCGGCCTCGCCGCCGAGCGTCCGCTCGTTGCGGGCGTCTTCATCGGACGGCTGCGCAAAGGTATGCGGCTGCAAGCGGACCCCACCGTCATCTACGGCATGGGCGCGAGCTACGACGGCCAAATTCGCGCGCGCGATCTCGTGACCGACACGCCGTATAACACCTACACGCGGACCGGCTTGCCCCCGACGCCTATCGCTCTGCCGAGCCGTGGTTCCATTCTCGCGGCGGTGCGCCCGCAGGAGACGGGGGCGCTCTACTTCGTCGCGACGGGCGAGGGCGGCCATCGGTTCTCCGCCACCCTGGAGGAGCACGACGAGGCGGTCCAGCACTACCTCGCGCGGCTGCGCGCGCAGGAGCCCCCGACCGGCCGGCACGGTGGCGCGCCCGCACGGACGGGCAGCGCGCGCACGGCCGGCAGCAGCGCGCCAACGACGGGCAGCCCTGCAACGACGGACAGGGACCCTCCAGCGGTGGGCCGATGAGCGCAGGGCGGTTCATCACGCTCGAGGGCATCGAGGGCGCAGGCAAGTCGACCGTTGCACGCTTCGCCCGTGACTGGCTCGGCGCCCGTGGGGTGCGGGCGGTGCTCACGCGGGAGCCCGGCGGCACACCTCTCGCGGAGCGGGTTCGAGCCATCGTGCTCGAGCCGGGAGAGGAGTCCATCGCGCCGGAAGCCGAAACCCTCCTCATGTTCGCCGCGCGCTCGATTCACGTGCAGGAGCTGGTCCGCCCGGCGCTCGCGCGGGGTGAGTGGGTCATCTGCGACCGGTTCACGGATGCGACGCGCGCCTACCAGGGCGGGGGTCGTGGCGTCTCCGCAGACCTCATCGAGCAACTCGCGGCGGCGGTACACCGTGATCTGTGGCCGGCGCGCACCCTGCTGCTCGATCTGCCCGTGCAGGAAGGCTTGCAGCGTGCGCGAGGCCGGCCCGGCACGCTCGACCGCTTCGAGCGGGAGCGGGACGCATTCTTCGAGCGGGTGCGCCAGGCGTACTTGACGCTCGCCGAGCGCGAGCCGCGACGCATTCATGTGATTGACGCCAGCCGGCCACTCGATGCGGTTCAGCACGATGTGGCCGCCGTGCTCGAGACGCTGCTGCTGTGAACGAGATCGCCGCGTGAACGCGCCCTGGCTGGATGAGCCGCTGCGGGTGGTGGGCACGCTGTACGCGGCGGACCGAATGCCCCATGCGATGCTGATCCAGGCCGCTCCGGGGACGGGGGGTGACTGGCTCGCGACCTGGATTGCACAGCTGGTGCTGTGCCGGACGCCCGCACGGGCGCCGGCGGGTGCCGGTCCCCAGCACGGCCCCGACAGACCCTGCGGCCGCTGTCCGAGCTGCCGGCATGTCGCCGATGGGCAGCATCCCGATCTCGCCCGGGTACGGCCGCTCGAGGACTCGCAGCAGATCCGCATCGAGCAGGTGCGCGAGCTGTGCGCCGATCTCGCCCTGACGAGCCATCAGGGCGGCTACAAGGTCGCGCTCATCGAGCCGACGGACGCGCTCAATCGGTTCGCGGCCAACGCGCTGCTCAAGACGCTCGAGGAGCCCTCACCGCGCACGCTGCTCGTGCTCGTGGCGGCTCAGCCTTCGCGACTGCCCGCGACACTGCGAAGCCGCTGTCAGCGGGTCGCGGTACCGGCGCCGACTCGCGCACAAAGCCTGGAGTGGCTCGAGAGGACCCGGGGGCCGGGTGACTGGAGCGCCGTGCTCGATGTGGTCGGGGAGGCGCCGGTCGCCGCTGCCGCGCTCGACCCCACCAGCGTCGCGAGGCTGCGGGCCGAAACCTGGCGCATGCTCGATGAGGTTCGATCCGGGGCGGCGGATCCGACTGTGGCGGCGGAGCGCTGGAGCCGCTCCGAGCTGGCGCTGCGGCTCAATTGCCTTGAGAACTGGCTCACGGAACGCATTCGACACGGACTCGATACGGCAACGCGGAGCGCAGAACTGCGCGCCAGCGCGCAAACCCGACACGCGGTTTCCGTCATGAATACGCGTGCCCTGTACCGGCAGCTCGATGCGCTTCGGGATCTCAAGAGCGCGCTCGCGACGCCGATAAACCGTTCGCTTGCGCTCGAGACCCTGCTACGATCCCTGCAAACGTGACGGGAAAGACCTACGGAGGCGCACGAGCGAGGCGTTCGGGAACCCATGACCGCGCGGATCGGAGGCAATAAACCGGGGCTGCTGACGCTCACCATCAAGGACAAGAGCGCGCTCTACCTCGCGTACATGCCGTTCGTGCGCAACGGGGGTCTGTTCATCCCGACCAACAGCAACTACCGCCTCGGCGACGAGGTGTTCATGCTGCTCAACCTGATGGGCGAGGATGAGAAGCTGCCGGTCGCCGGGCGCGTCATCTGGGTGACGCCCAAGGGCGCACAGGGCAAGCGCACGGCGGGCATCGGCGTGCAGTTCAGCGACCAGGACCGCGGCCAGACGCAGAAGAAAATCGAGACCTATCTCGCCGGCGCACTCTCCGGCGACAAGCCCACGCACACGATGTAGGGGCTAGCTCGACCGCCTGACGGCAACTCCGCCGCTCGTGAGGCCGCCCTTCAGCACGTACGCATCGAATCCGCGCTCGACCAGGATATAGGCCGCGGCGGAGCTGCGCCGCCCCGTGTCGCAGTAGACGACGTACGGGGTCTTGCGGTCGAGCGTCGAGAGCTTCAGACGTATGAAATAGAGCGGAATGTTGAGCGAGCCTTCGATGTTCAGGTTCTGGTGCTCGCTCGGCAGGCGCACGTCGAGCCACTTGCCGCCGCGGGTCACGATCTCGCGGGCCTGCTCGTAGGTCACCCACTGCAGCAGCGGCTCGTTCATCAGCTCGCGGAAGTCCTGCTTCGCGAGGCGCATCAGCACGCCGTCGGTCGACATCGTGATGGTCGCGTTGCGCTTCGCCTCGGCGATGAGCGCTTCCTCGCCGAAGGTGTCACCGGTGCCAAGCTCGGCGAGCTTGATGCCTTCCTTGTTGAGCGGGGTTTCGCGCGTGACGGTGCACTTGCCGTTCACGATGACGTAGAAATAATCGCCCTCGTCGCCCTGTTTGATGACGACCTCGCCCGCCTTGTACGGAATGCGCTGCATGCGCAGGAAGATGGCCTGGATGTTCGCGGGCGGGATGCGGTGAAACGACTTCGTCTGCAGCAGCGTCGTCATCCAGTCGTCGTTGCCGCCGCTCGCGAGCTGCGCCTGCAGCTCCTCCACCTCGTACGTGCCCGTCTGATCCCAGGTGATCATCACATCGAGCAGATCGCTGTCGATCGCGAGGTAGCTGATCTCGTCGACGGCGCGCGCACTGACCCGGCGAGGGAGCTGCGCGGAAAGTGGGTTGCGGGCCTCCGGCGTACCGCCGCGGATCATGCCGATCGTGCGTTCGCCTTCGCGCAGCTCGAGCAGTCCCCCGACGAGCCACACGGTGCGCTTGTCCGTGTCTCCCTCCTTGAAGAGGAAGCGTCCGGCGGTCAACGTGCGAACCGAGACCTTCTTTGCGAGCGCGACGAGATTTTCCCGCTTCAGGCCGTCGAGTGGCGCGAAGTTCTTGAGCAATTGAACACTGGCTTCTCGTTCCTCGGCCATTGACGCAGGTTCGACCGCGATTTGTGCAGCGCAAGCTCGATGTTAGCACAGCACGTGTCGGGCTCCGGAACGCCGTTCACGCTTTTCCGCCCGCTCCGATGTGGGCCCAGCCGGGATCCGGGGCAAAACGAGAGCCGTATCGCTCTGCGAGTTCCGTCAGGCGCGCGACGACCGCCGGGATTCCGCGATGGCGCGCATAGGCGATCGGACCGCCCCGGAATGGAGCGAAGCCCGTGCCGAAGATCACGGCGGCGTCGAGCAGGTCCGCCTCGGCCACCACACCGTCGCGCAAGCAGGCGGCCGACTCGTTGACCATCGCGAGAATCAGCCGATCCTGCAGATCGGCTGGTGCCGGCGCCGCGGGCGGCGCGGGCTTCACGGGCTTGCCGTCCTGCCAGCGGTAAAAGCCCTCGCCGGTTTTACGGCCGAGCTTCTTCGCGGCGACGAGCTGCTTCAAGCGCGTCAGATCGGGGACCGAGCGTCCGAGCTCCGCGGCGATGATCTCACCCACATGGCTCGCGACATCGAGTCCGACAACGTCGGCGAGCTCGATCGGGCCCATCGGCATGCCGAATCGCACCGCCGCCTCGTCGATCGAGACGAGCGGCACGCCCTGCTCGCCGGCGAGCATCGCCTCGTCGAGATAGGGCATCAGCACGCGATTGACGATGAACCCGGGTGCGCTGCGGCAGGGCACCGGGAGCTTGTCGAGCTTGCGCGCGAAGGCGAGGGCGGCCTGCACGACGGCCGGGTCGGATTGCGCGGACTGGACCACCTCGATCAGCGGCATCTGGGCGACGGGATTGAAGAAATGCAGTCCGACGAGGCGTTCAGGCTTTGCGAGCTTCGCCGCGAGCGGCTCGAGCATGAGGCTCGAGGTGTTCGTGGCGAGCAGCGCCGTGGGCTTCATCCGCGGCTCGAGTGCCGCGTACAGCTCTCGCTTGGCGTTGAGGCTCTCGAAAATCGCCTCGATGATCACGTCCGCGTCGGGTACTCCATCGCCGGCGACATCGGCACGCAGGCGGTCCTTCGCCGCGGCGGCCTTGGCCGGATCGCGCAGCCGCTTCGTGAACAGCTCTCCCGCCCGCTCGAGCGCCGGCGCCACGAACTCCGTCGCGCGATCCTGCAGCGTGACGGTGAAGCCACGCAGCGCACACCACGCCGCGATATCGCCTCCCATCACCCCGGCGCCAATGATATGAACGTGATTCACGCTCGCCGCCGACTTGCCGCCCAGGCTCTTCAGACGATCCTGCAGCAGGAAGACACGCACGAGATTGTGTGCGGTTTCCGTGCCGAACAGCTCGGCGATCGAGCGCGCTTCGGCAATGAACGCCGCCTCGCCACGCGCCCCATACCGGACCCACAGCTCGAGGATGGCGTAAGGCGCGGGGTAGTGCTCGCGCGGGGCGCGGGAGGCCACCTGCTTAATGAGGGCCGCTTTGACGAGCGGTCGCACGACGGAAAGGTTGAGCAGTCGTTCGGCCAACGGGGCTGCTCGGCGCGCGGGTGGCTGCAGCACACACGCGCGCGCCGCCGCATCGAGCTCGCCGGGCGCGACCAGGCGATCGACGAGTCCGATCCGCAAGGCGCGATCGGCGCGCACCGAGCGCCCGGTGAGCATCAGCTCCATCGCGGGGCGTACGCCGAGCACACGCACCGAGCGGACGGTTCCGCCGAATCCCGGATGAATACCGAGCTGCACCTCGGGCAGGCCCAATGCGAGGCGCTCGTCGTTGACGGCCACGCGATAGCGGCACGCGAGTGCGAGCTCGAGTCCCCCGCCGAGGGCAAAGCCGTGAATCGCGGCAACCGTCGGACAGCGCAGCCCTTCGATCCGATCGAGCACGAGCTGGCCTGCCCGCGTGAGTTCGAAGCCCTCCTGGGCGCTGCCGAGGGTCGTGAACTCCTTGATGTCCGCACCGGCGATGAAGCCGCCCGACTTGGCGGACCGGAGCACGACGCCGCGTGGAGGCGCCGTCGCGAGCGGCTCGAGCAGCCGGTCGAGCTCCTGCAGCACCTCGCGCGAGAGCACATTGGTCGACGTGCCGGGCTTGTCGAGCGTCAGCCACACGATCTCGTCGGCGTCGCGATCCAACTTCCAGGCAGGGGGGAGCATGACGGTACCGCTTTCGGGGGGGAAGGGATGGGTGGTCAGGCGGCGGTCCGTTGCCTCAGCACGTCGGGGTCGACTTCGAAATCGCACACGAGCGGCCGGTGATCCGAGAACCGAACGTCCGGTACCCGGAACTGCCGCACTTCGATCCCCTCGCTCACGAGAATGAAGTCGAGCTCGATGCGCGGCACGCGAGCCGGAAAGGAAGGCAGCCCCGCCGCGTTCGCGCTCGTGAGCCCGGCTGCCCGCATGAAGAGGTAGATCTCGTGCGTGCCCCAGAACGTATTGAAGTCGCCCGCGACGATCACCGGCTTGCGCGAGCGCATGATCAGATCGTGGAGCGAGCGCAGCTGCGACTGCCGCTGCCGGTACTTGAGCGATAGATGCACGAGGAAGACGCAGACGTGCTCGAGCTCGAGCTCGATGATGAGCCGCTTGATGCCGGTATCGAAGTAGTGAAAGCGCGCTCCCGAGATGTGCGGCGCCGAGAGAAAGGCGTTCGCCTGCTTGCGCACGATCGGGACGAACTGGTTGATCGAGCTCGTGCCGTACTTGCACTCGTAGGCGGAGTAGTGACCGAGCTGGCGCGCAATGTAATCGGCCTGATTGAGCATCCCGGTGCGGATCGAGCCGGTGTCCACCTCGATCAGTCCGGCGATATCGGGCCGCTCCTCGCGCAGGAACTCCGTGATGCCGAGGAGAATCCGGCGATTGCTCCGCAAGTAGCCCGCGCCCGGAATTGGCAGGTGAAAGGCGGGACCGGTGCCCGTGGCGTAACGGATGTTGTAAACGACTAGACGCAACGCGGGCGCTTCCGGGATCCGTTGGAACGCCGGGCATTCTACTATCGATGCACTGCAGCGCATCCGCTTTGCCGGGGGCGCCCCACTGTGCCAGACTGGACCGGTCCTGGGGGACGTGACTCCGTAACGCCCACATCCGCATGTCGCAAGCGAATCCGATTCGTGTGTTCGTCACGCACCTCTGGGAGGAGAGCGACGACTACCTGCGGGTGTTCGAATACCTCGAGAGCGCGCGCAACTTCTACTATCGCAATACGGGTACGCTCGGCCAGCGTCCCGTCGGCGACAAGGAGGCGCTGAAGGAGGATCTGCGCCGGCAGATCGCCCCGGCGGAGACGGTCATCGGACTCGCGAGTCTGTACGACCAGAACCAGGATTTGCTGGCGTTTCAGCTGCTCTACGCGCAGGCGTGCGACAAGCCCGTGATCCTCCTCAAGTGCTTCGGGACGGCGCAACCGGTGCCGAAGGCGCTCGCGGACCTCGCGGATGAAGTCATCGAGTGGGACGAGCGCGCGCTGGTCGATGCGGTGCGCCGTCAGGCGCGCCACGAAGACACCAATCGTTGGGACGTGGTCGAGTTCAAGCTCGACTGAGAATCCGGCTCACGCCTCGGCGAGGTACAGGGGCACCATCTGGGGCGTGGCGTGCCGCGTGGCAGGTGCTGCTCCGCGCGGGCACACCGCAAACATCCGCACCACCGTGCTCGCCAGGCGATCCGCCTCGTCGTTCGACATCTTGCGCGTCGTGGCCCTGACCGCATCCTCGCCCCGCAGCATCGGAGGCTCACGCGTGAGGCTCAGGGTGACGAACCGAAATTCTTCGCGGATCTCTCGCGGCAGCTCCTCCTCCGAGATATCGGCGAGATAGTTGCGATAGGCCTCGGCCAAACGATCCTTGATGGAACCGGAGCGGGCGAGCGAGAGCGTCGCGCCCTGGAACTTGTCCCACGCAGTGCCCATAGCGGTCCCCGAGTCGATCGGCTTTGGCGGGGCGTCTCCGCGCAGCAATCGAGCCTGCCCGACGGCGCATCCGCGTTTTGTTGTTCTCGCGAGTCCTGACAGTTCAGGCCTCTACAAGCGGAATATACCGCAGTCTCTTGTGAAAACAATGTCTCAACGACAGGAGAAAGGCTGCGCACTGAAGGCGCGCGCGCACACCGCGCACGCGAGGACACGCTCACCGCGAGTGCTGAGAGCAACGGCGGAATGCTTGCGGGGGCGCGAACAACGATCCGCGGTTATTTATGTGATACATTAAATAAATAACGTATAATTATAATTATATTATACATTTGTCTCCTACCGCGAGGGGTCAAAATGGCATCTCGCATTCGTGGCTTGGGGATGAGTCTTGCGCGAGTTGCCGACCGGTCGACGGGTCCGTCGCCGCAGTCAGAGTGTCGTTCAAAAATCAGATGCGAGGGCACAGATCTGGATCCGTGCGGCCATGCTTCGACTGTGACGCCGCCGTCAGAAGCGGGCACCTCCATCGCCATGGGTGGGCAGGTGGCGTATGATCAAGTTCGGATGTACACGAGGCTCAGCTAACCGTGGACCTATTTTCACCGCGTCATTTGCTGATCGTGCTGCTGATCGTGCTGCTCGTTTTCGGCACCAAGAAGCTGAAGACGATTGGTGCCGACTTGGGCTCCGCAGTACGCGGCTTCAAGGATTCGATGCGGGATGCCGAGCAGGCGTCCAATCCGGATCAGCCCGCGCAGCCGCAAGATGCCAAGCAACTCGCGGGCGCGCCGCCCTCGGCTGAGAAAACGACCGAGAAGCCGACTCCGACTCCGGCAACGGACAAGGCCGCAGACAAAGTTACCCACGCCTGAACGTCTTCGAGCGCGAACGAACGTCCCGCTGGGCGTTCGGAATGTGACGGTGCGCTCCCCTCTCGCCCGTGCCACCTGCCCGTCACGGTTCGCACCCACTTCGCTCTCCCTCTCATTGCGGCGACCCTTGATGGCCGGCCCGATGTGCGACTGGCCCGACAGGGCGCCTCGTCGCCCATCTACGCCCTCCCGATGCATACACCGTACGCGCTTTGAGTATACAACGTACGCCCATGACGAAGAGCCGTATTCTCGAGGCCGCGAAGACCGTTCTCGATCGAGAAGGGCTTCCAGCGCTCACGATCCGCAAGGTCGCCGCTCGGGCGGGTCTTTCGCCGATGGCGATGTACCGTCACTTCGCGGACAAGGGGGCTCTCCTCAACGCGCTGATGCAGGATGGCCTCGCCGCGTGGGAGGAGATCGCCCGCTCCCTCACGGCTCGGGACCCCCTTCAGTGGCTCGAGCAGCTGATGGAGGCCTACGTGGACTTTGCGCTGAGGCAACCCCATCGGTTCGACGCCGCGTTCTTCTTGCCGGCCTCCGGGGTGCGGCAATGCCCGGGCGATTTCGTCGCGGAGCGCTCGCCCGTCGTGGCGATGGCGCTCGTTCGGATCGGTGAGGCCAAAGGGGAGGGTCAGCTTGGCGAGCGACCCGCCCTGGAAGTCGCCCTCCTGCTCTTCGCGCTGGCGCAAGGTTTCGTCTCCATGTACCGGGCGAACCGCTTCGCGAGCGAGAAAGAGTTCCGGACACTCTATCGGGGCGCGATCCGCCACGGCATCGCGTCGTTCTCGGTCGACCGGATCAACCCATGATCACGGTATCTATCGTTCGGGAGGGGTGGCTGCATGCGCGCATGGCGGTCATGCGGGGGTGGAGAATGGGTTTGCCGTGAGTAGGTGTCGAATCGGAAACGGTCCGTTCGTCGTAGCTTCAAACGAGGCAAGGAGAAGGACCCATGCGGAAGATAATCATCGGTGCCATGGTTTCCATGGATAGCGGATTGCAATCAGCCGGAGTCTTGCGATGACCCCTACCATTACCGCGTTTGCACAGTCGCCCGATCGCGGCAGGGGACTCGCGCGTGACATGCGCGTTCGCTGGGCGCTCGAGGAAGTGGGTCAGCCCTACCAGGTGCGTCTTGTTTCATTCACCGAGATGAAGGAACCCGCGCATCGCAGGCTTCATCCTTTCGGGCAGATTCCGACCTATGAAGAAGGCGATCTCGCGCTGTTCGAGTCAGGGGCAATCGTATTCCATATCGCACAGCGCCATGCGGGGCTGCTGCCAGATGATGCGAGTGCCCGGGCGCGTGCGATCGCGTGGATGTTTGCCGCGCTCAACACGGTGGAGCCGCCGATCGTTGAGCGCGGAATGGCCACGCTCCTGGAGCAGGACAAGCCCTGGTATCAGGAGCGCCTGCCCATGCTCGAGGATCGCGTCCGTGTACGGCTGGACGAGCTTTCCAGTCGACTTGGCGATGCGGACTGGCTCGACGGTGCCTTCAGCGCCGGCGATCTCTTGATGGTGACGGTGCTGCGCAGGCTGGGCGCATCACGATCACTGGAGAAATACTCGAACCTCTCTGCCTATGTCGCCCGCGGTGAAGCACGCCGCGCCTACAAGCGTGCGTTCGCCGATCAATTGGCGGTTTTCACGGGTAAGTCCCCGACCGACTGACAAACGCTCCGTGGGCTCGGCGCCGCGATGAGCCTGCTGGAGAGGCGTGGCGCTTGCGAGGCGCGTGTCCTTAGACTAGACTTGGTCTAGTCTAAGGAGTCAATAGAATGGCGAATCGCACGATCAACATCTACGAAGCCAAGACGCAACTTTCGAAGCTGGTCAATCGGGCCGCTGCAGGCGATGACGTGATCATCTCGCGCGCCGGAAAGCCGGTCGCCCGCCTCACTCGCCTGAAGGAGGCGAAGCGGGTGGTACGCTTCGGCCTCCTCAAGGGAGCGGTGACAGTGGCCAAGGACTTCGATGCGCCGCTGCCGGATGACATTCAGGCGCAGTTCGAAGGCCGGGGATGAAGCTGCTGCTCGACACGCACGTATTCCTGTGGACGGTTACGGGCCATGTGAGTCTCAAGTCCGCAGCGCGCCGCATCATCTCCGCGGCGGATGCGGTTTATGTGTCGGCGGCCTCCGTCTGGGAGATCGCCATCAAATCGCGCCTGGGCAAGATCGAGGGTGATCCGGAAGCACTCGTGACCGCGATCGAGGGCAGCGGCCTGATCGGGCTCGCAGTCGCCACACGACACGCCGCCGCCGTCGCAAAGCTTCCCCTGCACCATACGGACCCCTTCGATCGACTCTTGATCGCACAATCCCTGACCGAGTCATTGCGGCTGCTCACCGCCGATCGCGCACTTGCGGCCTACGGCGTGAACATCCAAGTCATCTAGACATCAGCCTGGCGACGCCATGAACCCCCACGGCCTCATCCCACGATGCTTGAGCCAAGTTCAGATGTCCGCTGGGCGGCTAAGTAGAAATGTCCACCTGGATCTTCGAGTTTATATCTCGAGTGTATCACTCGTCCCCACCGAAACGCAGTCTCACGCCCCGCAGGGGCGGGAGAAGGACTTGTTTAGTGCATTAGGTTCAGGAGAATCTCCCACGCGAGATAGCCGGCACCGTAGATGACGGACACCGCTGCAATTATCCTGGTCGTGAGCAATATTCTAGCGTTGACGTCCGAGCTGTTCTTTTTGCCATAGGAGAGAACTCTAATGACAAGACCAGGGCGCAAAGCGACGGCGATGCAAACCAAAATGTAGATGCTCAGCCACGCCGCCCAAATGCGATCACCCTGTATGGAGAACGTGCACGCTGGCATACTGCTTCATCCGCGATCGAGTTGCGATAGCGCTCGTCTACATAACCAAAAGGCCGCGCCAGTTGCACCGCCGAATATCGCTCCTGCAATTGATATAAAGACGATCCGAGGAGCGCTCAAGTTCCGCTGGGCTACCACCACTAACCATGCTGCCGCGATGATAATCGCAATCCCTAGAAGCGACGCGCCTAGTACGTTTACATACTTTTTCGCAGATATCGGTGGAAGCCTGTCAACGGCTGAATCAGCTATCGGAGCGGCGTGGCGTTTCCGGTCGCCATCGTTGATAGATGCCAGTCGCACATAGAGATATCGATTACGAAGGAAGCTCGCGTATATCAGCCCTAGCAGTGGGGTAGCGTTTGGACCACAGATATAGAGCTGAGATTCCCCAGATTGGATCGACAGATCAAGTAAGTTCGAGCGACACCAATCAATGGTGAGCTGCAGCGTGTGATGGCCAGGGTGAACGGCGACCCGTTTCTCTTCTCCAGCAGCTATCGTGGCTACTTCCGTGCCGTCCAGCCTTACACGATAGAGCCGTGCGCGGTCTTGGTAGGGTTCTCGCGCCCGAGACAGTACAAGTTCAGTCATAAGTGTCGCGCTGGTAGGTTCTTACTGAGTCGCTGAGGAACCAAATCATACCCTCGCGGAAAATTAAACGGTTTAGGCCTTACAGAATCAACGTACAAGGGAGCGCCGAAGGCCAATCGCCTCCTGCACGTCCTCCGGTCCCAGTTTGCGTTGACGCTTGGTCCCTGCGAGCTGGTGACGCGGCACCATGGTCCCATCAGCGCGATGAGCGGTTGACGGAGCTCTCACGACGCGGTCATCTCGCTTTGACTGAACCTGCTGCACGATCTGCAGCACGTGCCCGAGCCGCTTATTGTCGACGATGGTACCCTGGTCGACAGTGCCGAGCTTATCGTAAACAGAGTAGGGGATCGCCGCACCGGACACACGTAATTCAACGCGGCCATCCGGGAATTGGAAGACCTCGATATATTTCCCGATCAATCTGCGGTGATCTGCGGTGTCTGCCAAGAGGTAGAGCTTGCGCTCGTAATGCAACGTGAGGGCCTTGGTGACCTTGCGCAGTTCCCGCCAGGAGAAGATCAAATCCAGGGCTTCGTCCTGTCGCAGAGCTCGGTGTGCGTCATGGGCGTCTCGGGGCTCCTTTGCGAAACGAGCGTTGAACTCCTGAATGAATCGCGGCATGAAGGCATTGGCGGCGTCGATGCTTGAGATATCGCGCAGCCGAAGTTCCTTCACCAGCCGGTCCTGCAGCGTCTTGTGCGCGCGTTCGACGCGACCCTTGGCTGCTGGCGTATTGGCGCAGATGCCGTCGATGTTGAGCTCGTACAGTGCTCGGCCGAACTGTGTGTAACCCGGTCCTGAGAGCGCATCTGTCTTGTTGACGCGAAAGACACTTGCTTTGTCGCTGTAGAAGGCCAGTGGCTTACCAAAGGACGTTAGATAGTCGCGCGTGGCTTCGAAATATCCGAACGTGGACTCCGTGGGCGTAAAGCGCACGACCATGAGTCGGCTGGTAGCATCGTCGACATATACGAGCGCCGTGCATGCGGCCGCGCGGTCTTCAAACCAGGGATGTTCGCACCCGTCAATCTGCACCAGTTCGCCAAGACAGGCCCGTCGAGCTCGCGGCTGTTGGACCTTTGGGGGTCGGAGCTTGCGCGGAATCCAGAGGCCAGCAGCCATCTGCACCCGCCGTACGGTCTCCTTGGCGAGCACGATGTCGTGTCGGGCGGCGAGCTTCTCGCTGGCCAGCGTTGGTCCGAAGTCCGGATATTGCGTCCGCAGAATATCGGCGACCTGTGCCTCGAGGCTCGGCTCCAGCCGGTTGTTACTTGGGCGGTTGCGGCTGCGGGGGATCAACCCGACGGGCCCTTGGGCCCGATACCGGTTAGCCAGCCTGCGGATCTGGCGTGTGGTCAGCCCGAGCCGTTCTGCAGCTCGAACCGGTTTTAAATCCCCATCCACGATCGCCTGGATGCACTTCAAACGGTCCAGCTCGCGCATGCTCATGGTCACCCTGGCCAATTGCCGCATTGCCGATCTCCGGGCCCTTAAAAGGCTGATAGATCGGCAGATATCGCCGGCCAGGCGGACATCTGAACTTAGCCAGAAGCGGACTTTTCTACTTGGCCTCTATACACGACATGCGCATAATGTATATTATGGTAAATTAAGGTCATTCGCGCGCGGGCCGGCCGCACATCCTTCAATCGACCCTCAGGACGGGCGTGCGCAGCACGGAAACGATGTTCCACCCCGGGAGACGCTCCCGCCATTTCTCCGATTGCAGCATGGCAGTACCGAGCGCTGCGGGTTGCACGCCGCAGACCTCCAGCAAGGTGATCGCGGCCAGCATCGAGACGCCGCTGCTGATCACATCATCGACCAGAGCGATGCGTCGGCCCTGCAGTAACGGCAGCATGCGTGGGTCGATGAAGAGTCGTTTCGGCTGATCCGGGGTCGTCACCGAAGAGATCGGCACCGACAGCTCGGCGCGGTACCAGAATTTGGCGGAGTTGCCGAGCGGGATGTAACGCGCATGACCCAGTCTCTGGGCGACCGCGCCGGCCAACGTAAGACCGAGCGTGGGCAGGCCGACGACCACATCCGGAGCGAAGGCTGCGAGCTTTTGCGCGAGCGTCGTTGCGAGCGCGTCGAGGACGCTGAAACTGGCCTGGTTGATGATCAGCGAGGCCAGAGCGTGCTCACCATCGGGCAGACGGCGAATCGGCAGCAGCAGGATACGGCCGTCCTCGAAGCGCGCCGGATAGCCGCCGACCGTTATGGCATCGGGCGGCAGAATCTCCTGCCAGAAGGATTCCGGATTCATCGGATCGATTTTCCGCCCATCATCTAAATAGAGCCACCGGGGGCGTATAGAAGCCTCGCCCGATCAGTCCCGACGTCCCGTCGCGGTCGAGGATGGCGAGATTGATCAGCGGCGCAACACCGGCGCGCACGATGCGCTCCGGGTCGACGATCCCGCTGCGCGGATCGAGCAACTCCTGACGCCTGGTGAGTGCATCCGCGGGCAGCGCACCCCTCCATTCGGATGCGAGCGATGGCGCCGCCGACAGCGCCTGCCCACCCAGCCCGCAGAAATCGATCACCGCACTATCGCCGATCGCCGGCAATGGGATCGTCGCATCCGAGCCGGCCAAGCGCGAGCCACACGGCGGCTCCGCCGGCATTTGCCGCCACGCAGGGTCGCCCCGCCGCCGAATCCCGAAATCGATGCCGTTGCCGCCGATCGCATCGATCGCGCAGCCGTCGATGCGCAGCGCGGTGGCGGCGGCGGCCATCAATACCGTCAAGACGAACGCTGGAATCGCGCGCAGTCGTGCAGCGCCGTCGGCGTCGAGCCCGGACAGTCTCGAAATCATTGCCTCATTGGCGGCCCCGGTGCGGGAATGACATTCCTCACCCGCCGCAATGGCGAGCTCGATGATCTCCGCGAGGGCGAGCGGTTCGCGGCGCACGGCCGGCGCAAGAGCGGCATCAATCCACGCGCCGACATCCCGCAGTCGCCGCAGGCACTCCGGCGCCGCGGAACCCAATCGCAGCGCCGGGACCGAACCCTCGACGATCGGCGCATAGCCAATCCGGCCGTGTTGCTTGACCGCAATCAGCAGCATCGACGCCGAGACCACTTGAGCGAGCGGAGTGACGACTCCGTAATCCTGCGCCGGCCGCAGGGGCGCCCTCCCCTGCAGCACGAGCTCGCGGGCCGCGGCTGCATCCGATACCAGACCCTCAAAGAGCAGCGCCTGGACGGCGGAGTTGATTACCGGCGGGGGCGGCGCGCCGAGAAACGGTGGCCCAGCGTGCAGCAGCACCCGTGCCGAGAGCTGCGGGCAGGCGGCGGCGCGAGGCAAGATGTCGAACCAGAGCGCATCGGCAAATGGCTTCGCATAGTCGATCGTCTCGCGGGTGGTCATCGTCCAACTTCTTCGCAGACAGCCGCGAACGAACCAACATTTCAAAGGGGGAATGCGCGTGGCAGAGCATTCTATTGAACGGCCGGGGCTGCGCAAGAATTGAACGGCGTGCGTGATCGTGCCCGCACAGCCGTTACCGGGTGCGATCACCGAGATGCGCGACCACTGCCCCAAAACAATGCAAATTAGGACCGAGTGCATAACATCGGTGCAGCAAGATCGCCTGGCATCGCTGCCAGTTGAATTCGCCGCACGTGCAGACGAGCGGGTCTGATAGTCTTGCGTTCGATGGCGCCGCAGGGGCACGTCGCGTGCACGGTCGACGTTCGCGCAATTCCGGTGCCAACAGGAATCATGCAGCGAATCCTTTTGAAAGGCGGCCGTGTCATCGATCCGGCTTCCGGCCTGGACTCGGTATGCGACCTGCTGGTCTGGGGTGATCGCATCGCGGCCATCGGTCCGCAGGCGGCGCCGGCGGACGCCGAGGTCATCGATTGCAGTGGCACGTTGGTGCTGCCCGGATTGATCGATACGCACGCTCATGTTTACGAGCACGTGACCGGTCGGTTTGGACTCAATGCCGACTTGTGCGGCGTGCGGTCCGGTGTCACGACGCTCGTCGATCAGGGCGGTCCGAGCTGCATGACGCTGCCGGGATTTCGGCACTTCGTGGTCGATCCCGCCAAGACCCGGGTCGTCGCCTTCCTTTCCGCCTACCTGGTTGGCGGCCTCGAGGGTCATTACTACTCATCGCTCTACCGTCCCGACTGCGTCGATATCGATGCCACCGTGCGGGCCGCCGATGCCAACCGCGATTTGGTCAAGGGGATCAAGGCGCACGCGGAGCTGGGTGGGTTCGCGCGCTGGGGCGTCGAGGTGATCAAGTCGGCGGCGGAAATAGGCCGGCGCGCCCGCTTGCCGGTATACGTTCATTTCGGCCAGTTGTGGCCGTTGCCACACCAGGGCGGTCAGCCGGTCGATCCCGACAGCATCTTGACGCAGGTACTCGAGCTCGTGAAGCCGGGCGACGTTCTGGCGCATCCGTTCACTCGCCATCCGGGCGGTTTCGTCGGGAAGAACGGTGCCCTGCATCCCTTGGTGCGCGAAGCAGTCTCGCGCGGCCTGCGAATCGACGTAGGCCACGGATCGCATTTCAGCTTCAACGTGGCGCGCAAGGTGTTGGAGGCGGGCGTCGTGCCCGATACGCTGGGCGCGGACATGCATGGCCACAACACCCGCGCCGGTGCGCCGCCGGACGCACCGGGGGCCGACGAGCGCGAGGAACATCTGTTCGCGGGCAAAACGCGCTTCAGCCTCGTCTCCGCGATGACCAGCATGATGGCGCTGGGTCTGCCGCTGCAACGCGTGATCGCGATGGTGACCAGCAATGCGGCCCGCATGATTGGCATGCAGGATCAGCTGGGTCAGCTGCGTGTCGGCGGCGTGGCGGATATATCGGTGCTGTCGGATGCACGGGGCCGTTGGACCCTGAGCGATAACGAGGGAACCCGGGTGCGGACCGACCGGCGGCTGGAGCCGTTGTTTTGCCTGCGGGCCGGGGAGCGATTCGATGCGACGGCGCCGATCTTGCCGATCCTCGATGCTGCCTGACGGCCAAGCGGAATGCACATTCCATGAACGACGGCGAGCAGAGTACCCGACTCGAACTCAGTACCATCCAGCCGATCTCACACGAGGCGCGGCATGGCAGGGCGCGGGATCTTTTTACGATTTGGTTCGGCTCGAACGTTAATCTGCTGACCATCGCGACCGGAGCGCTCGCCGTGACCGCGTTGCGTTTGCCCTTTGGGTGGGCGGTGTTCGGCCTCGCCGTCGGTAATCTCGTCGGCGCAGTGTTCATGGCCCTGCACTCCGCGCAGGGTCCAACGCTCGGCGTGCCGCAGATGGTGCAGACGCGTGGCCAATTCGGATCGATCGGCGCGCTGCTCGTCGTCGGCATTGTCATCGTCATGTATGTCGGATTTCTGGCCTCCAACATCGTGCTCGGCGGAGAGGCGCTTGCGACTCTTCTACCCGGATGGTCCGATACGCTCGGCATCGTCGTCGTTGGAATGCTCGGGGTTGTTGCGACGATCTATGGCTACGACCTCATTCACGCCTACACGCGTGTGCTCGCTTACTTCTCGGGCGCCGTGCTGTTGCTCACGGCCGCATGGATCGTACGCGTGCACGGGTTGCCCGCGGACTTCCTGGCGCGCAATGCCTTGAGCGCGACCGGGCTGATCGGCGCCATCTCCGTGGCCGCCCTGTGGCAGATCTCGTACGCGCCCTATGTGTCGGACTACTCGCGCTATATGCCGGCCGATACGGGTTCGGCGCCCGCGTTCTGGGCCAGCTATGGGGGCTGCACGTTGGGTTCGCTGCTGCCGATGATTCTCGGCGCCGCAGTCGGTCTGGCCGGTCCGAAGGGCACGGTCGTGCACGGGCTCACCGTATTGACGGCCGGGATTGCGCCACTCGTGCTGATCGTTTTCTCCATCGGCATCGCCTCATCCAATGCGATGAATCTGTACTGCGGCGCCCTTTCCACGCTCACCTTCGGGCAGACCCTGGTGCCCTCATGGTCGCCCGGTCCCAGGGCTCGCACTGTCGTCACCTTGGTGCTGTTCGGGTTCGCGGTCGCCGCGGCGATCCTCAGCAAGGACTCCTTCCTCGCCAATTACGAGGACTTCATTCTGCTGCTGCTCTACGTGCTCGTTCCGTGGACCGCGATAAACCTCGTCGACTATTACCTTCTGCAGCACGGACAGTACCACGTGGAGTCGTTCTTCCGCCGGGATGGCGGCATCTACGGCCGAGTCAACGGCGCCGCGGTGACGTGCTACGTATTCGGGATCCTGATTCAGCTGCCGTTCGTGGCCTCGGCGCTCTACACCGGTCCGATCGCGCGCGCGCTCGGCAGCGTTGATCTGTCGTGGATCGTCGGACTGGCGGTCACTTCACCGGTGTACTACGGGTTGGCCAAGTACACGCAGGCTCGATCCAACGCCGCGATCGCCCTTTCGCCGTAGAGTCGCCTCGGGCGCCACAACGCTGACAGACGTGCTGATCTCCACGGTAGTCGTCGCCTTCAGCGTGTTCATCGCAGCCGGGTGTTCGTCGCAGCCGGCGGCATCTATTGCGCTCTGACGATCAGTGCCGGTCGGCAACGCGAAGCGCTGAGCGACGGCCCGTGATCCATGATGTGAAAGTGAGGATTCGACACCCATGACCCTGCAGCACGGCACTTTACATCCACCGGCACTCATCGATCCGGCCGATTCGATACTGCTGGTCATCGATCTTCAGGAGGGGTTCCTCCAGAAGCTCACAGCCCCGCGCCGCGAGGCGATCATCGATCACTGTCGCTTTGTGGTCGAAGTAGCCGCTCGCCTGAGCGTCCCCGTGTTCGCGACCGTGGAGGATCCGGCCAAGAATGGCATGACCACGGAGCGAGTTCGCGCCTGCTTCGAGCCTGACCTCGCCGAGCGGGATAAGAGATTCTTCGGCCTGTGCAGCCAGATGGACCTTCGAGATGCGATTCTCGCGCAACCCAAACGTACCGCGGTGCTGATCGGTATGGATACCGATGTCTGCGTGCTCCAGTCGGCGGTGGGTCTGCGGGCCGCAGGATTCCGCACGGTGATCGTCAGCGATGCCACCGAGGCGCCCGGACCTGCGCGCGATCAGGGCCTGAGTCGAGCCGCCGCGCTCGGGGTCGAGATCGTCGCAACGCGCGGGCTCTACTACGAGTGGGTGAGATCGCTCGATCGCTGGGCATTCGCGCAGGCGCCCCCGTACATCGCGCCTCCCGGGGGAACCGTGCTCTGAAGCTCAGGTCCGGTGCGGCTGACCCGGTCGGGGCGCGGCATCACGGGATGACCTGACTGCTGAAATCCGGAATTTCCACGTCCGCGGATCCGTCGGCGCGCGGATCGGACGCGGCGAAATTCATCTTTTTCGTAGAATCGTGCAGGATCGCTTGACCGCGTCCCATCAAACTCGAGTACTCCCCACGCAGGTCGAGACTATGCCCTTTGGAGCGCAGCTGCTCGATGACGCGAGGATCGACGCGACTCTCGATCAGAGTGTGACAAAAGTCATCGGCGACCGTAAAGCGCGGCGCCGAGAGCGCCGCCTGAATGTTCATTCCGTAATCCACCACGTTGGAGACGAACTGCGCGTGTGCGAGCGGCTGGTTATAGCCTCCCATGACGCCAAAGCCGATGTGCTGCGTGCCCTTCTCCATGAATGCGGGAATGATCGTATGAAATGCCCGCTTACGACCGGCAAGAACATTCGGGTGCTCGGCGCCGAGGACAAACAGAGCGCCGCGGTTCTGCAGCACAAAACCCATGCGACGCACGACGACACCGGATCCGAATTCGGACATGTTGCTATTGATCCAGGAGACCATGCTCCCCGCGCGGTCCACGGTGGCAAGGTAAGTCGTATCGCTTCCCGGAGGCTCTCCAGGCCCGTAATCGCAACGCGCCTTGTCCGGGTCGATCATCTTGGCTCTTGCGGCCGCGTACCGCTTCGATATCAGCGCTCGGGTCGGAATCTCAGAAACGCGTGGATCGGCGAGATAGCGCCTCAAATCGGCGTAAGCGAGCTTCATCGCTTCGATTTTCTTGTGCAACTCCTCCGTGCCCTGCGGACCGCTGGTTGCAGGGTTGCTCTGCTCCATGATGTTGAGCATCGACAGGGCCGCCATTCCCTGGCCATTGGGTGGAAGCTCGTAGACTCGCCATCCTCGGTAATCGGTGAAGATCGGATCTACCCACTCCGGGGAAAACTCGGCAAGGTCTTCAGCCGTCATGGTGCCGCCCAGCTCCTCCGAGGTCGCAACGATTGCCTGCGCGATCTCGCCGCGGTAGAAGGCATCTGCCCCGCGAGCGGCGATCAGGCTCAAGGTGCGGGCGTAATCCGGATTGCGAAACAGCTCTCCGACCTCCGGCCGGCGGCCGCTCGGAAGAAACACCCGCTTCGCCTCGTCGGTGAAACCCGGATGCTGCCAAAATTCGTGGATGACCTCCGGTACGGCGTACCCTCGCTCGGCGTAATGTATCGCTGGAGCGAACAGCTCGTTCCAACGTAGCCTGCCAAAGCGCTCGTGCATGGTTGCCCAACCGGCGACGGCCCCGGGAACCGTAACGCTGTCGATGCCATGCCGCGGCATCTTCGTGATCCCCTTCGTCCGCAGGTGA
>Ga0335074_10000852_pt1 | contig 41811 bp, 43 predicted proteins | sample Lox_Sample_23_FD_206715 | JGI IMG/M metagenome (GOLD analysis project Ga0335074, IMG submission 206715) | Soil microbial communities from Loxahatchee National Wildlife Refuge, Florida, United States - Lox_Sample_2.3 | ecosystem: Environmental > Terrestrial > Soil > Wetlands | place: USA...
TTTTGCAGCAGACCTTCAATGGAAATTACTCGATTGAGATGTGGCTTGCGAACCTCATTCCCTGCATCATGGTATTCGTCGCCTTCATTGTGAACATGCTCTTCATCCCGAGCATGACGCAGGCGATCTTCGGCGGAGCTGCAGGTATGGCCAGCAACATCACGCAAGCGATAGGGGTTGCAGCTTCGGCCGCGGTGATGACTGGAGGTGCATAAAACTATGTGGCAATACATCCTCGGAATTCTCTTACTTCGCAGGCTCGGACTATCGAGGCCATTACGCTATCTGTTTCTTTCGGCTCTCGCCATGCTGTCCGTTGTCGTCTTGATTTACACGTTGAACCTGTTTCTCACTCTTGAACAAAGGACAACTGTTCCCCATGTCCACGCGCACAGCACCCGTTGAAGTGACTATGACGCCAAAGCAAGCCGTACTTGCCGACCAGATCGGCAACGAGGTATATGCCTCGCACTACGCCGAACGGAAGGCATATAGGCTCCTCATCGGCTGTGGAACGGTCCTGCTGTGCGGCTCGATGTGGCTCAATTTCTCCCTGGCCCATCGGCCGGTCGTCAACCGCTATATCCGAATCGACGAGATGGGCCGCGCCCAGGCCATCCAGTACAGCGATCTCAACTACACGCCGCGTGAGGGCGAGGTGCGGACCTACCTCACCGACTGGGCCAACTACCGCTACACCATCAACCCCGACACCATTGCGACAAAGTATCCGCTCAACTACTACTTTCTGTCCCAGTCGCTGGCCTCACAGTTGATGGCCGAAGACAACAGAAATCACCTGGTCTCGCAGGTGATGGCCGGCCAGATGGAGCAGAGCGATGTGGAAGTGCGCGACGTGACGATCACCTCCATGTCCGTCCAGAAAATTCAGGGTGGAAACGTCGCCCGCGGCACGGCCTTGGTTGCCATCGACAGAATCTATTCGCCGGACCACTCCCGCCAGCCGCGCACCGAGCATTGGATGCTGAGCGTCACCTACTATCTGAACCCGGCGCAGGTCAGCGATCAGGCCAAAGTCTTCCCGCAATTCGAGACCATCAACCCGCTCGGTCTCACGATTACTCAGTTCCATGAAAACGAGGTCTCGGTAGACCCGCTCGTCCCGAACTCGGACGCGGCTCCGGCCGCAGGAGTGACGCGGTGAGTTACGACCTGATACTGCCGTTCTTCCCCGGCGAGCTACGTGAGCTTCTGCTGGACCCGTCCATCTCCGATCTGATGATTAACGGCGCCACCGGCGTGTATGCGGATCGTGGCGGAGTTGTGGAGCACATCTCACTGGCAGCGCCGTACACCAATGACCGCCTGCAGGCCGCTATCGAGCGCGTGGCGCGCATTCTTGGCCAGGACCTTACCAGCCAGAATCCGATCCTGAATACGCGCCTGCCGGATGGCTCGCGCGTCGCCGTCGTGGGTCCTCCGTCTTCCATTAACGGCCCCACACTCACTGTGCGCAAATTCAACCGCTGGTTTACCTCGGATGAGTTGGTTGCTTCGGGCAGCCTGCCCAGACAGGTGCGGGATACGGTTGTGGGGCTCATCGGCGAGCGGAAGAACGGCGTCATCGCCGGGGGAACCGCATCGGGGAAGACGACTTTGATGAAGGCCCTACTCGATCACGTTCCGTTCCATGAACGGCTGATTGTCATCGAGCAACCTGCGGAGTTGAAGATCTCCCATCCTAATGCGGTTCGCTGGGAGGCGGTCGATGCGATTCCCGGCCAGGTTGCCATTACACCCAGCCAGCTTGTAGCCGCCGCTCTACGCCATCGTCCCGACCGTATCATCATGGGCGAAATTCGTGACGAGTGCGGCTACGACCTTCTACAAGCCATGAACACCGGCCACGGCGGAACGCTCTCGACCTTGCACGCAGATTCGGCGCTCGACGCGCTGGACAGGCTGGCCGATATGGCCCTGAGCGCCAGAACCAATCTCAACCAGCAATTCATTCGATCACAGACCGGCAGGGCAGTCGATTTCGTTCTCTATTGCGAACGAGATTCCACGGGCCGGCGCCGGGTACGCGAGCTGATCACCGTGAAGGGCTATAGCTATCCGGACCAGTCCTTTGAAACGGAGGAGATCTATCGGGCTTCCTCCGCGGCGGCGGCTTGATTTTTCAGCGCGGAGTGAACAGATGGAAACGCGAATTTGGAGGCACGGCTATGGATCAGCTTCTTATGCGAAGGGTAGCAAACGGAATCTCGCTCCCGTGTGCTCTTGAGCATGGCCGCGCCAGACTGGAAGACGCGCGCGAATACGGGTGCAAGATGCGGCTCTTTATCCCCGAGGCCAGGCGGCGCGGGATGTGGATCTCTATCGCCGGTAGATGGCGTCGTCAGGAAGCAGAGAGATTGCATCGTTCGGATATGCGTCCCCGGGTGCAATTCCTCGCTTGCTCGGTCACTGCTTCGGGGCTTTTACGACGCCCGGCGGCAGGCTCGCTCTTCTGCTTCGGCTTCACCACCCCACCGCACAAAGAACGCGCGTTGGGGACCCCGGATTGCGCCGCCTGTCGGTTACGGTTTCCATCTGCGATGGACCCACCGTAAATGCAGAGCTTCGGCCTTGGGAGTCGCGCCCACTCGCTTGGCTTCGCCGGGTGTGACCCGAGCAGATCGGGAATTCAAAAACGGAGACTCATCATGTATCTGAATCGTGCAACCCTCATTGGCTACCTCGGCGGCGACGCTGAAGTCCGCACCGGCAAGAACGACCAGAAGTTCACCACTTTCTCGCTCGCCACCAAGACCTCTTACAAGGACAAAGAATCCGGCGAGTACGTCTCGCACACCGAATGGCATCGCTGCATCGTCTTCGGCAAGTTCGGCGAGTTCGCGGGCACGCTCAAGAAGGGCGCGCACGTCCAGGTCGAGGGCGAGATTCGCCACACCGAGTACACGCCCAAAAAAGCGAAAAAGCCGGTGCGCGCCGACAACATTCGCGTCAACTCCATCCTCAAGCTCGACCGCGCCGAGAAAGCCGGCGCGGAGGAAGAGGTCGAGCAGGAGATTCCCTTGGAAGTTGAAGCCGAATAGGCTTCTTCCCCTTCGCGGTGAAAGCCCGGTATGCACCGGGCTTTCCTTCTGCTAACGGCCCCGCGGAATCGCGGTTTTTGAGGTGTCACCCATGAACCAGGTCGCAGCCAATTTTCTCACCCGTTGTTTCGCCTCCAGCGAAACCATCGCGCTCCTGCTGCGCCGGGAAAATGAACGCAGGCCCCAGCAGCGCGTAGTGACGCTTGAACAGGCGCTCCAACCCCGCTATCTCGCGTGGCTTGGCTTTGAAAACGACGACGGGGCGAACATCTACGTCTCCGCCAATCCGCTGCGACCCGGCAGCCGCAAGCGGATCAAGGAATGCATCGCTTCTGTCCGTCACCTCTATATAGATATTGATACGGACGGCGACGCCCGACTCGCTGCACTGCGGGCGTCCGATCAGGTGCCACCGCCGACCGTAATTCTCTCGACATCGCAGGGCAAATACCAGGCGCTATGGCGGGTCGCCGGCTTCGATTTCGGGCGCCAGGAACGGACGCTCAAACAGATTGCCAGCGCCTTCGGCGGCGACCACGCCTGCACCGATTGCAATCGGGTGTTGCGCGTGCCGGGATTCGCCAATCATAAGTATTCGCCCGCTCATTCTGTCACTGTCGAATATCCGTCAAATTCGATCTACACCTCTGAAGATTTTCGGCTCGATGAGGTTGCGGACGCTTCAGTGCTTCCAGTGTGCGGCAACACACAGAAATTACCCTCCAGGAACCAGTCGCATTCCGAAGATGATTGGGCCTGGGTTTTGAGTGAACTGTCGCGCGGCAAAGACGCCGCGAAGCTGACGCGCGAGCTTGCTTTGCACCGCTCCGATAAGCCCGATCCTCTCTACTACGCACGGCGCACCGTCGATGTCGCCTCGGCCCGCCTCTGGCTTGCCGAAGGCATCCGCATCGACGACGTAATCACCATGCTCGAAGTACGCCGGCGCTTTGAGATTCCCGCCGCGGCAGCTAGAGCCCGTGCGCGGGAGATTACAGCCACTGCACAGCGCATGATTGCCCGACGAAAGACTGCCTGATTTCACCGCCAAAGGAGAAGCCAATGCCACTGCTTGAAGTCACCCAAACCCGTTACGTCAGCGCCTCGATTCGGCTGACGGATGCGACCGCTTTGCAGATCGATCAGTATGCCGCTTTCATCCACGCTTCGGCCGATGAAGTCATGGAGCAGGCACTCGCCTACGTCTTTGCCAAAGACCGCGATTTTCAGGAGTTCCTTCGCACTCCCGAGGCGCGACGGATCACGCCGACATTGCGCGTTCGCCGGGTGCCTGCTTCCGATGCGGTGGAGCAGGCCAATGGAAAGCCTGCTCACGCTATGGAGGCCGACAGTTCTGTGCGGGTGCTGAAGGCATGAATCGGCGCCAGCATCCTCGGCAGAACCACTACGGTGCTTCGCACCGGAAGAATCTCGATACTCCATCCCTCATAGGGTGGTGCTTGGCGCTTACTAGCGGTCATTGGCGCTGCGCACGTAAACGCTGCGAACCCAGGTAGTTCCAAACGAGCAGCGCCAGTGACCGCTACACGAGGAAATTATGGTTTCTCAAATCGCGAATACGCAAAGTGCCGGCAGAAGACGCAGTATTGTTCGCCGTATCACCGTCGGAGGCAAGTTCACAGATGTCGAAGCAAAGAGCCTGGCAAAGAAGGCGGCGAGCCGCGGGCAGCTCCTGAGCGAATGGGCGCGCGAAGCCCTGCTCGCCGCCATTCGGGAGCAACACAAGGAAGACGAAAACAGCGCGCTTTTCATCGAAGTTCAGGCTCTTCGGTTGCTGTTCGTCAACGCTCTCGAACCTCTCTTACGCGGCGAGCAAATGACTGCGGAACAGTTCAAAGAAATGCTTCGGTACGTGAAAGCAAACAAGCATAAAGTCGCCGACGACGTACTCGCCAGCTATGCGGAGAGGAGTGTGGAACAGCCATGAATACGATGCACTGGGGACGCCGGGAAACCATCGTCACGCCGCCGCAGGCTCCGGTCTACAGCTATGCAGCCATCGCTATTGCACTGCTGCTGAGTTTCGTGTTTCTCCGCGTCTATATTGTCTCGTTCATGCCGCCGCTCGAACGGTTCGACCTCTGGCCGTATCTTCGCTCCAGCGTGTTGGCCGGATTCCGGCAGGTCGATCAATACCGGCTTCTGTCAGTTGCGGACAGGCATCTTCACGCACGGCCTGCTATCGCGGCCGATGTAGAGCTAGGCGCGACGCCCCAGGTATACGGACCAACCTTGCCGCTCCAGTTGTCTCCCGACGCCCACGCCGCTGGCCTCGTTTACCTCTATCGCGGCAAGAAGGTGAGCTACCGGAATGGGCCGCTCCATGTTTTCCTTCAGCGGTTCGTCTATGACGGGCGGACCGTTGCGGCAGTCTTCCTCTGGCCCCTGCTGGCGGGCCTGGTTACGCTGCTCATCATGCTCGTGCCGGCTGCACGGATCGATGTAGAAAGGTTCAAAAAGATGAAGTATGGACGGCTGCTCAAAGGGCCGGTTCGCGTCACGCCCAAGGCGTTCAACCGCGCTGTCAAAGGCGATGGTATTGGCTTCAAAACCATCGAATCGAAGCGGCTGATGCGGATTCCGCGCAGCGCCGAGGGGCAGCACATCGAACTGATGGGGGATACGGGCGCCGGTAAAACCCGGCTTATTATGCAGCTTCTTTTGCAGATCGGGGAACGGGGAGATTCTGCGATAGTATACGACCCGGCCTGCGAATTCGTGCAGCGATTTTACAAGAGCAGCCGCGGCGACATCATCCTGAATCCTCTCGACGCGCGCTGCCCTTACTGGGGACCGTCCGAAGAGTTGCGTCGCAGGGCCGAGGCCAAGGCTATCGCGGCATCCTTATACCAGCCCACTACGGACAAAAAAGGCGAGTTCTTCACCGAGACGCCGCAGAAAATCTTCGCACATCTCCTCACCTTCGGCCCCACGCCGCAGGAGTTGGTCGAGTGGATGGCGAACCCGGATGAGATCGACCGCCGCGTCCAGAACACCGAGATGGCGACGATGATCGCCAAGGGCGCGCAGCAGCAGCGCAACGGAGTCCTGGCGTCGCTCGGCCTGATCGCCGACAGCCTGCGCTTTCTGCCGAAGAAAGAGAAGGACGCTCGTCACTGGAGTGCCACCGAGTGGGCCGAGGAACGCAAGGGCTGGATCTTTCTGACATCGAAGCCCAGCGAGCGCGAGGCACTGCGTCCGCTGCACAGTCTGTGGATCGACTTGCTGGTTCTGCGGCTCTTGAACGAGCCCAAAGAGAATCAGCATCCGGTGTGGTTTGTGCTGGACGAGCTGGCTAGCCTGCAACGCCTGCCGCAGTTGCACACTGCCATCACGGAGAACCGGAAGAGCAAAAATCCGATTGTGTTGGGCTTCCAAGGTAAGGCGCAGCTTGAAACCATTTACGGCCACATGGCCGAGGTCATGCTCTCGCAGCCGGCCACAAAAATCTTCCTAAAAACCACGGAGCCGAAGGCCGCCGAATGGGTGTCGAGCGCGATCGGCAGAGTCGAGATCGAGCGGATGCGGCAGACCCATTTCGACGACAGCCGCATGGGAAGGAACTTCACGCTGGAGCGCCAGGTCGAACCTTTAGTGCTGGATTCGGAGATCTCCGGTCTGCCCGACCGCCATGCGTTTTTGAAGCTCGGCAACTGGGTCGCACACTTCTCGTTTGCGTATTACGACATACCCGCGACGCAGCCCGCCTTTGTTCCCCGTCCGCTCGAAGACGACGACCTCGGTTTCGATCCGAAGACGCTGGCAAAGAAGCCCGCGGAGCCGGAGACAACGGAAGAGGATGCCGAGTCCATCGAGAGCGGATTTTCCTTGGGAGATTGAGCCATGCTGAAAATCTCAAAGGCCCTCTCGGCAGGCAAGCTCGAGAATTATCACCGCCAGGAATTCACCTCCCCGGATCAAAGTTATTGGAGCCAGGGCCAGACCGTGCGCGGCGAGTGGCAGGGCCGACTTGCTGAAAAGTACGGCCTCGGCGGCACGGTTGGAGCCGAAGAATTTCACCGGCTTTCCGAAGGCCAGCATCCGCACACAGACGAACAGCTTGTCCAGCACCGCCAGTCCTTCGAGTACCAAGACGCCAATGGCAAAACAATCAGATCGGTTGAGCACCGGGCCGGATGGGATGCCACTTTCAGCGCGCCAAAATCCGTCTCGCTCACGGCGCTTGTCGGCGGCGATGACCGGGTGCGCGCGGCCCATCGTGATGCGGTAAGCACAGCTCTGAACGAGCTGGAGCGGTACACCGAGGCGCGCATCGGCGGCAACCGGCCCGCCGAGTCCACCGGCCAATTCATCGTCGCTAAGTTCGAGCACGATACGGCGCGGCCGGTGGACGGCTACGCCGCGCCCCAGCTTCACACCCATGCCGTCATCTTCAATGTCACCCAGCGCGCGGATGGAACCACGCGCGCCTTGCAGGAGCGCGGCTTCTTCGAGTCGCAGCAGTTCGCTACCGCGGTCTATCAGTCGGAATTGACTTTCCGGCTACGCGAGCTTGGCTATGAAATAGAGGCTGGCAGAAGCGGCGCTCCCGAGATCAAAGGGTACTCGCAAGTGTATCTGGACGCTTCCAGCCAGCGCCAGAACCAGATCCTCGAACACATGCGACTGAACGGACTGTCGGGGTACGAAGCGGCGGAGATTTCCGCCCATGCGACGCGCGACAAAAAACAGATTCAGTCGCCGGCGGCAGTGCTCGCGGCGCATCGCCGGCTTGCCGCCGAGTTCGGGAATCAGCCCGATCATGTCGTGGCTCGAGCCCGGCAGCGCAGCCATGAGAAGTTGGTCGGACATGTTCCCGAAAACACTCGGCAGACCGCGCAGGAGGCCGTCACCTTTGCCCGCGAGCGCAGCTTCGAGCGCGAGGCCGTCACAGACGAGCGCGTCCTGTTCCGCGACGCTTTGCGGCGCGGCATGGGAGAGACCACATACGGCCAGGTCCGCGCCAGCATTGAGGCGCGTCTGGCCTCCGGCGAATTTCACCTTGTATTGGGCCCGAAACACAACAGTGCGCGGCAATTTACGACCGCGAAAACCGTCGAAGCTGAGAAAGAGGTCTTGCGGAGGATGCGCCAGGGCCAGGGCCGCGCAGAGCAGATCATGCCTGTTCAACAAGCCGTGGCGCTCACCAACAAGCACCCGTATCTCAACTCCGCGCAGCGGGCCGCGGCCGAGGAGATTTTGACCTCGCGCGATGTGGTGCAGGGGCTTCAGGGATTTGCCGGCGCAGGCAAAACTTCGGCGCTCAAAACCGTCCGCGAGGCCGCTGAGGAGCGCGGCTACGTTGTCGAAGGTTTCGCCCCGACTTCACGCGCCGCGCACCAGCTCCGCGCCGCCGGAATCTCCGCCGACACGCTGCAGGGCTTCCTTGCGCGTTCCAGGCATACGGCTCCAGAGCGCCATCTTTACATGGTCGATGAGTCCAGCCTCGCCAGCACCAAACAGGTGCGCGATTTCTTCGCCAGGATCAATTCTGGCGACCGGGTTCTGTTCATCGGCGACACGCGGCAGCACCAGGGCGTCGAGGCTGGAAAGCCCTTCGAGCAGTTGGTCGCCGCCGGCATGAAGACTGCCAGACTCGACCAGATCGTGCGCCAGAAAGACCCGGAGTTGCTGCGCGCCGTCGAGCATCTGTCGCGCGGCGAGGTAGCGGAAGGCATCGCGCTTCTCGAACAGCAGGGGCGGGTCACGGAAATCGCGGACCCACAGAAACGCATCGCCTCGATTGCCCGGAACTATGCGGACAATCCCGGAAGCACCATCATCGTGTCTCCCGACAACGCCTCCCGCCGCGAGATCAATCAGGCTGTGCGCACGGAATTGCAGACACGCGGTATCGTCGAATCTGAAAATCACCCGATGCGTGTGCTTGTACCCCGCTCCGATATGACCGGCGCAGACCGGGCCTGGGCCGCACGTTACCAGATGGGCGATGTGCTCCACTACCAGCGCGGCAGCAACGCAATCGGCATCGAGCCACGCAGCTATGCCCAGGTGGTCTCGACCGACGCAAAAGCCAATCTATTGACCGTTCAGAAGTCGGATGGCGCCCAAGTCACGTATAATCCATCGCGGCTGCGCGGCATCTCTGCCTACCGCGAGTTGATACGAGATTTTGCGATTGGCGATCGGCTGCAGTTCACCTCTCCAAACAAGAAACTGGGCGTTGCCAACCGCGACCTTGGGACCATCCAGCAGATCGACGACGGCAAGATGTCGATTCGCATGGAGGGCCGGGACAAGACGGTCACCTTTGACCCGAAACAAATGCGACACTTCGATCACGGATACGCCGTCACCAGCCACAGCTCTCAGGGCCTCACCTCCGAGCGCGTTCTTGTGAATATGGACGCCAATGTCCATCCCGAACTCATCAACAACCGCTTTGCATATGTATCTGTCTCCCGCGCCTCACATGACGCACAGATCTTCACCAACTCGGCGTCTACGCTAACAGCCAACCTCAGTCACGCCATCACCAAGAGTTCGGCGTTGGATATTCCGATCAATCTCGCAGTTTAATCGATAGAACGGCCGTTCACCCCCGCTAAGGAAGGGCAGCGTCAGGCAATTTACAATTCCTCCATGAATCAAGACGGCTGGGGTGAACTCGCTAAATGGTATCCCGAAAGTGCGTGCGACTTTCAGAATCTTGAACATTTTCTGGCTCTTATTGACAGCGGCCTAAAGACGCGAAAGGGCCGACTTCAGAACGCTCTTGGAACCCAGCACTTCGTTCTTTCCCAACAGATGTCCGGAATTTTCCTGCTGGCGAAGTCTGGAATATGGTTGGCGATTCCGCCGATTGTCTCAAGCATTTTTCAAATCGCAATCGAGGGAATCTACTTGGCGAACCATCCTAACCGCGTCAATCACTTCGTCGAGTTTAGCTGGTATGAAACTCACGCGGAGCCAAAGCCGATCGAAGCAGATGGGCTATATGCCGATATTGCGAAGAGAATACATGAGGATAGGAAGAGCAAATTTGAAAAGCTGCGTTCCGGCTATCAGAACAAGACCTCCTGGCACGACCACGACGTAGATTCACTTGCAGAAGCGGCCGGGATGGGGTATCTCCTTCCGGTCTACCATTCGACAAGCCGACTTGCCCAAGGAAGCCCGATTGGATTTACGAGCAATGGCAAAGGAGGCCGCGTGTGGTTTGATCGTCATCGAGAGAAGACGACACCCGTAATAGCCGTTGGCAATGCCTTGATCGTGGTATGCCACTCAACGTACCATTTCTATCAAGCGATTCTGAGTGCTTTCGATGTTTCGAACGAAATGATCATCCAGGCGTTTGAGGTTTTCAGAAGCACGCTGACGCGAGATCACGAGTAATGGCTCAATCGTCTCCGCTTCATACTGCGATAAATCTTGTATGTCTTCCCAAGCCTCTTACCGTGGTACGTACGCCCCTCTATCCGGTGGCTTCATCGGAGTGCGTCCGGCATCCTGGTGGAAACTGCGCTTCCATTTTATGACACGGTGGATTAGTGCTTCACCCACAGTATCTTCGTTCGATCAGGAACCAATCGAGGGACTATTTTGGTGGAGCGATTCAAACAGGGACTTCTTCACCAGATATGGCTTGTTGATCAGATAGGCCATTTCCGGCCCCTTAATGTACGGCTTGATGAAGCGCAGAACGTGGTCCTTGAGACCCGGCCCACAAGCCTGATGTCGCCAATGTCCTCGCACTGTAAATCGGACCGACAAACTCCGCTTTGCTTCCGGAGCAGAGGTCGGAATGTCTTCTGCCGCCGGAATGCTGGCTCCGACGACGATGTAGGGGAGTCGCGACGCATGCCGCGCGGCTTGCTTCAGTTCGTGGCGCTTCACCCTTGAGGGGATTCGTTCGATTTCTTGCTTAGCCGTCTCTTGGTCCGAGGGCCGATGCTCAAGTTCCGCATCCGCAGAGGAGATGTAGAGCACGGCGTTCAAAATGATTCGGAAGAACAGGAGACCGTGGCTGTAGAAGAGGCTATCTTCAACCGTCTCCCATTGGCCCTCGGCATCTACATGCTTTCGTTTTTCAATCTGGGTATCTAGATTTGCCCAATCTGTTGTGAGCGCTTCAAGAAGAGTCCAATCATCATGAAGGCAGAGCCGGCGGCTCACCATCAAATGGCATTTTTCGCGATTGGCGTGAAACGTAATGATGTTTAGTTGGCGATAAGGCTGATCGGGGGCCTTTTGGGTGAGGACGAGAAAGACCGAGATCGGAGCCTTGTAATCGATCAATTTTCGGCCACGCTGTTCGGGATGGGCGGCCCAATGCATTCGATAGAGAGCATCGATCGACTCCCGGCTGGTTAAGACGAACATGCAGGCAGGAAACGGGAGTTCAAGAAGCGGGGCGACAACGTTCATCTCGGTGCAAGCGAGATGCTGGACTAGCCCATCTTGGAGGTAAAACGTCTTCGTGCCGAAGAGCTCGAAGTTGAGAAATGCATAATACCGTGTACTCAACTCTCGATGCTGCCATTCGATGATGTTCCAGGTTTCGGGGTCGCGCTCCGTTTCCCGTTGAATGACCGTGGGAGGTAGGCCCTGCTCTCGGGAAGCGGCTTCGATCAGTTTCTTATACTGGCGCTGCCAGATTTCCTCGATGCGCGAGGGAAAGTTTTCGAGGTCATGGAGGGCGTCTGTTGTGCCGTTCTTTTTGAGGCTCTCAACGTCTTCCCCGATTGCCCGATACATATCGGCATCGACGTATTTGCGGACATCATAGAAGGTGGGCGGTAGCAAGCATGTCTCCTGTGGAACTCCGCATGGGCTCATGGCAGAAACGATGTACTGTCGAATAGCACCAATGTGGAGCATCGATAAGGTCTTGTTTGGTTCTTAGTGGGATCGTCATGATTGGTCCCAGAAAATAGTCAGGACTCTGCATGCACTCATTGTCTTCGAGTAGCTGCTCGAAGATCTCACTCGCGATCAATGCACCGCAGTGAAAACAACAAAAGGTAAAATGCTTGCGGCGGGAACTCTGCGCCAAATGCCATCCAGGGTAGCTGACCGTCAGGTCCATCTCCGGATGTGCGGCAACGTATTGTTGCACCCTGCGGACAATCCATGGTGCGCCAGCCTCTTTCAATGGGCTCGCCACGCAATTCTCGAACCCGTTCACCGGCAGCTGATCGTCACAGGTTGCGCTGGATTTGGTAGGGCAGAAAACATGGAAATCCCTGTGGCACGCCCAGCATTCGTGAAATTGGAAGATCGTGATCCCTTGGGTAGTCACGACCCGTTGCTTGGTGCACCACCGAAAATGACGATTGAGAAGAGCAGATACCGCTTCCGGCAAAAGCATCTGACGGCTTCCGATCCTGATCTGATTGGGTGGCACGCCCTGCTTCAGTGCCGCGAAAGGATTTTCAGCGCTGAAACCGAGTGGGAATACCGGGATGTCGGTTTTTGGAGGCGGTGGGGGGTTCAGTGCGCCATAGCCATAGAACCAGCAGCCCCGGACGTCGTCATCGGCATAGGCCTGTTGACGTGCGGCCAGTTCAGAAAACGGAATGGCCGATAACTGCACCTCGAATGCTACACGGAGATTTCCTTTGGCGGCCATCACATCCGCCCGCCAGGCGCCATCAGGGCCGCAAACCTCCACGTCGCCATTCCAGCCGGCCTCTCGGACCGCTCGCAGAATGATGCTCTTGAGCAGGAGGTGCTCGGCACTCTCAGGTTCTGACGTGCACGTGTCAGAGCGCCGTGCATGCACGAAGTGCTGAGTCCCCAGTTTGCTGACTCGCATGAAGCCTCGGCTTCTGCAGCAGCTTAACTCGATTACCGGCTTTTTGGCGCGCAGCTCCTCCCATTCCGATGAATCGAGAAGCGAGGCAATCTGTCGTTCTCCATTGACGTTCGCCGATAAGGGCATGAGATTTGCTCTCTGATATCCGTTAGCACGATGATATCGCTGTCGATTCAACATGGGACAACGCCGTGTCCACGGATGCGGAGAATGGTCATTCGGGCGCAAGGGAGAGGCCCCAACCGGGAGGAATGAAATGTTAACCAGGCCGAATGGAAGCCAGCGAAGACGGATGCGCACTTCGAGCGTCGCCCAGGGCCGAAACACGCCGTCCATCCAAATCATCTTGTCTGGCCCGGCGGTCCAGAAGATTCTCGAGTTTCTTTCACCGCCCAGAGCTAAACCGGCTCAAACAGAACAAACAGAGACTCACCATCTGAGGCCCACGCTGCGCCCTTGGATTAGCATCATCGACCAGATCCTCAAGGACGATGCTCAGGTCCCCGTGCAATACAGGACCACGGTTATGCGGATTCTGAAAACATTGCGGGACGAACATGGCTTCACCGGGGGCTATACGGTAGTGCAGGAGTACGTGCAGCGGGCGCGTGGCGAGTCTGGACAAAGCCCCGGTCGCAGATCACGAAATGTGCAGAAAGAGTCGCCGCCCGTACAGCCCGTGATTCAAGCTACCGCGGCGGCCTCGCCCCCCGCGAGGACCACCACTGAGCATTTAGCTCACCTGCCCAGACCACTTCGCCTGTCGCTTCAGCCCAGGAAACCGAGTAGTTCGGAAGAAGCCGTCTTCGATTGGATGCAAAGCATCGTCCAGGGCACGATGCCACTGGAATCGCTTGCCACCGAGTTGGGCGACCTCCCGGGGAAGGATCTCAAGGTGTTGTTCGCGGCAGCGACAAGGGGAGAACGACCCGCTCGTAACCGCGCTCTCGTGGTGCTCGCCTACGCACGCGGAATCAATTCCTCTCCCATCTGCTCGTTCCTTCAGATTTCGACGGGTTCGCTATTCCGGTATTGGAGGGACTTCCGAGAGGGAGGTGCGGAAAAGCTGTTTTTCAGAAAACCGCGGAGCGACAAGAAGGCGTGCATTCCAGCCATTCAGAATGCGGTCTTTTCTCTGTTGCACTCTCCACCCTCCGCGCATGGATTCAATCGCACGACGTGGCGCCTTGCGGACATGAAAGCGGTCCTCGGAGAGGAATGTAACGACGCGATCAGCTGCGATGTGATTCGCGAAATCATTGTGAAGGCCGGCTGGAAGTGGCGGCTCGCACGAAGGGTATTGACCAGCAACGACCCCGAGTACAGGGAAAAGGTGGATCGAATCAAGAAGACCCTAGCCGAACTCGGGAAGGACGAGGCGTTCTTCTCGATCGACGAATACGGTCCTTTTGCAATCAAGAAAAAGGGCGGACTTAAGCGAGTCGCGCCGGGCGAACAGTACGTGGTTCCGCAATGGCAGAAGTCGAAAGGCTATTTGATTTTGACTGCGGCCCTCGAACTATCAACGAACCAGCTGACACACTTCTACTCCCGCAGGAAGAATACCGGCGAAATGATCAAGCTTGCCGACATGCTGCGCGCGAACTATCGCGGATACCGGACGCTGTATCTCTCGTGGGACGCTGCTTCGTGGCATATCTCCCAAAAATTGGCCGAGCATCTTGACGTGATCAATTTGACCGCAGGGACAGATGGAGCCCCGATCATTAAAACGATGCCACTCCCCGCCGGCGCACAGTTCCTTAATGTGATCGAGTCAGTTTTCAGCGGCATGGCGCGGGCCATCATTCACAACAGCGATTATCCTTCCGTCATCGCTGCGACCGAAGCTATCGACCGGTACATTGAGGAAAGAAACGCGCATTTCCGCAATCACCCTCACCGTGCCGGGAAAACGATATGGGGCCAGGAGCGCGTCCCGAGTTTCTTTGCAGAAGAACACAACTGCAAGGACCCAATGTACATGTTTCCCCAGTAGAGCGGACATTTCAGTGCTGCCGTGCTCTTTGCGGAGCGATGCGTTTCTGCGATTCGGGAGCTGACACCCCCGGATCGCCTTTAGGGCCTCTCGGGCCCTCTGGACCTTGAGGTCCCTGTAGGAGTTTCTGCAAGTCGGGATTCGTGCGAATAGCCTTAACCGCCGCGCTTCCAGGCTGCTGCATGAATACAGCGACGCAACCCAGGGCCGCAATCAAGACGCTCGCCGATGCAAAATTTCGGATCGCAGTATGAGCGACTGCCATCTGCGTGACTTTCTTGTTGATGTTCTCTTCCATTTGCAGGAGGCGTTTGCAATTTCTCAATGCAGTCGGTCGGTACTGCTCCGATGGCCCCGCTGTCGAGGAACTGATCGGCGAACCAATATAGTCGTCAATACTTGCACTGATCCAGCTTGCGCGCTTCAAACCGTGAATCACCGCGAGTGTCGAACTAATAATCTGGAGGCTTAAATACAGGAGCGTGACACAGGCGAAGAAGCGGATACCGCGGGAACTATCACTCAGTCCGCCATTCATAATGGCGAATATCCCTCCAATCAGCAAACTCGCTGTGACTGAAGCCAATCCCAAAATCCCGCCGAGCCTTGCTTCGACGCTCTTCAAGCGTTCGGTTTCTTCTTCGCACAGTTCCGCGTAGCCCTTCGCCAGCGCCGCGGGGTCCGCGTGTGTCTCGACCAAATGCAACTGCTCTTGTTGGCGGCGTTGCTGATTGTCTTTTTCTTCCTGAGACAACGGCTCAACCATCGGATAGAACCAATCACGCAGATCGGCACCTGTCATTGTGCCTCCTCCGAAAGCCATTCTGCGATCGAATGTGAGATACCGAGAGACAGCATCTCGTCGATCCATAGCCATTGACCATTGGGATTGATCTCTAGGAAGACGTAGCGACCATCTGGCGTCCGTACCAGGTCGATTGCTCCATAGGCGAGCGACAACCGCGACATCAGTTCAAGAAGCGATCGCTGTAATAATTCTGGCAACTCAATAGGAGCATGGGGCAACAGCGGGTTTTCCGTCTTACGCCAGTCGATTACTGCGTCGGGGTCTGACTGTGAATCAATCGAGACAGCAAAAAGCTTTCGTCCAACTATGGTGACGCGGATGTCATAGGTCTTCGGAAGAAGTTCCTGATAGATTGTTGGACTTAATTCAGCATCGGACAGATCATTCATCACCTCGTCCTCAAGTCTGGTCGTGAAGACGGCATACTCCACTCCGCTTTTGACGACATAACCACTTCGTACTGGCTTCGCGATGATGGGCCTGTGTCGCTGATAGAACTCGCGTATGCTTTCTGGCCGATTGGAGATAAGTGTCTTTGGTACATCTAGCCCGATTTGGGCTGCCACTTGTAATTGATAGGGCTTGAACTCCGCTTTCCAGATGGCCCCAGGATGGCTCATCCAGCGTGTTTCGTGACCGATCAAACCCCCTATGAGAGCACTGCGATTTTCGCGCACACAAAAATCGTAGATGCCAGTGTCCATGTCCGTGGGTACCTTTGGCACGCGCAGACGACGGTACCACACAGCACCAAACCAGTCTTCGGTACAGGCTCTGTCTGAAAAGATCGCCATTGGTTTGGTGACGCCTATCGAATAATCAATGACTCCAGAGAAAGGTAGGTCCTCTGTGTTTACACGAACGATAGGTGTCCCCATAGCCTGCAACGCGCACACCACGGCGTCCGTCGCCAGATCCACAATCGTACTGACAATCAGGACGGGAGATTTAGGCGTAATCAGTAGACTCCTGCTCCACCGCGGTCTTTGTTTGGCCGTGACCGAGAAGTTCGATTTTTTGCGATGCAGAGACCCACACGCCCTGGTACTCGACCTCTGCGGTCTGCGTTTCTGGATTCTGCCGTAGTGGCGGATGTGGTTGGGCAAGAAGTGGAGTCGCAAAGCGCGACAAGAGCGGTTCGCTTGCCATCAGAACTATTCCTTTCAATTATCGTCAGTGGATTCTTTGGAGACGAACGTTATGGACGTTTCCCCGGAACCAGAACGAGGATTGCTGCCTGGTCGAACATCCGGTGGCAGATCTTCCCGTTCCGTCTCGAAATCAGCCCAAGGTCGAAGCGGAGTTTGTTGATCGGATTGCCATCGATTACTCATCATCAGTGGTTTCATTGCGCACTCGTGTGAAGCGGCTCTCACCGCGATCATTCAAGGCAGATTCCACGACAAGATTCCGCTGGGTGCTCGATACGCCGATTTCTTCTGGTTCACTAGATTCACGGATGCATACAAACGGTGTCGCAAAGCGCAATAGAAACGGAACGCTAGTTGTCATCCGTTGTTTCATGTCTCACATCCGTGATGCGTGTTGCCGAATCAAGAGGGCCTTCCGGACCACAGCATACCGCCGCCGGAAGCTCCTCTTCACTGGTGAAGAAATCACGCCGGTCGGAAGAATCTGTTCGGACGAGGGGGCGACTATCCAAGGCAAATAGCATTGTCTCTCCTTATTGCACACGTACCATTTCTAGTTTGTGTACATCTGGGTTGATTATCTCTTGAAGCGAGAATTATAAACCACGAACTGACACTTCCGAACACGTGACACACTGGGGCGGAAGGCTCCTCCCTGGTTGCAGCCGCCGATCTTTGCCAGCGTCTTCCACCACCCTCCTCATCGGGCCCGGTTCCCTCCCCGCAACGCCTCTCCCTGAAAACCATGCGGAACGGAACCTAATTTCTTCTTCGTTCAAGTGCCCCCGCTTCATGCGGCTTTATGGCAGAGCCGGTCGGAACCCGTCAAGGCTCTCCGCATTCGCTGCGATGAACGGGCTTGAGAACGCCCGGCCTTGACCGAACCCGCCTCGCCTCTGCCCGCCGCGTGAAGACATGAAGCGGGGGCACTCAAACAAAGAAATTGGGTTTGAGTTAAGACGCCCTCCTTCAGAATCCGCCCCTCAGCGGGCAGCACAGGAGAGCGAACATCATGCCTTACGCAACCAGCAAAAGCAGCAACGCCACGCCGCACAGGAAAAATGCAGCGCAGCGGACCAACCGCAGCGATTCGCCTTATCAGCAGCGCACCGCGCAGAAGGACAACCCCACCCAACTGCTCATCAAGCAGGCCGTGGAATACCTCATCCAGCAGCTTGAGGCGGGACACAGCGAAACCCTTGCCAACTATCTCGGAGCGATGGCCCGGTTCCACAATTACAGCTTCGGGAACATCCTGCAAATTGCCAGACAGCGCCCCACCGCTACCCGCGTTGCGGGATTCGGCACTTGGAAGGAACTGGGCCGTTTCGTGAAGCGGGGCGAGAAGGGCATCCAGATTCTCGCACCTGTAGTCGGCTATCGCCGCAGGAATGACGAAGCGGAACAGGAAACGGAGGGCAAGCCGCAGCGGGTTCTCATCGGCTTCCGCGCCGTGTACGTGTGGGACTACGAGCAGACCGACGGCGCGGACCTGCCGGAGTTGAACCACACCATCACGGGCGACGTGGGCGGCAATCACGACCGGCTCATGGAATTTCTTGCCGCGCAGAATATCGCGCTTGAGTTCAACGAGCGGATCGCCCCGGCGTTGGGCGTCTCCTACGGCGGCAAGATTGCCTTGCTGCCCGGCCAGTCAAAGGCCGAGGAGTTCACCACGCTGGTGCACGAGACGGCGCACGAGCTTTTGCATAAGGCTGAGCGCCGCACCTTCACCACCGCCACGGTGCGGGAGACGGAAGCCGAGGCCGTGGCTTTCATCGTGGGTCAGGCCGTGGGCTTGGACATGGGCGCAGCATCCAGCGACTACATCCAGCTTTACAAGGGCAACGCGGCATTGCTGGCCGAAAGCCTTGAGGTTGTCCAGCGCACCGCCTCCACCATCCTCCATGCTCTCCGCGTGGAGGATACGGCCTTTGCAAGCGAGGCCGTTCGGGAGGTGGCGTGATGCACACCGTGGCCCTGATTTTGATGGAGGCCGGGGAACCCGAACCCGGCTTTCATCTCCACATCGACAATCCGCCGTGGATGCCGCTCGACATCGAGGACATCCTGACCAGCGGCCCCAACGGTTTGCCAACTCTCTCCGTTGCGCATTACGGCCAGCAGAACGGCGACGCAATGCGCGATCCCGAGATGCTGTTTGAAGTGCGCCGCGAGGGAGGCGAGATCGTTCTGTCTCCCTACTACTGGCGCAACGATTACGTCGGCATCGAGCGGTATTCGAGCTTCCGCGACGACGAACAGCATCTTTTCACGCTCCCTGCGCTCAAACGCCAGCACGAAGAGTTTGCGCGCCTTTGGGACAGGAACCTGCGCGCCCAGGGCTATTTGGAAGCGTTTTTGCGCAGCTGCAGCCGGTAAGCCCTGCCAACCTCACGGGCGGGCTTTCGGCAACGGTCCGCCTACGCATTCACGCTCGACAACCCAAATAGGAGAATCCCAAATGACGAACACAGTTGAAGTCCAGTCCGAATACCGCGACCTTCCGATTGATTGGCTGGTTGAATCGCCCACTAACCCGCGCCAGATATTCGACGACGACGGCTTGCAGGAACTCGCCGCCAGCATTCGCGCCAACGGCGTCTTGCAGCCGTTGCTTGTCCGGCCCCGCGCCGAGCGCCGCTTCGAGATCGTCTTCGGAGCGCGGCGCTATCGCGGCGCGGCAATGGCCGAGCAGGAAACCGTGCCGGTCTGCATCCGGGAGATGACCGACGCGCAGGTGTTGGAGGCGCAGTTAGTCGAAAACCTCCAGCGCCGCGACGTGCATCCGCTGGACGAGGCCCACGGCTACGCCCGGTTACTGGCGCTCGACGAGCCGAAGTATTCCATCGAACTCATTGCGGCCAAGTGCGGCAAGAGCGCCGGATACGTGGCGTCTCGCCTGCGCTTGACCGAGCTTGCTCCCGCCGTGGTCGAAGCCTTCTCGAAAGACGAGATCGGCTTGGGCCACGCGCTCTTGCTGGCGAAATTGCAACCCGCCGCGCAGCAAGAAGCCCTGCCCGCCTGCTGGCAGGAGAGCTACGCCAACGGCAGCAAGGCGAAACGCATTTTACTCCCTGTGCGCCATCTTCGGGAATGGATCGAGCACAACATTCTCCTGGAGCTTGCCACCGCGCCGTTCTCGAAAGAGGACGCAATGCTCGTGCCGGAAGCAGGTTCCTGTCTCGAATGCCCCAAGCGCACCGGGCACAACACGCCGCTCTTTGAAGGCATGGGAGCGCAGCATGATTCCTGTACCGATCCTGCCTGCTATTCGGGCAAGGTGGACGCGCATGTGAAGCAGACCGTCGCCGCGAAACCGAAGCTGGTACAGATCAGCACCACCTATGGCAAACCAGCCGAAGGCAGTCCTGTTGTCCCCCGCAACCAGTATGTCGAAGTCCGGCAGGAGAAGCCAAAGAACAAGTACCAGCAGGACGCGCCCGAGTACAAGACCTGCAAGTACACCACCGAGGCGATTGTTGCCGACGGCAGCGAGAAAGGCGAAATCCGCAAGGTATGCGCCAATCCCGATTGCCCGGTGCATCACCCCAAAAAGCAGCGGCGGCAGGTCGAAGCAGATGCTGCGACGAAGGCCGCAGAGGAGAAGCGCCGCCGCGAAGAGGCGACGGCTCAGGCCACCGGACTGCGCGTTCTCGCCGCCATCGGCGAGGCGGTCCCGGTGCGGCTGATGAAACGCGACCTCTTGTTTGTGGCCGAGCGTCTGGCGACCCTGCTGGACGAAAACCGCCTTGCGATACTGGCGCGGCAGCACGGCATCCGGCAGAAGCGGGATGATGGAGGCGTGGCAAAGACGTTCGCTGCCTTCCTCCGCCGCGCCGAAGAAAACGCATTGGGCCGCGCTGTGGTCGAGTCGGCAGTCCTGCTCGCCGCTTCGCGCGGCAACGCCACACAAGCACTCCGCGACGCGGCCACGGCCTACAAAGTCGATACCGACGCCATCGCCGCCAAGGTCAGGCAGGAATTCGCGGCGAAGGACAAGGCGAAGGCTGAAAAGAAGCCCGCGCCGAAATCTCCGGCCAAACAGGCGAAGGCGGCGAAAAAGCCCGCAGCCGCATAACCATCAACCCAACCGCAATACTGACGCGGGGTCTGCAACCACAGGCCCCGCGCATTTTCTTGCTTGCTGCCCGTCTTCCCACCCTCATGCGATGCTCCTGCCGTTTGGCAGGAGCGGCAATCTCTTCCCACCCGACGGGATGGCTGTAAAGGAAACTTTTCGGATTCTCACTTATTGGATGAGCGCGGCCTCTAAAACTGGTCTCACAGATGTCTGGACAGGAGATGAAGGCAGGCCAGATGGACGAAGCCGAGGAAGTTCTTGATGTGGTATTCCCATCGGGTCGCGGCGCAACGGAAGTTGTCCACCCAGGCGCAAAGCCGCTCCGCTATTGGACGTTCCGGCCAGCGCCCGTTGCGCATAATCAGTTTGATCGCGTATTCCTCTGTGAACCTGGTGTCGAGCGGGTCCGAGCGTAACCCATGTCGCCGACGGTACGAGTCTGGAGTGGAGAATAGCTCACCGGCAGTCCGCCCCACTGCGCGCCGATGCCCAGCACCCAAAGGATTCTAGCGAGAACGGCCCTGATTTCGTGGCACTGACGACCGCGTCGTCCATACGTCGCTGTGGCCGCAGCGCTGGCCTCACCACCGCCCATCGTGTATTGGTCAGTTCTCAGCGCCTCGTCATGAACGCGTTCCCAGATCCCGGAGCAGCCGCAGGATCGCACAGATTTCGCCTCTATTCGAATCAAGAGATTTCTGAACTCAAGATGCGAGTTGAAGCATCAGATGCAGCATTATCACAGTTTGACAAACGCTATCCGTAACGATATGGTTACACGTAATGCGTAACCGAGAGGCTACATATTCCTCGAAGCTCGTCTTCTCTTCACTCGCTGACCCTACGCGCCGTTCGATTCTGGACCTATTGTGTTCGGGTCGACGAGCGGCCGGGCGTATTGCTGATGGCTTCAATATGTCACGCCCTGCGGTCTCGAAACATCTGACATTCCTGGTTCGTGCCAACCTGATTCGTGTGCATCGAGAGGGCCGTCATCGCTTCTATGAGCTCAACGCTGAGCCCTTGAAGGTCATCGATTCCTGGCTTAATCGCTACCGGGTCTTCTGGAACGAAAGCCTAATCGGACTGAAGGAATTCGTCGAAAACGAAACTGCGCAAGGCACGCCTACCGCCAGGCGGAAAGTCAAGCAACGAAAAAGGAGAAATTTAATATGACACTCGCGTCAGTTCAAGACTCAATCGAATTCGAAATCTTCGTTACGGCGCCACCCGAACGCATCTTTGAGGCACTCGTCAACCCCAATCAGGTGCCGCAGTGGTGGGGAGGGCGTGGTGCTGGGCAAAGTTACCGCTGCACAAAATTCGAAAGTGATGTGAGGGTGGGCGGGAGCTGGCGTTGTATCGGGATCGATGGCAACGGAAGCAAGTTTGAAGTTTCCGGCGAATACCGTATCGTGGACAGGCCCAACCTTCTGGTCACGACATGGAGAGCGAGTTGGACGGGCGATGCAGAAACGACGGTCAGTTGGGAACTTGTCGTCGCAAACAGAGGCACTCAGGTCAAAATATGTCACAGTGGTTTCGCGGCGCATCCGGAGATTTCATCGGCCTATCGGGGTTGGCCGATGATGCTGCAGTGGTTGCGGTTGCTCTTGGAACGACGAGAGACGGTGGAATCCCGCTTTTCACAGGGAGAATGAGCGACATTGCGGCACCGGGGATCGCACGACTTTCGGTGCCAGGTGTTTATCAGGCTGGTTACTGGTTCTAGTGCGTCGTGGGAGCGCTGAACCAAATGGGGGTAGACCGTCTGACCTTCCTCATTCATTGGCACTTGACTTAAAAAGGACGGACAGATATACAATTGCTCCATCTGGTGTTCGGGAAGCCGGTAAAAATCCGGCACTGCCCCGCAACTGTAAACGCGGAGAATTCGAGAAGTAACACCACTGGGTTGACGCCCGCAAGGGCTGGGTTTTGCGAATCGCCCGGGAAGGTATCTCGAATTCGAAGATGCGTGAGTCAGGAGACCGGCCAGATGCCAATCTGGGCTTGATCCAGTTTCGATGGGAGAGCTGGAGAGCATTCCCCTGCCGGGCAAAACAATGCACCGGCCATGAGAAAGCTGCCTATTATTTGTTCCCGCTGTCTCTGTGGAGCCATGCTCCGCAGGCAGAGGTATTGCATGCAGGAGACGGACCGCAAAACGGTCACGCTCGTGCTCGGTGGTGTTCGCAGCGGCAAAAGTCGCTGGGCCCAGGAGCTCGCAGCAAAGGCTGCGCGCGTGGCGTACGTAGCGACAGCGCAACCTCTCGATGCGGAGATGGTGGAGAAGATCCGCCGTCATCGCGAGGAGCGTCCGAATCATTGGCAGACATTTGAAGAACCATTAGAACTCGGACGAGTGATTGTCGAGCACGCGGCGGCGTTCGACGTGATGCTGGTCGATTGCCTGACGGTTTTTGTCGCGAACCTTCAGGGAACAGCGGAGTCCGATCCTTTTTGCACGGCTAGACGCATCAAGGATTTTCTGGAAGCATTGCGTGCCCTGCCTGCTTCGGCGGTGCTCGTTTCCAACGAGGTTGGCAGCGGAGTAGTGCCGCCTTACCCGGCAGGGCGCAAGTTTCGAGATGCGCTGGGCGAACTGAACCAAAGGGTGGCGGCGATCGCCGACAATGTGGTGCTGCTGGTGGCCGGACTTCCCCTGGCGCTCAAGGGAACGATCGGAGTGCGGCGATGATCGCCTTCATGGTCGCGGGAACCGCGAGCGGGGTGGGAAAAACCACGGTTGCGCTGACCCTGATGGCGGCATTGCGAAACCGCGGCTGTCGCGTACAGCCGTTCAAGTGTGGCCCAGACTTCCTGGATGCGGGCCACCACAGTGCGATTTGCGGACGACTATCCCGGAACTTAGATACCTGGATGCTGGATGGCCCGGCAAATTGCGCAATCTTCGCGTCTGCGAGTCGCAACGCCGATGCCTCTGTTCTTGAAGGCATGATGGGGCTGTACGACGGAGTGACCGGCGGCGGCGAAGACGGGAGCACGGCACAGATCGCAAAGCTGCTGGATCTGCCTGTCGTTTTGGTACTGGACGCCGGAAAGAGCGCACGTAGCATTGCAGCAGTGGTGAAGGGCTTCGAAAGCTTCGATCCCCAGGTCCGCTTCGCTGGAATTGTGCTGAACCACGTAGGAAGCGAACGGCACTATCGGCTGCTTCAAACGGCGATTAGCTCGGTCACAACAGTGCCACTGTTAGGCCGCCTGCCGACTGACCCGACACTTGCGATTCCCGAAAGATATCTGGGGCTGCACACCACAGAAGAGACAACCTCCGTCGAGAATCGGCTTGCTGCATTTGCGCAAGCGGGACAGCAGTCACTGGATCTGGCACCATTGCTCGATCTCGTTTGCCAGAGGGCGATAGCACAAGACGAAGTCATCCCGGCATTGTTCCCCGGAGAGACGCGGGTGCGCATCGGTGTTGCGCAGGACAAGGCTTTCTCGTTTTATTACGAAGACAACTTCGATCTGCTTCGGGAGAGCGGCGCGGAGATCGTTCCTTTCAGCCCGCTGGCAGATGCGGAGCCACCGCCAAATCTCGACGGCCTTTTTCTGGGAGGCGGCTACCCCGAGTTGTATGCGGATGCTTTGAGCCGAAATGCATCGATGCGTGCCGGAATTCGCGCGTTGGCGGAGGCCGGCAAGCCAGTGTATGCAGAATGCGGCGGCATGACCTACCTGGGAAAGTCGCTGTCCACGCTTGATGGGCAATGCTACGAAATGACCGGGCTGCTGCCTATGGAGTTCGAAATGACTCCAAAGTTGGTGCACTTCGGGTATGTGGATGTGGAATTCGTCCACGATTGCCTGCTCGGCGAGAAAGGAACGAAAGTGCGTGGACACAGCTTTCACTGCTCCCGTGTTCGAGCGGACGGACCAATGCCGGCCGCATATCACCTTAAATACTCACTCTCAGGACGCGAAGAGCTGGAAGGGTATCAATTCAAAAATGTGCTGGCAAGCTATGTACATCTTCATTTTCGAACTAATCCCGTCTTAGCCAGATCGATGGTTTCGGCCGTGCGGCGAGCCCAAGGCGTGGGGGTGTCGGCATGAAGCAATTGTGCGCATTGCTTGTCTTATGCATTGCCCCGCCCGCGTGGTGTGTACGGATCGTCACAGATCAGTTGGGCCGGCGCGTCGTAGTCCCCGACCATCCTCACCGGTTGGTGTGTTTGATGCCCAGCGTTGTAGACGATGTGTATGCGCTCGGCGCCGGAGCAGATGTGATCGCGGTGACGGACTACACAAAGTATCCGGCAGAGGCGAGGACGAAGCCAAGCGTGGGATCGATTGAGTCGCCCTCGATCGAAACAATCGTCTCGTTGCATCCTGACCTCGTTTTGGAGAGCGCGGAGATGAGCGGTCCAGAGACGGTAGACCAGTTGCAGAGACTAGGGATTCCAGTGTTTGTGATCGCGCCGCACGGCATCGAAGGAATCTATCAGTCGATTACGAGCCTGGGACAAGCGCTGAACCGCGAACAAGCCGCGAAAACGCTGGTTAACAGCTTGCGCAAGCGCGTAGCCGCGGTGCGCCGTGAAGTAAGCGGCAAACCGGTGGTGAGCATCCTGATGCTGGTGGGATACAACCCGATTATCACTATTGGCAGACACGCCTTCATCACGGACTTAATCGAAATCGCAGGTGGACATTCGATCACCAGTGACCTGCCACAGGAGTGGCCGCAGGTGAGTCTCGAAACTGTATTGGCAAGGGCGCCCGAAGCGTTGCTGCTGGTACAGGGATCGAGGATGTCGATCGAAAAGTTTCGAGAGCGGCCCGGCTGGGAGAATCTTCCGGCGGTCAAGAACAACCGAGTTTATTACGTGGACGACCGGATCGATCTTCCAAGTCCCGTCGCCTTCGATGCACTGGAGGAGCTAGCGAAGCAATTTCATTCGGGCGATGGCAATGCCATCGCAAACCATTCACATAGATGACAGCGGGATGATCGGGAAGCGCGGTGCGAATCCGCCACTACCCCGTAACTGTAAGCGAAGAAGCGCGGCTTGATGGCCACTGGAGAGGGTTCCGGGAAGGCAGCCGTTTGCTGTTGAGGCGCGAGTCAGGAGACCGGTCCTGCTGGAACTTCCGAGGGGAAAACCATGTTCCGATATTCGCGTCTGCGTTTCCTGAGATGGACCAGCGGTCTCATCTTTGCCCTCACCACTGTGGCTCTGGCCGCACCGAACAACAACCTGCATGGCACAGTAAGCGACCCGTCTGGCGCAGTCATTCCAAACGCCAAAGTGGAGCTTCTCGAACACGGAGTTCCTGTCGCAGCCGTAGTCACCGACTCAAAAGGCCAGTTCGTCATTGTGCGGAATGCAGGCCCAGGCGCACGGCTGCGTGCATCAGCTTGGGGATTCAGGACCGTAGAAACATCGCTCGAAACAGCGGGCGGCGGTCGCGAGTTGAACGTCGATATCGCTCTGCCCATCGCATCTCTCTCCGAGCAGATTACCGTAACCTCCACGGGCGCGCCCACTCCGCAGGCGCAACTCGGCGCCGCGGTGACGGTCTTGAATCCGACCGATTATCAGGGCACACGCGATATTCAGGAGGGGCTGCGGTTTGTGCCGGGACTTGAGGTCACGCAAACGGGGCAGGCGGGAGGAACGACTTCTGTTTTCATTCGTGGCTGCTGTGTCGGCGCCAATGGCGTTGGCGACGCGACGAAGGTTCTGATCGATGGAATCCCGGTGAACGACATCGGAGGTGCGGTGGAGTTCGCTAATATTGCGAACGCTGCAATTGCGCAGGTGGAGGTCCTTCGCGGCCCAAACAGTGTCCTCTACGGATCCGATGCACTGGCCGGCGTCATCAGTCTCACCACAGCGAGAGGAAATACCCGGTTTCCCTTGTTGACTTACCTCATCGACGGAGGAAACTTTGGAACATATCACCAGGAAGGAGCGACTGGCGGCAAGTATAAGAGGGTCGATTATTTCTCGGACTACTCGCGTTTCGACAGCAGCAATTCGATTCCCGACGACCAGTATCACAACGTCACGTTTACGGGAAACTATGGCTTGAATATATCTCCATCCTCCAGCTTGCGCGCAACGATACACGATGATCGGGTTGCTTCGGGACAACCCGGCGCAACTCAGCTCTATGGCATCCCTGCCGAAGCCCAACAAGCCAATGAAGACGCATACTTCGGCGTAACCTGGGAAGATAGGACAACGGCTAACTGGCACAATCTGGTGCGGTATGGCGGTCTGCGTTTGAGGTCGGAGTACACCCAGCTTAGTCCGGCAGGGACGGCGCAATCAAACTATACCCTGGGAGCGCCCGTAACCGTTCAGGGGGGGAATGGATACACGGTCAGCGGCCAGGCGCTGGAATCAAACGATGGACCTCCCTACCCATATACCTACCCCGGCTCTACGGATAAAGACTTCGTCTATGTGCAGTCGGATTACCGCTTCAATCCGCATCTTCTCGGATTGGTGGCCTTTCGCTACGAGGATGAACGCGGCTACTCGGGGGGGCCGGCGAGTTCGATCTCGCGTGGTAACTATAGCTACACGCTTCAGCTTCAGGGAGACATAGTCAACCGCTTGTTCTATACGCTAGGCGGTGGGATCGAAGACAACGGTCTCTTCGGGCTTGCCGGCGTTCCGCGCGCCTCGCTCGCCTGGCAGGCGGCGCGTGGAAGCGCTGGGAAGCTTTTCAGCGGCACCAAGCTCCGCGCCAGCTTCGGCGAAGGGATCAAGGAGCCCGCCGTCTTCGATCAGCTCGATTCGCTCTATGCGTTGCTCGCAGGCTTGCCCGGTGGAAACCAGCTCATCTCGCAATACCACGTCGCTGTCATTGGCCCCGAGAATTCAAGAGCGTACGACGGCGGCGTAGATCAACTGCTGCTTGACGGTCGCAGCCGCATCAGCCTGACACTTTTTCACAACGAGTTCACCAACGGCATCGAATATATCCCGCAGCAGGGCCTTATCGATCTTGGCGTGCCCAGCGCGATTGCGGCCGCGGCAGCATATGGTGCGACGGTTAACTCACAGGCGTATAGCGTCCAGGGAGTTGAAACGGAGATCGAATACCAAGTCACGCGCGATATCTTTGCCCGCGCTGGATATACCTACGTTGATGCGAGGATTCAACGCTCCTTTACAAGCGACGCCATTGGGCCCAGCTTCAATCCGAACTTTCCCACTGTACCGATTGGGGTCTATTCTCCGCTGATCGGCGCACGTCCGTTCCGGATTCCTCCGCATACAGGCTATTTCGAAGTGGGCTACCTTCACAGCCGTCTCTTCGCAAGTCTGCGCGGCACGCTGGTGGGGAGCCGCGACGACAGCGACTATCTGACCGACTCCAATGGTGGCAATTCGCTGTTGCTACCAAATCGGAATCTCGATAGCGCGTATCAGCGTTTGGATCTGACTTCGAGCTATCAGGCGAACCGGTACGTTGCCGTTGAAGGCAATTTCCAAAACCTATTGAGCGAGCACTACAGCGAGGCGTTCGGGTATCCCTCGCTTCCGTTCATGTTCCGGCTAGGGATGAAGTTCTCGCTCGGAGGTGAATCGTGGTTTGGAAAGTGACCGAAGCGTGCATGGAATCATCGCACGGATGGGTGCAGGAGTATCGCCATCGCTGGCTGCTGGCGATACTCGCTGTCTTGCTCGTCCTTGCCGTCCTGGTTGCCGCGGGGGTTGGCGCTGTGCGTGTACCGGTATGGCACTTGATGGGGAGCGTGTTGGGCGGAGAATCTCTCTCCGCCGACCAGCGCGTCATTCTTTTCGCCATCCGCCTGCCTCGCATTGTGGCCGCGCTTCTTGTCGGCAGCGCGCTTTCCGTTTCCGGTCTTCTGTTCCAGGGACTCTTCCGCAATCCTCTTGCCGATCCTTATGTTATCGGATCTTCGGGCGGAGCCGTGTGTGGCGCTTCGATCGGCGTATTCCTCTTGCCCCTGGTCTCAGTTGCGGGATTCAGTACAACGGCGATTCTGGCTTTTGCGGGCGCGCTCGGGTCGATCACTCTTGTTTACTGGCTGGCGCGCGTGGATGGCCGTACGCCGGTGGTTGCGCTGCTGTTGGCGGGCTTCGCAGTCAGCACAATGTTGAGCTATTCGTCGTATTTTGTGGAAGTGTTGGACCGCGGCTTCGGAATAGATATGCGTGTGTTGGCTTCGTGGCTGCATGGAACCATCGCACAACCGACCTGGCCGCAGTTGGCCATCGTAGCTGCGATGCTGGTGATCGGACTTGCGGGTTCAGTACCGCTCGCTCGGAATCTAAACACGCTGGCTCTGGGCGAGGAGTATGCAGCCCATCTTGGTCTATCGGTGCAGCAGATACGTATTGCCGTCATCGTGATCGGATCGATTCTGACGGCGGCGGCAGTAGCTCTGGGCGGGCTGATCAGCTTCGTCGGTCTGATTATTCCGCACATGCTGCGCATGGTGCTTGGACCGGATCATGTACGGCTGTTGCCGGCAACGGCGCTGGCCGGGGCACTCTTTCTGCTTGTGGCTGACACGGTAGCGCGCACCGCAATCGCCCCCGCGGAGTTGCCAGTAGGTGTGCTGACTGCCTTGATTGGCGGTCCATTCTTCCTCTACCTATTGCGAAAAACGAAGCAGGAGGTGATGTCGTGAGGCCTCTGATCGAGTTCATGCAAGTGAACTTTGCCTACGGGGAAAATAGCGTCATTAGCGAGCTTGACGCCACTATTTTCGACAACGAATGCATCGCTTTGGTCGGCCCGAACGGTGTGGGTAAGACGACGCTGTTGCGCCTGGCAACCGGGACGCTCACTCCCGCCCGCGGAAGCGTGGCTCTGAAGTCGAGGCCGCTCGATTCTCTGAGACAACGGGAAATTGCAAGGTCGGTGGCCTTTGTGCCGCAAAACGTCGAAGTGCCATTTTCGTTCACTGTCAGGCAGTTTGTGGAGCAGGGCCGCACACCCTTTCTGAAGATGTTTGGCGGATTAGGCGCCGCGGACTACGAGGCGATCAGGCGAGCCATGGAATGGACGGACACTTGGCGGCTGCGCTCGCGAATCTTCAATCAGTTAAGCGGCGGCGAACGCCAGCGCGTAAAGATGGCGCTCGGTCTTGCGCAACAGCCGCAGCTGCTGTTGCTCGATGAACCCATGCAGCACCTCGACATCGGTCGCCAGTTCGAGATGATCGACTTGATCGGCTCGTTGCGCCGCGAGGGGATTGCCATTGTTGCCTCGATGCATGATCTGGCGCTGATCGAGGGGACCTTCTCTTCCGTGTGGTTGATGAGCCTGAATGAACCGATGCAACAGGGATTTCCTGAAGATATGTTGCGGCCTGAAGCTCTGGAGAACGCCTTCCGTTGTTCTCCTCGGCATCGTCTCAGGCTGCTGGAGCGTACCCGAAACCGATTGGAGCGCGCCCTATGACTCAGATTCTTCCCGCCCCTCTTGCCGATGTCGTTTCACGCATCAAGCGTTGCGACCCACGATATTCCGCCGACGCTCGGCGGCGGCTCGATAACCTCACCAAACCGATTGGCAGCCTCGGCCGGTTGGAGGCGTTGGTCGCTCAGTTGTTTTCGATTTTTTCGGGGGAAATCCCGCAACCCTTGCGACGAGGCGCATATGTGTTTGCCGCCGATCACGGCGTAACTGCGGAAGGAGTAAGCGCATACCCGCGAGAGGTAACGGCACAGATGGTGCGCAATTTCCTCAACGGCGGCGCCGCGATCAATGTCCTTACGAAACTGAACGGCGCTGAACTTACGGTTGTCGATGTGGGCGTCGACGCGGAATTTGAAGATGCGCCGGGACTGGAACGTATGAAGGTTCGTCGCGGCAGCCGGAACATGCGCCGCGAGCCGGCGCTCTCCCACGACGAGCTTGCCGCTGCCCTCGAAGTCGGCATCTGCATGGCTTCGAGAGCCGGCGAAAATGGCCAACATCTGGTTGCTGTCGGGGAAATGGGGATTGGGAACACGACCTCTGCCAGCGCGATTGCCTGCTTAGTGACAAAGCGGCCCCTCGGCGAAGTGACCGGCGGTGGCGCGGGGCTCGACATGGCCGGGAAAAACCGCAAGTTGAACATCATAAGACGCACATTGAAGGAGCACTTCGATACCACGGAAGAGACCCCGGAACCTCTGGAGATTTTGCGTTGTGTGGGCGGGCTGGAGATCGCGGCCATGAGCAGCTTTATTCTCTCGGCTGCGGCCAATGGGATAGCCGTTGTCTGCGACGGGTTCATTTCGACAGCAGCGGCGGCGCTGGCATTCAATATTGCACCTGACATAAGGGAATACCTCTTTGCCGGGCACTGCTCGGAGGAGCCCGGGCACCGTCACCTGCTGAAACATATAGGACTGACACCGATCCTCAACCTGGGGATGAGGCTGGGTGAAGGAACGGGCGCGGTTCTCGCGATGCCTCTGATCGAATCCTCGGTCAGGGTATTCACCGAGATGGCGACTTTTTCGTCGGCAGGAGTGAGGAAAGCGAACGAATGAGCACAATCTTTGAAGACATTGCGGCAGCATTCCAGTTCCTGACTCGGTTGCCTCTCGTCCGGCTTACTTATAAGCCGGATGCACTCACTCGTGCGGCGAAGTTCTTTCCCCTGGTGGGCCTTGTGGTCGGTGCAGGCGGAGCCGGAATCTACTGGCTGCTGTCGCCGCATCTTCCCGCTGCAATCGTTGCGCTGGTGATTGTGCTCTTCTCAACACTGATAGCCGGGGGCCTGCATGAAGACGGCCTCGCCGACGCAGCCGATGCTTTCGGCGGAGGGTGGAGCCGCGAACAGACGCTCGAAATCATGAAGGACAGCCGCATCGGCAGCTTCGGCGCCCTGGCCATCGTGTTTTCCGTGGCATCACGTGTACTTCTGCTTGCTTATTTACCGGCCAGCAGATTTGTCCAATATGTGATCTCTGCTGAAGTTCTCTGCCGTTGGATCTTGTTGCCCCTCGGCGCCGCTCTCTCAGGCGCTCGCGAGAGTGCGAGCCAAGGGGCCCGCCTTGCCGGGAAGATAACTGGAATATCGCTGACAGTAGGAACTCTAACCGCGCTCGTCGTTGTCGGTTTCTTGCTGCGCATGTCTATGATGTGGCCGCTTGCCGCTGCATCCTTGGTGGCGCTTCTCAGCGGCCTGTACTACAAGCATCGCATTGGCGGAGTCACGGGCGACTGTTTTGGCGCAAGCGCCCAGCTCACGTTGGTTGCAGTCTACCTGTGTGGAGTCTGGCACAGATGAGCGTCGTCGCTTTAATTCGCCATGGCGAGACCTGCATGGCCGGCAGATTCTGCGGCCAAAGCGACCCGGAGCTTAATGCGGCCGGAGAGCGTGAGGCAATGAATATCGCCGAGAGGGTTTCAAAGCTGGACATAGCACGTATCTATTCAAGCGATCTGCGCCGGGCCTCGCAAACCGCAAAAGCCATTGCGCAACGCACCGGAGTCGCGGTCGAATGTTTGACCGGGCTTCGGGAGATCGATTTCGGACAATGGGAAGGGCTCGCCTGGCAGGAGATCGAAATTCAATTTCCGGATGAGGCAGACCTTTGGCTCCGGGAATTCCCCTTGCGTAGCGCCCCCGGCGGGGAAGCATATACAGCCTTTGCAACAAGGGTAGAAACAGCAATTTCCGGCGTGCTCAGCAAAGCGGCAGATAGGACGATAGCCGTCGTCACACATCGCGGTGTGATGCGCCATGCGCTCACAAAGTTCTTTGGTTTTGCTGAGATGGAAGCCTGGAAAGCGACAGCAGATTACGGAACTACGGTCATCACGGCGGATCCGCCATACGTATGCGAGGTGCTGCCGTGAGTCTACAACACCTCGAAATCCGGGAATTGACAGCTTGGGGCTTCGATGACCCGATTGATCGCGGTTCGCTTACTCCTGAGCAACTTCAGAGCGCAGCCATCTATGGGCAGCGCCGATTGGCGGAGTGTGAGCCGTATTGGACAGAATCTCCCATTTCCGCCGAACTACCCAACCGTGTTGCCAATTTGCTTGCGACCCGGAAGAAGGCAGTTGCGGACAGTGGTGAGTTCGACGGCCTCATCTGGAAGCTTGCCGTCGTTGATCTTCAGAAGCTCATTGCTTTCCAACGCCGGGTTGGGTTTACCGATGAGGATTCCTTCCGAATTGAGCATAAAGTGGCGTGGCGGCAACTCCTCGACCTGGCTCTGCCGATCAATGCGCCTTCGAGGAGTCCATACATCGAGGTTGCGTCTTATGGTGGCCGATGGTTTCTGCGGGACGGCTATCATCGTTCGTTTCGTTTGCTGAAGAAGGGCATGAGTCTAGTTCCCGCAGTGGTGGTATACGCGGAAACACTCGCCCAGATGGGCGCGATCGGGAGCCAGTTCTTTGCGGAAGAAGTCCTGTTTTCCAGGCGGCCACCGATGGTGACGGATTTCCTCGATGATGCGATTGCGCTTCGCTATCTTCGTCCACTTGGAGAAAAGGTCGCGGGAGCTTTGGATGAGCCGGTGCAAATCGGTTGCTATAACCGGGAGGAATGATGAGCATTGCCACAATGCGAGGGGACAGCGGCCAGACGGGACTGGCCGGAGGTATTCGCGTCTCCAAGGCGGATTTGCGTGTCGACGCTTATGGGACGGTCGACGAGTTGAATTCAACGCTTGGTTTCGCGAGAAGCATCTGTAGCAATCCGGAGATTTGTTCTGCCGTGCACGAGATCCAGAAAACGCTGTTCCGCGTCGGGTCAGCTCTGGCTACTCCGCCTGAAAGCAGAAAGGCAGCGCCGCAATTCACCGTAGAGGATGTGAATCGGCTTACCGACATGGTTCACGCCATCGAGGCAAAGGACGGCATTCTTTCCGATTGGTCCTTGCCCGGCGCTCACGCCGAGTCCGCTGCTTTTGAAGTGGCTCGCACGGTCTGCCGGCGCGGGGAGCGGTGCATCGTTCGTCTCATAGAAGCCGGCGGCGCTGTTCATCCGCAATCACTTCCTTACATCAATCGCCTCTCCGACCTGATCTGGCTGTTTGCACGGCAGATCGAGCTTGAGGCCGGAGTGGATTCTCGTTTGCGAGACGAGCAGAAAGCGGGACCACGATGGTCGAGAGCATGGTAATAGAACGCAAGCACGGCTTTACGCAAGAGGAGAGAGATGCCGTATATCGCGTGATTCGAGAGAGACGCGATGTTCGCTCGGGATATTTGTCACGTCCTCTGGAGAACGATGTCTTGCTTCGGATTTTGAGTGCTGCGCACATGGCTCCATCGGTGGGCTTGATGCAGCCTTGGAGATTTATCGTGGTGCGCGATACGGCGCAACGTGCCAGAGTCCACGAAGTCTTTACGCGGGCCAGAGATGCCGCCGCTGTGCTCTACGCGGGAGAGCGGCGCGAACTCTATACGCGCCTCAAGTTGGAGGCGTTATTGGAAGCCCCGCAGCACCTGTGTGTAGTTTGTGATCCAAACAGCGAGCAAGGGCATGCATTAGGGCGGCACTCAATGCTTGACACGCCGGTTTATTCAGCCGTGTGTGCCATCCAGAATCTCTGGCTGGCTGCGCGCGCGGAAGGCATTGGCGTGGGATGGGTCAGCATCCTTGATCCGACCGCGATTAAGAGCCTCCTGAGAATTCCACCTCAAGTCGAGTTGGTCTCATATCTCTGCATCGGGTACGTAGAGGAATTTGCGACGCGCCCCGATCTGGAGCGCGTAGGGTGGCAAGAGCGGGCAAGTCTTACCTCCGTTCTCCGAGAAGAGTTCTTCGATCGCTCCGCGCAACGGAGAGAGAAAACCCCATGACTGCGCGGGCCATTATGGTGCTGGGGACCGGCTCGCATGTCGGCAAATCTCTGACGACTGCGGCGCTCTGCCGCATCATTGCGCATGCCGGCTATCGTGTGGCTCCGTTTAAGGCGCAAAACATGTCGCTGAATTCGGCGGCTACGCCGGACGGCTATGAGATAGGCCGCGCCCAGGCGCTGCAGGCTGAAGCCGCTGGTATTCCGGCGTCCGTTCACATGAACCCCATCCTGATCAAACCGGGCGGCGACAGCACCGCGCAAATCGTCGTGCGGGGGAGAGTCTGGCGGAATTTCGAAGCTCGTACATACCACAATCATCGGGTAATGACACTGCTGCCGATCGTCGAGGAGAGCTACCGCGAACTCGCGTCGCATCATGACGTAATCGTGCTGGAAGGAGCTGGTTCGCCGGCTGAGATCAATCTCAAGGACAGCGACATCGTCAATATGCGAATAGCAAAGCTGGCCAATGCCCCCTGTCTGCTGGTGGGTGATATCGATCGCGGCGGCGTCTTCGCCTCGCTGTTGGGCACTTGTGAGCTGCTAGCTCAAGAGGAACGTAAGTATATTTGCGGATTCATCATCAACAAATTTCGTGGCGACCAGTCGTTGTTGATGCCCGGCGTTCGCACGATGGAGCAGCGGCTTGGAATTCCTTGCATGGGCGTTGTCCCCTGGCTGGAAAGACTAACGCTCGACGAGGAAGACAGCGTGGCGTTTAGCGGCGCAGGCGACGCTCCATGGACAGCCTGCCAAACCAAGTCCAGAGAGCTGCAGATCGCCGTCATTCCTTTTCCCTCCATCTCGAATTTCACCGACTTCGCGCCGCTGCTGGCTGAGCCCTCGGTATCAATGCGCTATCCGCGCAACGCTGAAGAACTGAACAATGCCGGTCTAGTCATCCTGCCCGGTAGTAAGCAGACCGTTCGCGACCTGCGCTGGTTGCGAGAGCGCGGCTTCGAAGAGCTCTTACGGCAGCATCTGTCGCGAGGCGGTCTTCTAGTGGGCATCTGCGGTGGATTTCAGATGCTGGGGGAAGAGATCCGGGACCCGGATGAGGTGGAGCATGGTGGTAGCGAGCTTGGTCTCAGGCTTTTGCCGACCCGCACAACAATGATGCGCAGCAAGGTCTCAGTTCCAGCACAGGGGAAACTCACGAGGCCGGCGATTTTCAGTATTGACATCTCCCCATGTGAGGTTCGTGGTTACGAGATTCACATGGGGGAAACCGAATATCTCCAGAATGCGCTGCCTTTCGCCCAACTCGCCCGCTCTGGACAAGTCATTGCGGATGGCTGTGTGTCACAGGATGGGCACATTTTCGGCACCTATCTCCATGGCATCTTCGATCAAGACGGATTTCGTCACGCCTTCATCGAGTCGGCACATGCGGCGCTGCATCTGCCCCCACCAGTCGAGTTGACCGACTGGAAGCGCCAGAGGCAAGCGCAATTGGGCCGGCTTGCCGATACCTTCAGCTGCGCTCTCGATCTCGATGCCATCTTCAGACTACTCGACCTGCCGCTCCCCTCAGGGAGATCGGAGGCTTCTCACGCATGATGCGGACTACTGTAATTGCGGCTTCGTATGCGCTCGACTGGATTATTGGCGATCCCGAATGGCTGCCTCATCCGGTTCGCATGATGGGCCGGGCCGCTAAGGCGGCGGAGCAAGTTCTTCACCGCTGCGGTTCGGGCAGGCGTTTCGAACTGGTCTCAGGCGCATTGGTTGCAGTCTCGATGCCCGCTGCGACCTTCGCAATCACTTCCGCAATCATTCGACTGGCTTCCCGCCGACATCGGGCATTCGGCGCAGCACTCGACATCTGGCTCTCCTGCACCTGTCTCGCAACCCGCGATTTGCTGGACGAAGCCGCGCACGTGTTGCACTCGCTCGACGTGGGAGATGCTTCCCACGCTCGGCTGCGCCTAGCCCGGATAGTCGGACGCGACACGGAAACGCTCGACGAATCTGAGATCTGCCGGGCGGTCATCGAAACTCTGGCCGAAAGCCTATCGGACGGAATTGTTGCTCCGCTGTTTTATCTGGCCCTTGGAGGGGCGCCACTGGCTATGGCCTACAAGGCGGCCAACACGCTCGATTCCATGGTCGGCCATCGCGACGAACAGTATTTCTTTTTCGGGCGCGTTGCGGCGCGCCTGGATGACGTTGCCAACTGGATACCTGCACGGATTTCCGCTCTGCTGATATGCATGGCCGCCCAAGCGATGAGTGCAAATCGTGGTTTTGAAGCCGGCCGAATATGGCTGCGGGATGGGTCGCGGCACGCGAGCCCCAACGCCGGACAGGTGGAAGCTGCCATGGCTGGGGCACTCAGCGTACGACTCGGTGGAGAAAACCACTACGGAAGCGAACGGATTGTCTCTCCCCATCTCGGTCGCGAATTTTACAAGCCGGATCGTGTTGCGGCGGTGCGCGCGCTGAAGCTGGTAGCTACAGCTTCGCTGCTTGGATTCTCTGCAGCATGGCTCTTCACGCGAGGGAAGCGCCGTGCATCTTGAATTCATTCCGGAGCATGGTGGCCAAATGCGCGACGTCTCTGCGCACTTCGGAATTCCGGAAGAATCCCTTCTCGATTTCAGCGCTAGCATCAGCCCGCTCCCCCCAAGCGATGCGCTCACCGACGCGCTTTGCGAGTCGATTCGTGCACACCGGATACTAACTTGTTATCCGGATATACAGTACACAGCCCTTAAACAGGCGATCACGCAATATGCAGGCGTTGCGGAGGAATCGATCTCTGTCGGTAACGGAGTCATGTCCCTTCTTGCAGCCGCCGTCAACGCAATCGGCGCCCGCAAATGCCTTGTTCTGGTGCCGGCCTTTGGCGGATACAGGCGCGTGCTCGCTACCTGCGGCACCGACTGTTTCACACTGAGGTTGCGGGAAGAAGACCGTTTCATGGTGGACTGCGAAGGTGTGCTAGCGGACCTCAAATCAGCCGGCGCGCAGGCACTTCTGCTTGCAAATCCGAATAGCCCATCCGGACATCTGATGCCGGCAGCGCAACTCAGTGCGCTTGTACAAGGTGCTTCCGCCCTCGGTGTAGTGACTATAGTCGATGAAGCCTTTATTGATTACTCATTGGAACAGAGCCTATCGGGCATAGCCGCACAGCGGCCAGAACTGATCGTTCTCCGCTCCGTTACCAAATTTTTTGCGATGCCTGGGTTGCGTGTCGGCTATGCCGTCTGTCATCCACGCGTTCGTTGCGGCATTGATGCTGCCATGCCCTTGTGGGGGATAGATTCAATCGCAGCCGAGGCAGCTCGCTTGGCGTTGCTGGACGTGGATTCAGCGCAGCTAACGCGGGTCACGAACATAACCGAACGCGCGTGGCTAAGTCATCAGTTGCAAGAAATTGGGCTTACCGTTTTCCCTGGAAATGCCAACTTTCTTTTGATGAAAGTTCGAGAAACGAGGAACGGCCTTGAACTCTGGAGAAGGCTAATTCTCGAATACGGCATTGTGCTCCGATCCTGCGCAAATTTCGAAGGGCTGAACCAACAGTATCTCCGTGTTGGCATCCGCACTCGATCTGACAATCAGCGCCTGGTCACTGCACTGGAAAGGGAATTTCGCTCATGAGCCCACAACCCTTACCTCCCAACAAGCCAACCTACTCTCTGCTGCATGTTCATGTGTGCATCCATTGCGGGAGCGTATTCCGTAGAGAAGAGCTGGAAGGGCGAGCACATACGACAGGGATCTTTGCTTGCCCCAGATGCGGAGTCGAGGGGCCACTGAACCTTGAAATCCGCGAAGTGAACGAATCCAGACCTGACGAACCACAAGATGAATAAGTCAGGCTGTAAGCGGGAGCCGCGCCTGCGTCCTCTGCCCCATCCCGGCAAGTTTCCTGCCCGCAGCCTTGACAAATTCATTGACGAGCCGCGATTTGCTGTCTGTACGCACTGCAAGTCCGGTCACGAGACGCAGACGGTCTTCCGCCAGAGGTCGCATCGTAAGACCATCGCGGGCGATCCTCCAGCCAGCAGCACGCGGAAGGAAAGCCAATCCCATATGCTCACGAACCAATTCCGATGCCTCTTCGGGGCTCGTGAAGTGATGAAGGTCCGCAGGATGCACTCCCTTATCGGCTGCAACGGACTGGATCATGTCGTAGAGATGTGGATTCGCGTGTTGTCCAACAAGCACCCAGTTCCGGCGGTCCATTTGCTCCAAGCAAATCTCCCGATACAATGCCAGCTCGTCATCCATTGACATAACAATATAGAATGGATTGTCCGCAATGTTCATCACGCTGAGCTGCGGTTTGTCGGGAACGCCGGTGATGACCGCGAGGTCGAGCGCCCCGGCAATGACCTGGTGAGCCAGTTCATTTGAAAAGTTGCTCCAGAGCTTGATCTTCATATCGGGGAAAAGGGGAAGATGGATCGACATGAGGGTGGAGACAAGGAAAGGATCCGTGTAAGAGGATTTGCCGACATTCAGGATTTCTACTGATCCGTTTTGGACAGCCCGTGCCGACAGGATGGCTCTCTCCGCGTGCGCAATGACCTCGCGCGCCTCGGCAATGAACACCCGACCGGCGTCTGTGAGTTCGGCCGCCTTGTGGTTATGTCGGAAGAGCTGAAGACCGATGCTCCGCTCCAGTTTCAGTATCTGTTTACTGAGCGCGGGCTGAGTCATATTCAGTCTGTCGGCTGCTCTTGAAAAATGTAGCTCGTCGGCAAGCACTATCGCTGCTTGCAGCAATCGGATCTCTGGCAAGATCATGACTATCCTCCGAGGTGGGGAGTCCGGGAAGGACAGCGTGCATTGTCCAGCCATGGCGCAATCGGGCACCGGCTGTAGGAAAATTGTACGCCTCCATGAGGCGAGTTGTATCGGCCTGAGCATGGACCGTCCTCCTCGGTCATTCCCGCATGGAATGACACGCGCCCGAATTTTCATTGGACGGCCGAGCCTCTAAGAGCGAATCTCACGGGTGAAGAACTGCCCGCGAGTTCGCCTGTCAGAAGGGAGCCAGGCCATGATCGACGAGAAGAAGCCGCCAGTGAGCACTGGTCCATCCGATAGCCGCCTGAGAATAGACCGCGAGCCTTTGCTGGACAGCTACCAGGCAGCGGCCATCCTGAAGGTTCACCCCCGAACCTTACAGCGCCTTGTCCATCGCGGAAAAATCAATGCCGTTCACGTGGGCAAGCTGTGGCGTTTCAAGCTATCGGTGCTGACGGAGTGGATCGACAGAGACGTTGCAAGCTGAAGTTCAAATCCGCGTCAGATCCGCATTTTCACGTGATTTTCGGTTGGGATGGCGATACCCTAATGACAGCCATCTGTGCCGGGAAATCAAGGAAGGAAAACCTTGATGGAACGTGCATGTTATCAATTTGGAAGCCTAACCAAAAAGAAGCGGGCGAAGGGACCGGACACTTGGGAGTTTCGGTACTACGAATCCTCCGAAACGGGCGAACGCAAGCGTAGATCTTGCATCGTCGGATCGGTTGAGAAATATCCGAATAAATCCCACGCACAAAAGGCGGTTGAAGCCCTTCTCCTGAAACTCAATTCTGAAACTCCACAGCAGCGCATGGGCATGGTGACGTTCAGCGCGATATGCGACCGCTACCTTGAAGAGGAACTGCCGGAACGGTATTCCACCTCGAAATCGTATCGGTCGAATATCAAGAACTACATCAAGCCACGTTGGGGTGATTACTTGCTCGACCGCATCCGACCGATGGCGGTCGAGGACTGGCTGAAGAAGCTCCCTATGGCCCCCAAGTCAAAGACCCATATCCGAAGCGTGATGCACCTGATGTTCGAGTGTGCGACGCGCTGGGAGCTGTTCACCGACAAGCGGAACCCGATTGCGTTGGTCCGGGTGAAGGGCGGCAGCAAGCGTCGTCAGCGCCCTTTGAACCTGACTGTGGACGAGTTTGAAACCGTCGTCGCGTTGCTGAAAGAACCGTATCGCACGATGGTCTATATCGCCCAATGTCTCGGTCTTCGCGTGAGCGAGATCGCGGCGCTTCAGTGGGATGACTTCGATTTTGAGAAAAATCAGCTTCTCGTTCAGCGCAGCTTTGTGAGCGGGCGAGTCGACGATGTCAAAACCGAATACTCCCAGGACTACGTTCCTTTGCATCCGTCCTTGAGCGAGATCGTCCTGGAGTGGAGCAAGGAGGCCGCGGCCACGGAAGAAGGCTGGGCCTTCGCCAACCCCATTACGAGGAAGCCATACTTCCCAACGGAGATTCAAAAGCGGCACATCCGGCCTGCCGGATGCTGCCTGGCGGCGTGCCCGGAGTGCGGGGCTGATATCGGTGTCTGGTGCAAGCAGGATCGTCCGACACCGAACGGCAAACGGCTCCTGATCCACGAAAAACGCCAGGTAGCCGCCGGGAAGTACGCGACGATCGGCTGGCACACGTTCCGCCACACGTACCGTTCGTGGCTGGACGAGACCGGGGCGCCGATGAAGGTGCAGCAGGAACTGATGCGTCATGCGTCCATCCAGACGACGATGAACGTCTACGGACAGGCCATGACTTCATCGAAGCGGGACGCCAATAGCAAGGTCGTGGAGATGGTGCTCAAGCCGGTTGCGGCGAGCGCTTGAAAACCATGATTTTTCTTATTGGGAGATATTGGGAGTCTGTCGGAGCGGCCAGCGAATCGTAAGTTGTTGATTTATTTGGTTGCGGGGGGTGGATTTGAACCACCGACCTTTGGGTTATGAGCCCAACGAGCTACCAGGCTGCTCCACCCCGCAACTTCATAGTAACAACCGCGCGAAGGCCGGTCAAACCTGCAGAACCGGCGTTTTGACGAGGCTTCCCGCTGCTTCCAGCGGCTGAAGCTCCTCCCGGCTCCGTGCTCCTGATTTGTGATGTGTGTCACACGAGGTTGTGCGCTGGCGCACAGCTTCCCGCTCTCCCCCAACCCCAAACTAAGCTCATCCCAGCGCTCGCAACGCTGTGCGAGGTACGTCATGACCCTCCACTTCGAAAGCAATGCAAAGGAGTTCGCAGCCCCAGGCCGCATCGCCGTCGCCACCGACCTGACGGATACCGAATACCTCCTGCCCTACGCCATTGCCCAGGCGAAAGCCTGCCACGCTTCGCTCGTCCTCGTCC
>Ga0335074_10000853_pt1 | contig 41711 bp, 43 predicted proteins | sample Lox_Sample_23_FD_206715 | JGI IMG/M metagenome (GOLD analysis project Ga0335074, IMG submission 206715) | Soil microbial communities from Loxahatchee National Wildlife Refuge, Florida, United States - Lox_Sample_2.3 | ecosystem: Environmental > Terrestrial > Soil > Wetlands | place: USA...
GTGATCGTGTTGTCGTCGAGCACGACGTTGGCCGCGTCCATCAACTGCTGGCGGTTCTTCACATGGCCGGGATGGCGCGCGAGCGCGTGCACGATCCAGAACTCGGTCAGCGAGAGCAGCACCACCTGCCCATTCCACTCGACGCGCATGCGCTCGGCATCCAGGGTGAGGGGACCGCGGCGGACCCGCTGCTCCTGCTCATCAGGCGGCTTGCGCAGCGCCTCGACGCGGCGAAAGAGCGCGTTCACGCGTGCGATGAGGTGCGCCAGGCTGAGATCCTTGGTCAGGAAATCGTCCGCGCCGAGACGCAGTCCCGATACTGCGTCGAGCTCCGAGTCGCGGGCGGTGAGAAAGATGATCGGCAGCTCCGCCGACAGCGCTCGCAGCTGACGACAGAGCTCGAAGCCGCCCTCCGGCTCATCCTCGAGCGAGATGTCGATCACGGCAAGGTCGGGCAGGCGCGCTGCAAACGCTGCCATGGCCTGCGCGCGGTTGCCGTAGGTCCGTACGACGTAGCCCTCTCGCGTAAACGCGGCGGCGTAGTTGTCGCGGATGGCCGGCTCGTCTTCGACGATCGCAATGAGGCGCTTCATGGAGGCGATTATAGGGGTATGAGGCGCATCGCTCGCGGCCGTGGCCGGGCCCTCGCTGCACTGGTATCGTCGGCGCCCTTATGAAAATACCCGAGATCCTGATCATCGAGACCGTCCACCAGCCGGGAAGCCTGGCCAAGGTGCTGCTGGTGATCGCCGAGGCCGGCCTCACCATCGAGCATCTGGTCGCGATCCGCCGCGACCAGGGCCGGACCCTTTGGGAAATCACGCTGGAGATGGATGAGGAGGCGGACCGGAGTCTCTACGAGCGTATCGACCTCCTGCCGACCGCCCGCTTCATCGGAAAATCGGACCGTGTCTTCAACCGCCACCGCGGCGGCAAGATTCGCACGATCGCCAGTCTGCCCATCAACACGCTGCAGGTGCTGCGTGACATCTACACGCCTGGCGTGGCGAGGGTGTGTCTCGCCATTCAGAAGGATCCGCAGGCCGCGCGCGAGTTCACCAGTGTCGACAGTACCGTCGCGGTCGTCACGAATGGCACGGCGGTGCTGGGACTGGGCAACATCGGGCCGCTCGCGGGCCTGCCGGTCATGGAGGGCAAGGCGGCGCTCTTCGCCGACCTCGTCGGGCTCTCAGCGGTGCCGATCCTGCTCGAGGAGCGGCGGCCCGAGCAGGTCGCGGACCTGATCGCCAGCATCCACCTCTCCTTCGGCGCCATTCAGCTCGAGGACTTCGCAGCCCCCGAGTGCTTCGAAATCGAGCGGCTGCTGCGCGAGCGGCTGCGTAAGCCGGTGCTGCACGACGATCAGCATGGCACCGCCGTGGTAGCGCTCGCTGCGCTGACCAACGCCACGCGCCGCGCCGCCAGGCGCTGGGAGGAGAGCGTGATCGGGCAGGTCGGGCTGGGTGCCGCCGGCCTTGGGATCGTGCGGCTGCTGCGTGCAGCCGGCGCAAAGCGTGTGCTCGGGGCCGACCGCAACCCCGATGCCGTGGCGCGGCTCGTGGCGCTGGGCGGTGAGGGTGCGACGCTGCAGTCGATCATGGAGCGGGCCGACATCGTGATCGCGACCACGGGTGTCAGGGGTCTGATCAGGCCCGAGTGGGTACGGCCGGGGCAGGTGATACTGGCGCTCTCGAACCCGGACCCGGAGATCGAGCCGCTGGTGGCGCGCGAGCGCGGCGCGGCATTCGCGGCCGACGGCAAGGGGATCAACAACGTGCTTGCCTTCCCCGGGCTCTTCAAGGGCGCGCTGGCAGCGCGCGCGGCGTGCTTCACGGACGCGATGCTCGTCGCTGCCGCGAGAACGATCGCAGAGCAGGCGGAGGGGGATGCGCTGGTGCCGAGCCCGCTCGACAAGGCGATGCACGAGCGGGTTGCGGCGGCGGTGCAGGCGGCCGCTTAGGCCGCCAGCGCCTCACTTCCCATGAAGCCTTTCAGCTTGCCGAGCGCGCTCGACTCGATCTGACGGATCCGCTCCGCGGACACGCCGTACTTGTCAGCCAGCTCGTGCAGGGTGGCCTTGTCCTCGGTCATCCAGCGGCGCTGCACGATGTCGCGGCTGCGATCGTCCAGGTGCTCGAGCGCATCCCGAAGGCGCGCCGAGGAGTCGTCTTCCCACTCCGCACTTTCCACGTGCTCTGCCGGGTCCGCATTCGGGGCGGGCAGGTAGGCAGCGGGGCTGTACGTTTCCTCTTCGTCCGATTCCGGCGTCGGATCGAACGACATATCGCGCGCCGCCAGACGCTTCTCCATTTCCGTTACCTCGGTCGTTGTGACACCGAGGTCGCGCGCAACGGCCGCCGTCTCTTCCGCGGAGAGCCAGCTCAGGTTCTTCTTCATCCGGCGCAAGTTGAAGAAGAGCTTGCGCTGCGCCTTGGTGGTGGCAATCTTGACCAGCCGCCAGTTGCGCAGCACGTACTCATGGATCTCGGCGCGGATCCAGTGCACGCCGAAAGACACCAGCCGCACGTTGAGCGCCGGGTCGAAGCGCTTCACGGCCTTCATCAGCCCGACATTGCCTTCCTGGATGAGGTCCCCGACCGGCAGACCGTAACCGCTGTAGCCACGCGCGATGTGCACGACGAAGCGCAGGTGCGAGAGCACCAGCTTGCGGGCGGCCTCGAGATCGTCGTGGAAGCGGAAGCGCTCGGCCAGGTCGCGCTCTTCCTCCCGGGTCAGCACCGGGATCCGGCTCACGCGATCGAGGTAGGCGTCCAGGCTCCCGACCGGACCGGCGAGCGCCAGATCACCAGGACGGGCGATCAATGCGGTATTTGCGGTCATGCAGTCTCCGAAGGTCGTTGGGCAGTCATCTTAGCACTCGCGGTATTGGAGTGCTAAGAGGCGGGAAAGTTCCCCGGCCGGTTCAGCCTTTTCCCCTTGTGGGCCAGAAGCTTGCGCCTTGCCAGCCACCCCCGGCATCCCCCTTAGGGGGGGTCTGCCCACCCATCTGGAGAGCGCTCCAGGCGATCAAGCTATAGCTATACCTTGAAAATTGAGTCCTCACCACCGGGCGGATGCGCACGGCTTTCCGAATCGCGTACGCTCCGGGACTCGGCAAAGTCGCAGATGGAGTCTCCTCATGCAGGCAGAGAGTTCCAGGAAGGTCGAGCAGGGCGCGGCCATGTTCATGGGGCGCGCGTCGGCCGCGTCTGGCCGGCTTGCACGCCGCCGCCGCGCTGGCGCACCACTACCTGCTGCGCGACCGCGTGCTGCGCCGGATGCTGCCGTAGTCCCGATCCATGCCTGAACTGCCAGAGGTCGAGACGACGCGGCGCGGTTTGGACCCGCACGTCTCGGGCCGCCGGATCGCGGCGCTGACCGTGTACGAGCCTAGGTTGCGCTGGCGCGTACCGGATGACCTGCCGGCGAAGCTTGCCGGCCAGCGGATCACCGGCACCGGACGGCGCGCCAAGTACCTGTTGATAGAGCTGGAGTCGGGCACTCTGCTGGTGCACCTGGGCATGTCAGGGAGTCTGCGCGTGCTGCCCGCGGATACCCCCCGCATCGACCACGACCACTTTGACCTGCTGCTGGAGTCGGGCCGGACGCTGCGATTCAATGACCCGCGCCGCTTCGGCAGCCTGCATTACACGAGCGGCGATCCGCGTGAGCATCCGCTGCTCGCCCGCCTCGCCCCGGAGCCCTTCGACCGGGAATTCGACGCGCAATATCTCTGGCGGATCACCCGACGCAGGCGGACGTCGATCAAGCAGGTGTTGATGAACAGCCGGCTGGTGGTGGGTGTCGGCAACATCTACGCGAGCGAGGCGCTGTTTCGCGCGAAGATCCGGCCGCGCCGGCGGGCGCAGAGCCTGTCGCGGCAGGAGGCCGGGCGGCTGACGAAGGCGGTGCGGGCGGTGCTGTCGATGGCGATCAGGGTCGGGGGAACCACGCTGCGGGATTATGTGGGGGTGGACGGGGAGCCCGGATATTTCCGGCAGAAGCTGTACGTGTATGAGCGGGCCGGGAAGAAGTGCCGGGTGTGCGGCACGGTCATCCGGCAGTTGACGCAACAGGGCAGGTCTACGTATTACTGCCCGACCTGTCAAAAATGAGAATGCGGGCTACTTCGCCTTGCGTCGCTTCTTGAGCTCGGCTTCGACTATCGGGTGCACGAACTCGTGCACGTCGCCCCCCAACACCGCGATCTCCCGTACGAGCGACGATGAGATGAAGGTGAACTGCTCCTGCGGGGTCAGGAACACGGTCTCGATGTCGCGGTCGAGGTGGCGGTTCATGTTGGCGAGCTGGAATTCGAACTCGAAATCGGAGACCGCGCGCAGGCCGCGGATGATCACCGTGGCCTGATGCTTGCTGGCGAACTCGACGGTCAGCTCGGCGTAGCCGAGCACCTCCACGTTCGGCAGGTCGTCGAGCACGCGGCGCGCGAGGTCGATGCGGGCATCGAGCGCGAACATGGGCGCCTTGTTGGTATTGGAAGCGATCGCCACGATGACGTGGTCGAAGATGCTGGCCGCGCGGCGCACCAGGTCGTGGTGGCCGTTGGTGATAGGGTCGAAGGTGCCCGGATAGATGGCATTGCGGCTCATTCGATTCGTGTCCCCCTGTCGGCTCTCGAATAGAGATGATACCCGACCTCGCCCGCCCGCTTGGACTTCAGCAGCGTCCAGCTGCTCGGGACCGCGTCCTGCGGCTCGCTGGCGGCCGCACACTCGATGTAGATGAGCGCATTGCCCGCCAGCCAGCCGCCCTGCTCGAGGCGCCGCGCGGTCTGCGCGACCAGCGCCGAGGCGAAGGGCGGATCGAGGAACACGATGTCGAAAGGCTCCGCGGGCGTGCGATCGAGAAAGCGCCGGGCATCGACATTCTCGACGCGCGCCCCGTGCGCGCCCCATTCCTCGAGGCGCGCCGCGATCCCACTTGCGGCGCTCGAGTCGGACTCGACGAAGGTGAGGCGCGCGGCGCCGCGGGACAGCGCCTCGAGGCCGAGCGCGCCGCTACCCGCGAAGAGGTCGAGGCAGCTCGAGCCCGGCACGCGGGCTGCGAGCCAGTTGAAGAGCGTTTCGCGAACGCGATCGGGCGTGGGGCGGATATCCTGCGCGGGCGGAAAGCGCAGGCGGCGTCCGCGCCAGGCACCGCCGATGATCCGCAGCGTCCGGGCGGAGGCCCTCATCGAAGCGCTGGATCCGGCCATCCTGGCCGGCCCAGCGCGCCGCGGGCAAAAAGCGCGGTTTTTTGCCCGCGGCTCCGCCACCTGCGGCGGCGGGGCACATCCTGTGCCTGGTCTACCAGGTGGTGCCCGCTCATGACTCGGTGTCCATGTGCATCGATGAGAAGCTCACTACGATAGACTACACCCGCAAACACCATGTTCGGACGCAAATCCAAAGACGGCGCCGCCGAGGCCGAGGAGCGCCAGGGCTTCTTCAAGCGGCTGCGCAGCCGCCTCAATCGGGGCAACTCCTGGCTCACCTATGATCTGGCCAACCTTTTCGAGGGACGGCAGATCGATGCGCAGATCCTGGAAGAGCTGGAGACGCGATTACTCACCGCCGATGTCGGTGTCGATGCCACTGAGGACATCCTGAAGAGTCTTCGCGCGCGCGTGGCGCGCAAGGAGCTCGCGGACGTCGAGGCGCTGGTCGATGCGCTGCGGGATGCGGTCGTCGAGATTCTGGCGCCGTGCGCCCGGCCGCTCGTGATCGACGACAGCAGGAAGCCGTTCGTGATTCTGGTGGTCGGCGTCAATGGCTCCGGCAAGACCACCACCATCGGCAAGCTCGCCCGGCAACTCGCGGACGAGGGGCGCAGCGTCACGCTCGCCGCCGGCGACACCTTCCGGGCGGCCGCGATAGAGCAGTTGCAGGTCTGGGCGGAGCGCTCCGGGGCCGCATTCGTCGCACAGCGCGCGGGCGCCGATCCGGGCGCCGTCGTCTTCGATGCGGTGCAGTCCGCGCGCTCGCGGGGAACGGACGTGCTGTTGGCGGACACCGCCGGGCGGCTGCACAGCCAATCACATCTCATGGAAGAGCTGAAGAAAGTGAAGCGTGTCGTGCAACGCGTCGAGCCCTCCGCTCCGCACGAAGTCCTGCTGGTCCTCGACGCCAACCAGGGCCAGAATGCGCTCTCGCAGGCCATTCAGTTCCACGAGGCGATCGGCGTGACGGGCATTGCGCTCACCAAGCTCGACGGCACCGCCAAGGGCGGCATCGTCATCGCCATCGCGCGCCGCCTCGGGCTCCCGATCCGCTTCATCGGCATCGGTGAGCAGCCGCAGGACTTCGGCGAGTTCGATGCCAGCGCGTTCGCCGGCGCGCTCGTCGAGGGGCCGCGCGAGCCGGCACGATGATCCTCTTCGAGCGCGTCAGCAAACGCTACCCCAACGGGCGGGAGGCGCTCACCAATGTCGGCTTCAGGATCGAAAGCGGCGAGATGGTGTTTCTCACCGGACGTTCGGGTGCCGGCAAGAGCACCGTCCTCAAGCTTGTCGCCCTGCTCGAGCGGCCGACGCGCGGCACCGTGACGGTGAACGGCAAGAGCACGGGCACGCTGAAGGCACGTCACATCCCGGCCTTCCGCCGCCAGATCGGTGTCGTATTCCAGGATCACAAGCTGCTCGCCGACCGGCCGGTGTTCGATAACGTCGCCCTGCCGCTCGTCGTCGCGGGAACGACCCTCAAGGAGATCGACAAGCGCGTGCGCGCGGCTCTCGATCAGGTGGGCCTCCTCGGCAAGGAGCGGATGCTCCCCGCCGAGCTCTCCGTCGGTGAGCAGCAGCGGGTCGGCATCGCGCGCGCCGTGGCCAGCAAGCCGCCCCTCATCATCGCCGACGAGCCAACCGGTAATCTCGATCCGGACCTCTCGCTCGAGGTGATGCGCCTCTTCCGGCGCTTCAGCGATGTCGGTGTCACGGTGCTCGTGGCGACCCACGACCAACACATCGTGCGCGAGCTCGCCAAGCGCGAGATCGTGCTCGCGAGCGGCGAGGTTCAGGGCCAGGGCGACGGCAATGGCAATGGCACCGACCCGCTGCCGCACCTGGTGGCCAAGCGATGAGGCCGGGCATCTTCGGGACGCGCCACGCGCAGGCCTTGCTGGGCTCGCTCGGCAGGCTGAAGCGCAATCCGCTCGCGACCATCCTGACCCTGCTCGTCATCGGTCTCGCGCTCGCGCTGCCGGCGGCGCTCGGCCTTTTCGTGACCAACGCGCAGACGGCGACGGGCGGCTTCAGCAACGCCGTCGACATGTCGGTGTATCTCAAATCCGAGGTATCGGTCGCCAAGGCGCAGCAGCTCGCGGCCGACGCGCGCCAGCGGCCGGGCGTCGCGCGAGTGGTCGTGATCGCTTCCGACCAGGGGCTCGCGGAGTTTCGCAAGTACTCGGGCTTCGGCGCAGCCCTGGATGCGCTGCAAACCAACCCGTTGCCCAACGTGCTGCACGTCGTGCCGCGCCCCGGCGCCAGCAGCGCGGCCGATCTCGACTCGCTGCGGAGTTATTTCGCCGCCTGGCCGGAGGTCGACGTCGTGCAGCTCGATACGGAGTGGGTGCTGCGGTTCAACGCCATTCTCGCCGTGCTGCGGCGGCTCGTGCTCATTGCAGCCGTGATGCTCGGTGCCGGGGTGCTGGCGGTCGTCGGCAACACCATTCGGCTGGAGATCCTCAACCGCCGCGCGGAGATCGAGGTGACCAAGCTCGTGGGCGGCTCCAACGCCTTCGTGCGCCGGCCGTTTCTCTACACCGGGCTGCTCTACGGTCTGGGGGGAGCGGCTCTGGCCGCGGCGATCCTCGAGGCGGCGGTGCTGGTTCTGGACCCGTCCGTGGCGACACTGGCACAGCTGTACGGCAGCCGCTACACGCTGCAGGGACCCTCGGGGCAGGTGCTCGGCGTGCTCTTCGGCGGCGGCATGGCGTTGGGTTGGCTCGGGGCGTGGATCTCCGCCCATCGACACCTGCGCAGCATCGAGCCGCGTTAGATTGGCGCAAATCGCTCCCGGCGATTTGCGCGAGCGCGGCCCTGTGACAGGATTCATCCCGCGGCCCAGGGAGCGGCCCTGGGCCGCTCATTGGCTTGCTTTCGGGCGAGAAACAGGGCGCTACTTGATCTTCGACTCTTTGTAGGCGACGTGCTTGCGCGCCACCGGGTCGAATTTGCGCACTTCCATCTTGTCGGGGTGCAGGCGCTTGTTCTTGGTGGTCACGTAGAAGTGGCCGGTGCCGGCCGAGGAGAGCAGCTTGATCTTCTCGCGCATGGGGGCTCCTTCAGATCTTCCGGCCCTGGGCACGAAGCTCGGCAACGACCTTGTCGATGCCCTTCTTCTCGATCGTGCGCATCCCGTTGGTGGACACGCGCAGCGAGACCCAGCGCTTCTCGGTCTCGAGCCAGAATCGCTGGGTATGGAGATTGGGCAGGAAGCGGCGGCGCTTCTTGTTGTTCGCGTGAGAGACGCGGTTTCCGACGGCCGGACCCTTGCCGGTGATCTCGCAGACGCGCGACATATGAATCGACCTTAAAATTCAGCTACTTGGACGCGGGGAAGCCTCGGCCACCTCGCAGGAGCTGAGCTTTATACCAGCCTCGGGCCTCTGGAACAAGCTCCCCACGAGCCCCGAGCGCCCGGGAGGCCAAGCACGGAGCCGGGTCGGATCACGAACGCCCGTCCACAAATCTAAAGACGCCCTGATTCAGCGAAGGAGTAGCAGCGCTTGTCCCCCACGATGATGTGGTCGACCAGGCGTACATCCATCAGGGCCAGGAGGTCCTTCAGCCGGCGGGTGATGAAATCATCCGCGGGGCTGGGCTCGAGGGCGCCGGAAGGGTGGTTGTGGGCGACGATCAAGGACGTGGCGTTGTGCAGCAGCGCCTGGCGCAGCACCTCGCGCGGGTGGACCTGCGCGCAGTCGACGGTGCCGCGGAAAAGCTCCTCGAAAGCGATCAGGCGGTGCCGGTTATCGAGGTACAGGCAGCAGAAGATCTCGTACGGGCGGTCGCGAAGCTGGGCGAGCAGATATCGATGCGTGGCCTGCGGGGTCGTGAGCGGCGATCCGATCCGCATCTGCTCTTTCAGATGCCGCTTCGCCAGCTCGACGGCAGCCTGCACTGCCGCATAACGCGCAATGCCTATGCCCTTGCGCCGCCAGCGGCCGAGGCGCGCGTTGAGCAGGTCGCGCAGGCAGCCGAAGTCCTTGAGGAGCGAGCGGGCCATCGCGACGGCCGAGCAGCCGGGGATGCCTGAGCCGATGAGCAGGGCCAGGAGCTCTGCGTCCGAAAGAGCCTGGGCGCCACGGGCGAGCAGCTTTTCGCGCGGGCGCTCCGATTCCGGCCAATCCCGGATGGTGAGCGCGTCACCGTTGCCGCTCAGAACGGTGGCCTCGCTTGCCGTGCCGGCTGTCGTACGTTCCATGGTGATTCCTGCGCAACGGTGACCGGTTGCCATGATGGCGCCCCGGCCCGGCCGCGGCGAGGGGGTGAATGGCGGCTCTTTGTGGAGAAACGCCGCATTTTGTGTCCGTCGGTTTGCGCCGCCGGGAGGCGGCGTCCGATAATCCGCCCATGCAAGACAAACGCATTCTGCTGGGAGTGACCGGGGGCATCGCTGCCTACAAGGCGGCGGATCTGGTGCGGCGGCTGCGCGAGCGTGGCGCCGAAGTGCAGGTCGTGATGACACCGGCCGCCCGGGAGTTCGTCGGACCAATCACCTTCCAGGCGCTGTCCGGTCGCCCCGTGCGGACGGATCTCTGGGATGCGGCGGCCGAGGCGGCAATGGGGCACATCGAGCTCGCGCGCTGGGCGCAGCTGGTGCTCGTCGCTCCGGCGAGCGCCGATTTCCTGGCACGCCTGGCCGGCGGGCACGCGAGCGACCTGCTTGCCACCCTGTGCCTGGCGACTCAGGCGCCGATCGCCGTCGCGCCGGCCATGAATCGCATCATGTGGTCCAACGCCGCCACGGCGGCGAACGTCGCGACCCTCCGCCAGCGAGGCGTTCAGGTGCTGGGTCCCGCGGAGGGCGATCAGGCCTGTGGCGAAGTCGGCGCGGGGCGCATGTTGGAGCCAGTCGAGATCGCCGACCGCATCGACATGCTGTTGCCGCGCAGCGGACCCCTCCAAGGCCGGCGCGTGTTGATCACGGCCGGTCCGACGCGCGAGCGAATCGACCCGGTGCGCTTCATCAGCAACCGCAGCTCCGGAAAAATGGGCTTCGCGGTTGCCCAGGCCGCGCGCGAAGCGGGGGCCGAGGTCGTCCTCGTCGCCGGCCCCGTCAGCGTGCCGACCCCATCCGGCGTGCGGCGAGTGGATGTCGAGAATGCGGAAAGCATGCTCGCCGCCGTGCTGCGGGAGGTGGCGGCGGCCGATATCTTCATCTCGACTGCGGCGGTGGCCGACTACCGGCCGGCGAATCCGCATGACCAGAAGATCAAGAAGACCGCCAACACCCTCGATCTCAACATGGAGCGCACACCCGATGTGTTGGCAACCGTGGCGGCGCGCCCGGTCCGGCCGTTCGTCGTGGGCTTTGCCGCGGAGACGGAATCCGTCGAGCAGAACGCGCGCGCGAAGCTCCTCAAGAAGAACCTCGACATGATCGCCGCCAACGAGGTGGGCGACAACAAGGTGTTCGAGTGCGAGGACAACCATCTCATCGTCCTCTGGCGCAACGCCCGCCGCGACCTCGGCCACGGCACGAAGCTTTCATTGGCGCGCGAGCTGGTCCGCCTCATCGCGGAGTCGTATGCCGCATCCCTCGCAGGCGCGGCCCAACGCGATTCGGTACAGGCATGACCGTGGCGCCCGGCGCCGCGCGACGGCCTCTCAAGATCAAGATCCTCGACCGGCGCGTGGGCACGGAGTTTCCGCTGCCGGCCTATGCGACCTCGGGCTCGGCGGGGCTCGATCTGCGCGCCTGCCTCGACGCACCGCTCACCCTGGAGCCCGGCAAGGCCGAGCTCATCCCGACCGGCATAGCGATCCACTTGCAGGACCAGAGCCTGGCCGCGGTGGTGCTGCCGAGGTCCGGCCTCGGCCACAAGCACGGCGTCGTGCTGGGTAACCTGGTGGGGCTGATCGACTCCGACTACCAGGGCCAGCTCATGGTTTCCTGCTGGAATCGTGGGCGCGAGCCGTTCACCATCCGCCCCGGCGACCGCATTGCTCAGCTGGTCGTCGTGCCCGTGGTCCAGGTGGCGCTGGAGGTCGTCGACTCCTTCGAAGACAGCGGCCGCGGCGCGGGCGGCTTCGGACACTCGGGCAGAGACTGACCGGGCTGACCGCGCGGCGACTCGTCAGCGGCAGTGCGGGTCGTTATAGCCGCAGTCGTGCCACCCGTTGTTGTGCCACCACCGATGATGGGCGTGGTCGTAATAACCCTCATGGTAGCCGCCGCGCGGGGCGATCACGCAGCCGGCCAGCAGAGCGATCAGGGTGATCACGCAACTACCGCGGGCGATGTATCTGATTGCTGACATAGGAGAACCTGCCGGCTATTTTAGCACGTAGCGATACGCAAGGCTCATGCCCGCGAGAAAGCGTCCTCTGAAGCTTGGTGGGTCGCAGTCGGTCATGCCGGCCCTGGCAGCGTGGACCGCAGTTGGATGCCGTCGTGATCCGCGATCAGCGCGGACAGCCAGTCGACGAACACGCGTACCCGGCGCGAGAGATGTCGGCTCTGCGGATACACGACGCATAACGGTGACGGCTCCGGGAGCCAGTCCGCGAGCACCAGGTCGAGCGCGCCACGCTCCATGCCCTCCTTGAGCACGAACGCCGGCATCTGCGCTATCCCGAGCCCGGCTTCGGCGGCGCCCACGTAGCTGTTCTCGTCCTCGAGTGCCAGGTTCCCGGGAAACACGGCCTGCACGCGCTCGCCATCCTTCGAGAAGGCCCAGTCGACGGTTTTCCCGGTGGTGGGCGAGAAGCGGTTGATGCATCGATGCCGAGCGAGCTCGCGAGGATGAGCCGGCAACCCGTGCGTGGCGATGTAGGAGGGTGCGGCGCAGGTCGCGAAGTAGAGAAATCCGACCCGGCGGGCGACCAGGCTCGGATCGGCCACCTCCCCTATCCACAGCGCGCAATCGATTCCTTCGGCGACCAGATCGAAATGGCGTTCGTTGCAGGCCAGTGCCAACTCGATATCGGGATAGCCCGCGAAGAAGCGGGGTAGCGCAGGCACTATCACAGAGCGGGCGATGAGTGTCGGCGCGTCGACGCGCACCCGCCCGTGCGGCACGGAGCGCTGCGAGAGGGCCTCCTCCGCCTCTCTGACCTCGGCCAGGATTCCGGCGGCCCGCGTGTAATAGGAGGCGCCGTCGGGCGTCACGCTCACCCGCCGAGTGGTGCGATTCAGCAGCTTGACGCCGAGCGACGCCTCGAGCTTCTGAAGCAGCGTCGTGGCCGTCGCCTTCGGAATTCGCAGGCTCTCGGCCGCGCGGGCGATACCGCCGGTTTCCACGACCCGGACGAAAAGCGCCATGGCCCGTAGCTTGTCCACTTATTATTCATAAATGGGAATAATGATTTCATCATAGCACGCTTTATCTTCATTCCTCGGGCTAATAGCCTCTGTGCCTGCAGACCAACCTGGAGAGTTCACCCGATGAGCCAAGCCGCCAAGACCGTGACCGATCAGACCTTCCAGGCGGAGGTCCTGGATTCCTCCAAGCCCGTACTCGTGGATTATTGGGCGCAGTGGTGCGGTCCCTGCCGGATGATCAGCCCCCTGGTCGAGGAGTCCGCCACCGAATACGGCGACCGCCTGACGATCGCGAAGCTGAACGTGGACGAGAATCCCGCCACCCCCACCCGCTACAGCGTCCGTGGCATTCCAACCCTGATGATCTTCAAGGATGGTCACCCGGTTGCGACGCACGTCGGCAGCCTCAGCAGGTCGCAGCTGCACGCGTTCCTCGACGCTCATACCTGAGTCGGCGGCCTCCGGCGGCGCCGTGGCTTGGCGCAACGCCGCCGCTGGACTTTAGCCGAGGGAACCTGGCACCTTGGCCCCCGTTGAACGGCGGGCATTCCGGCCGGAGGTGTTGCCATGGCAAAAGTTCTCGTTCTCTACTACTCCGCATATGGACACGTGGAGCGTATGGCGCAGGCGGTGGCGGAGGGTGCCCGCTCCGTGTCGGGGACGGAGGTGGCCGTCAAGCGCGTGCCGGACCTGGTGTCGGAGGAAGCCGCCCGCAAAGCGGGCATGAAGGTCGATCAGAAGGCGCCGCTCGCCACAGTCGACGAGCTATCCACTTACGACGCCATCATCTTCGGGACGCCCACTCGATTCGGCAACATGGCGGCGCAGATGCGCAACTTCCTGGATCAGACCGGCGGCCTGTGGATGAAGGGCGCGCTGGTCGGCAAGGTCGGGAGCGTGTTCGCCTCGACGGGGACCCAACACGGCGGCCAGGAGACCACCATCACGAGCTTCCACAGCACGCTGCTGCACCAGGGGATGATCATCGTGGGCCTGCCGTACTCCTTCGCCGGCCTGCTGCGGATGGACGAGATCAGCGGCGGCAGTCCCTACGGCGCAACGACGTTGGCAAAAGCCGACGGCTCGCGGCAGCCGAGCGAGAACGAGCTCGAGGGAGCGCGCTTCCAGGGGCGGCACGTCGCCGAGATCGCCACCAGGCTGGCGCGCGGCGCGACTCGATGAGCGACCGGTTACAAGTCGAAAGTTGCTAGCGGGGCCGGATAACGGTAGATTGCCGGGCCATGGCCACAAAGCCCGGCAACCGCTGGAGCGCTGTGTCGATTACCTGCACCAGCGGGAGTTGTGGCGCGGCTCAGGCGTTGAAGGGACGGCGCTATCTCAGTGCCGATGCACCGCGCCTTCCCCTGTCGAATTGCACATCGCCTGAGACCTGCCCTTGCGTGTATCACAAGCACGCCGACCGGCGTGCCGGGCCGCGCCGCGAGTCGGAATCAAGCAGCCTCCGGCGCCAGAGCGCCAATCCCGAGCGGCGCCGCGGCCGCGGCCGCCGCAACACCGATTGAAATCCCGCTGGGCTGATCGCCGTCTCGCAACAACAACATCCGCCGCGCTGTCGATACGCGCCCGCCCGATAAACACTACACAAACGGTAAACCCCGATGCGCAGGCAACGCTGGCGCCGATGGGTGGCATGTAACACGGCGACCGCGCATTGCCGCCGCCGATTGCCGTGCGCACGCATGACATCTATAACGACCCCGCCACCCGCTGCCGCCACTGTCGTACCTCGTGCAGCCTCTGCAGCCGCGGTGGCAGACCGCTGAGCAGCGCGGCGGCTTTTTTGATGGCAACATCGCGCTGGGTCGGTTCGGCGAGGGCTTGAGCGTACAGCGCACGGGCGAGCTCGTAGGGGACCCAGACATCCCCGTGATCGCGCGCCAGTAGGCTCTCCTCGAACGTCACGACCGGGTCGATTGCCTGCGCGGCTTGGCGGAGCTTGCCCTGCCGCGCGAGTGCCATGGAGAGCCAGGTCGAGATCTCGGCGCCGTCGCGCCTGCTCTCGATGACCGATGGGGCAAAGGGCACGACGATCGTGTTCTGCTCGAGCGCAACGCGCTCGGCGCGCTCGGTCAGCGCGAAGTGGCCAAGCTGATATTGCGCGTGGCCGTACACGCTGGAGAAATCGTAGAGCAGATAAGCTCGAGCGAGTTTCTGCACGTCTCCCAGGGACTTCGCACTTTGCAACTGTGTGAGGGCCCGTCCGGCAAGTCGGCTCGCTCCGATGAAGTCGCCGCGCTCGTACATCACCTCGGCTTGCGCGATCTGCGCATCGAGCCCCGCGGCAAACCAACCGCTATCGCTCGATACCAGGAGCCCGTGATCGCTCGCCGCGGAGCGCAATGCCGCGGCGAAATCGCCGGACACGGCCTGCCAGTGAGCCATCCGGCTTGCGAGGTACCTGATCTGGACCACGAAGCCGCCCCGCAAGCTCGTCGACACCCCGGCCCATACGGTGAATGACTTGCGACACCAGTCCAGCGCTTCATCCAGGTGACCGCCGGCCCACAGCGGCAGGCACACGTCGGTCAGCGCCAATGCGAAGTTGTTCCGCGCACCCACGTCCCTGGGGTCGAGGCTGATGAGTGTCTGCGCAGTCTGCTGCTCCTGGAGCGCAAATCCCTGTCCCGCGCGCGGATCGAGCTCACCTTCCGCGGCGGCAACCATCCAGCCGTCGGTGATTTCCCTGGCACCCAGAGTGAGCCGGTACCAGGGGCGTTTCGCCAGCACCCCGTCGGCGACGGCAATGACTCTCTTCCCGACCTGGAGCGCCTCTGCGTTGCGGTCGAGGTTGACGAGCGCGTTCACCCGCCAGGCGCCGGCAAAGGCGTACTCGGCACTGATCCCCAGATCGTCGAGGCTCTCGGCACCGAGGGCGGCGGCGATCTGCATGGCCTGCCCCGTGGCCTGCGCGGCGCCCGCGTAGTCGACGCCTACCGTTTGATCAGCCCAGCCGAGATTCGTGAGAGCTTCCAGGTAAGCCTCCCGCACCGGCCGAGAAGCGCCTGGCCGCTCGGCCAGCGGCTGAAGCATCGTCACGGCGCGGTGGCAGGCGTCGGGGGCGCCGCCCGGGGAGCTCTCGTTGTCGGTGATCAGACAGCGGGTCGCGTACGCCCTGTCGAGGGCGACGAGTGTCGGCTCGGACTGGTCGCCACTTCGCTGCAGGTCCCGCAGCAGCCGGATGGCCTCGGCGGTGTTCTGCGCGCCGGTGGCGGAATCGCCGAGCTGCTGAACCGTCTTGGCGTGCTCGATCAGCGCCAGAGCGCCGTAACGGACCGTCTGGGGATCGCGCAGCTCGGGCGGCAGAGAATGGAAGTAGTCGATCTGGCGCTGGGTGAACTGCGCCACGAGATTGAGTTGCCCGAAGCTCTTGAGCTGGCGCTCGAAGTCGTCGGCGAGATACCCCAGGAGCCGCTCGGCATGGGTGCGGGCCTGCTCGGCCAAACCCCGATTCTGCTGCGCCAGGCGCTCGGCACGGCGAGCGCGGTCGGCCGTCACGTAGGCGAACATCGCTGCCGACAGCGCGACAGCCGCGAGCAGGATGCAGCCGATCGCGATGGCGCGAGCGCGCCTGAGCGCATGGCGCGCCGCGCGTGCGCGCCCGCGTTGCTCTTCGAGCACCCGCTCGGCGGTCTCGCGTGCCTCGCGCTCGTGGCGCTGATCGCGGCTCCCCTTGACCACGCCGCAGATCACGTCGTGTGTCAGCTCGACGCGGCGAACGTCGAGCCGCTCCTCGATGCGCAGTAGCCGCCGGTTGACGAGCGTAGCGAGCGCTCCAGGGGAAGCGCCGGCGGCCTCGAAGCGCTTGAGCAGTGTCTCCTCGGCGACGTTCTCGCGAAAGCCGGAGTCCGTCAGCAATTCGTCCTCGATCACCCGCCGCACCGCCGCCGGTTGATCCGCGAGCGAGCGCTCGTAGAAGCTCCCGAGGATGCTCTCATGAGAGCCGGCGAGGAGATCGAGAGAGATCTCGTCTCGCCCCTGGGCCACGCGCGCGTCGTTCAACTCGCGGCAGATGAGGCTCAGCAGCGCCGGCTCGACTTCTGCGTTGGCGAGCTCCGAGGCGCCGGCCACGAAGCGCACGATCGCAGCCGCCACCTCCCGTGAGACGAGGTGTTGCCCTGGCCGCAGCACCGCCTCCAGCGCTTGCGTGCTGCCCATCGGAGCCAGCCGCAACCGGTTTTGCGACAGGCTCGGCATGACACGCTTCAGGCTCTCGAGCGCAGCGAGATAATCCTCCCGCAGCGAGATCAACACGCGGTAATCGCCGCGGGCGAAGTCGAAGTGCTCGGCCGCCATCTCATCCTGCTCGAGTCGCGCCTCGAGGGCTTTCGGCGGCCGGTTCTCGACCAGGTCGGCGAGCTCCTCGATGAAGCGCGCCGCGCGGGCTCTGCCGAGCTCATCGCTCTGCGCGAGCGTGAAGAGCTCTTCGAATTGGTCGAAGATCAGCAGTGGGATGAGCTTGGTGCCGGCGGCGTCGCGCAGCACATCGTCGCGGTGGTGCAGGAACTCCCAGAGCGATTCCCCGGCGGCCGAGACGCCAGCCTGCGTCCACTCTCCGGAGACGCTGGCGGCGCGCCGGATGGCGTCTTTGATCTGTTCGGCTGGCTCGGGCGTACCGCGGTCGTAGGCGATGCGCACGTACACCGGACAGTAGCCGTGCTCGCGGAGCCCCGGGACGAGCCCGGCGCGCAGGATCGAGGTCTTGCCGAGCCCCGATTTGCCGAACAGCACCGTGAGGAGCTTCCTCTGCACTCGCCGTGCGAGCTCGGCCACTTCCTGGTCGCGGCCAAAGAAGAACGCGCGGGTCTCTTCGGTGAAGGAAACGAGCCCCAGCCATGGGTTGCGCGCATCGACCGTGGCTTCCGAGTCGGACGATGCCGCGGCGCCTCCGGCCAGGGCGACGGCATTCACGCGCGGCGCGCCCTCGTGAGCTCGGCCAGGCGGCGAGCGAACTCCGGGCTGACCTCGCCGTCGTGGAGCGCGGTGGAGTGCAGTGCCTGGAAACGCTCGGGCACAGTCGCGCCGGCCGCGCTTACCCCGCCCAGGGTCACCGGGAGGATGAAGAGCGCGCCGTCCGCCATGTTGCGCGCTCGATCGAGCGCATAACTCCACTCGCGGCGGAAGTAACCCTCGTGACGCCGCTCGGTGTTCTCGGAGATCACGGGGATGAAATACGAGCAGCGGGCGATGTTGCGCTGGATCTTCCGGTCGTAGTCATCACCCCCCTCGAGCCGGTCGATGTCGAACCAGGTGGTGATTCCGGCCGCTTCCAGTCCGGCCTTGATGCGCTGCACCGCGGGCAGATCCTCTCGGGCGTAGCTGATGAACACCGCCTGTGCGGGCATCTCGCGCGCCGGCGGCAGGAAGCGCGCCGGACTTGCAGGGGCGGCGCCCGCGCCAATCCCGCGCCGCGCCTGCCAGCGCTGGTGAAGCTCCGATACAAAGCGCTCGGCGCCGCGGTAGATGCGGGTATGGACGCTGACCTGCTGCAGAAACGCCACGAGCTTCTCGTCCTGGCTGATATGATCGTCGGCGAGAACCTCGCCGACGTCGCGTGGCGCGGAGAGCCGCTGGCGCTTGGCCATGCGCAGAAAGAGGCGCGCCACCCAGTTGGTGAGAGCGCTGCCGATCACCAGCAGGTGGTTGTGCTCGAGCTCGTAGAAGAGCCGCTCAGGGACGAGGTGCTCGCTCTGCAGCGCGCACATGTACTCCAGCAGATCTTCGTCCGAGACCACATAGGTCGGCGAGGCCGAGATTTTGCCGAAGAGGTGATACACCGTCGGCCGGGTGAGGCGCTCGCGCTCGGCCGGGAGATCGGTCACTCGGTTCGGCGCGTACGCGAGCACATCGGTCGAGGCGGCGCCGCCGAAGCGCTCGAGGTTGATCGCCGTCTCGAGGAGCGAATCGAAGGTGGTGGAGACGAAGAGATCGAAATCAGTGATCGCGGCCAGTTGGCGCAGCGCCGCGGGTGGCTTGAAGTCCGAGTCTTTGAGCACTCCGCGCAACCGAACGTAGGCTTCCTCGCGCCGCCCGCGATTGGCCAGGAACAGGCACACCACATCGTTGAGTGTGTAGTGCTGCGGCAGCTGCCGTGTGTCGATGTTGAGCTTCGCCGCCAGTCGCTCGGCGACCCAGTCGTAAAGCAGCCGCGGTCGCTCCTCAGTCGCGACCATCAGCAGCTCCGGCCCCACGATCGGGATGACCCGCCGCTCCTCGATGAAGCTTAAGAGGTCCTCCCAGGCGTTCTCGTCAAGTGCGGTCTCGTGCAGGGCGGGGGCTGGGGCGTTCATCGTGTGCGGCGGAGTATCGGCAGGCCCCTGTGCTCGTTTGCGGCGGATGCTACGTCGGGGTCGCGCACCAGTCCACCCCGGCCTACGCTCAAGCGCAGGGAGGGCTGCGTCGAAATTCTTTACAGGCCGGGGCCCGAGCCGAGCGCGCCATCGCGCAACTCTCTGAATACACTGGGCCCGCTTGCGCTGGCATAGGCCTTGCTCAGCCATAGCTTCGACTGATCAGGATGGAAACCACAACTCCATCAGGAGCTTGGACATGGTGATGCGCTATTTCAGGATCGGACTCATCGCGAGCGTCGCTGGCGCGATGTGCGTCGGTACCGCCTTTGCCGGCCCCATCGAGATGTTCCTCACGAGCGGCGGCGAGACCAGCGCCGTGCTCATCGGCAATACCGGCGATCCATCCTCGGTTTCTTTCACCGGTACGCTCAACGGCTGGACCATCACCGCCGGCACGGGCGGAACGAGCTATTCGCCCGATCTGAATTCACTCATCGGCATCGATCTCGGCGGCTACACCGCAACGTGCGTCGGTGTTGGCGGATGCTCGAACGACCCGCTGACGATCGCCGTCAGCGCGACGGGTTTCACGCAGCCCATCGATACCAACGGCTTCCTGCTCGAATTCAGCGGCAACGTCCACGGCGGTCAGGTGACCACGTCGGCTTATTGGGATACCGCCGATACTTATTTCTGCAACTCCGACAACGACGCCTCGAATGATTGCGGCTCGAGCGACCTCATCGGCTCGACGACATTGGGCAACGGCAGCAGGAGCTGGTCGGCTCTCGGCGGTCCCGACACCATCAGATCCTATTCGCTGACCATCGTCGACACATTCTCGGCCGGTGGCGGCGGTGATCCGTCCTATAGCGTGGACACGACCGTCACTCAGGCGGTTCCCGAGCCCGCTACGCTCGCACTTTTCGGAGCGGGTCTGCTCGGCTGCGCCTTCGCTGTCAACCGTCGGCGTCGCGCCCGGCAGTCCTGATAAGCTTTCCGTCCAAACCCGCCCTTCCCGGGCATGCTCAGCAACACGCCGGTTCCCTCCCCGGGATCTTCCGAGTCGTCTATCGCGCCGGCCTGGCACACCATCGCCGTGCTGTCGGTGGTGCTCGGTGTTTCCCTGGTCGGAGCCCGCGTCGAGTTGCCCGCCATTTTCGGCAGCCACGGCCGTGTTCCGCGCTATCTGCTCGCCATGTTCGTGGAGTGGGCGACAGTGGCGCTCATCTGGTGGGGACTGCGCCGCCGGGGCATCAGGTTGTCCGACCTGATCGGTGGCAGCTGGGCGCGGCGCGTTCACATTCTGCGTGATCTCGGCATCGGTATCGCCTTTGTCGTCGTTTTTGGCTTCGGCGTGACCCAAGGGGTCTCCTATCTGCTGAAAGCCGCTCAGCCGCCGGCAGTGCGCGCCATGATGCCGCAGACGCCCTTCGAGATGATTCTCTGGGTGCTGCTATCCCTGACGGGAGGATTCTGCGAGGAAGTGATTTTTCGCGGCTATCTGCAGCGACAATTCTCCGTGCTCACTCGCTCCCTGATCGGCGGCATCGTGCTCCAGGCTGTTGCTTTCGGCCTCAGCCACGGCTACCAGGGTTGGAGGCTGATGTCGGTCATCAGTGTCTATGGAGCCTGCTTTGGCTGCCTCGCACACTGGCGCCGCAGCCTGCGACCCGGCATGATCGGCCACGCCTTGCAGGACACCACCGTCGGACTGCTGGCTCGCTTCCTGCTGCGATGATCGACTCGAGCCGGGGAGCGCCAGATAACCCGGATATCAGCCGGCGATGAAATGGAGCGGGTGAAGGGAATCGAACCCTCGTCACTTGGTTGGGAACCAAGAGCTCTACCATTGAGCTACACCCGCGCCGTTGGGGACCACACCGAAGAGGCGGATTTCCCGGGCGGGAGGGAATAGTACATCCCGCTCCGGGGTCGGACAATTACAAGCTCTCCGGCGCTCGGCCGCTCGCCGGTAGTCCGACCGCTGGCGCGGGCGGCTTGCCCTTCGGCCGGCTATCGTCGGATCATCGTCCGCCATGTGCCGTCACCGGAATGACCCTCATGAGCGCTGAACCACAGACCATGCTCGAGCGCGCAGTGTGTGTCTACTGCGCATCGAGCTGCGCGGCGCACCCGGAATACCGCGAGGCGGCGTTCAGGATGGGCGAGGTGCTGGCCGGGCGAGGGATCACGCTGATCTACGGCGGCGGCAGCAGGGGGTCCATGGGCGCTCTCGCCGACGGCGCGCTCAGCAAGGGGGGCCGCGTCGTCGGCATCCTGCCGCGCTTCATGGCCGACCTCGAATGGGGCCACCAGGGACTCTCGGAGCTCAAGCTCGTCGAGGACATGCGCACCCGCAAGCACCTGATGCTCACCGGCGCGCAGGCAGCCATCGCGCTGCCCGGCGGTTGCGGCACCCTCGAGGAGCTGCTCGAAGCGATCACCCTCAAGCGTCTGGGGCTCTTCCTCGGGCCCATCATACTGGTCAACACCCGCGGATTCTTTCACCCGCTCCTGGACTTGCTCTCTCATGCCGTCGGCGAGCACTTCATGGACGAGCGTCATTCGCTCATGTGGCAGGTCGTCGCCCAGCCGGAGGATGTTCCGGACGCTATCGAGCGGGCGTCCGCCTGGGCACCGGAGTTCCGCAGTTTCGCCGCCGTATAGCGTGCGACTGTTGGGCGCTCGTCCCGGCTATGCCTTCTGTTCCTTGCGTGCCGCGGCAAGATCGAATGGCAGGCGCCGCAGCCGGATTCCGGTCGCCATGCGCACCGCGTTGGCCACCGCGGGTGCGATGGGCGGCGTTCCCGGCTCTCCAACACCGGTCGGGGGGTTGGTCGAAGGTGCGATGTACACCTCGACGATCTTCGGCATCTCGTTGATGCGCATCACACGATAGCCGTCGAAGTTGTGCTGGTCGACCCGGCCGCCGGTGAGGGTGATTTCGCCCCAGAGCGCCGCCGACAGCCCATAGCCGATACCGCTCTGCATCTGCGCGACGACGACATCCGGTGTTACTGCAATGCCGCAATCGATGACGCATACGACGCGATCCACCCTGATGTCGTCGCCCGACACACTGACCTCGGCAACCTGGCCCACCACGGAGCCGAATGACTCGTGCACCGCGATGCCACGCCCGCGTCCGCTGCCTGCGACAAAGGGTTGATTCCACCCCGACTTCTCCGCGAGGAGACGCAACACCGCCGCACTGCGCGGATGCCTGCCGAGCAGACGGAGCCGGAAAGCCACCGGATCCTCTCCTGCCGCTTCCGCCAGCTCGTCGATGATGACCTCCTTGGAATAGGCCATATGGGTGTTTTCGACCGAGCGCCACCAGAGCACCGGCACGCCCGCTTGCGGCTGAGTCCAGGTGACGCTCGCCTCACTCAGATCGTACTGCTCGGCGGCGCTTCCGCCGGCGGCAGTCGGATCGACACCGTTCTTGATCATGCTCGCGAGCGGAGTGCCCGAAACGATCGATTGGCCCACCACCCGCTGCCGGAAGGCCACCTTGCCGTCCGACTCGAGGCCGGCGCTGATGCGGTGCACGTTTAGCGGCCGATAACGGCCTCCGGTGATGTCATCTTCCCGCGTCCAGATGAGGCGCACTGGGTAACGTCCGCCGGTCGCCTTGGCGATGGATGCCACTTCGGAGATGTAATCCGAGTCGGGAGTGGCACGGCGGCCGAATGTGCCGCCCGCCGCAAGCGTGTTGATCGAAACCTGGTGCGGCTGCAGTCCGACCTCCTTGGCGGCATTCATTTGATCGAATGTCTGGAATTGATCTCCGGCCCAGATCTCGCAGTGGTCCGCAGTGAGCCGGCAGACGGCAGTCAGCGGCTCCATGGGCGCATGGGCCAGGTAGGGGAACTCGAACTCCGCGTCGATCACCTTATGGGCACGCCGCAGCGCCGCATCGACATTGCCACTGCTCGAGACCGTTGTGGCCTTGGCGCCGGCAGCCAGCCGGCGGTATTCCGCCAACAGTTCCCGGCTGCCGCGCTTCTCCGCGGCCGACTCGTCCCAATTTACCTTCAGGGCGTCGCGGCCCTGCTTTGCGGACCAGAGGTCGCGGCCGACTACTGCGACACCACGCGGGATCGCGACCACGTCCACGACTCCGGGCACCGCCTTGGTCTTGGACGCATCGAACGATGCTATTTTGCCGCCGAAGCGTGGCGGCCTCATCACCACCGCCGTCATCATTCCTGGCAACATGACATCGATCGCGTATCTCTGCTTGCCGGTCGATTTGTTGCGGCTGTCGAGGCGCGGCAGATGCCCACGCCCGATCAGAGTGAACCGGGACGGGTCCTTGAGCTGCACGTCTGCCGGCACGGGCAGCAGCGAAGCGTCGGCGGCCAGATCGCCGAAGGAAGCCTGGCGTTGCGAAGACGAGTGGGACACAACGCCTTCTTTGACAGAGATTTCTCCCGCGGGAACTTTCCAGCGCTTGGCGGCCGCCTGCACGAGCATGGCGCGAGCGGTCGCCCCGGCGCGGCGAAGCTGCATCCAGGAATTCGCCACCGACGTCGAGCCGCCAGTGCCTTGCATGCGGCCCTTCGGATCCAACGCCAGGTTGCCGTAGAGGGGCACCTCGGCCGGCGCACTCGCGACGCGCATCTGGCTCCAGCTGGCGTCGAGCTCTTCCGCCACGATGGCCGGTAGGCCGGTCCATACGCCCTGACCGGCCTCGAGGTGCTTCGACAGCACGGTCACCGTGCTGTCGGGCGCGATGCGCACGAAAGGCGTGACCAAGGGCTTCCCCATTCCCACCGCCGGCGCCGCGGCGCTTCCGCCCGCGACGGGCTTCGAGCAGGCCGGGAGCAAGAGCCCCAGGGTCAATCCGGAGCCCGCCAGGGTGGTCAGCTTCACGAATTGGCGCCGGCTCAGCTCGGCGGACGTGCCGCGCGCAAGCGCGGCGGACTCTTCAATATGACGGAAGTTCATGTGCTGTACCTCCGTTGATCACTCGGGCGTGGCCGCGAGCGTGTCGGCTGCCTTGTGAATGGCGTTCCGAATGCGCACGTACGTGGCGCACCGGCAGATGTTGCCGGCCATGGCGCCGTCGATATCCGCATCCGTCGGGTGGGGCGTGGTCGCGAGGAGCGCCGCCGCGGACATGATCTGTCCCGACTGGCAATAGCCGCATTGCGGCACATCGAGCTCCACCCAGGCGGCCTGAACGGCTCGCCCCGCCGGCGTGGACAGCCCTTCGATCGTCGTGACCTGCCGTCCGGCAGCTGCAGCAAGCGGCGTAATGCAGGACCGTGTGGGTTGCCCGTCGATATGCACGGTACAGGCGCCACAGAGGGACATCCCGCAGCCGAACTTGGTACCCGTCAGAGCAAGATGGTCGCGTATCGCCCAGAGAAGCGGCATGTCCGGATCCACGTCGAGCTCGCGAGCCTGCCCGTTGACGGTGAGCCGTGTGCTCATGGGATGCCCTCCGGCGGTGGCGCCTGTTGGAATCACGGATTCTTGGTCCGGCGGCGAGCGGGCCGCCATCCCCCGTTAGAGAGAGCGCCGGTCGCCGCGCCGCGCGCTAACCGGTCTCGGCTGCCACCAGCAACTTGCCGAAGCGCCGTTGGCGGCGGGCATAGTCCGCAAGCGCCGCTCTGAGCTCCGCCTCGCCGAAGTCGGGCCAGAGGCGGTCGGTGAAGTAGAGCTCCGCGTAGGCGCAGTCCCAGAGCAGGAAATCCGACAGCCGCTGTTCGCCGCCGGTGCGGATCAGAAGATCGACCGCGCCGGTATCGGGTACCGAATGGTCGACGTGCGCCAGCAAGTCCTGGAACTCCTCGACGCTCAAACCGCCGTCGCGCGGTGCGCGGCGCGCGGCCTCGAGGATGCTGTGCTGGGAGGAATAATCGATGGCGATCCGCAGGTGCATCCGCGAGCAGTCCGCCGTCAGGCGCTCGCTCTGCTCGATGGCGCGCACCAGGCTCTGCCGCAACCGGTCGCGGCGGCCGATGACGTTGATCCTGATGGACTGCTCGATGCACCGACGGGTCTCGGTCGTCAGATACCGCTGCAGCAGGCGCATCAGCGCATCGACCTCGAGATTCGGGCGCCCCCAGTTGTCGGAGGAGAACGCGTAGAGCGTCAGCGTACGAATGCCAGCGTGCGCGGCTGCTTCGACGATGCCGTTGACGGCCTTTGCGCCGTGGACGTGTCCGACACTGCGTGGCATGCCCCGGCGCTGCGCCCAGCGGCCGTTGCCGTCCATGATGATTGCGACGTGCAGGCTCATCGCGCTGCTCACGACCGCCGCGTCGCCTTGATGACCGCCTCGATGTGCTCGAGGTAGCGGTACAGCGCCTGGCGGCCGACCGGCGTCAAGCGGTACTCCGACTTCGGGCGCCGGCCGGCGAACGATTTCGAGCACTCGATGTAGCCCGCTTCCTCGAGCTTGCGCGCATGCGCGCTGAGGTTGCCGTCGCTGACCTCGAACAGCGCCTTCAGCTCATTGAAGGTGAGCCGCGCGTTCACCGCGAGCGCGCTCATGATGCCGAGGCGCACGCGCTCGTAGACCAGGCGGTCGAATTTCGAGTCCTCGCTGCCGCCGCGGGGGACCGGCACCGGCGCGGGTGCAGACCTGTTGGTTTCCGGTGAGCGCATCACCGTCTCACGCCTCCGCGCGACGGTCTTCATGCTGGCGAGCGCTCCATACCATCGATGCGTCCGATCAGAAATCCAAAGATCAGGTGCAGCAGGCCGAAGCCGCCGCCGAGGACCAGGTTGTGCCAGTGCGGGCTGAGCTCAAAGGCGAGCGCTCCGCACATCACGAAGAGCGCGCCCATGGTGCCGATGAGGCGCATCATGGCCGGCGCGGTCATCAGCGTCGCCGACAACACCGCGCAACCGTAGAGCAGCAGCCACACTCCGGGGAGGAGCCGGGTCTCGCCCGCCTGGCAGAGCACCGCGGTCAACACGCCGCCCGCCAAGAGGGCCGGACAAAGGCACAGCACGAAGCGTCGTGCCGGCCCCCTGTAAAGCGGCAGTCCGACGCCCGAGCGATGGCGAGCGACCAGCACGACACCGAGCCCCGCGCCGACCGTGGCCGCCACCAGCCAGATGATCAGCCAGTGCCCCGCCAGCGCCGGAACCGACGCCACCACGGCCGCCAGGAGTCCCACGGCCCCCATGGCCACGCCCGCCGTGCCGGGCACCGCGAACGCGCCAGCGGCATCTATCGAAGCGCGGATGTAGTTCAGCGTCCCGAGCGCGTGGCTGTCTATTGCGACGGTATTATTCGAGCGCATTGCAGGGGTGGGGCGGCAGGCGACCGTGTGCCCGACTCTATGCAGCGGGGTTCATTGCGTCAAGTACTCTGCGACACAGAGTATCAGAAATGCGAACCCGTTCCCCAAGTTCCACGGAGGGGTGGCGAATGAAGCATAGGCACAGGGAGGTGCCCCGCCGCCGCAGGTGGCGGAGCCTCGGGCAAAAAACCGCGTTTTTTGCCCGAGGCGCGCTGGGCGGGGCAGGGTGCGACGCATGCGTCGCACGGGTGGCCATGGATGGACACCCCGGGCTTGCGCGCAGCAGGGACTGCGCAGCGCAATGCCCCGATCCAGCGCTAGAATTTAAGGAACAATCCGGCGTTGAGGTTCCAGCTCGAGTTCTCCTGGTCGGCGTCGTTCAGGGACTCGAGCTTGCTGAACTCCGCGACGAAGAGCAGATTGTCCGTTACGTTCTGATACAGGCCCAGCGACCACTTGTCGTTGCGCTTCACCAGGCAGCCCGTGACTCCGCCGCACACCGTGGAGCGGTCGAGCGCCGTCCCCTCGAGGTTGCTGTCGCCGTAGTTCACGCCGACCTTGGTGTTGCCCATCTTGTAGGTGACCTGGGCGATGTAGCCGTCGGAGTCGCGCGAGCTACCCATCGCATCGTTGGAGTCGACGAACAGGCCGGTCGTACCAACGCCCTTGCCGCGGTAGTACCAACCCATGAACTCGAGGCCACCGATGTCGTATTTGCCGCCGAGATCGAAGGCCGTACTGCCGTAGCTCACATAGGACCCCGGCGTGTAGCCGGCGACGCAGGCGCCGGCCGCGAGGTCGGAGCACAGCGAGCGCTGCTGCTGGTAGAGCCCGCTCGCCGACAGGTACAGCGGCCCGGCGGTGTAGGCGACCTTTGCCTGGAAGCCCGGTGTGCTGTGGTTGACCGGTACCTCACCCAGCGTGTTGAGCGGATCGAAGATCCCGACCGTGACTTTGGCGCCGCCCATGTCCGGTGTCGTGTAGTTGATCTGCGAGAGCCAGTCGGTATAGATGTAGCCGAGGCCGATCGATCCCAGCGACGTATTGGCCGGAGAGGCATAGTTACCGTTGCCGGCGCCGACTCCGAGCAGCGTCATGTCGTTCAGGATCGCGTCCGCCTGGAAAAGGCCGATGTTGCGGCCCGCCATGATCGTGCCCCAGCTGCTGTTGCCGACGGTCAGGAAGACCTGCCGGACGTCGAGCCCGGCGGTGCCGAGAGCCGTATGGCCCAGGTCGGTGTTGGCGATGTCCTGCAGGTTCGGGCTACCCCCGTCATTGGTGCTGATGCCCGGGTAGAGCCCGAAGGTGAACCCGAGGTTCTGGCCTTCCTGTGTCGTTGCGCCGCTCACGGTGAGCGCCGCCGGCAACAGCCCGTTGCTCACCGAGGAGGATTCGTCGGACGTCGTGTCCGAGACGCAGGCGAGCCCGCCCGCGATGTCGTTGTGATCCTCGCAGTCGGAATATATGTAGTTTGCGTTGACGTTGCCGTCGAACGATAGCGTCCACGCGCCCGCGGTCACGTCGATCGCGCGGGCCGATGGCGCCGCAAGCGCCGCCAACACGGTAGCTGCGAGAAGGCCGGTTCGTTGGTTGTTCATGAATGCCCCTCCTTGAGGCTGACCGAGTGCAACGCGCGTGCCAGAACGGCAGTCGCCGGTGGGCCCGTGTTGCGCGGGCGACACAACCTTCTTCGGACGCGCCATCCTGTTCCATTTTGCGGTACGGTACGGCACAGAGCTGTCACGAGTATGGAACGCCGTCTCACCCCGTCGATGAGGCCTGCGCGAAGGGCGCGCTGCACGCCGGAAAAACACCACATCGGAGCCATTGCCGAGCTTGCAGTCGCTGCGCAGGCGTGTTTCTCTACCGTGACAGTGTCACGACGGGGCGTGGCATCCCTGACGCACTCCCCGGACGATGGTTGGGAGGCTCGTATGACGAACGCAACGCGTGGCTGGCAGGCTCCCCCGCTCGAGGATTTTCCCGCGCCGGAGGTCGGTGGTGCGCCGGGACGCTCTGTCTCGCTGACACTCGAGGAGCTCGCGGGCGAGGACCCGCACATGCTGCGCAATATCCGCTGCGCGCACCGGATTGCCGACACCAATGTGTCGGTGCTCATCCAGGGGCCGACAGGCTCGGGCAAGGAGGCGTTCGCGCATGCCATGCACCTCGCCAGCGGGCGCGCCGGACGGCCGTTCATCGCGGTGAACTGCGCCGCGATCCCGGAGACGCTGATCGAGAGCGAGCTCTTCGGATACAAGCCCGGCGCATTCACGGGAGCGCGGCGCGAGGGACTGCGCGGCAGGATCGTGCAATCCTCGGGCGGGACTCTCTTCCTCGACGAGATCGGTGACATGCCGCTCGCGTTGCAGAGCCGGCTGCTGCGCGTGCTCGAGGAGCGCGAGGTCGTGCCGCTCGGCAGCGAGGGCGCCATCGCCGTGGATCTGCACGTGCTGGCGGCGTCCCATCGCAACCTGCGCGAGATGATCGCGCGCGGCGCATTCCGCGAGGATCTCTACTACCGGCTCAACGGCATCACGCTCGAGCTGCCGGCCTTGCGAGAGCGAACGGACAAGGAGCGACTGATCCAACACGCGCTCGCCGCCGAGACCGGCAATGGCCGGCCCGCGGCCATCGAGCGCGACGCTCTGCAGCGCCTGCTCACCTATTCCTGGCCCGGTAACATCCGCGAGCTGCGCAACGTCATCCGGACGGCGCTCGCGATCTGCGAGGGGGGCGTCGTGCGTGGGATGGACCTGCCGCGTGAGATCAGGGACGGCGAGTCGCTGCACGAGGAGCGACCGGATGCGATCTCCGGGCACTTGCCGCCGCCGCTCCCGGCTTCCGCCGGCGGCTCGCTCGAAGACTCCGCGCCGCCGTGTAACCGCCTGCAGGCGGCGGAGCGCGCCGCCCTGCTGCGCGCCATGGAGGAGCTCCACGGCAACATGAGCCGCGTCGCGGCGGAGCTCGGCGTCAGCCGCAACACCCTGTACCGCAAAATCAAACGTCACGGCATCGCGCCGGTCAGGCGCACCTGAACGACTGATTCCGTGCCGGCCGCCGCTCGGCGGCCGAGTTGGCCCGCCGCTTGCACCGCGGCAGTGGTCGGCCCGCGTGCGGGCCGGCGACAACATGAGGGCAAAGAGCTCAACGCGGCGGCCGAAGGTCCGGCTCGCAACGGCGCACCGACTCCTGAGTCCGCCGGCGGGCGGCGGGCCGGTGCTCGAGACTCGCTCCGGCCGCGTCCGACTCAACGCGACGGCGGCGGCCATTCTCGGGCTGTGTGACGGCAACTACACGCGGGCCGAGATCGTCACTCGCGTCGCGGGTACGGCCGATCCGGCGCTGGCGGCGGACGTGCGGGCGTTTCTCGAGGCGGCGCGGCGCAGCGGCTGGGTGGTGGAGCGTTGACGGGAACCAGCGGGCCCGCGCAAGCGTTCCGTTCCGAATCGTCGTAGGACGCGACCATAATCGTGGCGACTTCCTCCGATCCCGAGAGCCGTATCGTGCAGCCAGGTGGGCCCCGTGCGGCTGGCGCGCAGCCGGCTCGGGATGACCTGCGCGAGCGCGGTAAACCCCCTGAGCCTGGCCGCACGGCCGAGGCCGAGCCGGACCGCAAAGAGGGTCCGCCGTGGTTCCGGCGCCGGGGCGTCGTCATCGGCGGCGCCATCGCTCTCATCGCACTGGTCGCGCTCGCCGCCCTCTGGTGGTGGCACGAAGCCGGTATCGAGACCACCGACGATGCCTTCCTCGAAGCGCACATCGTGGATGTCTCGCCTCGGATCTCAGGCCAGGTGACGCAAGTTCTGGTCGATGACAATCAGCGCGTCCATGCGGGCCAGCCCCTGGTCGAGATAGATCCCGCGCAGTACCGTCTTGCCCTGCAACAGGCCCTGGGGTCGCAGCAGCAGGCCGAGACGGCTCTCGGGCAGTCGACCGCCGGCGTAGTCGTGGCGCAGGCGGGTCTGGCGCAGGCGAACGCGGACCTCGCCAGTGCAACAGCCACCGCCATCCGCGCCCAGCAGGACCTGAGGCGTTATCAGACACTGCGTGCGCTCAGCCCCAAGGCCTTCGCACGCAGCAGTCTCGACGAGGCCGTCGCCAATGCCCGCAGCGCAGCCGCCGACCAGCGCGCCGCGCAGCAGCGAGTGCAGAGCGCCCGGGCGCAGATCGACTCCGCGCAGGCTGCCGTGGCCGGTGCTCGCGCCCGTATCGCCACCGCCGCAGCCAATGTTGGTGAGGCTAGGCTCAACCTGGGCTATACCACGGTGGCCGCGGGCGTTGACGGTCACGTCGCGAACCGCACCGTGGCAGTCGGGACCTACGTTACCCCCGGCCAGCAGATGATGGCTATCGTGCCGCTGTACCTCTGGGTGCGCGCCAACTTCAAGGAAAACATGATCGCGCGCCTCAGGCCCGGGCAGAGCGTTACGATCCACATCGATGCCTGCCCGCAGGCGGACGCGCGCGGCCACGTCGTCTCGATCCAGCGTGGGGCGGGGCAGGCGTTCTCGCTCTTGCCGCCGGAGAATGCCACCGGCAACTACATCAAGGTGGTGCAGCGGGTGCCGGTGCGGATCGCGCTCGACTCCGTGCCGGCGGGTTGCGTCCTCGGGCCCGGGATGTCCGTCGAGCCAACCGTCAAGGTGCAGTGAGTGGCCGACGCCCGGGCCGGCCGCCGCGCGCAGGGATGGACGCCGGAGCGCTCCGCCGCCGGCAACCGCAGTCCCTGGCTCATCGCCACTGTCATCTCGATCTCCGCCTTCATGGAGGTGCTGGACACCGCGATCGCCAACGTGTCGCTGGCACACATCGCCGGCTCCACCTCATCGAGTTACGACCAGGCAACCTGGGTCCTGACCAGCTATCTCGTCGCCAACGCGACGATCATCCCCATGAGCGGCTGGCTGTCCGATGTCTTTGGGCGCAAGCGCTATTACATGGCGAGCGTTGCGCTCTTTACTTTCGCCTCGCTCTGCTGCGGCCTCGCGCCGTCGCTGCCCATCCTCATAGTCGCCCGAGTAGTGCAGGGCGTGGGCGGCGGCGGGCTGCAGCCCGTGACACAGGCAATGCTGGTCGACACCTTCCCGCCTGCCGCGCGCGGCAAGGCCATGTCGGTCTACGGCTTCACCGTGATTCTCGCCCCGATGTTGGGGCCGCTCCTCGGCGGCTGGATCACCGACCAGTTCTCCTGGCACTGGATCTTCCTCATCAACGTTCCGGTGGGGCTGGGGTCGCTGTTCCTGGTCGAGACGATGGTGGATGAGCCACCGCTCATCGTCGAGGAGCGACGGCAGCGCTGGGAGCGCGGCATACGCTTCGATTTTGCCGGAGCCGCGCTCATCGCCATCGCGCTCGCAGCGCTCGAGGTGATGCTCGATCGGGGTGTGCAGGAGGACTGGTTCGCGAGCCCGCTCATCCGCGCCTCGGCGCTCATCGCCGTGGCCTGCCTCATCGCCTTCGTCCTCTGGGAGCTCATCGTGCGCGAGCCGCTCCTCGACATGAGCCTCTTCAAGTATCGTAATTTCGCTGCCGCCACGATCATCATCATGACCATCGGCGTGGTCCTCTTCGGCACCACGCAATTCATCCCGCAGCTCGTGCAGCAGGTGCTCGGCTACACGGCCGAGCAGGCGGGGCTCGCGCTCACGCTGGGCGGCATCATCACGCTGCTCAGCATGCCTCTCGCGGGCATGCTCTCGAGCCACGTGCAGCCCCGTCTCATGATGGGCATCGCGTTCGCGGTGGAAGCGGTTGCCATGTGGAACATGACCCACCTCGACACGACGGTGACCTTCGGGGGCATCGCGATCGCGCGGATGTGGCAGGGCGCGCCGATCCCGTTCCTGTTCGTGCCGCTCATCAGCGCTGCCTACGTCGGCCTGCCCGGCGAGAAAACCAACAGGGCGTCTGCGATGATCTCCGTGGGCCGCAACATCGGCGGCAGTGTGGGCATCTCCCTCGTGCAGGCGCTTCTCGCGCGGCGGGAGCAGTTCCACCAGGCGCGCCTGGTGGCGGGCCTGCAGCCCCTCAATCCCCTCTACGTGCGCCGCATCCATTCACTGACCCAGGCGCTGACCGCCCGCGGCGCACCGCCCGCCGCCGCCTCGCACATGGCGATCGGCGCGCTCTATCAGATCGTGCAGCGTCAGGCGGACATGCTGGCATTCAACGACGTCTTCTGGGCGATGACCGTGTTCATCGTGATCGTCCTGCCGATCGTGTTTCTGCTCAAGCGCGCCCCGCTCGAGCATCCACGTTCCAGCGGCGGACAGCCCGCCGCCCAGCACGGCCACTGATACAATCGGGCTATGAGCCATACCACACCCGACGGAATCACCGAGTACGACCCGGAGGAAGTCCAGGCGCTGCTCGAGCAGGGCCGCGTTCTGCTGGTCGACGTCCGGGAGCCGATGGAGTACGCGGCGGAGCGCATCGCCGGCGCGCTGCTCTACCCCCTGTCGACGTTCGATGCCGCCCATCTGCCGCCGGAAGGCGAGCGCGCGGTGGTTTTTCAATGTGCCGCTGGCGGCCGCTCGCTCACGGCGGCCCGGCTGCGCAAGGCGGCGGGGCAACCGGCGGCGCACCTGGCCGGCGGCATCTCGGAGTGGAAAGCGCAGGGCCTGCCGACCGTTCGCGGTGGCTCGCGCCCGGCTTGAGCGACTCGGACCACCCCCGCGCGATTCGCTCGTTCGTCACCCGCAGCGGCCGCATCACCTCCGCGCAGGAGCGGGCGCTTCAGGAGCTTTGGCCGAGGTATGGCGTCGAGCCCGGCGCCGCGCCGTTCAGCCTCGATGCCCTCTTTGGCCGCCGTGCCCGGCGGGTCGCCGAGGTCGGGTTCGGCAATGGCGACAACCTGCTCGCGCTCGCGGCAGCACGTCCGGACGAAGACTTCCTCGGCATCGAGGTGCATCGGCCGGGCGTGGGTCGGCTGCTGCTGCAGCTCGAGCAGCAAGCCCTTGGCAACGTGCGGGTGGTCTGCCGCGACGCCGTGGAGGTACTGGAGCGTTACCTCGACGGTTCCTGCCTGGACGAGATCCTGATCCTCTTTCCCGACCCCTGGCCGAAGAAGCGTCACCACAAGCGGCGGCTCATCCAACCACCGTTCGTGGCATTGCTGGCCGAGCGGCTGAGAAGCGGCGGCGCGCTGCGACTCGCGACGGATTGGGAGCCGTACGCCGTAGAAATGCTGGCGACGCTGTCGGCGGAGGGACGGCTGCGCAATGTTGCCGCGGAGGGCGGCTTCGTACCCCGGCCGGCGGAGCGATCTCCCACACGGTTCGAGCGGCGGGGGGAGCGTCTCGGCCACCAGGTGTGGGATCTGGAGTTTCGGCGAGTGTAGCTCGTTCGCCGCTCAGCCCGGCCTCATCAGGAACGCCGCGCGCAGCCCATCGATCACGAACTGCACCGCCAGCGCGCCCAGGATCACGCCGAAGAGGCGCCCGGTGACGTTGACGCCCGTTACGCCCATCAGCCGCATCAGCGGCTCCGCGAGCAGCATCAGCACCAAAGTGATGGCGAGCACCGCGGCCACGGCCGCAAGCAGGATGAGGAAGACCATCGGCTGATGCGTGAGGTGCACCGGCCCGAACCAAAGGAGCACGGTGGCGAGCGCTCCGGGACCGGCGATGAACGGGAACGCCACCGGAAAGACGGAGATGTCCGCGCGCCGGCGGCTCTCCGCCCGCTCGTCGCTCGAGGTGCGGCTGCCCGACTCCCGCGCGAATACCATCTCGAGCGCCAGCAGGAAGAGCAGCACGCCACCGAAGATCCGGAACGCCGCCAGGCTGATGCCCATCGTGGCGAGAAACGGCGCCCCGCCCAAGGCAAAGAGCACGATGATCAGCGCGGCGACCCAAACTGCCTTCACCGCCATGCGTCGCCGGTACTCCCGGGTTGCGCCGCGTGTGAGGCCGCTGAAGAGCGGGATCAGCGAGATCGGCTCGACCACCACGAAGAAGACGACGAAGAATTTCAACGGCTGCTCGAGCATGGGCCCCCGCGGTACGTCATTCGCTGCTTGAAAGCGGCATACGCGAGGCGCAACATCAGAGCCGTTCCCCCGCGCGGCGGCCGGAGGATAACAGCTCCGGGACCCATTGCGCGGTGTCATGCGTTCATCACGGGCGCGCGATCCGAAGCCTCGGGATCAGGCCTTCTGGAGGTTGCAAATGGCGGCGTCTCAACCCAGCATCGGCAACTGGTATCGCTTGAGCGGCGGTGAGCTGTTCGAGGTCGTCGCGATCGACGACGATGAGGGCACGATAGATATTCAGTACTTCGACGGCACCGTCGAGGAGATGGACCGCGAAGACTGGGAGGCGCAGTCGGAGGACGGCGTGCTCGAGGCAGCCGAAGCTCCCGAGGATTGGAGCGGCTCGGTGGACGTGGAGAGCGGCGACGAAGACGGCCGCGGCTCCGACAATATCAACGACGACCCGACCCTGCGCGCGGACCGGCTCGACGGCATCGACCTTTTCGAGTTCGAGTAGTCATTTTTGCCGGCACTTCCCTGTGCCTGACCGACCTTCATTCGGCGGTGAGGGCCGCGAGGTCCGCATCTGCCGCGATCAGCACCAGATCGCCGATCACCTCGAGCGGCACCGGTCGCAGCAACTCCCCGGCGCACGGGCCTGCGAGGCAACGGCCGGCGTCCTTCTCGAACAATGCGCCGTGTGACGAGCAGAGAATCATCGCCCTGTCCGGCGTGAGAAAGCGATGCGGCCGCAGATTCAGCGGATGGCCGGCGTGCGGACAGCGGTTGACGAAGCCACGGACCTCGTTCCCGCAGCGCACCACGAAGCCGCGCAGGGGCCAATCACCGCCTCCGACCGTGAACGCGCGCGAGCCATATTCTTCGAGGTCTGCTAGGCGGCAGATCACGGATGCGAGATCGAGCTCATGCTGCGCCACTGGCGCCGCCTCCGGATCCCGCGGCAGAGAGCGTCCGCGGTCCTCGATTCGACATGCCGCGCCGCGCGAGCCACGCCAGCAGCAGCAGCACGGGAACGCTGAGGCCGGCGGCGTAGAGGAAGTAGATCGGATAACCCAGCAGTCGGGGGCCGAACCCCGAGAAAAACTCGAGCCCCTTGCCGGCGAGTTGGTACAGCGAGGAGAGCAGTGCGTACTGGGTCGCCGTGTACTTCGGGCTGGTCAGGCTCGAGAGGAATGCGATCATCGACGTGCCTCCGATCGCGAGCGCCAGGTTGTCGAGGGCGTTGGCGATGCCGAGCCCCAGCAGTGTCGGAGTGTGCGTCACCGCGAGCAGGGCGTAGCCGGCGGTCGCCAGCATGAGGAGGGCGCTACCGATCGCGAGCGAGCGCAGCAGACCCACCTTGGCCACGAGCGCTCCGCCGATGAAGACGCCGGCGATCGTCGCGGCGAGCCCGTAGATTTTCACGATCAGAGCGATCTGCTCGAGCGTGTAGCCGTGGTCGATGTAGAAGGGCATCACCATGGCACCGGTAGCGAAGTCGGGAAGCCAGTACGCGGCGATGAGCGCCAGGGTAAGCAGCCCGAGGCCGACCCCGTGACGCGCGAAGAAGTCGATCAGCGGGCAGACCACGGCGCCGATGAACCACGCTCCGGCATCCTTGAGGAGCTGCGGCCAGTGGGCCCGCCGCTGCAACCACCCAACCACGCGCTCTTCCCGCACGACCGATTCGCGCGAGGCCGTCACCGCAGGCTCCTTCACTAAAAGCGTGGTGATGATGCCGACCGGGGTGAGCGCCGCCATGCAAAGATAACTTGCGCGCCAGCCCAGCGCCTGCGCCAGCCCGAGCGCGCCAGCGCTGCCGGCGAAGAGGGCGATCCGATAGCCGACCTGGTAGGCTGCGGCCATCGCACCCTGCAACTCGATGGGTGCGGACTCGATGCGCCAGGCGTCCATCGCGATGTCTTGCGTCGCGGCGCAGAACGTCGTGAACAATGCCCAGAGCGCCATGTGCAGCACGCCGGAGCCCGGGTGGCTGAAGGCGATCCGCACGAGGCCGACGGCTATGCCGCCCTGCGCGAGCAACATCCACGCGCGCCGCCGTCCCAAAAATCGATGCAGCAGTGGCAGACGCGAGCGATCGACGATCGGGGCCCAGATGAACTTGAAGGAATAGGGGATCGTCACTGAGGAGAACATGCCAATGAGCGTCAGTGCGGTATGCGACTGGCGCAGCCAGGCGGTCAGGGTCTGCAGGACGAGGTAGAACGGCAGTCCGCTCGAGAACCCGAGGAAGAGCATCGCGAGCATGCGTGGCTCGCGATACACGGCGAGCGCCCGTAACCACCCCCCCGGGTGCCGGGCATTGACGCGGTCCATGGGCATCGGGCAATGATAGCGGCATGCAGGACTATCAGCTCACCTTCATCGACCTCGCGCTCTCGCGCCAGGCGCTGCGCTTCGGGCAGTTCACACTCAAGTCCGGCCGCGAGAGCCCGTACTTCTTCAACGCCGGCCTCTTCTGCGACGGCGAGGCCATCGCCGTGCTCGGCCGCTGCTATGCAGCGGCGATCGTGCGCTCGGCCCCCGTGTTCGATGTGCTCTTCGGACCGGCCTACAAAGGCATTCCGCTCGCGGCGGCTACCGCGGCCGCGCTTTTCGAGCATCACGGGCGCAGCGTCCCTTACGCCTTCAACCGCAAGGAGGCGAAGGATCACGGCGAAGGCGGCACTGTCATCGGCGCACCGCTTCGCGGTAGGGTGCTCGTGATCGACGACGTCGTTACCGCCGGCACTGCCGTGCGGGAATCGCTCAGCCTCATCCGGCAGCAGGGCGCTCAGCCGGCCGGGGTCATCTTCGCCCTGGACCGCCAGGAGCGGGGGCAGGGGACGCTGAGCGCCACGCAGGAGATCGAGAAAGAGCACGGCATCCCGTGCGTGAGCGTCGTCACACTCGGGGACCTCATCGAGGCGCTCTCGCGCGCGCGCGATGGGCGGGCTGCGATTTCTGACGACCAGCTCACAATGCTGGAGGCATACCGGCAGCGGTACGGCGTCTCTTGACACTTGCCTCCGCGCGATAGAAGGTCAGAATATGCCCCTCTATGCGGACATCGCATCAGGCTCTCGCTCTGACTCTTGTGCTCGCCTGCGCCGCCGGCGCGGCGTTGGCGCAAAATAGCGACAAGGGGGCCGTCGCCTACCGCTGGGTGGACGAGCATGGTGTCGTCCACTATGGCGACACCATTCCGCCGCAGTACGCGCGCAACAGCAAGGAGATACTGAACGGCGAGGGGGTGCAGATCGGGGAGATCGATGCGGAGAAGACGCCCGCGCAGCTCGCCAAGCAAGCGCGCGCGCAGGCGCGGCGGGCGCAGCAGCAGCAGCACGACTACTTTCTTCTCAGTACCTATACCTCGGTGAAGGACATCGAGTCGCTGCGGGACGAGCGGCTCTCGCAGATCGCGGCGCAGCAGACCGCCGCGCAGCAGTACGTGCAGAGCCTGCACTCGCGGCTCACCTCGCTGCAGAGCCGCGCCGAGCAGTTCAAGCCCTACAGCTCACGGCCCGGTGCGCCGCGCATGCCCGACGATCTGGCGCAGGAGTTGGTGCAGACCCTCAGCGAAGTGCACGCTCAGGACCAGGCGATAGCGGCGCGGACCGAGCAGGAGGCGCAGGTGCGGGCGCAGTTCCAGTCGGATATCGAGCGCTTCGAAGCGCTGAAGGCCGCACCGCCTTAGTGTTGGGGTCGGCACTAATCAACAAATGCCGCCGCCTTCTTCGGCGGGCGCGGCGCTGGCGCGAAAGGCACGGAAGAGTTCGCGTCCCATCCCGAAGGTGTTGGCAGTCAGGTCAGCGGTCGCCAGCGGACGTCCGTTCCAGCTTTCCTCCGAAACGCGCGCTTCCAGCGTGCCTCTTATGCTATCGAGCCGGATGATGTCCCCATCCCGTACCTTGCTCAAAGGACCCGCGCACGCGACTTCAGGTGTCAGGTGAATCGCGGCCGGTACGGTTCCGGAGGCACCTGACATCCTTCCGTCAGTGACCAACGCCACTCGATGACCCTTGCTCTGCAGTGAAGCCAGGGCGGGGGTTAGGCCGTGCAGCTCCGGCATGCCGTTGGCGCGCGGGCCCTGGAAGCGGACGACCACCACCACGTCGCGCGCGAGCTCGCCGCGCTGGAAACTTTCCAACACGGCTTCCTGGCTGTCGAACACCCGGGCGGGCGCTTCGATGACCCGGTGGTGGGATCCTACGGCCGACACTTTGATGATGCAGCGGCCGAGATTGCCGCGCAGCAGCTTGAGGCCGCCGTCCGCGCTGAAGGGGTCGGCGGCAGGGCGCAGAACGCTGCTGTCACAGCTCGCGGCGGCAGCCTCGCGCCAGGCGAGGCCGCCGGGCGAGAGCCAGGGCTCGAGCGCCGCGGCGCGCAGTCCTGCCCCGGAGATGGTTTGCACGTCCTCGTGCATGAGGCCGGCCCCGATCAGCTCGTTGATGAGGAACCCCATGCCACCGGCGGCGTGGAAATGGTTGACGTCGGCGCCGCCGTTCGGATAGATGCGCGTGAGGAGCGGCACGACATCCGACAGGTCGCTGAAATCGTCCCAGTCGATGAGGATGCCCGCGGCGCGCGCGATGGCAACCAGGTGCAGCGTATGGTTGGTCGAGCCACCGGTGGCGAGGAGGCCGACGATCGCGTTCACGATGCTGCGCTCATCGATCACCTTCGAGAGAGGCAGATACTCCTTTCCGAGGGTGGTGATCTGCGCCGCACGGCGTGCCGCGGCGGCCGTCAGCGCATCGCGCAACGGCGTGTTGGGTGGCACGAAGGCGCTGCCGGGTAGGTGCAGGCCCATCACCTCCATCAGCATCTGATTGCTGTTGGCCGTGCCGTAGAAGGTGCAGGTGCCGGCGGAGTGATAGCTTCCGGCCTCCGACTCGAGCAGCTCATCGCGCCCCGCTTTGCCTTCGGTGAAGAGCTGGCGCACGCGCGCCTTTTCCTTGTTCGGCAGTCCGGAAGGCATCGGCCCCGCGGGCACGAACACCGCCGGCAGCTGGCCGAAGGAGAGCGCACCGATGAGCAGGCCCGGCACGATCTTGTCGCAGACGCCGAGGCATAGCGCCGCATCGAACATGCCGTGCGACAGGGCGACGCCTGTCGACATCGCGATGACGTCGCGGCTGAAGAGGGAGAGCTCCATGCCGGGCTGGCCCTGAGTCAGCCCGTCGCACATGGCGGGCACGCCGCCTGCGACTTGCGCGGTCGCACCGGCCGCCCGCGCCGCCGCGCGGATCAGCCCGGGGAAACGCTCGTAGGGCTGATGCGCGGACAACATGTCGTTGTAGGCGGTGACGATGGCGAGATTCGGCCAGCGCAGCTCCTTCAACGCCTGCTTGTCGGGGTCCGCGGATGCCGCAAACCCGTGCGCCAGATTGGTGCAGGACAGACGCTTGCGCGCCGGCTCGCCGCCGACCTGTGCAGCCGTGCGCTCCAGGTATGCGCCACGCGAGCCGCGGCTACGCTCGGCTATGCGCTCGGTGACCGCGCGAACTCGAGGATGGAGCGGAGGGGATTTCGTCTCGGACATGTCGGGCTTCATTACTCGTTTTCGGGGGCCTTGTAGCCCTCGGGTCGGCTCGAGCCGCTGCCGAAGAAGAACTTCTCCATCTCCGCCTCGAGAAACTTGCGGGCCTTGGGCTCCATGGGCGTCAGCCGGTACTCGTTGATCAGCATGGTTTGATGCTGCAGCCAGCGTGCCCACGCCTCGCGCGAGACGCTCTCGTAGATGCGCCGGCCGAGCTCACCCGGATAGGGCGCCCGGTCGAACCCGGGCGCCTCGCGCTTGAGCATCACACACTGAACCATTCGGGCCACGACCGTTCTCCAGTCAATCTAAAAGAGCTTCTCGAGCAGCAGCCGGATCGGGGCAGGCAGGCCGAGCTTCGCCGGCTCGCGCGCGCGGTACCACTGAATCTGCCGCGGATCGGGCGCGAGCGCGTTGCCGGAACAATGGGCCAGGAGGGGTGTGATGACAAGATCAAAATGTGTGAACGCGTGCTCGACAGGCGCCAGCGGCACCGGCCGGGCGGCGGCGCCCTGCAGCGCGTGCTGCGCATAATCCGCGGCTTCGGTCGCGCTCCCGAATTCCGGCAGGCACCAGAGGCCGCCCCATACGCCGCGTTCCGGGCGGCGCTCGAGGAGTACATCTCCGTCCTCGCGTACCGCGGCCAGCATGAATACCTGTCGCAACGCGCGTTTCCGCGCGGGCTTCGGGGAGGGCAGCTCGTGCTGGCGTCCGTCGCGGCGTGCGACGCACGTCACCGATACCGGGCAGGTCGCGCAGGAAGGCTTGCGACGCACGCAGACAGTTGCCCCCAGATCCATTACTGCCTGCGTGTAGGTATCAACATGCTCCGTGGGCGTGCACTCGTCGGACAGATCCCACATTTTCTGCAGGATGTCGCGATCAGACGTGCTCCCCTCCACCCCAAAGTGGCGTGACAACACTCGGCGCACGTTACCGTCGAGAATGGGGAACCGCGCGCCGCTGCTCAGCGCGAGAATGGCCCCTGCCGTGGAGCGCCCGATGCCGGGCAGGCTGGCGACCGCATCGAAGCCGTCGGGGAAGCGGCCACCGTATCGATCCGCGACGTACACGGCGGCACGATGGAGATTGCGTGCCCGGGCGTAGTAGCCCAATCCCGACCAGAGATGGAGCACCTCATCGAGCGGCGCCGCGGCGAGCGAGGCGATATCGGGAAAGCGCTGCATGAATCTCTCGTAGTACGGAATGACCGTCGCGACCTGAGTCTGCTGCAGCATGATCTCCGACACCCACACGCGATAGGCCGTGCGGCGGCGCTGCCAGGGGAGGTCGTGCCGCCCATGGCGTGCGTGCCAGTCGACGAGAGATGCTGCGAAGTCGCGCCCGGGCGCGCGTTTGGCGGCGTTGGTCACGGCACCTGCAATCTATTCGCCGTCGCGGTTCGGGCGCGTGCGCTGCCTCGACGTCGAGTCGATTGGAGCGCCGGGATGTGCCGCGATCGCCGCCTGCACTGCCTTGCGCCAGTAGGCATCGGCGGTAGCGCTCCAAGTCGGGTCATCGAGGTTGGGCCACGTGCCCGGCGTAAAGCTCGGCGCGGCCTGCAGCTGCGCGCTGTCCAGTACCAGTTGGCCGCGCTTGATGCTGGCCATGGCGGCATCCCATGGCATCGCCGTGAGCTTGCCGTCGGGAGGGGGTGCAGCCTCGCCATCGTTGGGCAGCGCACCGGGGTTCGCCTGCGGCTCCGTGCCGTACGCGATGACGAGGTGCGTGGCCCGGCCTTGACGATCGAAGATGATGTCCTTCACGTCACCCAGAGAGCTCCCGTCCGTGGCTACCACCGCCATGCCGATCAAGGTTGAGGCGCGACGTTCAGTCGGCGTGCCAGTGGGTGCGTCCGGATTCGCCTCCGCTGGGGATTCCGAGACGGGTGTTGTAGACGCCGCATCGGGTGAGGGCGCCTGGTCGGCGGGCTGACCCGAGCCGTTCGCCTGCGCCGAGTCAGCCGGGCTCGTCATCGCGGCGGAGGCGGCGCCTTGCGTCGGCTGCGGCGGCGAGGCGGGCGCCTCAGCCGCGGGCGCGAGCGGACCCTCCGACTGGCCGCAGGAGGTTGCCACGAAGCCCAGTGCTGCGCAGATGAGCGGCAGAAAAATCCTGATCATGGGCGCACTT
>Ga0335074_10000854_pt1 | contig 41693 bp, 24 predicted proteins | sample Lox_Sample_23_FD_206715 | JGI IMG/M metagenome (GOLD analysis project Ga0335074, IMG submission 206715) | Soil microbial communities from Loxahatchee National Wildlife Refuge, Florida, United States - Lox_Sample_2.3 | ecosystem: Environmental > Terrestrial > Soil > Wetlands | place: USA...
GAGTTCACTGACTACAGCGATATCGTTCCGGATCACAGACACCCGAAAGGAATGGGAGGCGCGTGGCGAGACGACCATCCGGACAATATTCAAGCCACACACTGGTGGTGCAACGGAGAAAAAGGGTCGAGCAGACCTAATGAGTGATGACCCTCTGTGCACCCTGGCTCCGACCCGCATTAATGCGGGGTTCGGGAGGACAGGTGTGCGGGATGTTTGCGGCAGACGATTACGGCGTATCGCTCACCCTTCTTCGAATCGTACCGAGCATCGCGCTTTGATGCCGCAAGCCTACTACTGCGGAGGTTTCCTAGCTGGCAACGAGGTCGATGGCGGCGGATACTCAGGCCAAATGCAGTTCAATCAGATCCAGCAGTGGTCGGGATGGCCTCCTGCGACAATGGCGCCCCTCCTAATAGCTGTTCGGGAGGCACGGGTGGGGGTACCTGCTGGATCGAGCCCTTTCAAAGGTTCCCATCATTGACCGGCAGCAGCACCGAGATTTACGATTACAGTTCGTCGGACAATGCTTTGTTCATTAAGAAATTGGCACCCTCCACCGATCTGACCTTGTTCAATGGCGCTACGACCGTCACCTTCTACTATTCTATGAAAGTAGATCCCAGTGTCGTGCAGAACGGCAACGCGATAGAATTCGACGTTTTTCAGTTCCATTCCGACACTAACGGCAGCATCTATCGATTGATGATGGGCACCCAGTGCGACATCACCAGCAATAATGAGCAGTGGGATTTTTGGGATCAAGCGGCCAACCCACCATCATGGTTCCACAGCCCTTATCCCTGCTCCAACATACTCGACGGTAACTGGCATCATGTCATCCTCTATGCCACTATGAATCACAGCACCGGTCAGGAGTCATATACTTTCGTGTCCCTTACAGTAGATGGGACCACGACCGAACTTAACCCCCCGAATGGCTACACCTTCGACGCTCCCACCACCGTGCCTGCCGCTAATCTGGGAGTCCAGTTTCAAATTGACGTGACGGCAGCCGGCAATGGATACCACGAGTGGTTCGACGATGTGAGACTTTGCTTGCTGCCAAATTCTCAGTGTCCTGCGCAGTGATGCACCCTCAGCAGGGTCGAGCGCGCTTGGAGAGCTATGGAAACCACGGGACTGCGTACAAGACTTTTGCTTCTGCTCCTGCTGACGGCAAGCTATGCTCAGGCACAGGAGTTCCAAATCCTACACATCTTCACCGACGGTCCGGATGGCGCCGTGCCGGTCGCTGGCCTCACGCTAGATCAAGGCGGGAACCTCTATGGAGCTGCGCTAGGCGGAGGCCTCTCCGGAAACGGCACCGTGTTCCGGCTGACCCACACGGATTCGGGCTGGAGTTTTGCAACACTTTACTCATTTAGAGGAGGGTATGACGGAACAGGCGCTGGCTCTAACGTAATTTTCGGTCCTGATGGCGATCTCTATGGCACCACGACCCTGCCGGGATTTTATGGTCCAACGGCTCAAGCTTGGGGTACGGTTTACAAGCTTTCTCCTCCACCTCCGTCATGCAAGGATGCTTGTGCCTGGTCAGAGACAATACTCCATCGCTTTCTAGGACGAACCCAGGGATACGACCCCGGCTACTTGAACATTGTTTTCGATGCGGCGGGCAACATCTATGGCACGACAATGTATGGCGGGGACATCGGCGGCAACTGTTTTGATGACGGGTGTGGCGTAGTCTACGAGTTAACGCAAATCGGTGAGGACTGGAGCTACAGCGTCCTCTACCGCTTTACAGGACAGGGCTCTGACGGGAATGTCCCGATCTCGGGTATAGCGCTGGGCCAGCAAGGCAATTTATATGGTGCAACTGAATACGGTGGACTTTACGAATCCGGCAATGTTTACGAGCTAATACCGTCGCCAGCGGGATGGGCAGAGAATACGATTTACAGCTTTGGCGGATACCCGGCGGAAGGGAGTCTCACGTTTGACCGGGCGGGGAATCTATATGGCACCACATGCTGTGGCGGTGCCCAGGTATATGAACTTAGTCGATTGAATGGTGGCTGGATGCTAACTACAATCCACGATTTTTACGGAGATGGCTATTTCATCCCTAATGGAGATCTAGTCGTGGACGAAGCCGGGAACCTTTACGGCACCACCTATAACGGTGGAACCGGGGGTGGCAATGTTTTCAAACTCACACCAGGCATCGGTGGCTGGATCTACACCGACTTGCACGATTTTCACGGTCCGGATGGCGCCTCGCCATTCGGCGGCGTGACCCTGGACGCGAACGGCAACATCTTTGGAACCACAGCCCGTGGCGGCGATATGTTCGGTTGTGCCCCCCCCAGCGGCTGCGGCGTAGTATGGGAGATCGCGGGCGTGGGCGCTCCGCATAAGAATTGAATTTATGCGAGAGCGAGAGCAGACATCTCCACCCACAGAATAGTAGCGCATCGGCAATTGTTGTTATATCGCCTCTCTGACAATGTCGGCGGTGTCAGGAGCGTAGTTCGGCGTCCGCTTTTAAAAGCGCCACTTCGCTCTAGTTGAAAAAATACTGTCCCAACCAACCACGGCTCGCCTTGTAACCCTCTCAGGTCAGAACTCGGTCCGACCCATGCATCTCTTCGATCGCTACTGCGATCATGATTACCAGTTCGAACTCCTCGGTGAAGAGGAGCGGAACGCCCACTCAATATGCTCGATGTTTAGCTACACACCATGGCGATTTTCCGGGCTGTTCCACGTGCGAACCGAACTCGACCCATTGCTGGTAATCCCATCCCTGACGCATCATCCAGTACAGACAAATGGCCAACCGCCGTGCCATCGCGACTTTGGCTATTATTCGTCCCCGCCGCATCATCAGGTGAAAGTATCGGCGGTGCCATTCCGGAAGACTGCGCACCGTGACCTGCGCCGCCTCCACCAGCAGAAAGCGCAACATCGAGCTCCCTTGCTTGGTGATATGCCCCAGCCGGCGTCGATTTCCGCTAGAGTCTTCCAGCGGAACCAGACCGAGGTAACTGGCCACTTGCTTCCCACAGTGAAAGCGTTCCGCCTTCCCGATGATCAGCACAAACGCCATTGCTGTGAGTGGACCAACACCGGGATGGGTCGCCAGTCGTTGCGCCTCCAGGCACTTCTCCACCTCCTGCTCTACCGCCTGGCTCAGCTCCGCGATGGTCGGATTCAAGCGATCCAGCAATTCCAGTAGATCATGCCGCCGCCGGCTCGCCCACGGAGCCAGTGGGAACGATTCCAGTCGCTGCCGTTCGCTTCGCCACAACCGCTTCTTACACCGCAGACCTTCGTTCAGCGCTACGGCTTGCAACTGATTCATGATCCGGGTGCGGGCCTGCACCATGCGGTGCCGGTGCCACAGCAGTTGCCGCAAATCGCGGTTCTCCCAACTCGGCACCCAGATCCGGGGAGCCGGCGGCGCAAAACGGTAGTGCGATAGGGAAACCTGCGGTGTCAAGAAATCGGCGATCCACCCCACCAAGTCCAGATACCACCAGAATGCCGATTGCAGTATCTCCGTTGCTGCGCTATCCTTCCGCGTATCCGGCATGATCTTTCGCTCCCAGCCGGGAGGCCGCGCTTCTTGATCGAGGTTGCGCATGTCGGCTCTGCTCAGTTTTGCGGCGGTCGTTTTTTTCTTTGACCAGCTCACCAAGCGGTTGGTGCGAACGCGCGTCGCCGTACCCTTCTGCGCGCGTTTGCTGCGTATTCTTCGCCGCCAGTGCGTCTTGGACTTCATCGATCTCGGCTGGCAGCCAGTTTTCAATTTCGCTGACGTTAGCATTGTCGGCGGCCTCATTCTTGCTTTCCGAGCTTAGGGAGCGACTGTTATGCGACACGTACTTTTCCGCTGGCGAGGTCGGACCGTATGGAGCTATCCCGCCATGCAGTATGTCGGACTGGTGTTAGGCGTCTTCGCCGGCAACGTTGCCGCGCACGCGGCCGAACTCAATCCGCTGCGCGTGTACATCGCGACGATTGTGCTTATCGTTCCGGCGCTGATCGGGGCGCGACTTCTGTTTGTGGCCAGCGAGTGGCGATATTACCGCCGCAATCCGCACCGCATCTGGAGCCACGCCGACAGCGGTTGCAGGATGTACGGTGCCGTGCCAGTGATGTTGTTGTGCTCGGTGCCGCTACTGCGTGCGCTACATCTCGGATTCGGCGCCTTCTGGGACGTGAGTGTTTTCACGATCCTTGTCGGCATGATTTTCACACGCTTCGGTTGTCTGCTGAACGGATGCTGCTCCGGGCGCGCGAGCAAGCGTTGGATTGGCATCTATCTTCCCAACCATATGGGGGTTTGGGAGAAGCGAATTCCCAGTCAGATGCTGGAAGTGGTTTGTGCCATCGGATTATTGGTGGTGGCAATCGCGATTCGGCGCCAGCTACCGTTTCCCGGGGCGTTATTCCTTGTTATGGTGCTGAGCTATTCCGTGTTGAGGTTTGGCTTGGAGTTTCTGCGGGAGCGTGAACCCAATGCCACGCTGTTGACGGTTGGACACAGCGCTTCGGCCATTGCGTTTATCGCTGCAATCACCGTGCTGGCTGCTGGTTGGCCAAGGTAGCCAAAATGCGCTCCTCAGTCGATTCCGGCGCAGGAGCTGCTTAGCCGTGTGCGAAAGGAGCCTCGATGACTACCCTGCTAATTTTCGTGCTGACACCGGTCGTGCTGTTGGCCGTTGTAAAGTTCTTCACATTTGGTTGTCCCTTCACGCCTGGCTCCGTCGCCCCCAGCCTCTACACTCCTGTCGTGGCGACGGGTAGAGCTAACGAGACCACGCTCACTGCCACAATTAAGGGCGTCTTTGATAACGAGCTAATCGTTGCGACACTGCAGTGGGGCGGTCCGCCAACGCCAGGGCCAACATTCGCCGCCACCGGGCTCGGCTTGTACCCCGCGCCAATGGTAAACAATGGCAAACCGTTCAGTTGGAATGGGATGAACATCCAGGTGTTCATCAACAATGTCGATAACCCTCCCAAGGACGGCAACTTGGCAGTAAAAGTGACGTTATCGGTTCCCTCGCCGGTGCCATGGAGTCTCTGCATCTGGCCGTATCAGACCTTGGCAAAGGACCCAGTGTTCGGGGCGGTCAGTACCAACCCCAACTTCGTCGGCGTGGAGATCAAGACTCCAGAACCCATCACGTTGAGCTACGGATACGCTCTGTACGCGGTAGCCTTCGCCGCTGACTCTCCTGCGACGGCAGGGGGAGATGGCGCCTTCCCCGGTAGCAACTCACTTAGCGGACCGGGCTGGGGGCTCATTACATATAACAACAATAGCAACCCTCTTCTTATAGGGTTCCAGGCGACGGCTGCTGGTACTGGTACCGTGACTCCGCTGGCGATCAACAAACCCACAGATCCCAAGAACACGAACCCGAAAGGCTTCATGCTTGCCCTAGGCATTAAATGGCCCTAAAACACTAGGAGGGTTTCCTGACTGCGCCAGAACGCACGTTATAGTTGGCGCTTTTCTCGACTGCGCCTATCACCAGCCCGCTCTGGTGGGAGTCAATGCTGGCGGCGAAGTTTCCGCATCTAGCATGCACTCGCGCCTTTGTTGGTTCGAGGCTCGCGGGTTATTGCAAACGAGCGTATTCCCTTCTTGGCCTCGATGAGTATGGGCGCGTCGGGATCGGCATCCTTCCAAAGGGTAAGAAAATCTTAGGCGGCGCGGGCTTTATCGCGAGACGCGTATCTTTGGCGGCATCGAGCCCGTAGGCGCGAGCGATGCCTAAGGCGCGTCAGAGATCCCCAAGGAAAATTGACGACCAGACCGTAATGATCGATGAACTTCTGGCCCTTCCAGGTGCTGCACAACTTCACCGGCTGCGCCGACGGCTACCGGCCAACCAGCACCCTCTTGATCGATAGCTCAGGTAGCTTGTACGGCACGACCCTGGCAGGTGGCTCGGTATGTGGCGACACCGGCCAGGGAGTGGTCTTTCGTCTGAAACGCTCCGGTGAGAGCTGGGTCCTGGCACCCCTGCACACCTTCGCCGGCGGCACCGGCGACGGCAAAACCCCGTATGACTACTCGGGCCTTATTTTCGGGCCCGATAGTGCGATCTACGGAACGACCTTCTCCGGCGGCGCTTCGAACTTTGGGACGGTCTTCAGCCTGCGGCCCCCAGCCACAGCCTGCCACTCTGCCTTGTGCCCCTGGTCAGAGACGCTGCTCACCAGCTTCGCGCTGCCTCTGTATAACCCCTACAGCGGTGTAGTGTTCGACTCTGCGGGCAATCTGTTCGGCACAGCCTTGGCGGCTCACGTCTATGAGCTTAGTTCTTCGGGTGGAAACTGGACCGCGAGTGTGCTATCCGATCAGGGCGGGCGGATCGTCGCCAACATAGCCCTCGGCCCTGATGGCAATCTCTATGGCGTGAACATCGACCAGGGTTTAGGCCAAGGAACAGTTTTCCAGCTCGTGCCTTCCGGCTCCGGTTGGAATCTTAACGTTCTGCGCGAGTTCATGGGCGAGAGCGATGGCGACGAACCGCTGGGCGGCCTCATCTTCGATTCCGCGGGCAATCTCTATGGCACGACCTCCCAGGGTGGTCTCAATGGTGGAGGCACGGTCTTCGAGATGTCGCCCGCCGGCGGTGGCTGGACGTTCAATACGATCTATGCGCTTTCCGGCTTCACCGCCGGCGGTCCGCAGAGTGCGCTTACCTTGGACGCAGCCGGCAATCTCTACGGCACCACCCAATTTGATGGACAGTTTAACTCTGGCCAGGTGTTCAAGCTGACCCGCTCCGGCGATAGCTGGACCTTCACCGATCTTCACGACTTCTACATCAACAATGACGAAGGCATCTACCCGATCGGAGGCGTGACGCTGTACAGCAACGGAAATCTCTACGGTACCGCATCCCAAAGCGGGGCCAATGGCGCTGGCTCGGTGTGGGAGATCACGCCGTAGCTCAGTTGGTGATAAATCGCTATTACACAAGTAACCGGGTCGGTTTACGCGCCACCTGGGCTTGCATAGCTATGGCTTCTGCGACGCCGTGCTGGTGGACGCGCCTGCGCCGGCAGTGCGTTGCTCCTGGCTCTTCGCTTTCGAACCGACGCCAACCTCGAGCGCTACTCTCTGCGCCTCTTTCAAATTGTTTTCGAGCGTCGGCAGCGTATGGCTCGCCCAATCATCCCCTTTCTTTGCCTGCTGTTTGTACATCGACGTGGTCATCTCATCCCCGCTCAGCATCGCCTTCATGTAAGCCTTGTCGAACTCCGCGCCGCGTAGTTGTGAGAGAGCGTCGAAAGTCGTCAGGTTTTTTTCATCGATTGTGTTTGGCAGCACCACGAATTGTTGGTTGGCCATGTCAAACAAGCCGCTTTGCGCCTTGCTATAGGCGCTCAGTATCTGCCGGGCGTAGGCCTTCACCTGCTCGTTTTGCGAGTTTTGCAGCGCCAGGTATGCCAGATGTATTTTGGCCATGCTGTCCTCCTCCGCCTCTTTCATAAATTGCGGGTCGACGGTTTGAAACAGATTGCTGCCGCTGGGATCGCGGTCAGCCGTGGGAGACACGTTATTGCCGTATTGGTCGTACTGGGTCCCGTTGCTTTGCGCAACCCCAAGTGCCGTCCACAACAGCGCTGTCGTCATGACTAACAGACTCCGTCCCAGGAACTTCATGGTGGCCGCTCCTTCTTCGAGAAATGTCAGGTTATCGTTTCACGCATAGCCTGCACAACGCTTCCGATAGCATAAATCTTCTACCGCCGCACTGTCGCGTTCAACGGATCATTCTGTTCATAGCCGCACTGCACGGGTGCCGCGGGATCGCAGCTTAGGTGAGCACACACCTCCGACCTTGTGGATAGCTGTCGCAAAATCGCCATAGCACTCACAACCCCATGTCTATTTAGATCACGCGGGACGGCGCGTCGGGAGACTGCGGCGTGTGAAGACACATCATCTTAAGTTGACGTATAACGGCCATGCCGTGCTCTTGAACAACTCCGTCAGGTCGCGGCCACAAGGACGGGTCGCTGACTTCTCGTCCAAGTGGATTGTCTCGATGGCGGACCAAGGGACAAATCGCTGGCGCTGGGACAATGAGTGATAAGGCGATAATGAGATGGTCCGCCGCTAGCAAGTCAACCCGAGTCATCATGGGGTTGGCAAGTGCCAGACGGAGGATCACACCATGCAGGTTAGATCGATCGGCATCGATTTAGGCAAGACCACCTTTCACCTCATCGCACTGGGCAGCCGTGCCCAGGTTGTCGCACGCAAGAAGTTCTCTCGTTCACAGCTACTGGCGTACACCGCGAATCTGTCATCGGCTTTGATCGGCATGGAAGCCGGAGTGGGATCGCATTTTCTGGGACGAGCACTACGGGAGCAAGGCCACGAGGTGCGGCTGATTCCGGCGCAGTTCGTGCGACCCTTCGTGAAGTCGAACAAGAACGACTACCGCGATGCGGAAGCGATTGCCGAAGCAGTGGAGCGGGAGAACATGCGGTTCGTGCCGATCAAGACGGAGGAGCAGCTCGATCTGCAAGCTCTGCATCGGGTGCGTGACCGGCTGGTGGCCAGACGCACCAGCGTGATCAATCAGATTCGCGCTTTCCTGCTGGAGCGTGGCATAAGTTTTCGCAAAGGGCCGGCCAGCCTGCGGCGGCAGCTGCCGGAGATTCTGGAGAATGCGGAGGAGCGGTTGAGCCCGCGTATGCGCGGCTTGCTGGATTTTCTCTGGCAAGAGTGGAAGGGCTTGCAGGCACAGATCGAAAGCCTGAATGAGGATCTGGAACGGATTGCCAGCAACGATCCGGCATGTGTTCGGCTGCAGCAGATTCCCGGTGTCGGTCCACTCATAGCGACTGCGGTCGTTTCGGCGATCGGCAACGGGGCGGCTTTCCACAAAGGGCGGGAGTTTGCCGCCTGGCTGGGGCTGGTGCCACGACAGTGGTCAACCGGAGGCAAGCCCAAGCTGCTGGGCATCAGCAAAAGAGGAAACCCATATCTGCGCAAGATGTTCATTCATGGAGCGCGGGCCGCGGTCTTGCGCGTCAAACGCGAGCGGTCGAGCTTAGGAAAGTGGATGGGCCAGTTAGAAACCAGAACCGCTCGCAATGTGGTGATCGTAGCTACAGCGAACAAGCTAGCCAGAATCAGTTGGGCAGTGTTGGCTAGTGGGAACAACTATCATCCACTGCCTAAGGCAGCTTTTTCCAATTAGACGAAGTGGGGCCCTGAGATTTGTTCCCAGAAGTTCTGCAGAAGAAAGGAACGACGAAAACACAGTCAAACGACGTGCCTGAGAACCTGTGGCGTAACAAGGTCTTTCACGACCGTGGCGATTAAAAGGACAGGCACGTGCGCATCCTCATCGAGTGCCCGGAGATCGATCTCCACTAAGAGGCCGGATACATTTTCGCAGACTGTTCTCGTCGCACCCAATTTCTCCTTGCAGTTCGGCGGCGGACCATACATGTTACGCCAACGGTCCAGCCCTCGGACTAGAATCAACCGAAATTAGATCGAGAATGCCCTTTTGCACCTTCGAGGTAGCATCCAATTTATATACGCCGTGACCGAAACCCAAGGAGAGAAATGTATGGCACAACAAGCAGCGGAGGCCCCGCTCGTCAATGCCTGGTCGGCTAAGTCGGCTGTTCCGTTCTTCCGCGTCGGCAATTATGCACCGGTCTTCGACGAGTTGACGACGTTCGATCTGCCGGTTGAGGGAGCGATCCCCCGGGAACTCAACGGCTGGTATTTGAAAAACGGACCCAACCCACGACAGAACACGCCACATTGGTTCACGGGCGACGGCATGATCCATGGAGTGCGGCTAGAGAACGGGCGCGCCGCTTGGTATCGCAATCGATGGGTGCGCACGGAGAGCTTTGATAAACCTGTCCTGCTTTATAACACTGACGGCACGCGCAACCTGCACGCCAGCGTGGCCAATACGAACGTCATCAGTCACGCCGGCAAGACACTCGCGCTGGTGGAGTCATCTCTGCCGTATCAGATCACGAACGAGCTGGAAACGCTGGGCGTCTACGACTTCGCCGGCAAGCTTGCCGACTCGATGACTGCACATCCGAAGATCTGCCCGAGAACCGGCGAGCTACATTTTTTTGGCTATGGCAGCCTGACCAGCCCATATGTCACTTACCACCGCGCGAACGCGTTGGGGGAGCTGATCATTAACCGCGGCGTGGATGTTCCCGGCTTGACCATGATGCACGACTTCGCCATGAGTGCCGAGCACATCGTGTTTATGGACCTACCGCTGGTGTTTCGGCTCGACATAGCGCGCGATAGTTCCCGCGAACTGCCGTACCGCTGGAGCGACGATTACGGCGCGCGGCTAGGGGTGTTGCGCCGCGATGACCCATACGGTCCGATCCGCTGGTTTGAGATCAACCCGTGTTACGTTTTTCATGTCCTCAACGCCTTCGATAAGACCACAGATGATGGCAAACTTATTGTGCTGCAGGCAGCTCGTTATCCCGAGTTATGGCGCGACAATGGCGTGCCTGGATTCGACGCCGTAATGTGGTCCTGGACGATCAATCTGACCAGAAACACCGTCACAGAGCATCAGATCGACGAGCGCGCTATAGAGTTCCCGCGCATGGACGATCGGCGCGCGGGTGTGCCGGCGCGGTATGGGCTAACCGTGGGCACGGGTAAACTCGTGCGCTACGACCTCGAACACGGCACCGCTGAGGAGCATTCTTTCGGTACCGCTACCGCGCCCGGTGGACCTGCTGAGGCCGTGTTCGCTCCCGCCGATTCGGCCGAGGACGAACTCTCCGGATGGTATCTGTCCTACGTCTACGATCCAGTGCGGGACGGCAGCGACCTGGTCATCATCGACGCGTCCGACTTTCAAGGCAAGCCTGTTGCTCGGGTACAACTTCCACGGCGCGTACCTTACGGATTCCATGGTAATTGGATCGCGGGCTGAAAGGCTGAAAATGCGCGACGAGGAAGGGCACGCAGGAGATTCCGTTAGAGTGAGTTGAATCGTAACTGTCGCAATCAGGCGATAGCGCTCATAATACTCAGCCCGGCCCGGAAGTGAACCCTTGCCAGTCCAGGCGGCCTGCCGTAGTTCCAATGCTACGGCACCTAGGAGGCCGTCGTCATGCGCAAAAAGAGAGTCAAGCCAAATTATCGTCGCCGGGTCCTCCGGATTCCAGATCTGGACCATTGCAAACTGGCGGTCCTCAACAGTCTCATTTCTCCTGCCTCGCGCCGGGTAGCTGTCCATAGCGCCGCGCACATCGCCCAGGTTCGCCATGTAGGGATTGTCCTGAATATCCCCAACCCGAATGTACGCCTGCGCCGGCTGACTGGACCAGACGGCGTGCAATGGCAAGACCGAGGCCGTGGACTGTGGCGATGCCGTTCTGGGTGGACGCGGCTGCCCGGTCCGCATCGAGCTCAATGCCGGCCAGATGAGCGCCTGTGTTCCAAGTAATCTCGACCAGAGCTGTGCCATCACCAACGCACGGATCAATTGCCGGGTAGGGCGCTGAGGGCACCAGTAGCGACCGAATATTGCGGGCCTCTTCGACCGGCAACGGATAGTAACCGAGTTTGATGCGGGCAGCGTTTCTCATTTGTCTTCACTGTGTGCTGTGATTTCTTGTGAAAAAAGGTTCGGGCCACAGTGTTCCTTGACGCCATCTTTCAGGTGTGCGGCCGCATCCTTTGTTAAGAGAGAAAGGGGACTGTTATGTATTCGGTGGTCCGGGAGAATGTTTATGATCCTAGGAAACTGGCTCTCTATCGTCGGCCGCCACTGGGTGTGACATCCGGGTCGCAGCTACTGGCCGCGATTTTTCTGCTGCACGTCGTACCGTGTTGCGCGCTTCCGCAGGCCGCGCCAGCTACACAGAAGTCACCAGTCACTATTCCGATTCAGGTCGCCGCTAACCTGGTTTACATGCATGGGCGGATAAACGATTCCCGGCAGCTCAGCGTGGCTCTCGACACGGGCTCATCCTTTAGCATTGTGGCGCCTGCAATTGCGCAACAACTTGATTTGCATACCTCGGGCACTACCGAAGCGGCGGGAATTGGACATGGCAGCAGTCAGACGGTGCGTTTTGTGGAAGGCGCTCGCTTGCAGTGGGGCGATGAGGCTTCGCGCGTGAGTATCGAGAACCAGCGAATCGCTGTCCTGCCAATTGACTATATCGCCGATCAAGTGGGTATCCCCACCGACGCCATCTTTGGCAGCAACGTGTTTGAGAATTTCCGGGTGACCGTAGATTACAAGCACCAGCGCGCCAGCTTTGCTTCTCCAGACTCTCCGCTCGTCGATGCAGGAGAGTCGATCCCGATCAGGATTTTGGGCGGCACACCATACGTTACGGCGACTCTTTACGGGGCTAGCAGCTCAGGAGTCAGTGGCCTCTTTCTGCTCGACAGCGGTACAACCGGCGCGCTCATCCTCAACCAACAATTTTTGTCAGCTCACCCTAAGCTGATTGCCGGCCGCAAGTTCGTGGATACGCCATCGGTAAATGCTGTCGGCGGCACCATCAACCTAAAACTGGTTCGAATTGCGGGACTCCGCTTGGGGTCATTCAAGTTTGATCAAGTCGTGGTGGCAGTTCCGCAAAGCAGCACGGGTGTGTTCGCGAATCCTGAGATTGCGGGGTTCATAGGCGCTGACATCATGCGTCGGTTTGCAGTCACTTGGGACTACGCCCATCAGCGAGTGTTGCTTAAGCCGAATTCATACCTGAACGAGGGGTTTGAGGCAGATGCCAGCGGGCTGCGCCTTACGGTTGAACCGCCCGATTACACGACTATCCATGTAGCCGCCATGCTGCCAGACTCTCCTGCAGCAGCGGCGGGACTGCGGGTCGGCGATGTCGTCACCGCTTTTAATGGCGCAAGGGACTTGCCTCTTTGGCACGTGGTCGATGAATTACGGAAGCCCGACAGCTCGCCTGTCCTGTCCATCCTGCGCGACCACAAACATCTGACAGTCACCCTTCACCTTCGCCGCCTGGTGTAAACGGAACAGCAATTGTGAGTGCTGCTCCCTCTGAAACAGCCGCCGGAAATCGATGGCGTTGGACTTCCGGATTACCAGTTGTCTGGACAAGGTAAACGCGTGACGCGGGCAAAGGCCGCGTCTTGACCAGATCGAACTGGCAATCCGGGGGAGCCTCCTTGGTTACTTGCCGGCGTAAGTGTGGGCGGAGCCAAGGCCGGTGCACAAATCCCAACCAGGTTTGCACTGCGGGGCACCCTGCGTGATGTCGTTGAAATCAGCACGGTACTCGATGGGATTGCCCAACTCGTTGTACATCTTGGTGAGCTGCGCCACGGACGACTGTTCTTGGCTGCCAGCCGCATTCACGATTCCGGCAAAGGTGGGAGAGGACCAGCTGGTGCCTCCGACTGAACCCCAGCCCTGAAGGTAAATGGCTGTACAGCAAAAGTCGGAAGCAACATCAGGATATGCGCGCTGGGTTCCTACGATACTGGCAACGATATTCTGATAGCTGGGACGCCGCTCGTAGGGGCTAATGTCGCCTCCTCCGCCGCCGGTGTAGTACTGCTCGTAGGTGAAATTTCCGTTACTGTCGCGGTTAAAATAGGTTCCCCCAACCGCCACAACGTTGGGTGATGCTGCCGGATAGGCGCTCTGGCCAAGTCCCGAATCGCCGGCGGCGGCAAAGAAGACGACTCCCGGGGTGGTGAAGTATTCATCAAGGAGCAGTTCCTGAGGAATCTCCGCATCGGCAAAGCTCATGCTCACCACGCCGCCGCCGTTCTGAGCCACAAGAGATCCGGCCAGCTGCACCGCTTGCCACATGGGATCGGTATCGCACGACGGATTTGTACACAGCGTCGATACGACCAGGAACAGCTTGGCCGCCGGCGCCATGGCGTGCGCCCACTCGATATCCAATGCTTCCTCGGTCTCCCAGTCCCCGTAAGTGGGTGGTTGTGTCGTACCCGGCCAGACCTGGTTCACGGTCGTAGCCGGAATACCAAAGTAAGAGTCAAAAGCATCCAGGTCAGACTGTGCGGTCGGGTAGTAACCGGCGTCGACGACGGCGATGGCGCCGATACCACCGGTGGGCACGGTTGTGCTGGTGGCAATCGGGCAGCCGCTCGGTCCAGCTACCAGCTTATATACACAGGCTACTGACCCTGGGGTTTCACTACCCGGAGGCGGTTGCGGGGACGGCTGATCCGAGTCGACGAAAAAGTAGTTCGTGTGAGGGCGACCGGGGACGGGGATGCTGGATGCTGGATAGATAATCCTGTGTCCGTTGTATACGGACTCGTAGCGGGTTTGTGCAGACGCTGGGCAAAGGGCTGCACCTGCAAACAACACCACTGCAATCATCGTTAACATTACAATCTGAACGTCTCTGCGGAAAGTAGTCATTCATTGGCTCCTGCGTGACACCCCGAAATCATATGGGAGTTCATGGGAAATGCAAGCTCTAAATCCATGCGAGTCGTTCTGGCTGCAAAAAGCGTGGCCGCGCAGTTTCTCCGCGGAGAGCCGCACATCCCATGCGCCGCGACGCCCCAAATGCCAGGCGAGAATCAGCTGCACATTGCTCTCGATTCCCACGAAGAAGTAAGCATTTCCTAACAGGTCTGTTGGGTGAAGCGCAGCCTTCGGAACCGTGGGATCTGCACGCCATTGTCGTCCTGTACGTTCGTGTTCGGCGTTACCTTCAACCTCCGGTGTTGTCGTTGATCGTCACCCCGGCCGTGCTTTGATTTGACTCGCGAAGAGCACAGCGCATGAACTTATCCGAAGAGTTAGTGGCCCGGAGCGCACCGCAACAGAGGCAAACAGACAAAGCCGATGACAAGGAATCGCGTACTGCTGCTCGGCGACAAAAAAGGCCCAGACCGAACGTCCGGGCCTTCCATCACCTACCCGAGGCAGGCATGCTGAAACAGCAAATTGGTTACTAGCTCTGGACGTGGAGAGTGACCGTGGTTGTTTGGTTCACACCTCCGCCCGAGCCTTTTACGGTGATCGTGTAAGTCCCGGTTCTTGTCCTCCTGCTTACCGTGACCGTCATGGTCGACGACCCGTTGCCGGGCGCAGGTATGGAGCTAGGACTGAAGGTTACCGTCACTCCGCTAGGCTGGCCCGTGGCAGACAAGGAGATGGAGGAGTCAAAACCACCGGAGATGGTTGTGGTAATGGTGGAATGACCGGAGTTCCCCTGGTCAATCGTAAGCGACGTGGGGGATGCGCTGATGGTGAAGTTGGGCGTCGTTCCGGTTACGGTCAGGGAAACCGTGGTGGTTTCCTGGGTACTGCCGGAGGTTCCGGTCACCGTAATGGTATACGTGCCGGGCGCGGTGGACGAGGCGACGCTCATCGTCATGGTCGAAGTCCCAGCCCCGGTAATCGAGGTCGGGTTGAAAGTTACGGTTACGCCGGTGGGCTGGCCGCTGGCAGACAAGGTGATCGTCGAGTCAAAGCCGCCGGTCACTGTACTGGTGATGGTGGAGGTGCCCTCATTGCCCTGCGCCACCGTAACGGAAGAGGGTGATGCTGAAAGGGTGAAACCCGAACCGGACGAACTTCCGGCAAGCGCGTTAAGTAATCCGCTCCCGTTGGGACTACCCCAGCCGGTCGCCAGATCGTATCCCGTAGTTGCCGAATAACCGTTGCTGCCACTGGTTATGTCGTGAAAATCGGTGTCGTAGCTCGAGCCCTCACCAATCGTATAGATGGATGGATTGATGAAACCGACAGTGCTATGACCGTTAGCCACTGCCTGTTGGTTGACCAGCGCCAGATAGCCGGCCCACATGGGAGCCGCAAAACTGGTTCCACCATACTCGTTGGCAGTGCAGGTAGTCTGGTCGGCACAGACGTAGAAGGTGAAATTCGCGTTGGCCGAAACGTCCGGACCGTTGCGATAGGTTTTGGAACACGAGGAGCAGCCGTCAGCAGCGGTCACCTGCCAGGAAGGAATCGCAAAGTGGTCCGGCGAAATCCCGCCGCCACCGTCGGACCATGCGGTCTCCGAAGCCCAGGGACCGCCGGCACTGCTGGTTTCCAAGTCCGTTCCCCCGACCGACATAAGGTAGACATCATCCGCCGGGTAGATCTCGGAAGAAGACGTCCACTTTCCGCTGTCACCGGCTGCCTGAAACAAGCTCTGACCCTGCGCCGCGAACTCCTCGAAGTAGGGGTTATCGGTGCTGGGGTCTGCCGGGCTCCATGTCCATGAAGAACTCAGTTGCTTGTTCAGCGGACTGGCCGTAGCCATAGCATTAAAAATGGCCGCATCGGTGCTACCCACATACATCACCAGGCTGGACATACCCGGGGCCATACCGAGAGCCTGGGTCATGTCGATGGTCTGTTCGGTGTCATCACAGCTGGGATAGACGCAGCTGGTGCTGGTCCCATCGGTCGACAAAAGAGTGATCGGGACATTATTCGTTTGATGAACATTCGAATAGTAGGTGTTCAAGTCGGTCAGGTCGGTGCCGTAGTACTCCAGCAATCCCAGCGACTGACCGGTGCCGGTGAGCGATCCTCCGTAGTAGGCAGCCCTCATGTCGCTGCCGAGGAAAGAGTCGTCAGGGCCGGAGCCAGTCGTTGCCTGAAACACCAGACCCGCTCGATGCACGATCATGGGACGCGGAATCGAATAGTTGTCCAGACCCGAGATGTGCCACAACCGGACCGCAAGGCCCTCCGTCGTGGGCTCCTGGTCCGGTGCGTAAAAGGTTCGGTTTTCAGTCGGGAGCAGGTAAACGCCCATCTTCAGATGGAAAGCTTCCTCGATGCTCGCCACCGACCCCGTGACATCCAGGTTCAGGCGATTGCGGGAAGTGTTGACCACGGTGAAGCCGTGGGCTTCCGCGAAACGGACTACCTCGTCATAATCGTTCTGGCTGGGACCGAACCTTGCAGTGAACTCTTCCACCGTGAGGAACTGGCGATAATACGGACTGGAAGAATCGTAGACCTCCTTCAAAAAGCTATCCAACGCCGGCTGGTTGCGGATGGGTAGAGCGATGACCAGACGCATAGACTGCGTGGCGGGAAGTGGGCCGACATACTGCGCCTGCCCATTGAGAGTTGCTTCGCGCACATGATGCGTCAACAACGATTGGGGCTGCGCCAGACCAAGAATACTCGCGACCGACACCAGCGCGACCATTGTCAGCAAAGAAGTACTTAGCCTTCGAATCATGATCTCTCCTTTGTCCGCTATCGCGGATTTGCTTTTCACTACCGATCCGAGGGTCTATTTTTTACGGAAGAAATGACGCCGAGTACCCGGGGGTTTTCCGGTCCTTTTTGAAAATGGCAGAAGTATACGCCTGTTCCACTTGCTTGGGAAAGCGTCCTTCTTGCGAGCCGACATAAAGCGGTGCGGCCACGGCTGGTTCGCACCGAGGCGCAAATGAGCAATCAGTATGCTGCTACGCCTCCTCCGCGCAGATTTCATAGTCATTTAATCTCGAAATTCGACGCCGGGATGATAGCCTTCAGCGGACTTAAGCCCCACAACGTCTGGGCTGATTACTTTGCGCAAAGGGAAAAGTTTGCATGGCCAACAAAACAATCATGAGAATCGCTCTCGCAGTTGCGGTGCTGATGGCTATTCCAGCATTGGCGCAAAACCAAACCTATTTTCAGCCGGGCAACCTGGTGGTTGCGGTAGAAGGCTGCGGCAATTATGGAGGAACGTGCACCAACGTTCCCAATGGCACCGGCAACGGAAGCGGCAACAGTTCGGTGGGCGGCTACGGCGACAACCAGGGCGCGCCACTCACGCTGTTTCAGTTTGCGCCGACGGGCACATCAAGCGTCTCATACGTAAATTCCCTGGTATTGCCGCAAAACAACTCGGCGGCGAATGCGCAAGTCTCGGGCGAATACGGATCCTCGTCGGAAGCCACGCTGCAGCTCTCAGGCGTAGGCCAATATCTGACGATCATGGGATATGGCATCAATGCCAATGCCTTTAATGCGAATCCGACCCAGTACGGCGTACCCGGCGGCGAACTCGCTCAGTCGGGCAGCCTGACGGGGCAGAGCTACACCCCGGTATCACGAGTCGTGGCCTTGATTGACGCCAACGGTAACGTCAATTCCACGACCGCACTTTACAACATCTTCAACGGAAATAATCCCCGCAGCACCTACACCGCCGATGGAGTGAACATCTACGTCTCCGGCCAGGGTACCAGCGGTGATGCCACCGGCGGAGTTTTCTTTACGATGCTGGGCGACAGCTCAGTCGTCGCATCGATTACCGGCGATGACGGTGGAACCGGCGAGTCCCAGGACACGCGGACCGTCCAGATTGCTAACGACACCTTGTACGTATCCATGGACAGCAAGACAGGGTCGTACAACCGCAGCTACATCGGCACGATGGGCTCACCTCCGTACACCACCACGTACTCGTGCGCAACCGCACCCGGTGGCGATTGTCCGACTGGTGTTCCCAACGGCCCGTCGCTGATAACTGGTTTTGGCAACACCGGCGGAACGGGCAGGGTGAAATTGACCGCGGCGGAAACTAACGGTATCAACGTCTCGGGCGAGTACATCAACCTGAGCCCGTCGAATTACTTCTTCGCCAGCTCGACAGTTTTGTATGTGGCGGACACCGGCAGCCCGAAAAATACTTCGGCAGACAACGACTCGCCGTACAGCCTGTGCGGCGCCGGCGGGCTGCAGAAGTGGGTGAACGTAAGCGGAACCTGGACGTGGGAATACACCCTGTACCAGGGATTGAACCTGGTTAAGAATGCAAACTCAAAGTCGGGCGATACAACCTGCTCCACCAACACCGACGGCACGACTGGCTTATATGGTCTGACCGGCGTTGTGAACAGTGATGGCAGCGTCAGCCTTTACGCCACCAATTACACCATCGCCGATCTTGATCCGACTTTCCTGTATGGAATCACCGATTGCCTGGGGGCGACCACGGCAGGCGGCAGTTCGGGCTCATGCACCACGGGGCAAACAACCTTTACGCAACTTACGGCAGCGCCATCCGACTCCAACTTCAAGGGTGTATCGCTAGCTCCGACGATTCCGAACGGCGATGTTGAAATCACGACCACGCCCTCAGGACTCACGGTGACAACATCCGGTACGGGTTGCGCGCCGGGAACGTACGTAGCTCCGATTACGCTGACCTGGACGCCGGGAAGCCAGTGCACCCTCAGCGTGACATCGACGGAGGTTGTGTCGGGCACGCAATACACCTTCACGCAATGGCAGGACGGTACGACGAATACAAGCGACGTGGTGACGGCGCCATCGACCACGGCGGTTTACAACGCCAGCTTCAGCACCACGCAGGGAGGCATTTATAGTCCGGCTCCGGGAACGACGCTGCCGGGCAACAGCGCTACCTTCCAATGGTTCGGACCTCCGGGAACGACCGCCTTCTGGATCGATGTTGGCAGCACGCAGGGCGGCAACAACTACTACCAGTCGGGAAGCCTGCCGACGACGACGCTCTCGGCGACGATCAACGGTCTGCCCACCGATGGCAGTACGGTCTACGTGACTTTCTGGGTGCTGGTGAACGGCTCCTGGACGAACACACAGTACACCTACACCGCGTTCAACGGCAGCAACGCCAAGGGCGTGATCACCTCGCCGACTCCGGGTTCGACGCTGCCCGGCAGTTCGGTGACCTTCAACTGGACGGCGGGTACCGGCGCAACCGCGTACTGGCTCGACGTCGGCAGTACGCCTGGCGGCAACAACTATTACCAGTCCGGCAACCTGGGCAACGTTTTCACGACCACGGTGAACGGACTGCCGACCAACGGCAGCCCGGTCTACGTGACGTTGTACTCGTATGCCGGCGGCCAGTGGCTGAGCAATCAGTACACCTACACGGCATTCAACCCGTCGGCCGCGCTGGCGGTGATGCTGTCGCCGACGCCGGGCTCGACGCTCAGCGGCAACGCCGTGACCTTTGTGTGGAACAACGGCAACGGTACGGCAACCGCTTACTGGCTGGATGTGGGAAGCACAATGGAAGGCAACAACTACTTCCAGTCCGGGAGCCTGGGCACGCAGACGAGCACAACGGTCTACAGCCTGCCGGCCAACGGCAGCGAAATCTTTGTCACCCTGTGGTCGCAGGTCGGGGGCACTTGGTACTACAAGGAGTACAGCTACACCTCCGGACCGTAGGGAAGTTTCCTGCGCATCCTTTATATAAAGGTGGTGGTTGCGAAGGGACGGTGGCGAAACGGCCATCGTCCCTTATTTCTTATGCACATGCGCGCAAAGGAGCTGGCCGACAGAGCCCAAAGTTCGAGGGTACTGCCGGCGGTCGGCCGTGCTAAACTGTTGGCACTTTCCAAGTGGTCAGGCCTCGCGAGGTTTTTAACGGTGTTGGGTAAAGCTCCAGCCATCATTCTCTTAGCCATTGCATGTTGCGCCGGCTCGCTGTTGAGGGCGCAGGACAGCACTGCGACCGAGCCTAGCACCAGCGCTCAGCCTGCGGCCAACGATGCTCAACAGCCAGCCACCACGAACAATACTCAGCCTGCCGCAAGCGCCCAGCTCACCATCGGCGTTGGCGATCTCATTGAGATGACGGTCTACAACATTCCCGAGCTGGCGACCAAGACGCGCGTCTCGAGCCAGGGTGACATGTACTGCCCGCTGATCGGCTACATGCATGTTGCCGGCCTGACGACGGAACAGGCGCAAACGGAGATTGAGGAACGTCTGGCTTCGTTTGTGAAGAATCCTCATGTCACGCTCTTCGTGGCGGAGTACGCATCACAGGGCGCAAGCGTACTGGGTGAGGTGGCGAAGCCGGGCATCTATCCGGTACTGGGGCAGCAGCACCTGTTCGACCTGATCTCCGCGGCGGGAGGTTTGACCGACAAGTCCGGTCGTATGCTGACGGTCACGCATCGCAGCGATCCCGACAAGCCGATCACGGTTCAGCTGCCGCGCAATCTGCAGGACAACTCGGAGACTAATGTTCCGGTTTTCCCAGGCGACACCATCATTGTGCACAAGGCGGACATCGTTTATGTGGTGGGCGATGTGTTGCGGCCGAGCGGCGTGTTGATGGATCCCAGTGGCTTGACGGTGTTGCAGGCTCTGGCTCTGGCGGGTGGCACCGGCCGGACGGCGAAGCTGAACGGCGCGCGAATCCTGCGCAAAGAGACCACGGGCATGACCGAGGTGCCCATCGACCTGAAGAAGATGCTGCAAGCCAAAGCTCCGGATATTCCGATGGAGCCCAACGATATCCTTATCGTTCCCTCCAGCAGTGGCAAGATCCTGGCGGGACGCACGCTGGAAGCGGCGCTGCAGGCGGCGACGCTGGTCAGCGTGGCAGCCATTCCGTAATCGCGCAAATCCCTTTCATCAGGAAAAGAGGCGTCCGACTCAAGCGCCAGCGGTTTGGGTGGGGCAGCCTACCGCGCTGCAGTCTGATTGCCCAGCGCTCTCAAGCTGGTCTCGACTCGCGCTGCATAATTGGCAAAGGCCGGATCGCTCTGCGCGAGCTTGCGGTAGATCGTCAGGGCCTCGGTGTAGTTCGAACGGGACTCTGCGAACCGTTTCTCCAGTTGGTCGACCAGGGCCAGGTTACTCAGAGTTCCTGCCAAACCGGCTAGATACTTGGCAGGCGATTGCTGCGCCAGGTGACGATAGGACTGCACCGCTGCTTCGTAGTTCGGGCGCGCCGCTTCCAGCTGGTTTTGCTCGGTATAAAAATTCCCCAGGTTTAGTTGCCTGCTGGCGAGGTCGGGCAAATACTTTTGCGGGTTTTGCTGTGCCAGTTGGCGATCGATCGCCGTGGCCTCCTCGAAGTACGAACGAGCCTTGTCCGGCTGCTTCGCGGCTCTTTCGAGGAAGCCGAGATTCATCAGCGTATTGACCATCAGCGGCATGTGCTCTCCAAAGCCTTCCCTGGTCAACTGGCGTTCGATCTTCAACGCCTCCTCGTAGTGGGCGCGCGCTTCCGGCAGATGATTCTGTTGCATGGCCGCGTTACCGGCGTTGTTGAGAGTCTGAGCAAGGAAAGCCAGGTTCTTCATCGCCGTAGCCACGCCCTGCTGGTACCGGTCCGGGTCTTGCTCCGCCAATTGCCGGTAAATGCGTAGAGCCGATTGATCGTCGTCGTAGGCTTTGTCAGGCCGATTCTGGATCGTGGCCACGCTGCCCAGGTTGCTCAGCGTCATGGCTATAGACGGGCGGTACACCTCGGAGTTCTGTTTCGCTAGCGGAACATAGATGTCGTAAGCCTTCTGGAATTCCTGGCCGGCCACGTCGATGTGATCCTGTAGTCGGGCTTCATTGCCGAGATTGTTCAGCACTCCAGCCACTTTGCCCAGATAGGCGGCCGGGTTCTGCTGCGCCAGCTGCCGATAGATTTGCAAAGCAGTTTCAGAGTGCTGACGGGCGGCATCGACACGTTTCTGCTCGGTATCGAAGATCTGCAGATCGTTGGCAGACATCGATCCTTCGGGGTAAACGAGGGCGTCCGCCAGCGACTCCTGTGCCTCGGGATTCTCTGGCGACACGGCCACGGCGTGTGCCCACAAACCGTAGTCACTCTCCCAATAGCGTATCTGGCGCGAGGAAACGCAAGCCAACACGATCACCACCGCCAGCGCCGGAATCACGCGCCACGCTGTCGAGACTCGTTTGGAGTCGGCCCAGTCGTCCAAGCCCCAGGCGACCATGACAAAGATGCCGATCAATGTCAGGTAAGCGTAGCGATCGGCCAGCGCGGCATCGCCAACCTGCACCAGACCGATGACCGGAACCAGGGTGCCGAGATACCAGAACCATCCAACCGGTAAATAGCCTTTGCGCCGAAATACCACAACCAGGATTGTTACTCCCACCAGAAAGAAGCCAGAGGCAACCACCTGCCAGACAGGAAGCAAACCTGAGGGATGGGGATAGAGCACAGAGAGCCCAACCGGCCACAGCGCCTTCCACAGATACAACCAGTAGGCAACGATGGCGTTCTCCAGGCGCACGGGAAATCCGAACTCGGTAAGGCTACGGACAGTCGTATTTTGCGCGCGCAGCGTCAGCCATGCGCTGGCAATGCATAGAAGCAGTAAAGGAACTTTCTCCAGCAGGAGTCGCAGGAATTGCCGTTCGCCAGAAGATCGCTCTTCGCTCTTAGCCTTTCGCTTTTCGCCAGAGCTCTCCGTCCCGGCATTCTGGCGAAAAGTGAATGGCGAAGGGCGAATGGCGATTCTTCCCAGCGGCCAGTAATCGAGCAGCAGCAGGACGAAGGGCAGCGTGATCACCATCGGCTTGGCCAACAATCCCATAGCGAACAGCAAAGCCAGCAGCAGATATCGCCGCCAGTCCGGTTTCTTCGCGTACCAGGCGTAGGCGCCGATGGTAAGGAAGAAAAACAGCGTACTCAAAACGTTCTTGCGCTCGGCTATCCAGGCCACCGACTCGACATTGAGGGGATGCACCGCAAACAGCGCGGCGACCAGCAGGCTGGGGCCGGTGCGCTTCGTCATCCACTGCAAGATCAAGAACAACAGCACCGCATTCAGCGCGTGCAGCAGCAGGTTGTCCAGGTGATGGCCCAGCGGGTTCAGGACAAAGAGCTGGTAGTCGAAGGCGTGAGAGAGCCAGGTCAGGGGATGCCAATTCGCCGCCTGCATGGTGGTGAAGGCCCACTTCACCGTACCCCACGACAAGCCGCCCTGGACGTGAGAATTGCCGGTGACGTAGTCCCGGTCATCGAACATCAGGAAGCGGTTTTGAAGCGCGGGGAGATAGAGTGCGATGGTGGCCGCCGCCAGCAAAATGCAGAGCACGGCAGTCCGCTTCGCGCCGGCAAAGAGCGATTCTGCCGGCGGAGGGGTTGTGGGTTGCGATGATTTGCGGATCTTGCCCCGCGGTTTTTCGGGAATTCTGGTGCGGCTCATTGGGTCAACGTAGTTCTCCCGTGCGCGGCTTGACCATTTCGGCTACCAGGAACGATCCCCACTTGCAGGTGTTGGTGAAGAAACGGCTGACCGGGTTAGGAATCAACCCAACGAGTGTGTTCTTGAATTTTCCGGCGGGGATGGGTACCAGCTCAGTTTTCTTTCCATAGATGCGAATGCGTTGGACTTCAAACAGATCGCTAACGAGTTCGCGCCACTCATTACGAGTGTAGTAGCGTGCCAGCGCGCCATCCGTTCGTTGCTGAATGCTGGCGTGAAGTCCAGAGCGGGAGAACAGATTGAGAATCGCTCCCTGCACGTAATACTCCCAGAAGGTCCGATGGTAGACCATCACAATGGCCTTGCCGCCCGGACGCAAAACGCGCCGCATCTCTTCGAGAATTCGCCGCGTGTTGGAGGAGTGATGAATAACGCCCCACGTCCAGATCAGATCGAAGCTGGAATCGGGAAACTGAAGCTGCTCGGCGTCCATTCGCAGGACGCGGCCGGGAAGTCCGAAGCATTCGAATCGTCTCGCCGTGCTGGTGACGGCATATTCCGTGAGATCGATGCCAGTAAACGAGCCGGCGCGGGACGCGAGCAGTTGGGCGTGACTACCGTTGCCGACGCCAATCTCGAGTACATCTTGGTCGCGAAGAGAATCGAAGTCGATCAGCCAGTCAAAAGGAGTCTTCTTCGACGTTGCGTAGAGTGCGACCTGCGAGAAGAAGCGCTGATCGATGTCGGCAAAGAATTCCTCGCTGAATTCCTCAAAAGCGATTCCGTCTTTCCAGTCGTAGCGCATGGGATGGCTCTCCCACCACTGGCGATTGGCCGACTGCCAGGTGCGGCGCTGTTCGTCGCTGCAGGGAAGCGCGGTGGGACTGGAGAACCCAGCGGGAAGTTCCTGGCGATCCTTCATCAACTTAGGCATAGCTTTAGAGTACGCGACAACCGGAAGAGAAATGAGCAAAAAAGAGCGCGGACCGAAGTCCGCGCCCTTTCATATGGTTCGTACGCCTAGGGCCGTTTAGCACTGGCGGCAGTGGTGGTGCTGGTCAGTTTGTGTTGCTGCGGTTGCTGCGGTTGCTGCGCTTTGTGACCATTGCTCGGTCCCGACTGGTAGTTGTACTCGTTGTAATACCAGTTCCCATTGATCAACGTCCACAGAGTGGCGTAGATCTGGGTGCCATTGTTGGGCAGGGAGTAGACCGTGGTGCTCTGCTGGCTGCCCAGGTTACCGGACTGGTAGATATCGTTGCCTTCCGGCGTGCTGCCGATATCCAGCCAGTAGCCCGAAGCTCCGTTGCCGGCGCTCCAGGTGAAGGTCGCCTGGTAGCCGTCGATCTCCGAACCCGGAGTCGGCGACAGCATCTGTGCCAGACCGGACGATCCGCCGGCGGCGGTGTAAGTGTACTCGTTGTACAGCCACGAGCCATTCACGTACGACCAGAGGGTGATGTAGATGGTGCTGCCATCGGTGGGCAGACCGGTTACGGTGTAGGAGGTGACATCGCCGATGTTGCCCGACTGGAAGTACTGATTGCCTTCCGGCGTGTTGCCGGCGTCGATCCAGTATGCGGTGGAGAGCGAACCCGCCGTCCAACTGAACAGCTGGCTGCTGCTGGTGAGGGTCGAGCCCGGGGTCGGCGAAGTTATGACGCCGATCTCGCTGCCGCCTTCCGCCGTGTACTGGTACTCAGTATTCGACCAGGCGCCGTTGACGTAGTACCACCAGGTGACGTAGATGGTGCTGCCGTTGTTGGGCAGAGTGTTGACGGTTTGGGCAAAGGTGTTGGGTGAAAGCGGACCGGACTGCCACAACGTGTTGCCGTACGCGTAGGTGCCCACGTCGAGCCAGTAGTTGGTGGCGCCGGGCTGGATGCACCAGCCGAAGGTTGCGGTGGTGCTGGTCAGCTGCGAGTTCGGAGTCGGCCTGTAGAGCGACGGGGTTTGCCCCGGAGCCCAGGCGCACTGTCCCAGCAGGTAGGCCGCGTTGGGTGAGCCCAGACCAGTCGCCATGTCATAGCCGGGCGCTGCGCCATAGCTGGGTTGGTAGGATTGGGCCGCGGTTGACGGACTGGTGTTGGCCACAGCGATAGCACCGCTGCCGCCGTTGGTGGGTGTCAGCGTGATTGGAGTCTCCGGCTGGTAGCCTGAGCCATCGGTCGTGATGGTAATGCCGCTGACGTAGTTCGGGCCTTGGCCCTTGGTCGTGTTGGTGATGGCGATGTAGGCCGGGCCGAAGAAATCACCGTTGTTATAGAACTGGGTGATGAAGTTCCCGGCATAGCCTGCTGTCTTCGAGGTAATGGTCGCGGTGCTGCTGGAGCGGCTCGCCGTTACGTAGGTCGAGCAACCGCCCAGCGAGGTCACCAGGTTTGCGGCCATGGCTGAGGTGGCTGAACCACTCAGCGTATACGGTCCGCAGAGCGTTCCGCCGGAGCTGTTGGTCAGCACGATTTCTTGTCCGTCGCCCAGGGTACTCTCCATGGCGACCGTCCAAACCGCAGTGGTTGAGCTGGTGCTGACGGTAGCAGTGCAAGCCGCCTGCGTTCCGCCCGTGAAGAGCACCGTGCCCGTCGGCGCCGTGTAGGGGTTGACATTGGTGGGGCCGGCGATAGCGCAGGTGGGCGCTGACAGATAACCGGTGCCGCCGTTGATGACGCTTGCGGCGGTGACATTGTCCGTGCTGTCCACACCGTAGGTGCCAGTGGTTTTGTAGCAGTGATGCTCGGTGGTTGTGCCGTTATCCTCGCACGCCAGGTCGATATCGCCCTGAGTGACGTCGTTGAAGGCGCAACCGATGCCCGGGCCGCCGCTGCCATTGGAGTTGCAGGAGGTTCCCTCGAAGGTTCCACCAGCCGTGCCGTACTCGTTCTGGCCGATCTGGTAGTAGATGGGATTGGGATTGCCCCAGTATTCACCCGTCTGCTGATTGATCAGAGCCTGGATGGCAGCCATGGAGGGCGTGGCGATGGAGGTTCCACCAAAGCCGGCCCAGGTGCTGGGCGCGCCGGAGCAAGAGACCGAGCCCTCGGAGGTATAGCTGGGATCGGACCAGCAAACCACTTCGTAGTGACCCCAGACGCCGTTAGCAGCGAACATGGAGACGTCGGGAATATCGCGCAAGCCGTCAGCGGGCTGCCCGTAAACAGCCAGGCCGCCGGTGAGCGCCGCACCGGTCTGGTAAGTGGGTTTGGCCCATCCCTGGCATGTCGGCTGGGAGATGAGGTACTCGGTCGAGGTCAAGCCGCCCGAGCCGGTAGCGCAGTTGCTGGCGCCACCGCTGCCCGCACCCGAACTGATGTAGGTGGTGGTCTCGTTGAAGGGACTGGTATTACACGTCCCTGTGCTGCCGTAGGGTGTGAACGTGCTGTGAGCGACTTCGGAAATGAGCACGCTCGCACAAGCGTCGTCCCAGGGGATTTCGGGAATGTACTGCAGCGCGGAGCCGTAGTACTGGGTGTTGTTCGAGTTCCAGTAGGTGCTCAACGGAAGTCCACCATTCTGGCCCGTCTTGGAGTTATAGGTGTCCTCGAAATCGGTACCACCAACGGACACGTTATAGGGACTGCCTCCCCAGCCGGTAATCCCCAGGCTGGTAACGTCATACTCGAGCCCGAATTCGTCGGAGCAGCTGGAGGGACCTTCGTCACCGGAGGCGACGAAAACCGAGAAGCCCGCTGCGGCGGCCTCCTCATACGTCGTGGCAAAGGCAGCGTTGCCGGCGTTGCCGTTGAGTACTTCGCAGAGACCGTAGCTGACGCTGATGACACCCAGCGTCGGGTTCATCTCGGCGATCAAATTCTGCGTGGCAATCAGGCCGCCGAAGGTGACCGAGCCCGATTCGCACGAAATCAGGTTGATGTTGGCGCTAGGCGCAATGGCCGTCGCGATCTCGACGTCGATGGCAGCTTCACCATCGTCGCCGTTGGTGCCGGGATCAGGGCAGCCGCCGGGATGCGAAATGGTGTAATTTCCCGCCGGGAAGTTCTCCGACAGGCCGAAGGTGGAGCGATAGGTATTCCAGTCGCTCTTGCCGCCGCTGCCGGCGGTGCCGTAGGTGTCGGTATCTTCCACCAGGTAGATGGTCTGGCCCTGGCCGGAGATGCCGTTGGCATAAAGCGGATTCAGGTCGTAAATCACCTGGTTATCCTGCGGCGTCATGGCGTAGCAGGTGCCGGGCTCGGTGGGAATACTGCTGGACGAGGCGCAGCCGGCAAAGGTGTACTGCGAGATCGACTTGTTCATGGCGTGGGGATGGAAATCGTTCAGCGAGGCGAATCCAGTGATCACGGGGGCAAGCGCGGCCGGAATCTGTGGATCGCTCATGTTCGCGATGTGCATTACGCCATTGACTTCAAGCTGACCCATCTGGGTGCGGAAAGCGCGCGCGATGGAACCCGCGGTGCCCGAAATATCGATCACCATGTTGTTCGGGTAGACGCGGTTGACGATGAAGCCTTGTGAGGACAGCCAGTTGGTAATTTTCTGGATGTCGGCTTGGGCTACGCCGTACTGACCGTACTCATCGGCAGAGAGCCATTTGTGGTAGTTCGGTGACTTGCGGTCGTTGAGCGAATCGATGTACTCATCGAGCGCTTGTTCCTGCTGGGGAGAACGTTGCAGGAAGAGCAGCATGTGATTGACGGGCGTAGCCGCGTCGAGCGGGCCGCGATAGTACACGGCATTCATCGCCTCGGGGCGGGTATTGCCGACCAAAGGCACGTAGACATGCTCGTCAATCGGCTGTGTAATGCGCGGTTGCTGTACCGGCGCATTGGCTGCGTAAGAAACGAGGCTGGCCATGGTGATGAATGCCAACGCGAGGACACACCCCATGGCAAGCAGGGATTTTCTTCTCATACACTCCACCTTCGGCACCTCGAAACGAGGTGTGAAATTGACATCGCAGATTTGGGGCCTGAAGTAATACGGCTACAGAAAAAAGGCGTAGCGGCCAGTCTCAGCAGCAAGGATCAGCCCTTCAGATGGATTGGGCGGCTAGAACGAAGTGGCGCCGTCCCGATTCGCGCAATGTTTACCGCTGGTTGCTGCGCGTGCAAGCTAAACTATGATGCCAATACACAAAATCCACGAGAGAAGACTGGTGCGAAAACCAGCACAGACAGGCTTGCGTCCCCTACCGCTGGCCGGTTGCGCTCAGAGTCAAACAAAATCTGTGTGTAATAGGTCGCAAAAAAGGTACTCTTGAAGTTGCTCTTAGTCAAATACAACTTTTGTCGTAACCGGAAATTCTCTTTTCTGATGGGATAGAAAGGCCTGGGCTGGCTTTGCCGGGCGGCATGCAATGATCGAGGCGGCACTTTCGACTGGCTGCCATGCCACCGAAACGTGTAGCATTGCGACAGCGCCGAGCAAAGCTCGCCAGCCATGGGTTTTGGCCCGACTGTGTACAATCGCCTAACGCAATGACTCGCGCCAAAACCGCCAGTAAAACAGTCCCCAGGAATCGAGCCACCGCTCGCAACCGCTCCAAGCGCACCGCATCGGCGTCACGCAACGGGCGGCTGAGCCGCAACCAACTCGCGTTGCTGCTGAGCGCCGCTCTCGCGGCCGTGACCTTTGCCGTCTACACGCCGGTGTTGGGCCACGGCTTTCTGGTGCTGGACGATCGCGAGTATGTCACCGCCAACACGCACATTCGCAGCCTGGGATGGCAGACCATCCGCTGGGCGTTCACCTCGCTTGACGCGGCCAACTGGCATCCGCTGACGTGGCTGTCGCACGCGCTGGACTACCAGCTCTACGCGCTGAATCCGCTGGGACATCACCTGAGCAGCGTGTTGATCCATGCGGTGAATACGGCGCTGCTTTTTCTGGTGCTGTACTGGATCACGAAGCGCGTGGGGCCAAGCCTGTTTGTCGGCGGGCTGTTCGGGCTGCACCCCATCAATGTTGAGTCGGTGGCGTGGATTGCGGAGCGAAAGAATGTTCTGAGCACGTTCTTCTTTCTGCTGACGATTGCGGCGTACGCCTGGTACGCGCAAAAGCCGGGCTGGCGGCGCTATCTGCTGATGGTTGCGATGTTCGCGGCCGGCCTGATGGCCAAGCCGATGCTGGTTACCGTGCCGTTTGTGTTGTTGCTGCTGGACTACTGGCCGCTGGAGCGACTCGCTATTCGCCATTCGCCATTCGCTTTTTGCCAGACTACCGAAGCCGAAATCGCCGGCGAAAAGCGAGGAGCGAAGAGCGAACAGCAACCTTCTGGCCAAGAGCGGTTGCTGTGGTTGGTGCTCGAGAAGCTACCGTTGCTCGTTCTGTCGGCGGCGAGCTCATGGATCACGCTGATCGCGCAGCGTCCGGTGGTACAGAGCTTCGAAGAGTTTTCGTTCGCGAACCGGCTGGACAATGCGATTGTGGCCTACGCTCTCTACCTGTGGAAGATGGTGTGGCCGGCGAAGCTCGCGCTCTATCCTCATGCCATCGGTGCTCTGCCGGCGTGGCAGTGGATTCTGTCGGCCGTGGTGCTGATCGCGATCACGGGGTTCGTCCTGGCGGAGCGCGAGAAGCGTTATCTGCCGGTAGGATGGTTCTGGTTTCTGGGCACGCTGGTTCCGGTCATCGGACTGGTGCAGGTGGGCGAGTACGCGATGGCCGATCGCTACGCCTACCTTTCGCTGATCGGAATTTTCATCATGATCGCCTGGGGCGCGGCGGATTGGGCCGCGGCGAAACAGGTGAGCAGCACGGCGTGCACAATTCCGGCAGTGTGCATTCTGGCAGCGTTCAGCGGCGTCACCATCCATCAGATCGGATATTGGGAGAGCAATTACGATCTGTACTCGCGCACCCTGGAGGTGGCGGAAACGCCATTTGCGCACAACGCCGTCGGCATGGCGCTGATGAATCCGGACTCGGAGATGACGCCAGAGGAGCTGAAGAACTTTGCTTCGGCGCCGGAACGGATCGAGGCAGCGCGACGCCACTTCGAGCGCGCGCTGGAATTGCGCCAGTCGGGACCGCAAGGCGCCTCGCTGTGGGACAAGGCCCGGACCTTGAACAACCTGGGCAATCTGGACCGCATGGAAAATCGCATGGACGAAGCCCGCGCCGACGATGAGGCCGCGATTGCCATCTATCGCCAGCTGGCGCAGCAGAATCCGGAGGTCTACCTGCCGTACCTGGCGGTGACGCTGAGCAATCTGGCGTCGGTAGAGCGACGCCAATACCATGTGGACGAAGCGCGCAAACATTACGAGCAGTCACTGCAGATTAACCGGCAATTGGCCGCGCGCAATCCGGACAAGTATCTGCCGAATGTAGCCATGGTGCTGAACGAATATGGGCTGCTGGATGCGTCGCAGAATCGGCCGGATTCAGCGCGCCAACGTTATGAGGAGGCGTTAGGCATCAACCGGCGCCTGGCGCAACAGAGTCCGGCGGTGTACCGGTCACAACTGGCAATGACGCTGGAAAACTTTGCGCTGCTGGACGCGTTCCAAGGTCACTTGGATGATGCGCGCCAGCACTACGAGGAAGCATTGCAGATTGACCGGCAACTGGTGGCGCAAAATCCGGATGTGTATACCCCGGATCTGGCGATGACGTTGAGCAACCTGGGACGGGTAGATCGCTTGCAGGGACGGCTGGACGAAGCGCGCGCTCACTACCAGGAGGCATACACCATCATGCGCAAGCTGGTCCAGGGAAACAGCGCTTATGCCGACGATATGGCAAGAATTCAGTCGAGCTTGGAAGAGCTGCAGAAGCTGTCTTCCTCGCCCATGGCTGCGCCGCCGCCCGGGCCGCAGCCACAGCGCTGAGCTGCGAATGAAGGGCGCCGGCGATGGTCTTCCACGCTAGCGCGGCAATTGGCGGATATTCAGTTCGTAGGCTTTGTTCTGCGGCTCGTAGAGCAACCGCCAATAGGCCTTGCTTCCCAAAACTCCCACCGCTGCCAACAACAGTTGCCGCGCCGGAAGATCCTGGCCTCCGATCATTGCAGTCGTCGATTGCGGAAGCGCGGGATCAAAATGAACCGAAATCGCAATCTTGCTTTCCGCACTGACCTGTCGGGAGATCAAGGAAATCGCTTCAGCGGCGCCTTTCTGCGCCTTCGCAAGCGTAATCGGCAGATCGAGAATCGGGTGCTGACTGACGACGTTGCCGTTGGCGTCTCTCACTCCCACGCCCACCACGGCAAAGCGGTCGCCGGCTTGCTGCAGCAGCTTGAACTCGGCGGCGCCGTTGCTGTCGTTGTAAGCATTGACCAGCGCGGTCAGCAGCTTCGCCTCATCAGGTACGGCATTGCCTTGTTCAGCCAGTTGAAATCGCAGGCTGAAGGCGCCGCTTGCATTGCCGGCGGTCTGCGCCATGGAGTGCAGGCGGTGCGGGGGAGATGGCCGGCTGGCCGGATTCTCCGGCGCAGTGGTGTATTGCGGATCTTCGTAGTCGATGACCCAGCCGTACTTCCGCTGCAATGCATCGATGGCCTGCAACAGCGGGCGCGGGCCGGCGGCGTTGATGTGGAGATAGTCGCCGATCTGGTAGATGACCGGCTTGTCGATCTGGCTGGCAGTTTGCGGCGACTGAGCCAGCGAGCCGGCGGCGGCGAACATGGTTGCGCTGAGCACAAGTGCGGCGCCGGATCCAGGCATGATTCGAATTTTCGACAAGGCAATAACACTCCTCGAACAGTTGGACGCAGCGGCGACGCGCCGGCAACCTCCACGTAGAAAGAACGCGCCGGCGGCGTCTGCTTGCGAGAAAAAGGACACGGACCGAAGTCCGTGTCCTGGTGAGGGGTCCGATTCACGATTGTTGAACTAGGGGCCCGAAATGTAGCTGTACTGGTTGCTGTACCACTGTCCTCCAACCAGGGACCACAGGGTGGCATAGACGGTATTGCCGTTGGCCGGCAGGCTGTACACGGTCGCACTGGTAGCCGTCCCCAGGTTACCCGACTGGTAGATGTCGTTACCGCCGGGTGTGCTCCCGATGTCGAGCCAGAAGCCGGTTGCCGTGCCATTGCCGTTCGTCCAGGTGAACGTCTGCTGATAGCCGCTCAGGGTTGAACCGTTCGTCGGCGAGGTCATGACCGCCAGCGCCGCCGACAGGTTGAACGCGGTGTAGGTGTATTGGTTGTTCAGCCACTGTCCGCCGACCAGCGACCACAGCGTGATGTACACCGGGCTGCCATTGCTGGGCAGACCGTTGACCGTCACCTGTGAGACGACGCCGAGGTTGCCGGACTGGAAGTACTGATTGCCGTTGGGTGTGCTGCCGGCATCGAGCCAATATCCGGTCGCGCCGACACCCTGCGTCCACTGGAAGGTCACCGAGGTACTGGGCAGCTGCGAACCCGGGGTCGGGCTGGTGATAACGCCCAAGCCCGCGCTCTGGTTGAAGGCGGTGTAGGTGTACTGGTTGTTCACCCAGTTGCCATTGACCAGGGTCCACAGCGTGATGTAAACGGTGCTGCCATTGGTGGGCAGGTTGTTGACGGTTGTGGTCAGCACGTTGCCCAGGTTGCCGGACTGGTAGTACTGGTTGCCGCCTTGGGTGCTTCCGGCGTCAATCCAGTAGCCCGTGGCCCCGTTACCCGCGCTCCAGGTGAAAGTGACCGAGCTGCCCTGCAAGGTGGAACCCGGCGTGGGCGAAGTGATCACTCCCTTGTTGGAGTTGGGATTGTAGGCGGTGTAGGACTGGTCGACGTAACTCCAGCTGCCGTTGATCAGGTAGTAGAGTCGCGCCCAGATGGTGCTGCCATCGGTAGGCAGGCCGTTGACGGTTTCCGACAACACGGTGCCCAGATTGCCCGACTGACTGTAGTTATTGCCGCCCTGAGTGGAACCTACGTCGACCCAATACTGCGCGCCCGCCAGCGGGAACCAGAGGAAGGTCGCCGAGCTGCCGGTCAGCGTGGAACCGTTCACCGGCGAGTAGATGCCGATGCTGTTGCTGCCATTGCCAACGTACACCGTCTGGGTATTCGAGGTGCCCAGGCTGTAGTTGATGTCACTGTAGGTTGCTGTGATGGTATGGGTGCCGGCAGTCAGGTTGTTGACGGTGAGAGTCGCCGTCCACAAGCCATAACCTCCCTGCGACGAGGTCACGGTCAGCGGTTGAGCGGTGCCGATCAGGGTTGAGCCGTCGTAGAAGTTAACCAGACCCTGGTTCGGCGCATAGGTTGCGTTAGTCTGGCTGGGTGTGAGCACCGCGGCGAAGGTGTAATTCTGGTTGGAATTACCCACCGTCTTGGCGGTCAGCGCGATGGTGACCGTACCTTGCGTCACGTTCTCGACAAACACCGGTGAGGTGCTGGCCAGGAAGGTGGTGGCCACGCCGCCAAAGGTCGCAGTGATATTATGCGCGCCGCCCCAGAAGGCAGCACCCGATGCGGGACGGAAGGTCGTGGTATGAGCCGAGCCTACCGTACCCGTTCCCAGCACTGTGGTTCCATCGTAGAAGGTCACCGTACCCGAGGTCGGACCAGCGCCGCCGCTGACCGTTGCGGTAAAGGTCGGCCGTCCGTTCAACGTAGTCGGATTGGCGCTGGACGTTACGACCGTGCTGGTCGCCGTCCCCGTACCCACGGTGACGCTCACTGCCGCGCTGGTCGCGGGGGTGTAGTTGGTATCACCCGAGTAGGTCGCGGTAATGGAGTTCGCGCCGGTCTGGGTGATGCCCGTGGTGTTGAGTATCGCCGTCGCTCCGTAGGTGTAGATGTTTCCGCTGAAGGAAACCGTCGGAACCACAGTTGCCGTTCCTAGTGGAGTACTGGTGGTGGTATCCGTGAAGGTCACGGTTCCGGTCGGACCGGAGCTTGACGAAGTGCCGCCGGTCAGCGAAGTAAGGCCGCCAAAGGTGGCCGTCAGCTGATCGGCGAAGCCCGCCGAGATGTTGGTTGCGCCCGCCGCCAGCGTTACCGTCGGCGTCAGCTGCGCGACCGTGATCTGCACCGGCGTAGCCGTTATGGCTCCGAAGGTTCCATCGCCCGCGTAGGACGCGCCGATCATGTGCGTTCCACCGCTGATGGTCGGAGTGGTGGCGAACATGTAGTCGTAAATGCAGGAGGTGCTCGGGATCGCTCCCGCCACCAGCCAGCCGTTGCCGTTGGAATCCAGCGCCACGGTCGCGATGTTGTTGCCGTCTTCCGTGATGGTCAGATTACCGGTGGGAACACCGGCTCCGGAGTTGCCGGCCACCTGGAACTGAATGTTAATCAGCTGGCCGTAGGTGAAGGAATTGGTTTGGGTGAGCGTGCACGCCGTACCGTTAAGGTAGTTCGGCGTGATGGTGATGCCGCTGCCTTCCGAGTTCACCGTAACCTGCACCGGTGCGGACAGGCTGGAGGCGAAGTTGCTGTCGCCGCCGTAGCGCGCGCTTACGTTGTAGGTGCCGGCCGGAAGATTGTTCAGCGATGTCGAGTAGTTGCCCCCGCTCAGGGTGACGTAAGGAACGTCGCCCGCAGGCGCGCCGGTGTTGGGATTGACCGCCCAGCCGATCGTGCCCTGGCTGACGATGATGGCCACGTCGCCGGTCGGCGTGCCCGAGCCGGAGCCCGGGGAAACCGTTCCGTTCAGGGTGATTGAAGTTCCGTGATTGATGCCGGAGGTCTGCGACAGGTTCAGCGTGGTGCTGGAGCTGTTGAAGACTACGCTGCTCCACTGGTTGGCCAGATTGGCGGCGTTGGGCGAACCCAAGCCGCTGGCCAGGTCATAGCCAACGCCCGCGTTGAAGCCGATCTTGGCCGACGTCAACGTGGCCGAGCAGCTGGATCCCGACAGGCCGCAGATCAGATCGTTGCCCAGAGTGATGTCCTGGAAGGCGCAGTTCGATCCCGGAGCCGGCGGCCCCGACGAGTTGCAAGCCGCGGTATTCTGATTCGCCGCCAGCGTGTAGTAGATGTAGCCCGGCATGCCCTGACGGCCACCATTCGCCTGATCGATCAGCGCCTGGATTCCAGCCATGCTGGGAGCCGCTACCGAAGTACCGCCGACAATGCCGGCATCCAGCAGCGCACCGGTGTTACTGATTTCGCAGACGCCTTCACTGCAGAACAGCGTGCCGTCATGTCCCGAGGCCGCGTTCAGCGCGAGATCGGGATTCAGGCGGTGCGGAACACCGGAGATGAGCGGCGGAGGATCCTGCATCTGGCCAACGGTTGCGGTTGCGGCCGCTCCTGTGCCACCACCGCCGCTGAAGGCGATGGTCGGCACCGACGTGCAACCGAAGCCCTGATAGTGCGACGAGTAGCCGGTGAAGCTCAAGCCGGTCACCTGCCCGCCGCTGATGATCGATGTGGCGGCCGGCTCAGCCGTGCAACCGCCGCCGCTGAACGTGACCGTCGGAGCAGAGGTATAACCGCTGCCCGGGTTGGTAATGGTATAGCTGCTCACCCACAGTCCGGTTGCGCCATTGCCCAAAGTCAGCGCCGGATCGGAACCATTGGTGATGCCGGGTCCCTGTTGCCAGGAAGGCCGCAGGTAGTAGGCGCTGACGCCGCCGCTGCCTGACCACAGATCGCTACCGGTGTCGCCACTGGGGAGCGGACTGGCGGTGCGCGATTCATTCCACGGATACTCGGGAATGTAACTCAGCGCCGAGTTCAAGTAGAGCGAGTTATTGGTTGAACTCCAGTAAGTCGAAGGGCTGGACACATCGCCATAAATGATTGTGCCGCCTACCGAGACGCTGTACGGAGTAGAAGCCTCAGCGCCGGTGGCGTAACCCAGAACCTCGTAGGTCTGGCTGCCCTGATCGTCGCAACCCGCCGGGCCGCCGTCACCGGCGGCGATGAACACGCTGATGCCCTGCGCGGCCGCCTGTTCAAACGCTTCCTGATTGAACTGGTTGCCGCCGGCTCCTTCCACCGCTTCGCACGAGCCGTAGCTGATGCTCATGATGTCGGCGAGATTGTTCTCGACGATGTACTCGATGGAGTTGGTGATGCCGTCCACGTTGAAGGTCGGCGTGCCGATGACGAACTTGATAGTGGCATTGGGAGCGATGCCGCCGGAGATTTCCACGTCGAGATCCGATTCACCGTCGTCGCCCGGCTCAATGCCATTGTCCTGGCCAGCGTGGATAAAGACGGGATCGTTGACCGGAAGATTGAACAACTGGCGATAGGTCTGGACGTCGCTCAGCAGAATGTCGGAGCGTCCGACGATGGCGATGGTTACTCCCGTACCGTTGATTCCCGCCTGCAGCAGAGGATTGGTGTTGTAGATGGTGGCAAAGTCCGCCGGTCCCACGTAATGAACACTGCTGCTGGCAGTGTATTGCGGACCGAGCCGGAGGTAGTTATTCAGATCACTCAGCTTCTCCTGCCCGACCATGTGCGTCTTGCGGAAGAAATTGTGCAGTCCATCGACTCCGGCGACGACCGGCGCCAGAGCTTCGGGAACGGAGATGTCGCGGCTGGCGGAGACGTGCGCTTCACCCTTGACCATGAAGTTGTGCATCTCGGTCTGGAAGGCGTTCTCGACCTGGCCCGCAGTGCCGCTAAATTCAATTACCCGCTTGCCCTTGGTCACGTTGTCGACCGAAAAGCCTTGGCTGGTGAGCCATTGCGAAATCTTCTTGATGTCGTCATCATGCGCGCCGAAGGTAGCGCCGAACTCCTCCGGCGTAACCCACTGATGAAAGTTTGCGGTGCGCTTGTCCTGCTGCTCGTCGAGGACGCGGCGCAGTTCGCGCTCCTGTTCCGGACTGGCGCTGAGAATCATGCGCATGCGCTGCATCGGCGTACTAGGATTGACGCGGCCCAGGTCAACGACTGCACCCGTGGCCAAGCCTTTGGTGATCACTTGCGGCACGTGTCCGTACAGCGTGACGCGCTTGCCGCTCGTCACCTGCTTCGTGATCCGGGCTTCGGGATGCGCCGAGGTCGAAATGTTGGCTGCAAAGATTGCAGGGGAAAGTAGACTCAATGCTGCCCAAAATGTGGCAAGCAGGGAAAGAGCGCGGGAGCGAAACACACCTCTCATCAATCCTCCATCGAAACTTGGTTTGACGGAAACCCTGGGGCGGGGTTGAAGTCAGACCTGGGAAATAGGAGTCTCGGCGACTGGCGGGGGCACTAACGAAGCTGAACGCGTGGCGGCCGAAACATGGCTATGTGAAATGTCGATAGTTGAATTGTCAACGGAAAATTACAAGGCTACAACCAAAGTTGCAGACAACACGACCCATTCTGCAACTAATTGCAATCCTGCGGGATTTGACTTATCCAACTATGCTGAATAGTAATTGTTTTGCAAGCCGCAGGGCCAAAGATAATCAGGGGATGTTGCCGCAAATAGTTTCAAATCAGCGGCCGTGATAGTTTCTTTTCGGTGAGCCGATGACACGAATTCCTGGTCTCCGAACCATAAAACCTGCGATCGCCTTCGCGATCCAGATTTGCCTGTTGCTGACTGGAGTAGTTGCTGCCTCACAAACAAGCAAGCCGGCCGCTTCCCCGGTAGCTAACTATCGCAGCGCTGCCGATTTTCCCGGCGTTTCTATTGTGGAACGTATGCAGGCTGCCATCGGGGAAATACCAGGCCAGTCCGGTCTCAAGCTGGCAGACTCGCGATCGGACCGGCAGCCGCGTCGGCATCATCTTACCCTCGAATGTCGATCTGCGGGGTGCCGGCGCGGGACACACCATCATCGAAGTACAGCGCAAGGCGGGCGATCCTCCGGCCATCCTGTTCGCCAATACTTTGCAATCCGCCCGCAACATTCGCCTGCACGATATGAGCCTGGTGTGGAACGACTCCGCTACTTCCTTCGACTGGGTGTCGATCTTCATCTGCCATGCCTGTGAAGACGTGGAGCTGGACCATCTGACGCTGGAGGGTAATCCCAACAAGCTGGTAAACCTTCTTGACAGCACCGGGTCCAGCATCCACGACAATCGCTTTCTGCTACGCTCGGCCTCGTATGGTCATGGGGACAATGCGCTCAGCGTCAGCCGATTCGATCCCAACATACAGGTGCATGGAGAAGCCGGCGTGGTTCGCGACAATAGCTTCGTGGAGATTGGTGACTATCGCATTTTTTCCATGATGATTGTCTGCCAGTCAGGACTCTATGTACACTCCAACACCTTTGAGGCGCATCTTCCGCCGCCGGGGAATGCGACCGGTATTGAATCCGGCCAGGACAACCTGGGACGAGTGCCGACGAACGTAAAGATCAGCGGCAACGTTTTCTACGGCGCCAGCATTGCGCATGGCGGCGCAGGCAGCTCGGAGATCAGCGGCAATTTCTTCGATCATGGCGACATCTACATTGCCATGCAGTCGGGTTCGAGCGATTCGCTGTCGTTTCTGAGCATCGCCGACAACGAGCTGCACTTCGGCAGTATTGCTTTCGTGGGCCTGGAACACACCTTCGCGGGGCGCTCGATCATCACTCGCAATCGCGTCTTCGACGGTGGCATCGGCGCCGGCAACTGGCCCGTCATGCGCGACATGGAGGTGAGCTTCAATAGCGTGCGGGATACGCGCGGCCGCGCCGGCATCGAATGCGACGCCTGTTCGGTTCTGCGCGGGAATGTGGTGCGCGAGGTGGGACAGGGTGGCCCCGGCGATCGCGCGCCCGGCTATGCCGTGAGTGGTGCGATTGCCGATATGAGCGACAACCTCTACCTCGACGAGCAGCACGAGTACGATAGCGGCACCGTCTGCAGCGTGGCCAATCCGAGGTCGACCGAGTGTTTGTCAGCAGGCAGAAGCCGTTGGGTGTTGCTGCGCGGCGGGCAATGGGGATTTGGCTGGAGCAACCGGGTGCTGTTCACCGGCCGCGGCAACCTCGATATTCGCGCCTTCGTGAACAGTAACCTCCTGGAGCTAGACCAGGATGCCGATAGCTTGCCGGCCGGAACCCGATACCATCTCTATCGGACTACTTATGAGGCATTTCAGCTGAATAGCGCGGTCATCGATCGCTTTGCCAATAATGTAGCTATTTCAACTACCGGTCCTTATCGCAACGCTACGCTGGAAGAGACAGGGAAAGTAGTTATCAGGAGCCTTGAGGGGAATGTCTTTCGACCGTATAAATGCGCCGGCAGCTGCACCATCGACTATCGCACCACCCTCATTGGCCCGGATGCTACACCGGAAGCTACTCACTGAATCAATTCATTGGCTGTATTCAGCTGTTCAACCGGGGATGGCTCGCAAGACTGACTGAGAACCTCCTGATAGACCTGAAGCATGGATTCGGCCATGGTCGTCGAGCTGAACTGCTGTTCGACTCGCATGCGGCCGGCCGCGCCCATCTCACTTCGCAGCTCAGCGTTGTCCATCAAATACTGCAAGGCAGATGCTAACTCGGCAGGATTACCGGGCGCGACGCAATATCCCGTCTTGCCATGCTGGTTCACCCAGGGCACTCCTGTCGGCAGGTCAGTTGAAACCACCGGCTTGCGGCAAGCCATGGCTTCCACTTGCACCAGGCCGAACATCTCCTGGTTGGTAATCGACGGTAACACGAAAATATCGCAGGCATGATAGTAGGCGACTAGATCTTCATCCGAAACATGGCCGAGGAAGACAACCCGATCAGCAATTCCTCTGGCAACCGCGAGTCGTTTCAGGGAGTCTTCCAATGGACCGGTGCCTATAATCCAAAGGCGCGCTTTCACCTTCTCCATAGCACGGATCAGGAACTCCACACCCTTATAGGGGACCAATCGTCCTACAAAGAGGATTGTCGGCATTCCATCCTTTAGACTATCGACCTTTTTATTTCCGGCTTTATCCAGGTCAAATCGGGATAGTTCAATACCAAAGGGAACTACTCTGCACTTCTTGCGGTAGTGCGGCACAAAGTCAGAAACGTCGATATGCCGCGGAGTAGGAACGACAATGCAGTTGGCACGCCGGTAGAAGGCATGCAGGAATTGGTTGTAGACAATGCGTAGCGGGCCAGGTATGGGCCGGACTACGTCGCTATGAAAATGGGCAACCACGGGGACACCGCGGGGAGCGAGCAGTCCGGAGAATTCGGCGAGAGGATTGGCCAGATGTACATGGATGATGTCGGCGTCAAATTTTCGGGCCCAGAGCGGATAGGTTGGCGCTAAGGAACAGGAAAAGAGTTTTCCCGCGCTGGCTGCGCGGGTTACTGCGATCGGTCCGGCATCATGTTCGGTGCGATAGCAGGTATTGGCCACGAGCACGCGAAATTCAACTTCACGAGTCAAACCTTCGCAGATATTTTTGATAGCGGTCTCTATGCCGCCGACGACCGGAAAGTAGAACTTTCCGAGTTGCAAGACTTTCATGCCATAGCCTCCTGGAGCTGGGAAGCAATCATGCTGGACAGTACTTGGTCGACCTGTCCCGCCAGTTTGTTGGAAACAAAATTCTCGTGCATCCACGCATGGCCCAATTTGCCCATGAACCTGCGCAAGGATTCGTCGCCGCCTAGTGTCAGCATGTGAGCGGCAAGGCCATGCGCATCCAGCGGAGTAAAGAGCAACCCGGTCTGCCCGTGCTGCACCAATTCCGCCGGTCCCCACTTGTCGACGGCGATCACCGGAACCCCGCATGCCATCGCTTCCAGGATCGAGCGTCCCAGGCCCTCCGGTCCCCGATTGGCCTGTACCAGAACGTCGAGATGCGAGAGCACGGCGGGCACGTCGTCGCGAAATCCCAGAAACCTGACCCGCTGGTTCAGCGAAGCCACGGAGCGGCGCTGCAGCGACTCTTCGTAGCGCAGCCCGGTTTCGGTGAAATAGGGATTGTTGCCCACCACCACAAACACCGCGTTGGGTAAATGGGCGGTTACCCTCTCC
>Ga0335074_10000855_pt1 | contig 41673 bp, 55 predicted proteins | sample Lox_Sample_23_FD_206715 | JGI IMG/M metagenome (GOLD analysis project Ga0335074, IMG submission 206715) | Soil microbial communities from Loxahatchee National Wildlife Refuge, Florida, United States - Lox_Sample_2.3 | ecosystem: Environmental > Terrestrial > Soil > Wetlands | place: USA...
TGAAGCGCGCCTGGTTTTGTTTCAAATAGTCGAGGACGATTTGCATGGCGCCAGTTAATCGCCAAATGCCGCGCTTGCCAAAACAAAAAGGCGCGTATTTCAATGGAATTTCCGCCCGTTTCATTTTTCCGAAGATTTTTGAAAGATTCCCCTTTTTGCCTCGTATTATCTATAGAGGCTTTCATTGTGAAAGCCCAATACGAGAAATGACATTACTTAATTGGAAAGATTGGACAATGGATATTGCTTATATTTCGCTGGCGTTCGCGCAATTGCCGGACGCGGAACTGGATGGATTCGCCGTCAACGTCGTCATGAAAATGACGGGCAACGCGGCGTTTCCCAAGCCCGCCATCGCGTTGACGAGCATCCGTTCCGCTCAAATGGCCTTTCATAAGGCCATTGCCGCCATGAAGCGGGGCGGCGTTCAGATCAGCAGTGCCAGAATTATCGCGCGCACCACTCTGATCGCCCTGTTGCGAACGCAGGCCAGCTACGTGCAGGACGTTGCGGACGGCGACGCCGCGACCATTTTGCTGTCGGGGTTTCAGATTCACGAGCGGGCAACAGGCCGCGACCTGGACAACTACCGCACTCCGCTTCCCCGCGTATCTGCATGATCGCCAAAGAACTGGCGGGATAAGCAAAAAGCCATGTTCCGCGGAATCAATCATCGCCACAAACGGAACCTTTCAGCCCACCAAAAGCAAATCCGGTTTTTGACCGGGTTGTTGCTGGTGATTGTAATTGTGGCGACGATTTTGATTTTCTGGCTGGTGAACTGGGCCAGTTTCTCCACGCGCTGAAGCACGCATGGCTCATTTTGGCGGCGGCTTTCACGCGATTTGGAGTGTCCAAAAAAACTTCAAAAAATCGCTTGCAATCCATTGCGAGTTTGATAGTTTACGCGCTCCTCGTCACCTGAAAGGGCGGCAGGACAGCATAGTTGCAGACCGATAACTGATTTCCCACCGGAACAGGAATGATGGCCTGCCGCTTCAAAGTTGCTGAAAAACTTTTGCATTTATGCCAGTTAAAACATTTAGACCGCTAACGCCGTCCACGCGATACATTACGATCGCGGACTTTAGCGACATTACGAAGACGACGCCGGAGAAATCGCTCGTCGAGATTCGCAAAAAGACCGGCGGCCGCAACGCCTATGGTCGCGTGACCGCGCGCGGCATCGGAGGTGGCCACAAGCAGAAAATCCGGCTCGTGGATTTCAAGCGCAACAAACACGGCGTGGAGGCAACGGTCGCGGCGATTGAATATGACCCGATGCGTTCGGCCCGGCTGGCGTTGCTGCAATATGCCGACGGCGAAAAACGCTACATCATCGCGCCGGTCGGGATCAAAGTCGGCGGGAAAATTTCCAGCGGCCCCAGCGCGCCTCCTGAAATCGGCAACACGCTGCAACTCAAATCAATTCCTGTCGGCATCGCGATTCACAACATTGAAATCACTCCCGGTCGTGGCGGGCAAATGGTCCGTTCGGCGGGCGGCGCGGCGACGTTGATGTCGCGCGACGAAGGTTATGCGCAAATCCGCCTGCCGTCGGGCGAAATCCGCAAAATCAATGAGGAGTGTTACGCGACGATTGGTCAGGTGGGAAACACCGAGCACGAAAATGTCATTTTGGGCAAGGCGGGTCGCACGCGGCATCGCGGCCATCGCGGCATCACGCGCGGCATGGCGCGCAATCCGGTGGATCACCCGAACGGCGGCGGCCAGGGAAAATCCAAGGGCGGCGGCGGCTGGCAGCAATTGGTGTCGCCGTGGGGTTTTGTCGCCAAAGGCGGCAAGACGCGCGTGAAATACAAATACTCGAATAGATTTATCGTCGTCCGGCGAAACGGACTGCCGGTAAAAACGAAATAATAAAATAATTTGAAACATGGGACGCTCGATTAAAAAAGGCCCGTTCGCGGACTTTCATCTGCTGGAAAAAATCCAGAAGGCGAAGGACGCGAAGTCCAAGACGCCGATCAAGACCTGGTCGCGGCGTTCGACCATCACGCCGGATTTTGTCGGCCTGACGTTCAACGTTCACAACGGGAAGGTTTTCAATCCGGTGTTCGTGACGGAAAACATGGTCGGCCACAAGCTCGGCGAATTTTCGCTGACGCGCGTGTTCAAGAAGCACGGCGCGCACACGGCCAAGGCAGAGGCCAAATAATTTTATGGAAGTTTTCGCAATCATGAAAAATGTGCCGATGTCCGCGCAGAAAATGCGCGAGGTCGTCCGGCAGATTCAGGGTCTGCCGGCGCTGCACGCGCAGGCGGTGCTCGCGGTCGTGCCGCGCAAGGGTGCGCGCGTGGTTTCCAAGACCTTGAAATCGGCCATCGCCAACGCCGAGAACAACAACAAGCTCAAACCGGAGAATTTGCGAATCAAGGAGGCGGTCGCGGGAACGGCGACGAGCATCAAGCGGTTCACTCCCAAGGCGCGCGGTTCCGCCGGTCCAATCATCAAGCGCCGCTGCCACGTTAAAATCACCTTGTCCGACGAATAATATGGGCCAAAAAACAAATCCAATCGGTCTGCGCGTCGCCGTCAACAAGGACTGGCGCTCGAAATGGTTTGCCGGCAAAAAAGAATTCGGCGCGCTTCTGACCGAAGACCGTAAAATCCGCGAGATTCTCAAAAAGAAACTCGAAACGGCATCGGTGCCGAAAATTTTGATCGAACGCGCGACCAGCCGCTGCCGCGTAACAATTCTGACCGCGCGTCCCGGCGTCGTCATTGGCCGCAAAGGTTCGGAAATTGACAAGCTCAAGGAAGAATTGAGCAAGATGACCGGCAAGGAAGTTTACGTGGACATCGTCGAGGTAAAGACGCCGGAATTGGACGCGCAGCTCGTCGCCGAAAACATTGCATTGCAACTGGAGCGCCGCGTTTCCTTCCGTCGTGCGATGAAAAAGGCTTTGCAGACGGCGAAAGATTTTGGCGCGGAAGGAATCAAGATTCGCTGCTCCGGCCGTTTGGGCGGCGCGGAACTGGCGCGCGTGGAAATGTATCACTGGGGCCGCGTCCCGCTGCACACGCTGCGCGCGGACATTGATTACGGTTTCGCCGAGGCCCTCACGGTTTATGGCAAACTCGGCGTGAAATGCTGGATTTGCAAAGGCGACAATAAACCACGGAAAAAAGACCAGGCGCAACCAGCAGAAACCGTTGTGGCGGCAAATTGACCTTAAGAAGAATTTTTTGTTATGGCAATGCAACCAGCAAGAGTGAAATTTCGCAAAATGCACCGCGGCAGCCGCGCGGGCACGGCGAGCAGCGGCCACACGGTCGCGTTTGGCGAATACGGCCTGATGGCGCTGGAACGTTGCTGGATGGACGCGAAGCAGATTGAGGCCGCGCGCGTGGCAATCGCCCGCAACATGAAGCGGCACGGCAAAATGTGGATTCGCATTTTCCCGCAAAAGTCGTTTACGAAAAAGCCGCTCGAAACCCGGATGGGCAAGGGCAAGGCGCCGCTGGAAGGCTGGGTCGCGGTGATTCGCCCGGCGAACATTTTGTTCGAGGTGGACGGAGTGACGGAAGTGGAAGCGCGTGAATCCCTGCGCTTGGCGGCAACAAAACTGCCGATCAAGACGAAGTTCATTTCGCGGCATCACACAAGTTGATTTACATGAAATTCTCTGAATCCAAAGACATGACGCTGGTGGAATTGGCGGCCAAGAGCCGCGATTTGCGCCATGAAATGTTCAACCTGCGTTTGCAGCAGGCGAGCGCGCAGTTGGAAAAGCCGGCGCGCCTGACGGTGTTGCGCAAGGACATCGCGCGCATTGAAACACGCATCTCGCAACTGCGGAACAAGGCGAAAACAGTTTGATTTTTTGTATGGCTGAAACTCCCCATCAACCGGAAACGAAGCACGGCAACCGCAAGGAACGCTTCGGTAAAGTCGTCTCGAACAAAATGGCCAAGACGATTGTCGTCCGCGTCGAGCGCCGCTTTCCGCATCCGCGGTTCAAAAAAATCGTGAAGGATTACAGAAAATTTTACGCGCATGACGAAAAAGCCGAGGCGAAAATCGGCGACCTGGTGGTGATTCAGGAAACACGGCCGTTGTCGAAGTTGAAACGGTGGAAGCTCGTTGAAATTGTCGAGCACAATGCGGTGGAAACGCCGGCGGCGGCCTGATTTGATTTTATGTTGCAAGTTCGTTCCAGTTTGGATGTCGCGGACAACACAGGCGCAAAAATCGCCTGGAACATCGGCGTGTTGGGCCGCAACCAGCGTTACGCCGGCATCGGCGACGTGATCAAGGTCCACATCAAGGTCGCCGCGCCGGACGGCACGGTGAAAAAGGGCGAGGTCCACGACGCGGTGATTGTACGCACGAAGCAAATCATTCCGCGGAGCGACGGTTCGTATCTGCGCTTCGACAGCAACGCCTGCGTGATCATTGACAAGGAATTGAACCCGAAGGGCACGCGCGTTTTCGGGCCGGTAGCGCGCGAATTGCGCGACAAGAAGTTTATGAAAATTATTTCGCTCGCGCCGGAGGTGCTTTGAAATGGCTATGAAATTCCATGTGAAAAAAGGCGAGGAAGTGGTCGTGCTGGCCGGAAAAGAAAAGGGCAAGCGCGGCAAGATCATTGCGGTGTTGCCGAAAAAACAGCGCGTCATCGTCGAAGGCGTGCAGATGATTAAGCGGCATACGCGCAAGAGCCAGCAGCATCCGCAAGGCGCGATTGTCGAGCGCGAAGGAACGATCCACGTTTCCAATGTGATGACGGCCGCGGATTTTGACGCGCGGGCGCAAAAGCGCGGCGTGGAGACCGCGCCGGCGGCAAGCTGATGAAAATTTGTCACGGCAAAGTCCGTGGCGTGAAAAAATGAAAGCCAGACTTTACGAAAAATACAAAAACGAAGTCGCCCCGGCGCTGAAGGAAAAGCGCAAATACGCGAACGTCCATCAAATTCCAAAGATGGAAAAAATCGTCGTGAACATGGGGGTGAGCGCGTCGCAGGAAAAAGGCGCGGTCGAGGACGCGGCGAAGGATTTGTCGCTGATTACCGGACGCAAGCCGGCCATTTGCAAGTCGCGCCACAGCATCGCGAACTTCAAATTGCGCGAGGACCAGCCGATTGGCTGCCGGGTGACGTTGCGCCGGGACGAGATGTATGAATTTTTTGACCGGCTGGTGGCAACGGCGCTGCCGCGCATCCGCGATTTCCGCGGATTGTCGCCGCGCAAGTTCGATGGTCGCGGCAATTACACCTTCGGTGTGGCCGACCAGACGATTTTTCCCGAAATTGAACTGGACAAAATCAAGCGGCAGCAGGGCATGGACATCACGATTGTGACGAGCGCGCCCACGAACGACGAGGCGCTGGATTTGTTGAAGCTGATGGGATTTCCGTTTTCTGAAAAATAATTTTTTATGGCTAAAAAAGCATGGATGGAGCGCAATAAGAAGAAGCAGGAGGCGGTAAAAAAATTCGCCGCTCTCCGCGCCGAATTGAAGGCGAAGCGTGATTATGCCGGCCTGTCGAAATTGCCAAAGAACGCCAGTCCGACGCGCGTGGTCAACCGCTGTTCTTACAGCGGCCGCCGCCACGGTTATCTGCGCAAGTTCGGCTGCTCGCGCCTGACGTTTCGCGAAGCCGCGTTGAACGGGTTGATCCCCGGCGTGACGAAGGCCAGTTGGTGATGACGATCAAGATTACGATTTAATATGACAGACCCGATTTCAGATATGTTGACGCGGCTCCGCAATGGCGGACGCGCCTTGCTGCCGGTGGTTGAATTGCCGCACTCGCGCATCAAAGAGAGCGTGGCGAAGATTTTGAAGACCGAAGGTTACGTTGGCAACGTTGCCGTCGAAGGCGACACGGCCAAGAAACTCAAAATTCAACTCAAATATCAGGGCAAAAAAAGCGTGATCGAGGGGTTGAAGCGCGTGAGCAAGCCCGGTTTGCGCAAATACGTCGGCGCGACGGAAATCCCGCGCGTGCTGGGTGGTCTGGGTGTTTCGATCTTGTCCACGTCCGAAGGCGTGATGACGGGCACACAGGCGAAGAAAAAAAATCTGGGCGGAGAATTGCTCTGCTATATCTGGTAAAATTTTATGTCGCGAATTGGAAAAATACCAATTGTGATTCCGCCCAAAGTGAAGGTGGCGGTTGCGGGCAGGAACGTTTCGGTGGAAGGCCCGAAAGGCAAGCTGAACCTGGAATTGCCCCCGCGCACAAGCCTGACGGTCGAAAACGGCAAAGCTTTGCTTCACCGCGATGGCGATGACCCGAAGGCAAAGGCGCTGCACGGTTTGAGCCGCGCGTTGGTCTGGAACATGGTCAAAGGCTGCAGCGACGGTTTTGTCAGGAAGCTGGAAATTCAAGGCGTCGGTTTCAAAGCCGCCGTTCAAGGCAAGGTCGTCAACTTAAATTTGGGGTTTTCGCATCCGATTAATTACAACATTCCCGACCAAATAAAAGTTACGGTCGAGGAAAACACCAAACTGACCATCGAAGGTCCTGACAAAAGAGTTGTCGGCCTAGTCGCGTCGGAAATCCGCAGTTTTTATCCGCCTGAACCTTACAAAGGCAAAGGCGTGCGTTATGCGGGCGAACACGTCCAACGCAAGGAAGGCAAGACGGTTCAATAAAAAATTTGCCACGGCAAAATCCGTGGCGCAATGAAATGAGAACGGAAAAGAAACATAAATTGCAGCAACTGCGCCGCTGGCGGATTCGCAAAAAAGTCTCCGGGACAAAAGAGCGTCCGCGCATGGCGGTTTGCTTCACGAATGAAAACATTCACGTCCAGTTCATTGACGACGCGGCGGGCGTGACGCTCGCGGCGGCTTCGACGGTTGGCAAATCCGCGCCGAAGGATGCGACGGCAAACGTGAACGGCGCGAAGGCAATCGGTGCAATCGCCGCCAAAAGTGCTTTGGACAAGGGTATCAAGGAAGTCATTTTCGACCGCGGCGGCAAACGTTATCACGGCAAGGTCAAGGCGCTGGCGGATGCCGCGCGCGAAGCCGGGCTTAAATTTTAACCTCAACCAAAAATACTGTGGCTGAAATCAATAAAACTGAAGGCGCAGAGCAGCGCGGTCCGCGCGGCCGCGGCGGCCGCCGTGGCAAACCCGCCGGTGAAGGGTCGGATTTTTCGTTTGAAGGCGGCGCGTCGGAAGAATTGCTGGAGAAAGTGGTCTTCATCAACCGCTCCTCGAAAGTCGTCAAGGGCGGACGCCGCTTCAATTTCAGCGCGCTCGTCGTCGTGGGCGACAAACGCGGCCGCGTCGGCTATGCGCTGGGCAAGGCGAGCGAAGTGGCCGATGCGATTCGTCGCGGCGGGGAACTGGCGCGCAACCAGATGCTTTTTGTTTCGCTCAAGGACGCAACGATCCCACACGAGGTTTTTTGCTCGTTTGGCGGCGCGAAAATTTTGCTGCGCCCGGCGTCGCCGGGAACCGGCATCATCGCGGGGCCGACGGTTCGCGCGGTTTTGGAATCCGCCGGAGTCAGGGATATTTTGAGCAAATCACTCGGTTCAAGCAACGCAGCCAACGTGGTCAAGGCGACGCTCAAGGGTTTGTTGAGCCTGCGTTTGCGCGAGGACATTTACAAGGGCCGCAGATTGGAAATTAAAAAGAGGGAAACGCCAAAAACGGCTGAAGTGATCCCGGCAACGGTCTGATTTTGATTTTTATGCGACTGCATAACCTTAAACCCCGTCCCGGCGCAAAGCATCGCACCAAGCGGCTCGGCCAGGGCGAATCCAGCGGCCACGGAAAAACTTCCGGGCGCGGCGGCAAGGGCCAGACCGCGCGTTCGGGCAGTTCAATCCGCATCGGCTTTGAAGGCGGCCAGATGCCGCTCATCCGCCGCATCCCCAAGCGCGGCTTTAACAATGCGCGCTTCGCGACGCAATATATCGTGGTCAACGTCGGCGAACTGAACCGTTTTGATGACGGCGCGCGCATTGACGAAACGGCGTTGCGCTCGGCGGGCTTGGCCAATGGTCGCGCCGACGGCGTCAAAATTCTCGGCGAAGGCGAGCTTTCCAAAAAACTCATGGTGAGCGCAAACGCGTTCAGCGCCTCTGCCAGGGCAAAAATCGAGGCCAAAGGCGGCGCGTGCGAAATTATCGCCCGCAAGCCCGCCGAACCTGCGAAGACTTGAGGCGGGACTGACCCATGTTCCGCAACATTTTCAACACATTTGCCAACTGCTTCAAAATCCCGGAGCTGAAGTCCCGGCTGTTATTCACGCTGGGAATGTTGGCGGTCTGTTGCCTGATGACCTTCATCACGATTCCCGGGTTGAACAGCACCAGGTTGCAGTCCTTCTTCAACAGCCATTCGCAGGGCGGTGCCATGGCCTTATACAACACGTTTGCCGGCGGCGGCCTGGAACGTTGTGCGATTGGTGGAATCGGCATCATGCCTTACATCAGCGCAACCATCATCCTTCAACTGCTCACCGCCGTCTGGCCGCGGTTGAGCAAACTGGCGCGTGAAGAAGGTGGCCGCACAAAAATCATCCAATACGGACGCTACTTGACCGTGGTACTGTGCCTCGGCTGGGGCATGGCGACGGCGATTGGCTGGGAGCATCCTGAAAAGACGTTTGGCGAGGGCATTGGCCGGCTTGTTTTATTTAGCGACAATCATATTTGGTGGTATCGGATTCAAACGACTTTGATTCTCACCACGGGCACGATGCTGCTGATGTGGATCGGCGAACAAATCACCGACCGCGGAATCGGAAACGGCGTTTCGTTGATTATCACCGTCTACATCCTGTCACGCCTGCCGGCGGCCTGGCAGGGACTTGAGGACATGTTTTTCCCGGGCGGCGGCGCCACGGCACAACATCAAATCATCGGCGCGGGGCTGGTAATGATTTTCCTGCTGGCCGCAGTAATCGCGGGCGTCGTCGCGGTGACACAGGCGCAACGGAAAATTCCCGTGCAATACGCGCAACGCGCCGTCGGGCGCAAAATGTATGCAGGCGGAACTTCCTTCATGCCGCTCAAGGTGAATTATTCCGGCGTCATGCCCATCATTTTTGCGCAATCCATCCTGATGTTTCCGGGAAGAATCTGCCAGATGATTGCCGAGAATACCAAAACGCCGTTTTTGCATGATAATTTTCAATGGCTGTCCGCGGAATTGGGATATGGTTCGCCCGTCTATTTGACGATTTATTCTCTGATGATCTTGTTCTTCTCTTATTTTTGGGTGGCGACCCAGTTCAATGAAATCCAAATCGCCGACGACTTGAAGAAAAACGGCGGCTACATTCCCGGCGTCCGTCCGGGGCAGGGCACCAGTGATTATTTGCACAAGGCCATGAGTCGGATCACCCTGGCCGGCGCAATTTTTCTGACCATTATCGCGACGATTCCAATCATCCTTTCACAGCAAATGCACATTCCCTACGCCGTTTCGAGTTTCTTCGGCGGCACAAGCATTTTGATCACCGTGGGCGTCTTGCTGGACACGATGCGCCAGGTCGAATCGCATTTGTTGATGCGCCACTACGACGGGTTTTTGAAGAAAGGCCGTTTGCGCGGGCGGTTTTGATTTTGTGGCTGGAATAAAAATCAAAAGCGAAGACGAGTTGAAACTGATGCGCTCGTCATGCGCGGTGGCGGCGGAAGTTTTGGAAGCCGTCGGCGCGTTCATCCAGCCGGGTATCACGACGCAGCAGGTGGATGATTTTGCGGCGGAGCAAATCAAGGCGCGCGAAGCGAAAAGCGCGTTTTTGGGCTATCGTAAATATCCGCGCCACGTCTGTCTTTCGGTGAACGACGAAGTCGTCCACGGGCTCGCGGGTGCGCGGGAATTGCATTTCGGCGACATCGTGAGTGTGGACGTCGGTGTTCTTTACAAAGGTTTTATTGGCGATAACGCCCGGACATTTCCGGTTGGCGGTTGTGGCGTCGAGGCGCAGCGGCTTTTGGACGTGACCGAGCAGGCGCTGTATTTGGGCATCGCCGCGGCAAGGCCGGAAAACCGCGTGACGGACATTTCGCGCGCGGTTCAGGATTTTGTCGAAGGCAACAGCTTCAGCGTCGTGCGCGAATTTGTCGGCCACGGCGTCGGGCGCGCCATGCACGAAGAGCCGCAAGTGCCGAATTTTGTGGACCGGAAAATGAACGACAAGCTGCGGCCGGGCATGACGATTGCCATCGAACCGATGGTCAACGCCGGCCAGCCGGAAGTAAAAATCTTAAAAGATGGCTGGACAGTCGTCACGCAAGATGGTTCATTATCTGCTCATTTTGAGCACACCGTCCTTGTAACCGGCGGTGAGCCGGAGATTTTGACATGGCCGGCGAAGAAGTTTTCAAAGTTGAAGCCCGCGTGATGGCAGCGCTGCCCAACGGCACGTTCCGCGCGGAATTGAAAAACGGACACCGGCTGACGGCGTTCGTTGCGGGAAAAGCAAAAAACAAATTTGCCGGACTGAAAACCGGCGACAAAGTGAAATTGCAATTGACGCCTTACGATTTGAGCGTGGGACGCATTTTAGTTGAAACGAAAAACGATTTGGAAAAATGAAAGTTAGAGCATCAGTCAAAAAAATGTGCGAGCACTGCCGGGTGATTCGTCGCCGCGGCGTCATTCGCGTCATTTGCACAAACAAACGTCACAAGCAACGTCAAGGTTAACGATTTATGGCACGCATCATTGGTGTTGAAGTTCCGCCGAACAAGCGCATTGACATAGCGCTGCGCTACATTTACGGCATCGGCCCGGTCAACTCGAAGGAAATCCTCGAGCGCGCGAACATTGATCCGGCGATCCGCGCAAAGGATTTGACCGAGCAGCAGCTTTCGCAAATCGTCCACGCGATTCAGGAAGGCAAATACGTCATCGAAGGCGATTTGCGCCGCGAGATCGGCATGAATTTGAAACGGTTGCAAGGCATCAAATGCTATCGCGGCATCCGGCATATGCGCGGACTGCCTGTGCGCGGTCAGCGCACGCAAACCAACGCCCGCACGCGCAAAGGCCCGCGCAAAACCGTCGGTGTCCAGCGCAATCCAAACGCCAAGACCGGTATCCACTGATAAATTTAAATATGGCCGACGAAATTAAAAAGAAAGCGCCCGTGAAAAAGGAAGCGAAGCCTGAAACTGCCGCGAAACCGGCAGAAGAAAAGCCCGCCAAAAAAGCTGCGACTGCTGAGGCCGTTGAAACCGCGAAACCTGCGGAAACGACGGTTGTCGCTACGCCGACGGCTGCTGAACTTTTGGGCGAAGATGCCGCCGCAAAAAAGGTCATCAAGGCCAAGCACGCAAAAAACGTTGTTGTCGGCGTGGCGAATATTTTGGCCACATTCAATAACACGCAGGTGACCATCACCGACGCGCACGGCAATCTCATCGGTTGGTCCAGCGCCGGCCGCGTCGGCTTCAAAGGCTCGCGCAAAAGCACGGCCTACGCCGCGCAGCAGGTCGCGCAGGATGCCGCGCGCCAGGCCATGGCACATGGAATGAAGGAAGTTGAAATCCGCGTCAAAGGGCCTGGCTCCGGCCGTGAATCCGCCATTCGTGCGTTGCAAGCCATCGGCCTCGAAATTTCCTCAATCAAAGACGTGACGCCCGTTCCGCACAACGGCTGCCGCCCGCGCAAAAAGCGCCGCGTCTAAAATCAAAAACGTCAATCGCAAATCTCTATGGCTCGTTACACAGGTCCTCGCATTCGCATCAGCCGCCGGTTCGGCATACCGATTTTCGGCCCGTCGAAATATCTGGAGCGCCGCAATTACGGCCCCGGCGTTCACGGTCCAAAATCACGCCGCAAGCACACCGATTACGGTCTTGGTTTGATCGAAAAGCAGAAGCTCAAGTATTATTATGGTTTGTTGGAACGTCAGTTTCGCGGCGTTTATGAAAAGGCGTTGAAACGCCGCGGCGTCACCGGCGAGCAAATGCTGCAAATTTTGGAGACGCGCTTGGACAACGTCGTTTTCCATCTCGGCTTTGCCAATACCCGCGCCGCCGCGCGCCAGATGGTTTCGCACGGCCACATTTTAGTGAATGGCCGCAAGGTGAACGTGCCATCGTTTGGGTTGAAAGTGAACAACGTCGTTGAAGTCAAAAACAACAACGTGTCGCGCCAGCTCGCGACGAAGAATTTGGAAATCGCCACAAGTCGCGCGGTGCCGGACTGGCTGCTGATGAACAAGGAAGAATTTAAGGGCACGGTCATGCGCATCCCGACGCGCGACGAAATCCAGCCGATTGCCAATGAGCAGGCGGTCGTCGAATTTTATTCCCGATAAACAAAACAAAGCTAAAACAATTATACGGACTTTTCCGGCGCGGGAATAAAACAGCCGGAGCGGTCAGATTAAAATTGTTGAAAGGAAAATATGCCAGTCAGACTCGGACGTTTCGAAATGCCGAAGCGGTTGCAAAAAGATGATGCAAGCGCGACGGACACTTACGCCAAATTCATCGCCGACCCGTTTGAAACCGGTTACGGCCACACCGTCGGCAACTCGCTTCGCCGCGTGCTGCTCTCGTCGCTCGAAGGCGCGGCCATCACTTCCATCAAGGTGGACGGCGCGATGCACGAATTCACCACGATTGACGGCGTCGTCGAAGACGTGACCGACATCGTCTTGAATTTGAAGAAAATCAAGTTCAAGGCGCATACGCGCGACGAGCAGGTGCTTTTGCTTTCGGCCAACAAGGAAGGTGCGGTGACTGCCGCCGACATCCAGCTCAATCAGAACGTCGAGCTGGTCAATCCCGACCAGCATATTTGCACGCTCGACAAGAAGAAGAAATTTGAAATGGAACTGACGATCAAGATTGGCCGCGGTTTCTACCCCAGCGATGAAAATAAGAAGCCCGGCCAGGCAATTGGCGTGGTGGCGATTGACTCGCTCTTTTCGCCGGTCACGCGCGTCCGTTACAACGTCGAGGCCGCGCGCGTCGGCAACCGCACGGACTACGACCGCCTGGTCTTGGAGGTCTGGACCGATGGCCGCCTCACGCCCGATGACGCGCTCACGCAGGCATCGGCGATTCTGGCGCATCACCTCGACGTGTTTGTCGGCTACGACAAGAACGCCGTTGAGTTCGAGGAAGCCGCCGACAAGCAGGACGACGAAAAGGTCAAGATGAAGAAGTTGCTCAACATGAGCGTCAATGAAATCGAATTGAGCGTCCGCGCGGCGAACTGCCTGAACAACGCCAACATCACCACCGTCGGTCAACTGGCGCTGAAGACCGAGCAGGAAATGCTCAAGTATCGCAACTTCGGCAAAAAATCACTGAACGAGATCAAGGACAAATTGACCGCCCTGGGCCTGTCGCTCGGTATGAATTTCGAGCCGGGCTTGATTGACACCACGCCAAAGGAAGAACCGGCGGCAGAGTAAGGAATTGCCATGAGACATTTGAAACGCACGGCCAAGCTTGGCCGCACCTCCGAACATCGCAACGCGATGCTGGTAAACCTCGTTTGCAGCCTCATCAAGCACAAGCGCGTCACGACGACGCTGGCGAAGGCAAAGGCCGCGCGCTCGGTCGCCGAAAAAATGGTGACGCTTGGTAAAAAAGGCACGATTCATCACCGCCGGCTCGCGGTCGCGCGCCTGCATCAGGAAGACGCGGCGAAAATTCTTTTCAAGGAAATCGCTCCAGCGTTCAAGGAGCGCAACGGCGGTTATACGCGCATCGTGAAAATGAACCAGCGCATCGGCGATGCTGCGACGCGCGCGATTCTCGAATGGGTGGATTTTGCCGCGGAATCCCCGGCGACAGCCGAAGCTGCTCCAACGGCGGAAGCGAAGCCGGAAGAAAAGAAATCCTGAAACTGATTTGCATTTCACAGCCCGCTCAAACGAGCGGGCTTTTTTTATTTCAGGAACAAAATCAACAACAAGCCAACGAGGAGCAGGGCGGTGAGCCACCAAAACCACGAAATGCCGCGCGGCTTGTGCCGGCCCGTCCCAAATTCATTTCTGACAAATTCGTCGTAGTCGAAATTTTCATCCGGCAGTCCGAGATTGTCAGCATGCGCCTTTTCCGACCAGCCGGTCGTTTCATCGGAGCCGCATTCGGGGCAGGCTTTGGCGTTGCGCGGGACTTTAGCGCCGCAATTGGGACAGATTTCCGGGGACATTTATGATTCACCCGCTCGCGCTGGCATACTCCTCGTCCGTTTTCAAACCGAGTCCCATCAAAATGTAGTCGTGCGAAACAGCCTGCATGTCCTTGACATAATCGTCCAGCCGAAGCAGCTCGTTGAAGCCGAGCATGGCAAACATATGAATCGCCGCCGTTTGTTCGCCGATGAATTCCGCCTCGACCTTTTCCAGCCCCGCGCGCCGCGCAATGTCCAGAATTTCAGCGATGAGGGCGCGCGCCAGCCCGCGTCCTCGAAACCCGGGATGCACCAGCACGCTCACACGCCCGATGTGCCGTTTCCAGCCGCCGAGCTGCTGATGCAGCGTAGCGACGCCGACCAATTTGCCGCCTATCAACCCGACCATCGGCAGGTTGCGGCCGTAATCAATGTTCTGGCACCAATCGCGGACGACCTGAATGTCCTGCACGCGATGCTTGATGAACATCCTCTCGTGTTCGGGAATGTCGAGGAACAATTGATGAAAATCCTCTTCGTCATCCGGCTGCAACGGACGCAACACGGCACTTTTGCGATCCTTGAGCGAGACGTTTTTCGGAAACTTCTGTAATTCGAGTTCAATGCTGAATGACATGACGGCCTCTTGTATTTTTTCCACTCTGCGCCATCTTTTCCCGCTCCGCAACTCAATAAATGCGTGCGGATTCTCCGGCAACACCGCCGGTTTGCTGCAAAAACTGGATCTCCGCCGGATCGAGGCTCCAGCGTGCCGCCAACGCCGGAACTTTTTCAAAGTTCGACTCCGCGTCAAGAATCGTCGCCGAAAGGTCGCCGTAAGCGAAGCATTTCAAGCCCAGTTCGACTTCCGGCATGGTCTTCGCATTTTGATTCCAAAGTGTCGTTCCCGCCCAGGCATACGCCCGCGTTACACAACCGTCATCCAAACGCGCCCAGGCGTGATGATGCGAGAATTTTTCCGCGAAGAAAAATTGCACGTGGCCAAGCTTGCGGCTCAAAGCCATCAAAAAATGGAAACATTCGTCCACGTCATCGTTCGGCGCGGGCAGGCCGAGACCCGTGACGACGACCCAGCCGTTCACGCGGGAACTGATGAAAAATTCGTGATCGCCGGCCAGTCCTTCCGACCATGAGCATGGCGTGGAGCGGCTCACACCCAAGGCGGCTTGGACGGCCTCGGGCGTCGCAGAACGGACGGCGAGCCACGCCGTTGGACGTTGCGGCAGGTCGGGGCGAAATAAAATGGATTCGGGAATGCGTGTCGAAACAGAATTAAAACGCCGTGAGCGGCGGTGCAGATAAAACATCCAGCCGAAAATGGTGCAGGCCACACCCAGCGCCAGCATATGTGCCGCCAGCAGCATCCAAGCGACCGCGTCCGTTGGATTAACCTCACTCACGTTTTTGAATTTACGCCCACGCCGCCAAGGTTCAAACAAAAATTTCAATGGCCTTTGGCCGCCAGCCAATTGAGATACTTCTTGTTGCCCATGGCCAGCGGTAGAACCAGAAACTCCGGTGTTTCGTAGGGATGGTGCGACAAAATCAATTTTTCCAGCGCAACCAGTTTTGATTTCCGCATTTTCAAAATTAGCAAAACCTCCGCGCTCGATTCGATTTTTCCGCGCCACCAATAATACGATTCCACTTTCGGAACAAGATTCGCGCAGGCAATCAGCCGCGCTTGCAATGCGCTTTTCGCCAAAGCGCGGGCTGTTTTCAAATCCGGCGCGGTGACCAAAACGATGGCAAAGTTCTCGGCGGATTTCATTTCGTGCTGGGATTTGCGGCCAGCGTGCGAATTTCAATTTCCAGCTTGGCCGCCTGCCTTTCCGCTTCCGGCAACGGCAAACCAACCGGATGCCCGGGCCGCAAATGATCGGCTTCCGTCAGCCACGCGTTGCGCAAAAGATCTTCCTGCCGCGTGACCAATTTCAGTAGTTCGTCGCCGTGCGGGTCTGCCGCGAGCATTTGCTCGACACTGTCCATTTTGCCGATTTCCGCCGGCGCGCCCCAGTGAACGAGAATTGCCCGCGCCATGAGCCAGTGGCCGACTGCGTCCGGATGCACGCCGTCGCGGGTGAAGGTGTATTTGGGATTCGATTTGCGTTGTTCGGCGAGGAACTGGTCCATCGGCGTATGAATGTCCACCACGTCCCAGCCGTTCGTCCGCTGCGAGACGAGCCATTCGGAATAACGGGTGAGCACGTCGTCGTAGTTCGTATAAGGTCCTTCAAAGCCGCGCGCGCCATCGAAAGTGAGCGGCTTTTTGCAGCCCACCGGATCAAACGGCGACGGTGTGACATGGACAATTTGCGCGCTGGATTTCAAAACCGTTTCATGCAGCCATTCCATGCCGTCCTTGAATTTCTGGAAATGTTCCTCGCTGAACGGCTGGTAAATCCCGTCGTTCATGCCGTAATCGGCGACGACGAGGTCGGGCTTGGTTTTTTCAAGAACGGCGGCCAGCCGCGTATGCAAATCCGGCCGCGGATATTTTCTGCCCGCGTGGCCTGGCTCGGAAAGTCCCGAAACCGTTTCAGACGACTGGCCGAGATTTAGAAACGTGACGGTCGAATTGGTATCGCGCGTCAAAACGTAAGCCTCAATGTCGTCAATGTAACCGCCAAAGTAAGTAATGCTGTCGCCAATGAAAACAACGCGGTGATATTTCTCCAAGCCGGGCAGGGGACTTTGCGCGGCGCAAACGAGACAGGTCAGCGTGAAAAATAAAAGGGCGGCGAATTTTGTGGTAGGTTTCATGTTTTATATTTCAGTTCGATTGATGCCAAAGTCCTTGCAGCAATCCCCAATTAAATTGTTGTTGCTTCCATTCCACGGTAACTTCGGCTTCGCGTTCAGGGCTTAAATCCGCAATTGACGTAGTTACAAACGACGGTTCGTCAGATAGAAACCGGGTGTAAGTATTTACCGAGTCTATTCCTGCGCCACTGTGACATTCGAAGCAGCTTTTAAGAACAATGCTTTGATATTTAGTTGAGTCATTGTTCGTTTGTGCTTGGGAATCATATTCAAACGGGTCAATTCCCATGGAAAAGAAACTGTTGTTGCTGGTGAAATCCCTCGCGTCTTGCGCGATGGAGACGAGGTCCGCCTGCGAATCCCGAGTCATTCGAAATTCATCGAAATGTTGGGGTGGATTTCCATCCCGAGGGACATTGAAAATTGATCGGAGATTAAGATACGTCCGAATTTGTATGCTTTCCACGACATGTGTTGGTTGTATCCGCCCGTCTGTGTCAATGACACACATCCGCCGCACCAATGCCCATTGGGAATTGGTGGGAAACTGCGGCAGGTTTGGGTTTAACTCGAACCCAGGTTGAGAATCGCCGTTGGTAGAACAAATAAACATCCGCTTAAATGCGTTCAACTGTTTGATATAATCCAAGCCAGCCTGCCGGCCATTGGCATCACGGAACAGGACAAGAAATACTGAGCGCCCGCCAAAACCACGAACATGTGCCGACGCCGCTGGTTCACTGCCGTTAATGCCGATGCTTATCCAATCGCTATTTTGCCGAAAAAGTTCGCGTGGCAAATCCGGCAAATGATCTTTTTCAGCCAGTTCATAATTGTCCGGCAACGATGCGATTTCATTGGTTGTCAACTCCAGCCGGCGAATGACGACCGCCAGCCGCGTCTCAAGTTCACGTCGTGCCTTGGGGAATTGCGCGCGACCATAAGGCGTTGGGCCTCCCACCCAATCAAAGAATGCCCACAGGTCGCGTTGCAACAAAGCCTTTTTGAGCGGGTCTTGAATTAATTTTTCGCCGTGCGTGTTGATGAATTCATCGAGAACGGACAACGCTTGTTGGTGTGAAGCCCCAGTCAATAAATTTGTCGTTCGATACCAATAGAGAATATCCAATTCATTCAAGCCATATTTCTTGCCATCTTGTGCCGTTCGCTCAAACAAAGTTACATTCAGCCGATTCCAAAGATGATTTGGATCGGGATTGTAAATGGTATTGCCATCCGGCGGATTGGACTTTGCGCAACCGGTCGAAAATACGAGGATGGCGGCTGTAATCGTGGCGATTCTTTTCATTTCATTGCCTTGTTTGCGGAATCCGATTTATTTCACGCCCTATTTTTGTTTAAGTCAAGACATGGAAAATGACTTGCCGCCACTTACGCCTTCGACGCTTTACCTTGTCGCCACGCCCATTGGCAATCTGGAAGACATCACGCTCCGCGCGCTCCGCGTCCTGCGCGAGTGCGACGTGGTGGCCGCCGAGGACACGCGGCGCACGGGGCAGTTGCTCAAGCATTTCGGAATTTCCAAGCCGCTCTTGAGCTATTTTCAGTTCAATGAAGCCAAACGCAGCGAGGAAATCATCGAACGGCTCCGGCGCGGCGAAAAAATTGCGCTGGTCACGGACGCCGGCAGCCCCGGCATTAGCGATCCAGGTGGGCGCGTCGTCAAAGCCGCGATTGCCGCCGGTTTTCGCGTTGAATCAATTCCCGGCGCGTGCGCGCTGATCGCCGCGCTCACGGCCAGTGGTTTGCCGACGGATGAATTTCACTTTGTCGGTTTCCTGCCGCACAAATCCGGCCAGCGGAGAAATAAGCTGGAATCGCTTAAGACGATTGAAGGAACCTTGGTTTTCTACGAATCGCCGTTTCGGATTGAGAAATTGCTGGGAGAATTGAACGAAGTTTATCCTGAACGGGAAGTTGTGCTGGCGCGCGAACTGACGAAGAAATTCGAGGAATTTCTGCGCGGCAAACCGGCGGCGCTGTTGGAAATCGCCGGGCAGCGCAGTTTGAAAGGCGAATTCGTGGTTCTGGTTTCGCCGGCTCCGCCCGAAAATAAAATAGAGAGCGCAAAAGAACTTTGAACTCTTTGCGCCCTCCGGCGGCAAAACGGCCTGCTCAATTACTTCGCCTTGGCGGCGTGGACCTTGGCCCAGCGTGCCTTGGCGGCGGCGGAAATTTTGGCTTTGGCTGCGGCGCTCATTTTCCGCTTTGGTTTTGGCGACGCCGGCTTGTTACTCTTGGCCTTGGCCCAGCGCGCCTTGGCAGCCAGCGAGATTTTCCGGCGCGCCGCGGCGCTCATCTTCCACTTCTTGGGAGCCGGTTGCGGAGCGGACGCCGTCGAAGAACTTCCGGCCAAAATTCCCAATTTAGCCTGAAGCCGTTCGATTTGTGTTTTCAACGCAATGATGCGCTTTAATTTTGCAGTCGTTAGATTAAGGATGTTCATCGCCTTAAAATTGATGAAATCCACAGGAAATGCAATGCTTTTTGTAAGAAAAATTATTAGGGAAAATTACCGTAAAAAGTCGCTCGACCGCCATTTGCTGTTTCAAATAAATTTGCCCGGGTTCAAAATGCCGTTGGGGTCGAGCGTCTGCTTCAATGCGCGGTGCAGTTCGCGGACTTCCTTTGAAACGGCCAGCGGCCACCAGCGCTTTTTAGCAAGGCCGACGCCATGTTCGCCGGTAATTGCGCCGTTCCACGCAAGAATCTGCCGGAACAGTTCGTCGAGCGCTGCTTCGCCACGTTTGACGGCGGCGGCGTCCTTGCTGTCGAGCATGATGTTGACGTGGATATTCCCATCGCCGGCATGGCCGAAACATGCGATGGGCAGCTTGATTTTCTTTTGCAGACGCGCGGCAAAGCGGAACAAATCCTCCAACCGTCCGCGCGGCACCACGATGTCTTCGTTCAATTTGGTGAGGCCGGTGGCTTTCAGGGACATGGAAAAGACGCGGCGAATTCGCCAGATTTTTTCGCATTCGGCGTTGCCGAGGCCACGTTCAACGAACAGCGGCTTGAACCGCCGGATGACTTTCTCAACTTCCGGCAATTCGCCGCGCACGGATTTTTCCTGCCCGTCCAATTCGACAATCAAATGCGCCTTGCAAACGCCAAGCCGGTCGTCGCGCGTGTATTTGGCGGCGGCGGCGAGCGTGAATTCATCGGCCAATTCCAACGCACTCGGCAATAAGCCGGCGGCCAGAATCGCCTGCAACGCGCCGACGGCATTTTTCATCGAATTAAAGCCGATGGCGAGCGTGACGCGGAACGGCGGCAACGGAATCAATTTCAGCGTTGCCTCCGTGATGACACCGAGCAAACCTTCCGAGCCGGCGAACAATTTGGTCAAATCGAAGCCGGTTTTATTTTTGTGCGTGCGCCCGCCGGTGCGGATGATGGTGCCGTCGGCGAGCACGACTTCGAGGCCGAGAACGTAATCGCGGGTGACGCCGTATTTCAAACAGCGCGGGCCGCCGGCACTGGTGGCGATGTTGCCGGCGATGAAATTGTCCGCGCGGCTGGCCGGGTCGGGCGGATAAAACAGCCCGCGTTTTTCGACTGCTTCCTGAAGCTTTGCCGTGACGACCGCCGGCTGGACGACGGCGACGAAATCACGCGCGTTGATTTCCAAAACGCGGTTCATGCGCTCGAGCGAAAGCACAATGCCGCCGCAAATGGGCACGCAGCCGCCAACATAGCCGTGACCGGCGCCGCGCGCGGTCACGGGAATTTTGTTTTCACTGGCAAAGCGCAAAATCCTGGAAACCGACCGGGTGGAGCGGGGCAGGGCAACGGCGTCGGGCTGGTGCGCCGCGAACCATTTGTCGCCGGCGTAATCGGCCAGTTTACGCGGATCAAAAATGATTTCGGCGGGCAGGGCTTTTTTCAGGCGGCGGAGACTTTCAATTTTTGCGGAGGTCATTTGGCGTTGAGAAATTCCTTTGCATCGGCGGCTTCGGCTTCCGGCACTTGGACGCGAACCAATCCCTGCGTCGAATAAGTGCCAAAGCCGCCGAGCCATGACGCGGCAGCTTCATTGGCGATGAATGGACGGAAGTTCGCGGCTTCGAGCCGGGAGCGGACAATTTCCGCCTCGGTTAAATTAAAGGTTGTAAAGACGGTGACAAAATCCATGGCGCAATCAAGCTTGCCGCGTGAGAAGCGCGGTGTCGCCCTTGGCGGTCGAAACATTTCGCAAATCGGCGAAGACGATGATGCCCGCGCCGGTTTGCAGAAGGGTCTGAACTTCGACCTCGGCTTGCTGGCCGACATGCGACTGGCCGTTGTTGACGACGACCATGGTGCCATCGGGCAGATAGCCGACGCCCTGGCCTTTGTCCTTGCCTTCGCGGACAATTCTCAGTTGCAGAATTTCGCCGGGCAGCAAAATGGTCTTCAGGCATTTGGCGACTTCATGGAGATTGATGCAGTTGACCTTTTGCAGCGCGGCGATCTTGCCGAGGTTGTAATCGTTGGTGAACAACTTGGCATTGAGATTCCGCGCGAGGTGAACGAGTTTGGCATCCACTTCCTTTTCGTCGGGAAAATCGCCGTCGTGAATGCGCACCTCGATGTTGGTGTTGCGCTGAATGCGGTTGAGCATTTCGAGTCCGCGGCGTCCGCGGGCGCGCTTGATGGCGTCGGCGGAATCGGCGATTTGCTGAAGCTCGCGCAGGACAAATCGCGGCACGATGATCAGCCCTTCGAGCAGGCGCGTCTCAATCAAATCGGCGATGCGTCCGTCAATAATGACACTCGTATCGAGCAGCAAAAGATTGTCCGGTTTGTTTTGCGGCGAAAAGCGAACGTAGGGAATGATGAGCGAAAAATCCTCCTTGTTGCTGCGCATGGCGAGGATGATGCCGATGTAGCCGAAGCTCAAAAACAACGCGAGCCGGATAAGCCACCGGTTCCGGTCGTCCGGAGGTTCAAAATCAAACAGGCCGGATTTGTCAATCAACAGCGCCACCGCCATGCCCAACAGCAGGCCAAAGGTTGTGGCGGAAAACGCGCGCAGCGAAAAGCTTTTCAGCATTTCGTCCACGGCAATCAGCAGGCCGCCGAAGCCAAAGCCGATGATCATGCCCAGCGACGCGTGCGTGATCCAATCCGGCTGCACCTGGCTGATGGCGTAACCCGCCATCATGCAGAGGCCGAGAAATAAAAGACGGATGGCCCAAAGTGGTGTCATGGTTTATTGGGTTGCGCCGCGCGGGCTGCGGGCCGGTCCCGGCGGGTTTGTGTCCGGCGACTTGTGTGCCCACAAAATGCCCCACAGGCCGAGCCGGTTCAAATTGCTGGTGGTGATGGACAAATTGTTCGCGATGGTTTGCACGTTGTTTGAAAGTTGTTCGTTTTGAAGCAACTCGCCAGCAAGACCTTTGCCAGACTGCAAATCCGCCATCAAGTTTGTCAGAGTTTCGGTGGAAGATTCAATGTTTTTTACCGCAGTGGAAATGTCCGTGCCGTTCGTCGCGAGCAGGGCGTTGGCGGAATCGGCGAACTTGTTGAGTTCCTGCGAAAATAACACCACGTTGCTCACAGCCAGGCCGGCCTGCGGGCCGTTGGTTGCGATGATGGCGTTGATGTCGTTCAACGTTCCAATCGCCTGTTCCGTGAACAACCGCAAATTGCCAATCGAAACGGAGAAATTCGTCAGCGTCCGCTCGTTCAAAATAACACGCTGCAAATCCGAAACGGAGGTGTCGAGTTTCTTGGCCGTCTCATCAATACGCTCGATAAAACCGGCCGCCGAGCGCGCCACGGCTTGCAAATTGAACGGCGGCTCGCATTCCACGGAATCGTTGTTTGTCAATAGCGGCAGTTGATTTTCCGTGGGAATGATGGCGACATATTTGTCGCCAAGAAAGCCTGACTGCTCTATGACGAATTGCGCGTCGTGGTAAATTTTATAGTTCTTGTAAATCTTCAGAATGATTGTCACGCTCTTGCCATCGGGAGCGAGTTGAATGTCCGAGACGTTGCCGACCTGCACGCCGGCGAGCAACACGCCCGAGTGGTTCTGAAGGCCGCCGACGTCAACCGCGTGCAGGCGCAGTTCATAAGTGCCGCGAAACAGGCTCGTGCCCTTGCTGAACTGGATGATGCCAACGGCCAGCAGCACCAGCCCGACCAGAACGAACAGGCCGACTTTTAATTCCAATCGCGATTTATCCATGATTCAAAGCGTATGTTCCTACGGGTCGGCCACGCCGTCAACGAATTGCCGCACCACCGGATCCTGCGACGCGAAAAATTCCTCCGGCGCGCCGCTGGCGTAAATTCTTTTGTCGTGGAGCATCAGCACGCGGTTGCTCACGCGCCGCGCCGTCCGCATGTCGTGCGTGACGACGATGGACGTGACCTTCAAATGGTCGCGCACGCGGATGATCAACTTGTCAATGCTGTCGGACACTATCGGGTCAAGCCCGGTTGTCGGCTCATCGTAAAGCACGATTTGCGGCTCGTAAATGATTGCCCGCGCCAGCCCGACGCGCTTTTTCATGCCGCCGGACAATTCCGCCGGGTTTTTATTTTCTATGCCGGGCAAATCCACGACCTCCAGCGTGGCGGCCACGCGTTTGGCGATTTCCGCCTCGGTCAAATGCTCATGCCGGCGCAGGCCAAATGCCACGTTTTCCGCCACCGTCATCGAATCAAACAGCGCCGCGCCTTGAAACACCATGCCGAAATTCCGGCGCACCCGCAGCAACTGGCGTTCGTTCATCAACTCGATGTTTTCGCCGTCAATCAGCACTTCGCCCGAATCCGGCTTCATCAAACCAATCAAATGCTTGAGTAAAACGCTTTTGCCGCCGCCACTGCGCCCGATGATGGCGACGGATTCGCCGTTTTCGATCCGAAAGCCCACGTCGTCGAGGACCTTCTGGCCGTCGAAACTTTTTTGTAGTTGTCGGGCTTCAATCATTATTGTCCCAACAGTCTGCTCAACGCGAGCGTCAGGAAAAAGTTTGTAATCAAAATCGTGATGGAGGCATAAACAACGGCTTCCGTCGTCGCGCGCCCGACGCCTTCCGCGCCGAGGCCGCAGGTCAGCCCCCTGTGGCAGCCGATGAGCGCGATGATGCCGCCGTAAATAAACGCCTTGGTCAAACCAATCGCCAAATCCACGTCATGCGTGAAATGCAGCATGTTGTCCCACGAATACACCGGGTCAATGCCGAGCAATTCCACGCCCACTAAATAACTCGCGCCGATGCCGAGGGCGATGGCTTCCATCGTCAGCAACGGCAGCGCGATGAACGACGCGCCAATTCGCGGCACCACGAGATAATCCACCGGATGCGTCGCCAGCGTCCGCAGCGCGTCAATCTGCTCCGTCACGCGCATCGTGCCGATTTCAGCGGCAATGGCCGCGCCCACGCGCCCGGCCACCATCAGCGCCGTCAGCACCGGGCCGAGTTCGTCGCACAACGAGACACCCACGACCGCGAGCGTGGCCGTGTCCATTTTGACCTTGTGAAACTGGAAATAAGTCTGTGCGCCCAGCACCATGCCCGTGAACGCGCCCGTGACCAGCACGACCGTCTGTGATTTCACGCCGATGAAATAAATCTGATAAAGCAGATCGCGCCACGAAATCTTGAACGTCAACGCCGACGCGCCGACATCGCGGATGAGCAGCGCGATTTGCCCCAGTTCGGCCAGGGCATAAGTGGCGCGCTTGTTGGCGGAAAGATGCATCGTCGGTTTGGAAAATAACAGCGGTCATGGGGTTTGACCAGCGTTGGATTGCGTCACATTTAATTCACTTTACTCGCCGGATTTCCACGCTATTCTTGCTGGTCTGTTTTTTCAAATTCAAAACAAATTTTTATGGCAAAACTCACAGTTCGAGATCTGAATGTCCGCAGCAAACGCGTTTTCCTGCGCGTGGATTACAATGTGCCGCTGGAGGAAAAAGACGGCAAAATGGTCATCACCGACGCGACGCGCATCGTGGAAACGCTGCCGACGCTGAAATTTTTGATGGAGCAGGGCGGCAAGTTGATTTTGACCGCGCACCTTGGCCGGCCCAAGGGCAAACGCGAAGCCACGATGTCGCTCGCGCCCGTCGCGGTAAAACTTTCCGAACTGCTCGGCAAACCCGTGACGTTCGTGGACGATTGCATCGGCGAAAAAGTTGAGAAAGCCGCTGCCGCGATGAAGGACGGCGACGTGGTGCTTCTGGAAAACGTCCGCTATTACAACGAGGAGGAAAAGAACGATCCGGCTTTCGCGGAAAAACTGGCAAAGGTCGCGGACATTTATGTCAACGACGCCTTTGGCGCAGCGCATCGTGCGCACGCTTCAACGGAAGGCGTCGCCCGCATCGTCGCCAAGCGCGGCGGCAAATGCGTGGCGGGTCTTTTGATGGAGCGCGAGTTGAAATTTCTCGGCGACGAATTGGAAAATCCGGCGCGACCGTTCGTGGTCATACTCGGCGGTGCGAAGGTTTCGGACAAAATCAAGGTCATTGACCGGCTGCTGGAAAAGGCGGACACAATTTTGATCGGCGGCGCGATGGCTTACACGTTCAAACTGGCTCACGGCGTGAAGACGGGCAAATCGTTGGTCGAGCCGGACCACAAACAGACTGCGCTCGACGCGGAAGCAAAGGCGAAAAAGTTGGGCGTGAATTTTCAATTGCCGACCGATGTGATTGTCGCGACGCCGGTGAATACGGGCAAGTTGAACAAAAAAGGCAAGCCGGTGATGGATTTCGTCAACATTCGCACGGTTCGCGGCGACATTCCCGACGACGCGGAAGGTTTCAGCATCGGCACGGAAACGGCGGCGAATTACGCCAAAATCATTTCCAGCGCAAAAACAATTTTGTGGAACGGCCCGATGGGCATGTTCGAGGATCCGCGTTTCGCCGCCGGCACAAATGCCGTCGCGCAAGCCGTGGCCGACACGACTCAAAAGAACGGCGCAAAAAGTATCATCGGCGGCGGCGACAGCGTGAAGGCGCTGAACAAGGCCAAGCTCGGCGACAAGGTGACGTTCATGAGCACCGGTGGCGGCGCGAGCCTGGAATTTTTGGAAGGCGCGGTGTTGCCGGGTGTGGCGGCGCTTTCGGAAAAATAAGTTTTGTCCTCGTCGTCATCCTCATTCTTATAAATCAATTTATGAATGAAGAATGAGGATGATTCGGCAAATAATTAAAGAACGGAACTCGAACATTACCAAACCATGAAGCTGAATCTGGGCGGCGGCAACAAGAAGCTGGACGGCTACGTCAACGTGGACTTGTTCGCGGAGAACCCGGAATACCGCGTTGATTTGATGAAGCTGCCCTGGCCTTTTGCCGACAAGTCCATTGACGCCGTGGCGATGTTTCATTTTCTTGAGCACGTCGAGGAGTTGGAACGGACGGTTCTGGAAGTCCATCGCATCCTCAAAACCGGCGGGGAATTTTGGGTGATTGTTCCGCACGCGCGGCATCCGGCGGCTTACGACATTTCCCACCGGCATCGCCTGACTTGCACCACGTTTCACACGATTGCGGCCAAGGCCTATTACCGGTTCGGCGGAAAACAGATTTTTCAGACGATTTTTTTCAAAATGCCCATGGTCAATTACAAGTGGATTCAATGGACGCCGCTTGATTTGATTTCCTCGAACTTCCCGATTTTCTTTGAGAAATTCATTCCCATCGCGCCGGCGCACATTGAATGGAAGGGCGTCGCCGTTTAGAAACATTTTTTGAAACCAAACTTATTCCCATGAACAAAGAACGCAAACTGATCATCGCCGGCAACTGGAAGATGAACAAAACGGTGGCCGAGGCGCTCGCCCTGGTCAATGACCTCAAACTTGAACTCGCAAAGGTGAAGGAAGTGGACATCGTGGTGTGTCCGCCGTTCACCGCGCTCGAAGCGGTTTCCAAGGCGGTCTTGGAAACGAAAAACATCCGCGTCGGCGCGCAAAACATGAGCGAGAATAATTTTGGCGCGTTCACCGGCGAAATTTGCGCGGGCATGTTGAAGGAATTTTCCGTCCGCTACGTCATTCTCGGCCACAGCGAACGGCGGCAATACCAAAAGGAATCCGACGCGCTCATCGCCAAAAAGGCGGCGGCGGCACACGCGGCGACGCTCAAGCCGATTGTCTGCGTCGGCGAAACGCTGGTGGAACGCGAAGCCGGCGAAACCGAGAAAGTTCTGGACACGCAGGTGCGCGGCAGTCTGGCCGGCCTGACGAAGGAGCAAATGTTGGAAACCATCATCGCCTACGAGCCGGTCTGGGCGATTGGCACCGGCAAAACCGCGACCACCAAACAGGCGCAGGACGCGCACGCGTTCATCCGCGCGCTGCTGGCGAAAATTTTTGACGCGGCCACGGCCAAAAAGGTCCGCATTCAATACGGCGGCAGCGTGAAGCCCAACAACGCGAAGGAATTGATGGGCCAGCCGGACGTGGACGGCGCGCTGGTCGGCGGTGCCAGCCTGGATGCGCGAAGTTTTGCTGACATTATCAAGAATTCGGTTTAACCTGATTGCGTTATGAGTTTTATCGTTGGCATTTTGACATTTTTAATCGTGGTGAATTGCGCGGTGCTGGTTTTGCTCATTTTGGTGCAACTGCCGAAAAAGGACGCGGGCGCGGGGCTGGCCTTTGGCGGCGGCGCGGCGGACGCGCTCTTCGGCGCCGGTTCGGGCAACGCCCTCACGAAAATCACCAAATGGGCCACGGGAATTTTTTTCGCGCTCGCGATTATTCTCGGCCATGAACAAACTGTGTTGGACAGCGGCAATTCGGCCGGATTCCTTCAGAAAGTGCAGGAGCAGCAACAATCACCCGCGCCGATGGCGCCGGTTTCGGGATCCCCGCAACCGGCGGCGCAAACAACGCCTCCGTCCGCGCCGGCGACGAATAATTTGCTCGAGCTGCCGCTGACGGGCGGCACCAACACGTCCGCCGCGCCGGCGCACTGACGCGATGCCCGTTTCCAGACGCGCCCGACGATTTCTTTCGCGGGCGCGTTTTGCTTTTTGCCTTGCCGCCTGCGTTTTGATTTTCGGCTGCGTCCGGCGCGAACCGCCCGCCGACGTGACCATCATCAACAGTGCCGAGCCAGAAACGCTCGACCCCGCGCTGATTACCGGCCAGCCGGAATTCCGCATCGTGATCGGTTTATTTGAAGGCTTGCTGCGGCTCGATCCCAAAACGGCGCGGCCCATTCCCGGCATGGCCGAAAGCTGGGAAATGTCGCCGGACGGAAAAACCTACACGTTTCATTTACGCACAAATTTAGTCTGGTCCACCGGCCAGCCCATCAGGGCGGACGACGTGGTTTATTCCTGGATTCGCGCGCTGAAGCCAGCGACGGCATCGGATTACGCCGGCGTGCTTTTCTGCATAAAAAACGCCGAGGATTTCAACGCGGGCAAAATTACCAACGCCGCGCTCGTCGGCATCCACGCGCCGGACAAATATACCGTTCAAGTCGAGCTGACCCATCCGACCGCGTATTTTTTGGATCTCTGCACCTTGCCGGTCACTTATGTTGTGCCGCAATGGACGATTGAGAAATACGGCGACCGCTGGCTCATGGCGCGACCTTTGCCGAGCAGCGGCCCGTTTGAACTCGTCGAGTGGCGGCTCAACGACAAGGTCCGCCTGAAAAAAAATCCACGCTATTGGGACGCGGCCAACACCAAGTCCGACATCATTGATATTTTACCGATTGGCTCGCCGGATACCGCGTTGAATCTTTACGAACGCGGGCAGGCGGACATCGTGCTGGATCGCGCGCTCGTGCCCGGCGAATTGCTGGACATCCTGCTGAAACGCCCCGATTTCCATTCCTTCGATTATCTGGGCACCTATTTCATCCGGTTCAACGTGACAAAAAAACCGTTCGACGATCCGCGCGTCCGCAAAGCGCTCGCGCTGGCGATTGACAAGGAGCGCATCGTCCAAAAAATCACGCGCGCCGGCGAAAAAGTCGCCGATTCGATTGTCCCGCCCGGAACGGAAAATTACACGTCGCCACCGGGCCTCGGCTACAATCCCGCTCTCGCGCGGAAATTACTGGCCGAGGCCGGCTATCCCGGCGGCAAGGGCTTTCCGCGATTTGAATACACCTACAACGCCGCGGCGGGCGGCGGCGACAAGATTCACGAGGACATCGCCGTTGAATTGCAGCAAATGTGGCGCGACCAATTGGGCATCCACATGGATTTGCGCCAGCTCGAATGGAAGGTCTATTTGAGCGCGATGGATCATCTGGATTATCAACTCGCGCGGTCGAGCTGGATTGGCGACTACGACGACGCGAACACTTTTCTCGAAATGTTCCGCAGCTTTGACGGCAACAACCGCACCGGCTGGACCAATACAACCTACGACGCCCTCATCTTGCAGGCCAACGAGCAGACCGATTTGAAAATGCGCGAGGCTTTGTTTCAACAGGCGGAGACCCTCCTCGTGAGCAACGCCGTGCCCATCATCCCGCTTTACTATTACGTCGGCGTGAACTATTTCGACACGAACAAAATCCAGGGCCTTTACGAAAACCTTCTGGACGACCATCCGTTGCAAACCATCGGCAAGGTAAAACCCCACTAAGGATTGTCTTCACCACCAGGCGCCCCGCGGCTGAATCGGGAGGGCAGGGTGTCTCGATGGAAGCCTGCGGACGAATGCTGGACGCTCGTGAACGGAAGCTGGACGTTCCCGGATGGACGCCGGAGATTCGCGTTCGCTGACTGGAAGAGCGCGGTTCGTGGCTGGACAATCGCGCAAGCAAGCTGGACGAGCGCGGAAGGAGACTGGAAATGCCCGATTGACCGCTGGAAACCCGCGAAACATAGCTGGAAACCCTCGTCAAGTCTTCGAGCCACAAAATTGGCCAATAAACGGTTGCAAAATAGCCATTTTTGCAAAGACAAACCTGCTGGATTCAGAAAAATACCATTGCTAAACACAAAACTTATGCGAGACATCCTCACAAACAAACTGGGCAGCTTCCAGTCCACGCTGGCAGTTGCGGACGAACCCGAAAATCAACCCATCTGGCAGAACCAGCCGCCGCAGGCGTTCAGCGACGGACTGGCGTTGGCGCGCACCGCTGTGGCCGGCCTGGCCACGACCGGCGCGGCACAAAGCCTCCCCACCACCGGCTCCACCGCCGCGTTGAAGGCATTGCGCGGACAATTCACCACCGCGCTGTTGCCGCTCGCCCGCGCCACATTCCAATGCCTCACCAGCCTGGGCCGCACCGAGGACGCCGCCAAGGTGGATGTCACTGGCAGCCATTTGCACGACGCCCGCGCCGTCGCGCTCGCGGGCATCGGTGAAACCGTGCTCGACCTGGCCGAACCGTTGAGCACGGCCACCGGCAGCCAGTCCGCCGCCGGTGATAAATACGGCGTGACTGCCGACAAGGTGTCCGCCATGGACGCGCTCTGGCAGAAATACAGCACCGCCGTTGGCGCGCCCGTGGGCGCCCGCGCCAAGCGCAAGGCCATGAGCAACCAGTTGCCCGGCCAGTTCGCCGGCGTGGAGCAGCAATTCAGCGCGCTGGACGATCTGGTCATCCAGTTTCGCGGCACGCCGGCGGGCGATTTGTTTGTGGACGCCTGGTTCAACGCCCGCCACGTCGTTGACCTCGGCCACCACACCACGCATCCGGCCTCGGCCCCCGCGCCAGCCACGCCAACCACCGGGACCAAATAACGGTTGGGATTCCATACAGGCGCGTCAGCAATGGCGCGCCTTTTTCATTTGGCAATGAAGGAATCCTTGCGACGGCAGCGGAATTTGGGAAGATGATCCAAAAATGCAACCGCAAGAATTTGAAGACGCAAAGCTGCTTTGGAAAATGTTTTATGCAGAGCAGTGCTTCAAGCACGCGCAGGCGGCAGCTGAATATGTTCTTCAAAATAAAATTGAGGAAGACAATCCGGTGTTTTATCCACTGATTGCTGCGGTTTATGTCCTTTACGGAAGGCCATTCAAAAATTCATTCGGAGTTGGTTCGCTGGGAGAGGAAATAATTCCACCGGGGCATCTGGAATTGCACCGCTTGCTGTTGAAACACCGCGATCGGATTTATGCCCACACAGACGCGACAAATTTTGAGTTGCCCGATGTTGGGCAAGCCAATCAGGTAGGTGTTGTAGTCTCGCCAACCGAAAAGAGGTTGTTTGGCACGCAATTTTGCGCCAGACCGCCGCTTCTGCCAGATGTCATCAATTTGTGCCAATCGCTCCAAAAGAAAACGGAGTATCATGTGTGCAAGTTGTTTGAGCGATACGTGAAACATGTGCCCAACGAAGTCGGCAAGTATGTCATAAACATCAGCAACCAAGCCGGCAGTTTTTTCACCCGATGAAACCGACCGGCTCAAAATGTAGTGAACACTATGCCCTATGATACGTCTTCTCGCGCCTACTTGGCGCGCGCGAAATTGAATTTCGACTCCGGGAGAGACGAATCGTTGTTTTATGCTGCATATGAACTCCGATGCGGAGTTGAAGCTAGGCTTAAAGAATATATCGTAAAAGGACAAGCAGACAGTGTCTCGCTTCGCAAGATTCCATGGGAAATACGAAAGCTCGCAAAGATGTTGGCCGAATCTTCTGAAATCCACGACAAGCGTTATGTCTTCGTGTTCGTCAATCCTAAAACCAGAGAAAAACATTATGCTATTTACAGTCCTGTTTCGAGCAAGCTGCGGAAGATTGCTGAAAAACTTGGCGACTTTTTACATTGTGTTGACCAAGGCCGGGTTTTGAACCCATTATTTTTTCCACGATTTCGCCAACTGGTCAAACGCGGCATCGAAGAAATGGCGTTGGCTACTTCTGGAACGTTGGTGGCACCACCGGTGACTGTCGCCGGGAAAATGAGGTTCAAGTTTGAAAAAGGCCACATGCCAAGCTTGTTCAAAGATCCGGAGATAAAAAACTACGAGTTTAAATATCAAGTGACGAAGACACCGACGCCGGGTGAGCCGTTTGTTGCTTGTAAAGCAATTTGAGTCGGCATGAATGACGAGAAAAATGATTTTGCACTGGTGCCGAGGCCGACAGGCGCGCTTGAAAAAGCAGAGTCGGGTGCGAAGCGCGTTTTGTCAGGAATGGTTAAGGACACGCTTGCGTTAGTAAAGCAAGGGACGCTTTCGATTCTGATTGGAGGGTTTTCTGGAAACCGTTGGAGCAGCCTCTTTCAAATCTTAATTGAATCGCAATGGAAGAACCAATACAGCATAAACGTCTCAACAGAACAAGACGTCGCCGGCATGATCCAGCGAGCTGAAAGACAGCCATTTGATCTTTTTTTGCTCAATACACCGGAACAGAATAATCTCAAGCCGTATGAAACGTCGCTGGCTGACCTTAAAAATAAACACGGAAAGCCAATAATTGTATGGGGAACGGAAGTTTGCCGGCCAGCGGGGGCCGATTTTTACCTCAATTGGCCAACTTGGGTTGAAGACTTGTTGAAAGCCGTGACGATACACTTAAATGAACCTCGCTACACGTTGAACGAATCTGAGGGAGTTTCTACTCTTTCATCCGCTGGCGCACGGCCTCGCAGAATTATTGTATTGGATGATGAGCCAATGCTTGCAGATCTTTATCAAGAAATGCTGATACCTTGGTTTAAGCATGTGGTAATTCGCTCCTTTGCAAACGGCGATGATGCGTGGCGGGAAATATCAGGAGCATCTCCCGACCTTTTAATAACAGACCGCGGGCACATCGGAATGGGATATGATGAAATACTCGCCCGTCTTTCGGAACAAAAAAAAGAATATCCCGTGTTTGTAATAAGCGGATTTACCAACGAAGAAATGGACAAATTGGTTAACGGTTACAAAGATCGTGGGTTGGATGTAACATTGTTGGCAAAACCCTTTGGTCTGGATGAATTTTATTGGCAATTACTCACTCATCTTGGTCTTAGCGATCATGTTCTTTCAACCTTACGACAATAAGAGAACCGCCGGATGAGAAACACTAGCTGGATTCTCCTCGACACGGAAACGACCGGCTTGGCCGCGCCGATTTTCGTGGTTGAACTGGCGGCGCAGCGGATGCGCGGCTGGTCGGCGGAGGGCGAGCCGTTTCGCAAGTTGCTGAATCAAAATCAGGAAATTCCCGCCGAGGCTTCGCGCGTCCATGGCTACACGCGCGAGATTCTGGAGCGCGACGGCGAACCGGCGCAGCAGGTTTATCGGGAGTTCGCCGCCTACGCGGGCAACCTGCCGCTGGTCTCCTACAATCTGGAATATGATTTGGACGAGGTGCTGCAACCGGAATGGCGGCGGCTGCGCATCGCGCCGGCGGGCCAGCGCGGTTTTTGCGCGTTGCGGCTGGCGCAACGGCTGCTGGACCCGGTGCCGGCGGGCAACTGCAAATTGCAAACGCTGCGGCAGTATTATCGCCTGCCGGAACGCGGCGCGCACACGGCGCTGGGCGACGTGCAGACGGTGGCGGATTTGTTTGCCAACGTGCTGCGACCCATCGCCGGGCATCGCGGGCTGGATTCGTGGGAAAAGCTGGCGGCGTTCGCGGCGGAGGAATGGTATCCATCGCGCATCGCGTTCGGCAAACACAAGGGGCGGTTGATTCAGGAGGCGCGCAAGGATGCTGCACTGCGGCACTGGCTGGATTGGCTGGCGGGTTCGGCCAATGTGCGCAACGCGAAAATGGGGAGCTGGTATTTGCGGCAATTGGAAAAGGATTTGCCGGCGGATGCCACGGTGTTCGCCGCGGCGGGCATTGACGGCAGGCAGGCCAAGGCTGTTTTCACGGCGGAACGGGCGGCGCTGGTCATTTATGTCAACCCGGAGTTGGAGGAATTAAGGCAGCTTGTGTCAGGCGCGCGGGCGCGTCTGGCGGAGTTGGAAGTGAACTACGCCAAAGAGAAATCACGCGTGGACGCGATGCAGGCAGTATTGTTCCGGCGGTTGCGCGAGCATTACCAAAAACGCGACCGGCTGCGATTGGTTTTGGATTACCGGAAGAAATATCTGGATTTACTTGTGCGTGGCGGCGAGGAGGAAGCAGAACAGGCCGAGGAGAATTTTAAGAAAGCCAAGGCGCAGACGGATAGGGATTACGAAGAAACGGCGGCGGCGGTGGCGGAGAAGCAGGCGTTGACGGCGGAAGAGGAGGCGGAATTGAATGGCCTGTGGCGCAAGCTCGTGAAGTTGTATCATCCCGACCGTTTCGCGAACGAGCCGGACAAGCTGGCGACTTACGAGAAGTTGACCGCCGCCATCAACCGCGCGAAGGAGGCGGGCGACATCGAGACGCTGCGCGAAATCGCCGAGGACCCGACGGGCTTCATCCTGCGGCAGGGCTGGACGGGCTTGGATTTCAGCGATGAGGTGGAGTTGGCGGAGTTGCGGCGGCTGCATGAGTCGTTGCAACTGGAAATCATCGCGGTCATCGAATCGCTGGAGCAGTTGAAGGAGAGCGCGGAATATGAGCTTTGCGGTATTGTGGAGCAAAAGCCGGGCATCCTAGATGAACTGGCGGCGGAGCGGGTCAAGTTGTTGGAAAAGGAAAGTGCAGAATTGCAGCAGGAAGCGGAAAAGCTCGCGGAGGAAATCAAGGAACTGAGCGGGCAGGAACCTTCAAAGATCGGTTAGGTCAGATTTTCAAGCGGCTGACCGTTGGTAGAAATGTCGGCAACTCGGGTTAGTTCTGGCTTTCAATTTGCGTTTAGCCGCATCTCTGCGGTTAAATGATGGCCGTCATGTATTTTCTCAAACGCCTGGCCTTCGCGATTCCGCTGCTGATTCTCATCAGCGCAATCGCCTTTTCGCTGGTGCATCTCGTGCCGGGCGGGCCGTTTGACCGCGAACGCGCGCCGGCGTCGCCGGAAATCGAGCGGAACCTGGAAGCCGCCTATCATTTGAACGAGCCGGTTTGGAAACAATACCTGCGCTATTTCGGTTTGATTTGGGAAAAAGGCGCCGACAGCCACTGGCATCATGCGCCCGCCAGTTTCAACGTTTCCTACAAATACCGCAGCCACAGCGTCACCGACATCATCGGCCAGAGCCTGCCGGTTTCCATGTCGCTCGGCGTGCTGGCGTTCGGATTTGCGATGGGCGTCGGCCTGCCGCTCGGATTTTTTACCGCCGCACGCCGGGGGCAATGGCCGGATTTTAGCGGCAGTTTTCTGGCCGTGCTGCTCGTTTGCGTGCCGGGCTTCGTCATCGCGCCGCTGCTGATTCTCGGTTTTGCCATCAAATGGCAGTTGCTGCCGGTGGCGTTGTGGGAATCGCCGTTGCACGCCATTTTGCCGATGATTGCGCTCGGACTGTTCTTCGCCGGAAAAATCGCGCGCCTGTTCCGCGAGGGAATGTTGACCGCGATGCAATCGGAATTTGTCACCGCCGCGCGCGCCAAGGGCCTCGGCGAAAATCTGCTGCTGCTCAAGCACGCCGTGCGCATTGCCATCCTGCCGGTCGTTTCCTATTCCGGCCCGATGCTCGCGGACGTGCTGACCGGCTCGTTCGTCATCGAAAATATTTTCCAGATTCCCGGCGTCGGCGTCTTTTTCATCAACAGCGCGCTCAATTCCGACTACACGCTGGCGGTGGACCTGGCGCTGCTTTACGCCGTGCTGCTCATTGGTTTGAACCTGCTGGTGGATTTCGCCTACACCATGCTCGACCCGCGCGTGAAATATGAATGACAAACACAGTCGAGGGACGAAAGTCGAGGGACGAGGGCCGGAAACCGGCCCGAGCGAAACTGTTTTGCCCTCGGCTCCCGACTCCCGACTCTCGACGAACAGCAGTTCTCAATCGGCCCGGACGCGATTCAAACAAAATCGCGTGGCGGTCATTAGCGCGTGGTTTCTGGTTCTTCTGCTCGCTGCCGTCATTGCCTGGCCGATTATGTTGAAAATGGCCGGCGCACATTTCGATCAATTACATGATCCCGACCAGCTTTCTGACGCGCAATTTTCCCCGCCCGACGCGCAACATTGGTTTGGCACGGATTTGCACGGGCGCGATTTGTTCTCGCGAATTCTCTTCGGCGCACAAATTTCGCTGCTTGTCGGCGTCGTCGGCGCGCTCGTGAGTTTGGTCATCGGCGTTTTATGGGGCGCGATTGCCGGTTACGCCGGCGGACGCACGGACGCGATTTTGATGCGCATCGTGGACGTGTTATATTCGCTGCCGACCATTATCTTCGTCATCGTCCTGCTGACGACGCTCGGCAAAATCATCAAACAATCGGCGTTCGTCCAAAATTCGCCGTCGCTCGAAGGCGGCCTGCGCGTGATTCTTCTGTTCGTCGGCCTCGGAGCGGTTTCATGGCTGACGATGGCGCGCATTGTGCGCGGACAGGTTTTGTCGCTGCGGACGCGCGCGTTCGTGGAAGCCAGCCGCGCGCTCGGCGCAAAGCCGCATTGGATCATCGCGCGCCACATCATTCCGAACATTTTCGGCGTGGTGATCACTTATCTGGCGCTGACGATGCCGGCCATCATCCTTTACGAATCGTTTTTGAGCTACCTCGGCCTCGGCGTGGAAGCGCCGATGGCCAGCTGGGGCACGCTCATTTCCGAAGGCGTTTCGCAAATCAATCCGGTTCGTATTTATTGGTGGCTGATTTTCTTCCCCAGCGTGATTTTGGTCGCCACCTTGCTCGCGCTGAATTTTCTTGGCGACGGCCTGCGCGACGCGTGGGACGTGAAAAAGGCCGACCGTTGAAATCGGATTGGAAACCGGCAGCCCTTTGCCGCTTGCTTTGCAACAGGGCAGCCGCTTTAATCCAAAACGAAATAACTTATGAATTTCGACGGATTCACAGATCAACAAAAAATGGCGCTGGTGGATTTGCTCGTGCTCGGAATGTATGCCGACGGCAATCTGGATTTGATTGAGGACCAAAAGGCGCGGAGCGTGCTGGAGACGATCCAATTTACGTCCGACGGCGACCGGCAGCGGTTTTTCAACGCCAGTTTTGTGCGCGCGCGAAAGCACAACGCCTCGGCGGAAGCGGCGCGTGGTTATCTTGCGGAAATTGCCAAAAGCTTTCCGACGCCCGCGCTTCGCCGCCAGGCTTACAACTCGCTGGAAGACTCGCTTTCCAGCGACCGCGATCTCGCCGATAATGAATGTAAGCTGCTCATTGTGGTTTCGGAAGTATTTGGCCTTTGATTTGTGTAACTTTTTCCGCGCTTCGCAGTCTAAACTGCCACCATGAAGCTGTTTCCTGAATTGAAACCTGCGCGCACATTTCTATTTTTCACCGCGATTTGTTTTTGCGGGACTGTTTTTGGCGCGGACGAAACCAATCCGCTGCCAAAAGTTTTTTACGCCGACCCGCGCGCGATGGCTGATGCGAAGGCTAAACTTGACGCCGGCGACACGTCGCTCAAGCCTGCACTTGAGCAGTTGCTGAAGGCGGCAAACAAGGCGCTGGCGCTCAAGCCGCCATCGGTGATGGACAAAAAGCGGATTCCGCCGAGCGGCGACAAACATGATTACATCAGCCAGGCGCCGTATTATTGGCGCGACACCAATTCACCCGACGGCAAATACATCCGGCGCGACGGCGAGCGCAATCCCGAATCGAATATGGATTCGGACGCGGGGCGGCTCGGCTCGGTTTGCTCAAATGTTTCCACGCTGGCGCTCGCGTTTTATTTCACCGGCGACGAGAAATACGCCGCGAAGGCCGCGGAAATCCTGCGTGTTTTCTTTTTGGCTCCGGCGACCAAAATGAATCCCAATTTGAACTTCGGCCAGGGCATTCCCGGTCAAGTGGATGGTCGCCCGACCGGACTCATCGGCGCGCGCGGATTTGTCCAGATGATGGACGGTCTCAGCCTTCTGGAAAACTCGAAATCGTGGACCGCCGCGGATCAAAGCGCGATGCGCGAGTGGATGAGCCGGTATTTCATCTGGCTGACAACCAGCAAAATCGGCATTGGCGAATTCGACGCGAAGAATAATCACGGAAGTTTTTACGACGACCAGGCGGCGGCCATCGCTTTGTTCCTCGGCAAGACGAATTTTGCGCGCACAATTATTTTGGAGGCGGAAACCAACCGTATCGCCCGGCAAATTGAACCGGACGGACGCCAGCCGCTCGAACTCGCCCGCACAAAATCGTTCGGCTACAGTTCATTCAATCTTCACGCGCTGATTGACCTTGCCGGCATCGGACAAAATCTTGGCATTGATTTGTGGCATTATCAGGCGCCTGGCGGCGGCAGCATTTACCGCGCACTGGCGTTCATGGCTCCTTTCGCCGATCCGAAACTGAAATGGCCGTATCGGCAGATTCAGGGATATAACCATGATTCGCTGGCCGACCTTCTGCTTCGGGCTGTGCCGGAATATCCTGATGCAAAGTTGGCGGATGCGCTGAAATTCTATTCTACCAGTGAACTGGCCACAAACCGTGTTCGGCTTCTGTTCCGAACGGCCGAAATTCCGAACACACCGCCTGAAGTTCTCGAAAAGTAATCTTCACGCTGGCGACGAAACAAATCCACGCCGATAATCATTCATCCGCCAACTGAGAAATGCCGAACAATGTTTCGGCGTCGCCTTGTTTCGCAGCGGCCAGAGCGCGTTGAAATCTTTTCCGATTTTTTGCAATTCGCGAACACCGGTTTGCGCCAGTTTTTTTGCTTCCAAAGTTTTTCCGGCGGCGACTGCCTTTTGCCACAACATGAATTTGCACGACTCCGCCGCCATGCGTGCCGCCAAATCCAGTTCGCGGCGCAGCATATTTTCCAAATCTGATTTTGGGTTTGAGCGTTTCAAATTCGCACGTTGCCTTTTAATTTCTCGCAGCGCCGCTCGGATTTTCCCTGCGGGAATTTTGGCAAACCATTTCAATCCGTTGCGACAGAACAATTCCCGTTCTTCCGATTTCGGCGCGGCAAGCGCGGTGCCCAAAGGCGTTTCATTCGGCGCATTCACGCCCAGCGTTCGATGAATGAATCCAAGTTCAAACGCGGTTTGGGCAACATTCTCATTTCCAAAAATATCGCGGCTCAGAACTGGGACCAATTTTGCTTCATCAAAATGTTTCGCGTTCCATGCCAGAGCCGCGCCGGCTACAAGCATCGGCCAGCTCACCGCGAGCGGCTGCGGATGCCCACCGTCGCCCCAGTCGGTAATCAAATAGCCGATAGCACCGAATCTCTTTCCCACCTTTGCCGCCGTGCCTAGATTGACCAGTGCGTTGTCGTGCTTGCCGATCAAAGTCTGCCACGTCGAAGTGCCGGGGCAGACGTAAAAGGGAATCTTCGCTTTCGCAAATTTCGCGGCTTCCTTTTCAAATGGATGATTTGCTTCGTAGCCCCAATTTAGGGCGACCAAATTCTCAGGTAATTCGCGAATCAATTTCGGGTGTTTCAAAATAATATCACCCCAAAACATCATTTTTCGGTCGCGGGCAGAAACTTCGCGGTGAATCTTTTTCAGAAAATCCAAATAGACGCGTCCCTTGCCTTTGCGCTCGCAAAGTATTTTGCTCTGACCATGGCCCAAATCCCAAGTTTCGTCGCAGCCGACGTTAAAAAACTGGCTGGAGAAATTCGGCAACAATTCATCATAAAGTCCGCGCAGAAATGAAATCGTCTGCGGATGATTCGGAGCAAGCGTGGTTGGACGGCGTAGAAATTCTTGATTGCCAGTGGCGCCATCGCCACCTTCGTAAGGCTCGGAAACTTCGGCGAGATTTTTGAGTTTTGGATGTTCGAGAAAATAGCGCAGATGGCCGAAAGAATTCTGGTTCGGCACGAGGTCAATGCCGAGTTCGCGGCAGTGCGCGTCGAGGATTTGGATTTCCTTGGCGGTGAGCGCGCCCCAGCTTTGCCAGACTGATTTGTATTTCCGGTAGGCAAATGTGTGCTCGGTGTAAAGTTGCAGTTCGTTGATTTTGAAATCCGAAAGTTTTTCAGCGAGATCGAGCAGTGTCTCCAGCATAGGCACGCGGCCGCGCGAGATGTCGAGCATCACGCCGCGACGCGGAAAATCCGGCCAGTCGCGGATTTTCAGACAGGGCAGGCAGCAACCAAATTGACGGAGCAATTGCCGCAGTGTGGCCGCCGCCGCGCGCAGACCGCCGGTTTTGTGGAAGGAAATTTCAATTCCATTTTTGGAAATCGTCAGCGCGTATCCTTCGGGATGATTTGGCGCGGAGTCAGCGCTGGTAATTTTGATTGAAGCCAGCGGCTTCTTTTTCGGCAACGCGAACGAGCCGCGAAGAATTTTCAGCGAACGAGGGCAGGGGAGTAATGCGGGCGTTTTCACATCCGCAATTATTTATTTTGCCGTGATCATCCCGCTCTTTCGCGCGTAATTAAACAAGCCGCCGGCATCCACGACCGGACGAACATCGCCGAGCGGTTTGAATTTGAAAATTTTGCCGGTGTTCTCCACGGTTACAGTTTGCGCATCGAGATCAACGGTCACAACGTCGCCGGTTTTCAGAACGTCGCAAAGGCGTTCGGTGAGTTCGCACGGATACAATTCGCCGGTGGCGACGGAATTGCGAAAGAAAATGCGCGCGAAACTTTCGGCGAGGACGACTTTGCATCCGGCCGAGCCGAGCGCAATGGGCGCGTGCTCACGCGAGCTGCCGCAGCCGAAATTTTTCCCGGCGACGACAATCGGATAATCCGTGTCGAGATTTCCTTCTTTGACAAAGCGCGTGGCGTAAAGTGATTTGGGCAGGCCGTCCAGGGCGAAGCTGCCGAGCTTTTCGTATTCCTCGGGAATCGTCGGCACGAGCACGAGGTGTTGCGCGGAAATAATCTGATCGGTGTCAATGTTGTCCCGCACAACATAAACCGGCCCACTAAAAACAGATTTTGTCATGTGAAGAATTTGCCGCCATTGCGGAAAAAATTCAATCAGATTTCGATGACGGCAGCATGCAGTTTCCCACAATTTGTTGACGGGGTTAAATAGTGTGATAAATTCTCATGTATAAAATCAGAAATGCTTAATGCTTTGAACGAGTTGGGAAGAAAACAAAGTTCATTCGCCAACTTTATAATTGGGCGTCCCGTTTTTCTGGCGCTCATCATTTTATTTTCGGTTTCGCCAGCGGACGCCTTGATTCTCAATGTGACCTACGATTCAAGCGTGACCAATATCGGTACCCTTGCTCAAGTGCAGACAGGCTTTAATGCCGCGATGCAAACGATTCAAACGCTTTACACTAATGACATTACCGTCAACATCACGGTTTATTCTGAATACGCCGGACCTTTTGGCTACATAGAACTTGGCGAGAGTCAAACCGAGTTCACCGGCAGTTTCAGCTTCAAATATTCCCAATTGACAAACGCCTTGCGACTCGCACGGACAACCGCCGCCGACACCAACTCGGTCGCCAGCCTTCCGGCCAACGATCCGACCGGCGGAACCACGAACATGTGGTGGATTCCCCGAGCTGAAGCCAAGGCGTTGAACGTGTTAATATCTCCGACCGCCCCGGCCACCGACGGTGAAGTCGGTTTTGCAACCAATGTCACTTATACTTTTGATCCCAATAATCGCGCAGTGGCTGGCGAATTTGATTTCATTGGCATCGCCGAACATGAATTGACCGAGGCCATGGGCCGCACGACGTTCGACTTTGAAAGCACCAATTATGTGCCCTACGACCTTTTCCGTTTCACCAACAGCGGCGGAAGAAGTTTTAATATCAACGCTACCAACGCTTATTTTTCCGTTGATGACGGCGTGACCGTGCTGAAATATTTTTACACCAACGCTAACTTGGGAGACATCCAAGACTGGCAATCAAGTTCGCCGGAGGATTCATAT
>Ga0335074_10000856_pt1 | contig 41666 bp, 43 predicted proteins | sample Lox_Sample_23_FD_206715 | JGI IMG/M metagenome (GOLD analysis project Ga0335074, IMG submission 206715) | Soil microbial communities from Loxahatchee National Wildlife Refuge, Florida, United States - Lox_Sample_2.3 | ecosystem: Environmental > Terrestrial > Soil > Wetlands | place: USA...
CGGAGCATGCGCTCACGGGCATCGGCGCCGAATTTGACGTCTTTCGCTGCCATAGTTGTTATCTCCTGAGTGCTGAATGAGTTGAGCGGGTGGTCAGGGCGCGCGCGCCCCGGCCGGTTCGCTTAAGCGGCTTTTTTCGAGGACGGCTTGCGGCCTTCGAGAATGCCCATGATGTCGGACTCCTTCATGATCAGGAGTTCTTCGCCATCGACCTTCACTTCGGTGCCCGACCATTTGCCGAACAGCACGAAGTCGCCGGCCTTCACTTCGGGGACGACACGCTTGCCGTGTTCGTCGAGGGCGCCGGGACCGACGGCGATGACTTCGCCTTCTTGCGGCTTCTCCTGGACGGTGTCGGGGATGATGATGCCGCCGGGGGTTTTCTGGTCTTCTTTGACGCGGCGGACGACCACGCGGTCGCCAAGCGGACGGAATTTCATGGAGGGGTCTCCCTAGAAGTTCAATATTTACAAGCGCTTGATCTGATATCCCCAAGAGTGGGGACAGAATGGCAGCACTCGCATTGCGCGAGTGCCAAGCCACCGACCGGGTATCTAGGCTTGGGGCCGGACGCGGTCAAGGGAAGACATAAAATTTCTTTGCGGTTTCGTTGCGCCCGGTCAATGCGAAGTAGTGCCCTTGGCTCGCATCCGAGGCATCCTTCCTGCGACTCGCTATTCAGGACAGCCAATGACCACCGACGTCCCCGACGGCTTCGCGCCGTTCAAATTCGCCACGGGCTTCATCGAAGTCATTGGCCCGCTCTACGGCAAATGGACCGGCACGCATCTGCATCTGGGCTTCCGCGTGGAGCCGCGGCACTGCAATCCGGGCAAGGTCTGCCATGGCGGCATGCTCGCCACTTTCGCCGACATGTTCCTGCCGATCGCCGCGCGCTTCCAGGCGAAGACGGACATGGGCTTCCTGCCCACGGTCAATCTCACCTGCGATTTTCTGGCGCCCGCGCCGCTGGGCGCGTGGATCGAAGCCGCGGCCGAGCCGATCAAGATCACCAAGAATCTGCTTTTTGCGCAGGGCCTCGCCATGGCCGACGGTAAGCCGGCGCTGCGCGCCAACGGCATCTTCAAAATCACGTCGACGACTTCGACCAAGGCCGGCGATTTCACGCTCCACGATTTGTTCGACTTCAAGAAGGGCGAATAGAGATGGCCGAAAGCTTCGCCGGGTTTCCGAAAGATTTCTTCGCTTTCTTCCGCGAGCTGAAGGCTAACAACAATCGCCCGTGGTTCGAGGAGAACAAAGAGCGCTTCAAGGAGTCCGTGCAGGCGCCGATGAGTCAGTTCATTGCAGCGATGGCGCCGCGCCTCAGGAAAATTTCGAAGCATTTTGTCGCTGATCCGAGGCCCAATGGCGGCTCGATGTTCCGCATTTACCGCGACGTGCGTTTCTCGAAGGACAAGCGTCCCTACAAGGAACACGCCGCCTGCCATTTCCGCCACGAGCTCGGCAAAGACGTGCATGTGCCGGGCTTCTATATGCATTTCGCGCCGGACGAGGTGATGTTCGGCGGCGGATTGTGGATGCCGCCGACCGACGCGCTGGGCAAAGTCCGCGATGCCATCGCGGGCAAATCGGCTGTGTGGAAGAAAGCCGTGACGGACAAGCGTTTCACGGCGCAGTTCGACGGTGTTCATGGCGATGCGCTGACGCGTCCGCCGCGCGGCTACGATGCGGAGCACCCTTTCATCGAAGACATCAAGCGCAAATCCTTCTTCGCGATGCATGAAGGCAGCGTGAAGGTCGCGTCGTCGCCGAGGCTGGTCGATGAAGTGACGGATGCGTTCGCCGCCGCGAGCCCGCTGCTCAAATTCCTCTGCAACGCGCTCGACGCACCGTTCTAGACCTTCAAAATCTCCCAGCTCCCGGGCAGGAGATTGTCCTCCGAGCCCCAGCGCACGCGGCCGCGACTGTCCGGTGCGATCACGATCTTGTCCGGATTGTCCGACAGCCATGCGCCCCACCAGCTGAAGGTGGAATTGCCGATGATGAAATGCCGGCACCGGCGCATCAGTGCCACATCTTCGTAAGAGCGCTCGCCGCGATTGTGATCGACGAAGTGGACGGGAAAGGGAAAATTCCAGCGTTCGCGGATCCACGGGAAATTGTCGGAGAAGCAGAAGAAGGTGGGATTGGGTACGCGCTGCACGAGGCGCGCGACGGCTTCTTCGTAATAGGAGAACGGCAGTTGTGGAATCTGCGACGGCGGCGGCTGGTCGAAGGCGTGATGCGCGCCGTGCATCTGGCGCACATGGATGCAGACGGCCTCCGTGCCCGCTATCAGATCGGCGATTTCGCGCGAGCGCGGCGACAGCGGCGAGATCACCTGCAATTCGTCTCTGATCTTGTCGGCGATGCCAGCGAAGTAGCGTTCGGACTGCCAGTAGCCTTCGAGGCGTACGGTTGACCGGAGCGGCGCGCCCGCGATGACGGCGTCGAAATCGGCTTCGCGGATGACGAAGCGCCGGCCGAGCGGCAATCGCTTCGACAGGGCGATCTGCAGATCGCGGACGTGCCGGCCGAACGGCGGCGGGTGGGAGAGACGCATGGGCGCGGCCGGCGCCTTGACGGCGAAATGGTTCAATTGCGACGTGGCGCCGTATTTCCGGTCGCGCGCGAAGCCCGAATAGACGTCGAGAAGAAGCTCCGCGCCGCGCGCCTCCGCGATCGCCCGCGCCGCGGCGTAGATAAAAAGCTGGTTTCCGAGGCCGTCATGCAGCCGCGCGATGATGCGCGTCATCGGGTGCGCCATCGGATGGCGTGCTTGACCCTCATGGATGCCTTTCCTAGGTTCCCCCCGCGTTGTTTTGCCCGTTTGTACGGCACTTTCAAGGGTATGGCGGTTCATGAATTTCGGTATTACGCGCGCGCTGGCCGGTGTCGATTCCTTTGACGAGCTGGGCCGCGTCTTCCGTAGCGGCCGCCATATGCGGGCCTGGGTCGATGCGGGCAAGCCTGTGCCAGTTCCCCATCCCGTCAAGGTGCGCAACATCCTCGCGGTCGCCGAACTCTATGGCCTCAGGACGCTGGTGGAGACCGGCACGCAGGCCGGCGCCACGCTGGCAGCCACGCTCGACTATTTTGACCGTCTCTATTCGATCGAGATCTACGAGCCGTCGGTGATCGCGGCGCGCAAACGCTTTGCGGCGCATCCGAAAGTGAAGATCATTCAGGGCGACAGCGCGACGGCCTTGCCCGCGCTCGTGAAGACCATTTCCGAGCCGGTCCTCTTCTGGCTCGACGGCCACTACAGCGGCAAAGGCACCGGCATGGGTGAAGAACATTCGCCCATCGTCGCCGAGATTCGGCACATCCTCGCGCTGCGCCCGCCGGGCCGCGACGCGATCATCATCGACGATGCGCGGCTGTTCGTGGGCCAGGACGGCTATCCGCCGATCGAGAACTTCATGACCGACATGAAGGCCGCCTTCGGCACGACACCGCGCCATGCCGACGACGCCATCTTCATCCTGCCGCGATAGGGAAAGCCGATGGTCAAACGATTGGGCAGGGTGTTCCGCGACATGGACGAACTCCCGCACTTTATCCGGAGCTACCGCAGGTTTCGGCGCCAGCAACAGCAGTCGTCCGTCGAGTTTCCGTTCGGCGAATTGTGGCCGTGCCTCGACGACCGTTCCGACAATGCGGGGTCCGCGAAGGGACATTATTTCCATCAGGACCTGCTCGTCGCGCGCCGAATATTCGCGAACGCGCCGCGCCTGCATGTCGATGTCGGAAGCCGCGTCGACGGTTTCGTCGCCCATGTGGCGGCATTTCGCGAGATCGAAGTCCTCGATGTGCGTCCGCTGACCTCGCACATTCCGAACGTCCGCTTCCGCCAGGCGGATATGATGGCGTCACTCGACCCGGCACTCGCGGGCTATTGCGATTCCGTGTCGTGCCTGCATGCTCTCGAACATTTCGGCCTCGGCCGCTACGGCGATGCCGTCGATTTCGAAGGCCATCTGAAGGGCCTTGCCAATCTCAAAGCCGTGCTGGCGCCGGGCGGCAAGCTCTACCTCTCCGTGCCGATCGGCCCGCAGCGCATCGAATTCAACGCCCATCGCGTGTTTGCGGTTGCGACGCTTCTGTCGCTCACACGGGACATGCGCGTCGATGCGTTTTCCTATGTCGACGACAAGGGCGACCTGCACGAGAACGTCGTGCTGGCGGCGGATGCGGTCGCAAACAATTTCGGCTGCCGCTACGGCTGCGGGATTTTGGAACTCACCAAACTATAAGACTTGTCATGGCCCGCATTGCGGCCCGTGACAGCGAAAGGATTTTTAAGCTCCGAGGAATCCTTCCAGCACGTTCGTCGTGTTCTCGGCCAGCGCGTCGACGTGATAGCCGCCTTCGAAGACGAAGAGCGTGGGCTTTTTGAGCTGCGCGATAGCCGCGCCCAGGCGAAGATAGTCTTCGCTGGTGATCTTGAAATGCGAAATGGGATCTTTCTCGTAGGTGTCAAGACCGAGCGACACCAGCAGGACCTCGGCGCCGAAGGCATCGATGGCGCGCACGGCCTGCGCCAGCGCATCGACATAGACCGTCCAGTCCGCGCCGCGGGTCATGGGGAGATTGAGCGTCGCGCTTTCGCCTTTGCCTTCGCCCTTCTCGTCGGCGAAACCCAGGAAATGCGGATAGTCAGTTGCGGGATCGGCATGCAGCGACGTGAAGAAGACGTCGTCGCGCGCGTAGAAGATCGATTGCGTGCCGTTGCCGTGATGATAGTCGACGTCGAGGATAGCGGGCTTGAGGCCCTTCCGGCTCAGCCACTCGGCTGCGATCGCCACATTGTTCAGATAGCAATAACCGCCGAAGACATCGCGGCTCGCATGATGACCGGGCGGGCGTGTCAGCGCGAAGGCGCTGGGCTCGCCGTTCGCGATCGCTTGTGCGCCGGTGAGTGCGACATCGGCGGCAGCGCGCGCGGCCGTCCAGGTGCCCTTGTTGATCGGCGTCGCCGTGTCGAAACAGTAGGACCCCAGTTGGGATTCGATGTCGCCGGCGCGCCGTTCGCGCAAGCCCCGCGCCGGCCAGCAGGAGGGGATCGCTTCCGTGGCGGAACCGTAACGCGCCGCCCAGGCCGCATGCGCGCCGTTCAGGAAATCGACGAAGGCGCCGTCATGCACGCGCCGGATGATCGCGTCGTCGAAGGCCTGTTGCGGCAGGATGGGGCCGAGCTTCCGGGCTTCGATGCGGGCGCGGACGGCTTCGGCGCGCGCCGGGATTTCGACGGCCGGCGCCATGCGGCCCTGCTCGAATTCCAGAGCCGGCGCGTGGCCCTGATGCTCGTGCGCATAAAATGTCTCCATGGCGGCAGGAAAGGCCAAACGACGCGCGAACTCAAGCCGAAGACGTATTGACGGCCGCAGGGCGAGGGCGGAAAGAAGGGCACAAAGGCCAAGGAGAGATCATGAGCGCGCGCGACCTGAATGCAGATCTGGTGGGAATGCCGGAAGGCCGGGGCAAGTTGCAGACGCCGGCGCTGGTCATCGATCTCGACGTTCTCGAACGCAACGTCGCGCACATGGCCGAATTCGCGCGCAAGCGCGGCATCCAGCTTCGGCCGCACGCCAAGACGCACAAGAGCGCGGAGATCGCGCGGCGGCAGATCGCGGCGGGCGCGCTGGGCGTGTGCGTGGCCAAGCTCGGCGAAGCGGAAGCGCTGGCGGATGCGGGCATCGAGAATCTTCTCATCACCTCGCCGGTCGTGACCGAGAAAGGCGTCGAACGTCTCGTCGCGCTGAATGCGCGCGTGAGCGATCTGATGGCGACGTGCGACAACGCGCAAGTTGCGGCGCGTCTCGAAGCAGCCGCGAAAGCGAGCGGAAAAAAACTCAAGATCGTCGTCGACATCGATCCCGGCATGAGCCGCACCGGTATCGCCATGGGCGATTCGGCGATCGCGCTGGTCGAGAACGTCGCCAACAGTCCGAACCTCGAATTCATGGGCCTGCAATGTTACGCGGGACAGGTGCAGCACATGGAGTCGCCCAACGAACGGCGCGACCGTTCGCTGTCCGTCATGCGCGAGTTGGGCGAACTGCGCGATACGCTGGCGAAGCGCGGGCTCAAGCCGAAGATCCTGACCGGCGGCGGCACCGGCACGTTCGACATCGATCCCGATGCGCATGTGCTCACCGAATTGCAGGTCGGCTCCTACGTCTTCATGGATCGCCAATATCGCAACGTCTGGATGAAGCCCGGCGACGCCGTACCGTTCGAAACCTCGCTCTTCGTGCAGACGACGGTGATCAGCGCCAATCGCGACGGGCTCGCCACCACCGATGCCGGCTTCAAATCCTTCGCCACCGATGCGGGCCCGCCCGAGATCGCCACCGGTGCGCCGAACGGGGCGAGCTACTTCTTCTTCGGCGATGAGCAGGGCGGCATCCTCTATTCGACCGCAGGCGGCAAACTCGTGCCGGGCAATGTGCTCACCTGTGTCGTTCCGCACTGCGATCCGACGGTCAATCTCTACGACGTCTATCACGCCGTGCGCGGCGACAGGCTCGAGGCCATCTGGCCGGTCGATTCGCGCGGCCGTTCGGCTTGATGGAACGACCCCGAGTCTAAATTCGCCGTTCATGCTGGGTTCAGGCAGACACGCCGATGATGCACCCGAAGGCCGCGAGGCGCGGCATCGAAAGAGAGGATCAGGAGCGATGAATCAGATTGCAAAAGCGGCGCTTGGCGCGCTCGCGATGGCCGGGGCGGCGACCGTGGCGATGACGGTGCCGGCGTCGGCCGGCGTCCATATCGGCATCGGAATCGGCATACCGGGCCCGGCGCCGGTGTACGAAGGGTATTATGGCCCTGGCTATTACCCGCCCGGTCCCTGCGCCGGCTACAACTATTACTACAGCGGCTATTGCGGCTATCCGGTCTACAGCGATCCGGTCTGGATCGGCGGCGTCTGGTACAGCGGCCCGCATTATTACCGTTGGTGGGGCGGTCGGCCCTATGTGTGGGCGCACGGCGGCTGGCACGGCGATTATCGCGGCGGCCACGGCGGACGCTGGCACCGCTAGCTGTCTCGCAGAATTGGAAAGCGGCCTCGGCGAGTCTTCGCCGGGGCCGTTGCCGCTTTTGTGGGCTTCGTGATTCGTTTCGCGGCTCGAGCGCAACAAACCGTCGAAATTCGCGCCTGCGACGCAACACCAGGCGCCGGACGCGTATGCATGCGTGCGAGCTTGACGGCGCGAGTTCGTTTGTTAGCTTCCCGGCCGTAGAGGGCTACCGGATGTGCGGGGGGCGCGCCGACGGTGTTTGTACGCAGATTTCTTTTGTTCGTTTTCCTGCTGGTGGTGCCGGTTCTGTTGACGGCCGCGATCTACGCGTTGAGCGTCTATCTGCTGCAGGCGACAAACCGGACCATCGAACCGCGCGTGCTTCACTATTCGGCCGCAGTGGAATATGCCGTCTTCCTGTTGCTGGCGTTTCTCGAGGCAAAGAACCGCTGGTGACGCAATCGATCGCGAGGATCTCATGCGCATTGGTGTTCCCAAGGAAATCAAGAATCACGAATACCGCGTCGGCATGACGCCGACGGCCGTGCGCGAGCTGACTGCACGCGGTCATGCGGTGTTCGTCGAAACGATGGCGGGCGAGGCGATCGGCTTGCACGACGAACTCTACAAGCGCGTGGGCGCGACGATCCTGCCGAATGCCGACGAAGTGTTCGGAACGGCCGACATGATCGTGAAGGTGAAGGAGCCGCAGCCCGTCGAGATCAAGCGCCTGCGCAAAGGCCAGACGCTGTTCACCTATCTGCATCTGGCGCCCGATCCCGAGCAGACGAAAGGCCTTCTCGAATCCGGCGCCATCGCCATCGCCTATGAAACGGTGACGGATTCGCATGGCGGACTTCCGCTTCTGGCGCCGATGAGCGAAGTGGCGGGACGCATGTCGATCCAGGCGGGTGCGCATTGCCTCGAGATCGCGCAGGGCGGACGCGGCATGCTCTTGGGGGGCGTGCCGGGCGTGCCGGCCGCGAAAGTCGTGATCCTGGGCGGCGGCGTCGTCGGCACCAATGCCGCACGCATGGCGATGGGCCTCGAAGCCTATGTCGCGATCCTCGACATTTCGCTGCACCGGCTGAACGAGCTCGACACGCAATTCGGCGCCAAGCTGAGCACGATCTATTCGACCATCGATGCGATCGAAGAAAATCTGCTCTCGGCCGACCTCGTCATCGGCGGCGTGCTGCTGCCCGGCGCCGCGGCGCCGAAGCTGATCACCGAAGCGATGGTCAAGCAGATGAAGAAGGGTTCAGTCATCGTCGACGTCGCCATCGACCAGGGCGGCTGTGCCGAGACTTCGCACGCCACGACGCACGCCAATCCCACCTATCGTGTGCACGACGTCGTGCATTACTGCGTGGCCAACATGCCGGGCGCGGTGGCGCGCACGTCGACGTTTGCGCTGAACAACGCGACGCTGCCGTTCACCATCGCGCTGGCCGAGCAGGGCCCCGAAGCGGCCATGAACAAGAACGCGCACCTGCGCGCGGGCCTCAACGTGTACAAAGGCACGCTCACCTACAAAGCTGTCGGCGAAGCGCAGCACCTCGCGTCGGAGACGGCGGAGAAGGTGCTGGGGATTTAATAAGTCGTCACCATGGCCGGGCCACGCCCGGCCATGGTGAGTTATGTCATCAAGCAATCGTAGCCCCACCGTCGATCACGAAGGACTGTCCCGTCGTGAACGCGCCGGCTTTCGAGGCGAGGAACACGGCGGCGCCCGCGATCTCGTCGGGATCGCCGATGCGGCGCAGCGGCGCGCCGGCCGTCGAACGCTTCAGGATCTCAGGGTTATCCCACAGCGCTTTCGCGAAATCGGTCTTGATCAAACCCGGCGCGATGCAGTTGGCGCGGATGTTGTGCGGGCCGTATTCGACCGCGATGTTGCGCGCGAGCTGGAAGTCGGCCGCCTTCGAAATGCAGTAGGCGCCCAGGACCGCCGAACCGCGCAGGCCGCCGATGGACGAGACGATGATGATCGATCCGTCCTTGCGCTCCACCATCTCCGGCAGCACGAGCTGGCACAGCCAATGGTTCGAGCGGACATTGGCGCCCATGATCTTGTCGAAGGCGTCGTCCGGGATGTCCATCTGTGGGCCGAAATAGGGATTGAGTGCCGCGTTGCACACGAGCACGTCGATCCGGCCGAAGGCGCGGCGCGTTTCCGCCACGAGGTTCTGCAGCTGTTCCTTGTAATTGATGTTGCAGGGGATGGGGACGGCCACCTTGCTCCCGCGCGCCTTGTTGATGTCGCCTGCAACCTTTTCGCAGGCATCGGCTTTTCTGCTGGAAACCACCACCTTGGCCCCGTGTTCGGCCAGCCTGTGCACGATGGCTTCCCCGATGCCCTTGGTCGAACCCGTGACGAGCGCCACTTTTCCGCTCAAATCGAAGAGTGACATTGTTTTCTCCCTCGTTAGCTTAGGAATGTCGGATCGGGGGATTCTTAGACCGCGGCGGGGCCCGCGACAAATGCCGCGATGCGGCACGTTGAGTGGGAGTGACTGATGCGAAAGATCGTTGTTCTGTGTGCGTCGGCGCTGGCGATGGCGGCCTGCGGTCCCACGCATTATTCCTATCCGCCGGTCGCTGAGGCGCCGATGGCGCCGCAGCCCTCGCCGCGACCCAATCCGCCATCGCTGCCGTCCTATACGGCACCCACGCCGCCGCCCAGGACGGTGAAGCCGCTCGCGCTGGGCGCGCTAACGGCGAAGAACGTCGGCGGCTATATGGACAACGAAGAGCGCGACCTGCGCGCAGACCTGCGCGGCAGCGGCGTGCTGGTGAGCCGGCCGGGCGATGCGATCACGCTGCTCATGCGGGGCGATGTTCTCTTCACAGGCCGGGACTCCACGACGTTATCGGCTCGGGGCAGCCAGATCATCGCGGCCATCGCCGCAGTCGTCGGGAAATACGACTCCACGGCTTTGACCGTGAACGGCTACACCGACACGGTCGGCCCGTCGGACAAGAACATGCAACTGAGCCAGGCGCGCGCCGATGCGGTGGGGAAAGCGCTCGCGGCGTCGGGCATCGACCCGCACCGCATCACATCCTACGGCTTCGGCGACACGCGGCTCAAGATTCCGACCGGCCCCGGCAAGAGCGAACCGCGCAACCGCCGCGTCGACATCCTGATCACGCCGAAGATGAAGGCGTAAAAAAACAAATTGTCATTCCCGCGAAAGCGGGAACCCAGCTAGTGCGCGTCTGCGCGCTGAGTGACTCTTCGCGCTCACGGACGCTCGCTACTGGGTCCCCGCTTTCGCGGGGATGACACTAAATTTTATCCTGCGAGAGCGTCCTTGATCGCCGCGGCGATGTCGGGTGCGTTGGGCTCTGTTCGCGAGCCGAAGGTGCCGGCGATCGTGCCGTCGCGGCCGAAGAGATATTTGTGGAAATTCCATTTGGGCGCGGCCGCGTCGCCGAGCTCGGTCGCAACCCATTTGTAGAGCGGGTGCGCGTCCGCGCCGATGACATGTTCTTTCGCCGTCATGGGAAAGTCGACCGCGAAGCGCGTCTCGCAGAAGGTCTTGATCTCTTTTTCCGTGCCCGGCTCCTGCGCGCCGAAATCGTCGGCCGGCACGCCCAGGATCACGAGCCCCTTGTCGCGGTTCGCCTGCCACAGCGCTTCGAGCCCGGAATATTGCGGCGTCAGCCCGCATTGGCTCGCCACATTGACGACCAGAAGCGCCTTGCCCTTGAAGTTGGTCAGCGGCAGCGGACCGCCGTCGATGGAGCGGAAAGAGAAGTCGTAAGCCGTCGTCATGTGCCGCGCCTCCCGAAAAGCTTGGGCCGAGGCTAGGCCCGGCAGCTTTTGCCGGGCAAGCCCCCTTGGTTAACGAATTGGCAACGGGATCGGGGCAAGGATAACAGAAGCTTTCTGGGGCAGCCCATGATCAACGCCTTGTTATTCGCGATCTACGCCATGGCCACGGCCGCGGCATCGCTATGGCTTGTGATCGGCCGCATCACGGATGCGAAGGGCGCAACGGTGGTAGGCGTAGTCACGGTTGCGCTCCTGGCCCAGCTTCATGGCGCCATCCTGCGCCGCCGCGAACGCAAGGCCGCAGGCGAGGAAATCGCGCAGCTGAAGCGCAACGGCAAAGATTTCTTCCTCGCCCTCGCCGACATGCAGCGCAAGATCGCGCAGGTCGAAGAGGCCGCGGACGCGCGCGCCGACGCACAGAGCCGCAAGATCGTCTCCGAACTCAAGATGCTCGAAGGCCTGATGCGCGAATTCGCCGGCCGCATTTCGCAGAAGGCGAAGGACGTGAAAGTGGCGGAGGTTGCTCCGGTAGCGGCACCGGCGCCCGCGCAGGCTGTCGTTGAAAAGCGTCGCGAAGACACGGCCGCGGCCTACATCGCCGCCTTCGGCCAGTCCGATCTGCTCGAAACCATCCGCGCCTCGCTCGAAGAAAATCGCGTCGATCTCTATCTGCAGCCGATCGTGAGCCTGCCGCAGAGGAAGCTCCGCTTCTACGAAGCGCTGTCGCGCCTCAGATCGGAAGACGGCACGGTCATCATGCCGGCGCAATACATGAAGGTCGCAGGCCCTGTCGGTCTCATGTCCGTCGTCGACAATCTGCTGTTGTTCCGCTGCGTGCAGATCGTGCGCAAGATGATCCACAAGAGTCGCGGCATCGGCGTCTTCTGCAACATCTCGGGCGAAACGCTGGCGGACGCGGAATTCTTCCCGCAGTTCCTGGAATTCATGCATCACAACCGCGATCTGGCGTCCCAGATCGTGTTCGAGTTCGATCAGCACGCGGTCCTGAATGCGGGCCAGAAGGGCGAGGAGAACCTCCTCTATCTCTCGACGCTCGGCTTCGCGCTGTCGATGGACCATGTCGAAACGCTGGCGATGGATTTCGAGAAGCTGAAGACGCTGGGCTTCCGGCACATCAAGGTGCGCGCCGGCACGCTGATCGGCGGCATGGCCGACGCGCAGGCCGCCGTCGCCGCGGAGGACCTGAAGTCGCTCCTGGCGCGCCACGGCCTCAACCTCATCGCTGAGCGCGTGGAGACCGAGAAGACGGTTGTGCAGCTCCTGGATTACAGCGTCGATTTCGCGCAAGGCTACCTCTTCGGCGAGCCGAAGCCGCTTCGCGAGGACTCGCTTCGCACGCTCGACCGCCCCGAGCCGTCGGCACCCGTCATCCCTTTCCGCAAGGCGGGATAAGTCGCCCCATTGACCGCGCGGCTCAGCCCATGCGACCGCTAGGCCATGGCCAACTCTCCGGTGATTTTGAGCGGTCTGCATCAGATCGCGCGCGACTACGACGCGCTCGTCTGCGACGTATGGGGCGTGCTCCACAACGGCAGTCGGGCGTATGCGCCGGCCGTGGATGCGCTGAAGCGCTTCCGCACCGATTTCGGCCCCGTCGTGCTGCTCTCCAATGCGCCGCGCCCGGTCGACGCCCTCGAGGAGCAGTTCAGGAAATTCGGCGTGCCGGGCGATTGCTATGACGCCATCGTGACGTCCGGCGTCGCCGCGCGCGCCGATCTCGCCCGGCGCACGGAAGGCGGACGGCTCGCCATCTATCATCTGGGGCCGGAACGCGACCGCGGCGTCTTCGAAGGCCTGCCCATCGATTGCGTCGAGCCGGAGAAGGCGCGTGTCGTGCTTTGCACGGGTCTCTTCAACGACGACACCGAAACGCCGGACGACTACCACGAACTGCTCGACGTCCTGCGCAGGCGCGGCCTCGCCATGCTCTGCGCAAATCCCGACATCGTGGTGCAGCGGGGCGGACAGCTCGTCTATTGCGCCGGCGCCATCGCGCGGGCCTACGAAAAAATCGGCGGCAGCGTCGTCTACTACGGCAAGCCCTACACACCCATCTATAAGCCGGTGCTGGACGCGGCGCGCGCGGCGGCCCGTCGCGACATTGTGCGCCCGCTGGCCGTGGGCGACGGTCTGGAAACCGACATACGCGGTGCCGATAATGCCGGCATGGATTCGCTCTTCATCGCCGACGGCATCCACGGCGAGGAGATCGGCGATGTCACGGAGAGCTCGCTCGCGCGTTTGTTTGGGCGAGCCAAACTTTCGGCCCGCGCCGCGATGCGAGCGCTGGTATGGTAGAGGTTAAATACGGAGCGAAGCGATGGCGTACACGATCGACGATCTGAAGCCCGGCATGTCGGCGAGCTTCACCAAAACCGTCACCGAGCGTGACATCCAGCTGTTCGGCGAAGTGAGCGGCGACGTCAATCCCGTCCATTTCGACGAAGCTTTCGCCAAGACGACCATCTTCAAAGGCCGTATCGCGCATGGCGTGTTGAGCGCGAGCTACATCTCGACCGTGTTCGGCATGAAGATGCCGGGACCGGGGACGATTTTCCTGAGCCTGACCACGCGCTTCAAGGCGCCGGTGCGCATCGGCGATACGGTGACCGCAACCTGCACCGTGCGCGAAGTCATCGCCGACAAGCGGCGCGTGATCTTCGATTGTGTCTGCAAGGTCGGCGACACGGTCGTCGTCGAAGGCGATGCTATGGTCATGCCGCCGAGCAAAGCCTGATCCAAAGTCTGAACGATGCGCATCTTCCGCCACTATAACGACGTTCCGGCCGAGTTTCGCGGCGCCGTGGTGGCGATCGGCAATTTCGACGGCGTACACCGGGGCCACCAGGCCCTGATCGCAACGGCTAGGCGGCACGCCGAAGCGCGCAACGCTCCGCTTGCCGTGCTCGCCTTCGAGCCGCATCCGCAGGAATTCTTCCATCCCGGCGCGGCGACGTTCCGGCTCACACCGTTCCGCGCCAAGTCGCATCTGCTCGCCGAACTCGGTGTCGATGTGATGTACGCGCTCGCCTTCGATGCCGAGATGGCGACCAAGACGGCGCAGGAGTTCGTGCTCGACGTGCTCGTCAAAGGGCTGGGCGTCGAATGCGTCGTCGTCGGCGCCGATTTCCAATTCGGTAAGGGCCGCGCCGGCAACACGTCCGTGCTTGCGTATATGGGGGAGATGGAAGGCTTCGCGGTGGACGTCTTCGATCCGGTGACGACGGACGCGCACGAGAAGATCTCGTCGACGCGCATCCGCGAAATGCTGAAAGCGGGCCGTCCGGAAGAAGCGGCGAAACTCCTCGGACATTGGTGGACGGTCGAGGGCCGCGTCGAGCACGGCGACAAGCGCGGCCGCACCATCGGCTTTCCGACGGCCAACATGCGCATCGACCAGAACATGCGTCCTGCCTACGGCATCTATGCGGTCAAGGTGACGATCTTCGAGGACGACAAGCCGGTCGGTCATTACGACGGCGTCGCCAATTTCGGCATACGCCCGATGTTCGAGATCCCGACGCCGCTTCTCGAAACCTTTCTGTTTGACTTTTCGGGCGACCTTTACGGCAAACATCTCACGGTGGCGCTGGTGTCCTATGTCCGGCCCGAAGCCAAGTTCGACGGACTGGAGGCGCTGAAGCGGCAGATCGCGCTCGACAGCCAAGCCGCGCGCGAGGCTCTGAAGCGCCCGGAACCGTGGCTTGATCCATGGACCGCCTGACGGCCTTCGGCCTCTTCGCCGTGACGGCGATGCTCGTCACCTATGCGCTCGAGGAACGCAGCCAATGGTTCATCCTGGCTTTCGCGGTCGCCTGCTGGCTGGGTTCGGTTTACGGCTTCCTGCAGGGCGCCTGGCCGTTTGGGATCGTCGAGATGATCTGGGGTGTGGTTGCGCTCCGGCGCTGGGCTAAAATGGAGCGCGGCGCGCTGGACGCCTCTAAAAGGCGCTGATAGAAGCGTGGGCTTCCATCGCAAGGCTTCGGCCATGGATTTGCCGGCTTTTGAAGGATTTTCGCGAATTCGTCGCCCGGACGCGCAACCGGCGGGATAGAATCCCCGCACAGGTCGCGTGAGCCGGGAGTAGCCGTTCGCCCATCCCTTCCAAGAGCCCCTAGACGATGAACGACAAACTCACCACCACCGACAAGCCGGCGCGCGACTACCGCGCGACGCTCTTCCTGCCCGAGACGCCGTTTCCCATGAAGGCAGGGCTGCCCGAGGCCGAGCCCAAATGGCTCGCGCGCTGGGCAGAGATGGACCTCTACGGGATGATGCGCAAAGCGGCCAAGGGCCGTCCGCAATTCATCCTGCATGACGGCCCGCCTTACGCGAACGGCGAAATCCATTCCGGCACCGGCCTCAACAAGGTGCTGAAGGACATCGTCGTGCGCTCGCGCGGGTTTCTCGGCTACGACGCGCCTTATGTGCCTGGCTGGGACTGCCATGGCCTGCCGATCGAATGGAAGATCGAGGAGAAATATCGCGCCGAAGGAAAGTCCAAAGACGACGTTCCCATCGATCAGCTGCGCCGCGACTGCCGCGAGTTCGCCAATTACTGGATCGACGTGCAGCGCAATCAGTTCAAGCGGCTGGGTTGCACCGGCGAGTGGGATAATCCGTACACGACGATGGATTACCGCGCCGAAGCGGTCATCGCGGGCGAGCTACACAAATTCGTCGGCAACGGGCTGCTCTATCGCGGCTTCCGTCCGGTCATGTGGTCGCCCATCGAGAAGACGGCGCTCGCCGAAGCCGAAGTCGAATATCGCGAGAAACAATCGCCGACGATCTATGTGAAGTTTCCGGTCGTCAAAGGGCCGGATGCGCTGAAGGGCGTGAACGTCGTTATCTGGACAACGACTCCATGGACGATCCCCGGCAACCGGGCCATCGCATTCTCGCCGACGATGGAGTACGGCCTCTACGAAGTCGCCGAGGCAGGCGAGGGCGCACTCGCGCAAGCCGGTGAGAAGATCGCACTCGCGGACGCGTTGGCGGAACAGACCGCAAAACATGCCAAGATCGTTCTGAAGCATCTGTCGGGTTTCGACCCGAACGGACTGACGGCGGCGCATCCGTTGCGCGGGCAGGGCTTTGAGTTCGATGTTCCGCTTCTTCCCGGCGTGCATGTCACCGCCGATACCGGCACGGGTTTCGTGCACACAGCGCCCGGTCACGGTGAAGAAGACTTCGCGCTGATGATGGAGACCTACCCGGGTTACGCCGCAAACCATCCCGATGCGTTCAGCGTCGTCAAGGAAGACGGATCGTTCGCCGCAAATGTGCCGCTCTTCGCCGGCAAACGCATTCTCACGCCCGAAGGCAAGGACGGCGACGCGAACGGCGCGGTGATCCGGGAGTTGATAGAGGCCGGGAAGCTCCTCGCGAAGGGCACGCTGCGCCACCAATATCCGCACAGCTGGCGTTCCAAGGCGCCCGTCATCTTCCGCGCGACGCCGCAATGGTTCGCGGCGATGGACAAGCCCATCACGAAGGATCCGAACGATACGCTGCGCGTCCGCGCGATGCGGGCGATCGCGCAGACGAAATGGTTTCCGCCATCGGGCGAGAACCGCATGGCGGGCATGGTGAAGGATCGTCCCGACTGGGTTCTGTCGCGCCAGCGCGCCTGGGGCGTTCCGCTCGCGATCTTCGTCGACAGGAAGACGCAGGAAGTCTTGCACGACGCCGAGGTGAACGCGCGCATTGTCGATGCCTTCAAGGTGGAAGGCGCGGATGCGTGGTTCAATTCACCGCCGCAGCGCTTCCTCGGCAACGGCCGCAATCCGGACGATTACGAACAGGTGAAAGACATCCTGGACGTCTGGTTCGATTCCGGTTCGACGCATGTCTTCACCGTCGAAGAGCCGATCGAGCCATCCTGGCCGAAAGCCGATCACGCCGATCTTTATCTGGAAGGCTCCGATCAGCATCGCGGCTGGTTCCAGTCGTCGCTGCTCGAAGGCTGCGGCACGCGCGGCCGCGCGCCCTACGACGAAGTGTTGACCGCTGGCTTCGTGCTCGACCGCGAAGGCGACAAGATGTCGAAATCAGTCGGCAACGTCATCCTGCCGCAGACCATCGCCGACAAGAACGGCGCCGACATTTTCCGTTTGTGGGTGGCATCGTCGGACTTCACGCAAGATTTGCGGATGGGCAACGACGTCATTCAGGCGAACACGGATTCTTACCGTCGCCTGCGCAACACCATCCGGTTCATGTTGGCCAATCTGGACGGCTTCGAAGACAAAGAGCGCGTGGCGCCCAAGCATATGCCCGAGCTCGAACGCTACATGCTGGCGCGGCTGGCGGAGCTCGATCGCGTCGTCCGTGCGGGCTACGCAGTCTACGATTTCAACGGCGTGTTCGCGGCGCTGTTCAACTTCTGCACCAACGATCTCTCGGCGTTCTATTTCGACATCCGCAAGGACTCTCTCTATTGCGATGCTAGGGCGACGCTGCGCCGCCGGTCCACACGCACGGTCATCGACGAGATCTTCCGCCGCGTGGTGACGTGGTTCGCGCCCATCCTCTGCTTCACGATGGAAGAAGCCTGGCTGCTGCGCTTTCCGGGCGAGAAAAACAGCGTGCATCTGCAACTCTTCCCCGCGACGCCGTCGGACTGGGCCGACCACGCGCTCGTCGAGAAATGGAATCGCATCCGTGCGCTCCGGCGCGTCGTCACCGGCGCCCTCGAGATCGCGCGGCGCGACAAGGTCATCGGGGCGAGCCTCGAAGCTTCACCCGTGCTTTACGTGAGCGACGCGCGCGACGCGCAACTGTTCGACGCCGTCGACCTGGCCGAGATCGCCATCACGTCCGGGGCTGCCGTCCGCCAGGAGGAGCCGCCGGCGGATGCCTTCCGGCTGCCCGACGTGCCGGGCGCGGCCGCCGTCTTCCTGCCGGCCGACGGCCACAAATGCGCGCGCTGCTGGATGGTCCTGCCGGAAGTCGGGACCGTACCGGGTCATGAGGATCTTTGCCGGCGCTGCAGCGCGGCCATCGACAGCCTGGAGGGCAAATGACGGCGAGGGATTGGGGACTTGCGAGTGCGGCTATCGCGCTGGCCCTCGACCAGGGCTCGAAACTGCTTTTACTTTATGTCCTTCATTTCATCGAGATGGGACCGGGGGACGCCGTCCGGGTTCTGCCTTTCTTCGATCTCGTTATGGTGTGGAATCCCGGGGTCTCCTATGGTCTGTTCCCGGCGCACAGCCCGCTCTGGGCGGCCATGCTGGATGTCTTTTCGCTCGCGGCGGTCATAGCGCTGTCCTGGTGGCTGTGGGGCGCCCGGCGCCGGATTCTAGCCGTGGGACTTGGCCTCGTGATCGGTGGCGCGCTCGGGAACCTTATCGATCGGCTCATTTACCAAAAGGTTGCTGATTTTTTTCACTTTTACGTTCGCGGCTACGATTGGTATGTGTTCAACATCGCCGATTGTGCGATTACCATCGGGGTGGTGGCGCTTTTATATGACGCCCTGTTGCGGCCCGAAGCGGAGGCCGCCGGCTCGAACGGACAAAGCGGGAGAATGCAATGAGTACGAAACACGTGGCGACGGCCCTCCGGCTGGCGCTCCTCGGCGGGGCAGCGATGGCCCTCGTCGGTTGTGAAAGCATTCGTGAAGCCGCCGGCGTGGTCAAAACGCCGCCCGACGAATTCGCGGTCGTAACCAAGGCGCCGCTCGTCATCCCCCCGGATTACAACCTGCGCCCGCCGAAGCCCGGCGCGCCGCCGACCAATCAATCTTCGCCCACGGACTCCGCGGAAGCCGCGCTGACCGGCGACGATCCCGCGGCCGTCGCTGCCAGCCTGCCCAACACCTACAGCCCGGGCGAGAAGATGCTGCTCGCCGACACGGGCGGTGCCACGGCCGATCACAACGTGCGCACGCAGATCGCCGCCGACGCCAAGGCGATGTCCACGGCCAGCGACAGTTTCACCGACACACTTCTGTTCCGCTCGCCGCCAGACCCGAACGCGGGCCATCCGCTGGACGCCGACGCGGAGCACAACAAGCTCGTCGCCGAAAGAACCGACGGTCAGACGCCGATCGAAGGCCAACCCGCTCCGAAGAAGGATCTGCAAGAAGGTGCCACCATCGACAAGGACGGCAACAAGGACGCCGATGCGAAGGCGCATGCGGACGACGGCTGGTTCAGCGGCGGATGGTTCGATGGCATTTTCTAGGGCGTGTTGCTTCGCCGCGGCCCTGATCGCGACCGCGGTGCCTTTGCCTTCACACGCCCAGGACGCCAAGATTTTCCAATTTGCGTTGCAAAACGGCATGCAGGTGGTCGTCGTGCCCGACCACCGCGCGCCCGTCGTGACGCAGATGCTGTGGTATCGCGTCGGCGCGGTCGACGATCCGCCGGGCCTGGGTGGCATGGCGCATTTCTTCGAGCACATGATGTTCCGCGGCACGCCGAGCGTGCCGGGCGACCAGTTCGCGCAAACCGTCGCGCGCAACGGCGGTCAGGACAACGCCTTCACCACGCACGACTACACCTGTTTCTACGAACAGATCGCCAAGGATCGCCTGAAGCTCGTCATGTCGCTCGACGCCGACCGCATGGCCAATCTCGATCTCTCCGATTCCAACGTCCACACCGAGCGCGATGTGGTGCTGGAAGAGCGGCGCATGCGCGTCGACAACGATCCGCAGGCGCTGCTGCGCGAGCAGATGGAAGCCGCGCTCAATCTTTCGCATCCCTACGGCCGCCCCGTGATCGGCTGGTCGGAGGAGATCCATCACATCGGCCGCGTCGAAGCGCAGGACTTCTACCAGCACCACTACGCGCCCAATAACGTGATCCTGGTGGTCGCGGGCGATGTGACGCCGCAGGACGTGCGCGCCGCGGCGGAAGAGGAATACGGCAAGGTCGCGGCCAGGCCGACAGCGCTCCGCGCCGAATTCGCGCAGCCGCCGCGTCTCGGCGAAACGCGCATGACCATTGCGCGCGACGACGTGAAGGTGCCGCTCATGCTGCGCATCTACCGCACCGTCAGCTACACCGAAGCAAAGCCCGGCGAAGCCGAAGCGCTCGAGACGCTGGCGCAATTGATGGGCGGCGACGCCACCTCGGCGCTCTATCGTGAGCTCGTCGTCAGGCGCAGGCTCGCCTCGGATGCGGGAGCGGCCTACAGCGGCTATGCGCGCGATTCCGGCGAGTTCGACGTCTATGCCGTGCCGCGTCCGGGCGTGCGCCTCGACGTGCTCGAGCACAATGTCGACCAGATCATGCAGGCCTTCGTGCAGGCGCATCCCAAAACGGCCGATCTCGAACGCGCCAAGACGCAGCTCGTGGCGGATTCGATCTATCGCCGCGACAGTCAGTATTCGATGGCCTCGGCTTACGGCCAGGCGCTGGCCATCGGCCTCACCGCCGACGACGTCACCGAATGGCCCGAGCGCATTCGCGCCGTGTCCGGCGAAGCAGTACAGCACGTGGCGGCGCAGGACCTGATCAAGCGCGAAGCGGTGACGGGCTATCTCGTGCCGGCGGGGGGACAGCAGTGATGGCGTGGCGCCCGCTTCTCGTCGCGCTCACCTGCGCAGCATGTTTCTCCGGCGTTGCGAACGCCGCAGACGTCAAGACGCTCAAGATGCCGAAAGGCGAAGAAGTCTGGTACGTGTCCGACCACACGCTGCCGATGATTGCCATGAGCGCCTCGATCCCGGCGGGCTCCGCTTACGATCCGCAAGGCAAGTTCGGCCTCGCGGCCTTCGCCGCAAGCCTGCTCGACGAAGGCGCGGGCAATCTCAATTCGACGGCCTACCAGACCGCGCTCAGCAATCGCGCCATCCGCCTCACCATCAATCCCAGCCGCGACTATCTCACGGTTTCGCTGGTGACGCTGACGGACAACGCGAAGGACGCGTTCCAGCTTCTGGGTCTCGCGCTTGCGCATCCGCGCTTCGATCAGGACGCCGTTCAGCGCGTGCGGGCGCAGATTCTCTCGTCGCTGGAGGAGGAAGACACCGATCCGCCGACGGTGGCCGCGAAGGGCTTCTACAAGGCCTACTTCCACGACCATCCCTACGGCCATTCCGTCAACGGCGACGCGGCGTCTATCAACGCCATCACACAGGGTGACATCAGGGCCTTCGCCGCCGCGCATTGGGTGAAGGGCGACATCAAGATCGCCGTGTCCGGCGACGTCGACGCAGCAACGCTGACACAACTTTTGAACAGCGCCTTCGGCAGATTGCCCGCGCGCGCGCCCGCGCCGCCGCCGTGGCCCGGCCATGTCGGACAGCCCGGCATCCAGGTCATCCCGATGGCCGTGCCGCAGCCGACGGTCATCTTCGGGCTTCCGGGCCTCATGCGCAGCGACAGGGACTTCATTCCCGCCTTCGTTGCCAACTACATCATCGGCGGCGGCGGCTTCTCTTCGCGGCTGACCGATGAAGTGCGCGTCAAGCGCGGACTCACCTACGACATCTCGACGTCGCTCGATTCCTTCCGCCGCGCGGGCTTCGTCGCCGGCGAATTCGCCACCAAGCAGAGCAGCGTGAACCAGGCCATCGGCGTCGTGCGCAGCACGCTGGAGGAATTCGCACAGAACGGTCCCACCGACAAGGAACTGGCCGACGCCAAGACTTACCTCACCGGCTCGTTCCCCATGTCGTTCAGCTCCAATGTCGGCATCGTCAGCGAACTGAACGGTTTCCAGCAGGTAGGCCTGCCGGTCGACTACATTCAGAAACGCAACGCGCTGATCGACGCGGTGACGGTCGCCGACGTGAAGCGGGCAGCGAAGCGAATCTTCAATCCGCGCGCCATGACCATCGTCATCGGCGGCACGCCCGACGGCCAGCGGACCGCCAGACCCCCCGCCATACCCGGCGAAGCGCGCGCGGCCCATCGCTGAATGAAATCCTCCCCCGCAAAGCGGGGGAAAGGAACCGCCCCCCGGGTCCGCGCAAAGCGCGGCCAGAGGACAAACTTCGCGGTGGAGGGAGCGACGTCTGCGCTGATGCCTCCTCCGTCTTGCCACGCTGCGCGTGGCAATCCACCTCCCCCGAACCACGTTCGGGGGAGGAACGATCTGCTAAGGTAGGGCCATGGCGAGTCCGCTGCCCTTCACCGTGTCTCTCGAGCTGGCGTCCGGCGCGACGGGCGCGGTCGATTTCGCCAATGCGCTCGGCCAAGCGGAGGCCACGCTCGCCTGGTTCCGCCAAGCCTACGAGGACAACGCGCTCGAACTCCTGCATGTCCCCGAGCGGCGCGACGATATCGCTGCGGCCCGTGCGGCGGCGGAAAAGTGGCGCGGCAACACGACCGATGTGGCGGTGCTCGGCATTGGCGGCTCGAGCCTCGGCGGCCAGGCGCTCAAGGATATCATTCCGTTCGGCGCGGAACCTAAACCGCGCGTGACCTTCTTCGATAACGCCGATCCGTTCACTTTCGCGGCCGCGCTCAAGACTTTCGATCTCCGCTCGACGCGCTTCGTGGCGATTTCGAAATCGGGCGGCACGGCGGAGACGCTGGCGCAAACGCTGGCGGCGGCCGGCGCCATCGATGCGGCGGGCGGCGGCAAATATCTGGCGCAGCACTTTATCGTGGTGACGGAGCCCAAGCCCAGTGCATTGAAGGCGTTCGCCGAAAGCATCGGCTGCCCTGTGCTCGACCATCCGCCGGGCGTCGGCGGCCGTTACGCGGTGCTCACCACAGTCGGCATTCTCCCCGCCATTCTTCTCGGTCTCGACGTCGAAGCGTTGCGCGCAGGTGCCGGCGACGTCGTGCAGAACATGCTGGCCGCGAAATCGCCGCGCGATGTGCCGGCCTGTTCGGGCGCAGCGCTTCATCGTGCGTTCGGCGAGACGCTGTGCGAGACGGTGCTCTGGTGTTACGCCGACACGCTCAAAACGTTCGGCTCGTGGTGGCGCCAGTTGTGGGCGGAGAGCTTGGGCAAGGAAGGGCAGGGCACGACGCCCGTGGTAGCCCTCGGTCCCGTCGATCAGCACAGCCAGCTGCAACTGTTCCTCGATGGTCCGGGCGGCGCGCTCTTCACCATCGTCACGACCGACACAGAAGGCGCAGGGCCGTCGATCCCCGCCGCGCGCGCCGATGCGCTGGGGCTTTCCTATCTCAGCGGCAAGCATTTGGGCGATCTGGTGGCCGCGGAAGCGCGCGCGACGGCGCAGACGCTGGCTCGGCGCGGACGGCCGGTGCGGCAGATCCATGTGCCTACGCTCGACGCGCGTGCCATGGGCGCGCTCATGATGCATTTCATGCTGGAGACCATCGCCATGGGCCGCTTGATGGGCGTCGATCCGTTCGATCAGCCCGCCATCGAAGAGGGCAAGGTTCTCGCGCGGCAATATCTGGGTGCGCAATGACCATCCGCCGACTCGCCGAAGGCACGATCAACCGCATCGCCGCCGGCGAAGTGGTGGAGCGTCCGGCAAGCGCGGTGAAGGAGCTGGTCGAGAACGCACTCGACGCGGGTGCTGCGCGCATCGACATCGCGGTGTCGAACGGCGGCGCCGATCTCATCCTCGTCGAAGACGACGGCATCGGCATGGAAGCGGACGAACTTCGCCTGGCGGTCGAGCGTCACGCGACGTCAAAGCTTCCAGTCACGGACGGCGAAGACGATCTGACCGGCATCGCGACGCTGGGATTCCGCGGCGAAGCCCTGCCGTCGATCGGCGCGGTGGCGCGGCTTTCCATCGCCAGCCGCACGGCCACGGGCGACGCGCACGAGATCCGTGTCGAAGGCGGCACGGTGTCAGGTCCGCAGCCCGTAGGATTCCGTGCGAAGGGACAATCCGGCACGCGCGTGGAAGTGCGCGAATTGTTTTTCGCCACGCCGGCGCGGCTGAAGTTCTTGAAATCGGCGCGCTCGGAAGATCTGGCGACCGGCGACATCGTCAAACGCCTCGCCATGGCGCGGCCGGATGTGGCGTTCCAGCTGACGCTCGACGGACGGCGCTTCCTCGAACTCGAAAGCGAAGGCGATCTCTTCGGCGGACGCCTGAAGCGGCTCGCCCGCATCATGGGCCGCGACTTCGGCGACAACGCAGCACCCGTCGACATCACGCGCGATGGCGTACGCGTGTCGGGCTTTGCGGGACTTCCGACCTATCACCGGGCCAATGCGCAGATGCAGTTCCTGGTCGTCAATGGAAGGCCCGTGCGCGACAAGCTCCTGATCGGCGCGGTGCGCGGCGCCTACGCCGATTTCCTCGCGCGCGACCGTCATCCGGCGCTGGCGCTGTTCCTCGACTGCGATCCCGAGTTCGTGGATGTGAACGTTCACCCGGCCAAGACGGAAGTGCGCTTTCGCGATGCGGGCCTCGTGCGCGGACTGATCGTCTCCTCGCTCAAGAATGCGCTGGCCGGCGCGGGCCATCGCGCCTCGACCACCGTGGCCGGCGCAACGCTGGCCGCTTTCCGCGCAGAACCCGTATCCGTCACGCGCCTCTATCCGCAGCCGCCGTCGCGCGGCTTTGCAGAGCCGGCCGCCGACTATCATGCGCCCCTGTTCGGAAGCGCCGCCGCGCAGGCCGTATCGGCGCGCATGGAGGAGGCGCCGGTCGGGCCGCAGGCGGAGCCCTTGCCACTCGGCGTCGCGCGCGCGCAATTGCACGAGACCTACATCGTGGCGCAGACGGAAGACGGCATCGTCATCGTCGATCAGCATGCGGCGCATGAACGCCTCGTCTATGAGCGCATGAAGCACGCGCTGGCGGCCGGCGGCATCGCGCGCCAGCCGCTGCTCATCCCCGAGATCGCCTCGCTCGATCCGTCCGACGTCACGCGCATCGCTTCGCGTGCCGACCAGCTTGCCGAACTCGGTCTCATCGTCGAAGCCTTCGGTCCCGACGCGATCATGGTGCGCGAAGTCCCCGCCATGCTGGGCGACATGGACGTGCAGGGCCTGTTGCGCGATCTCGCCGACGACATCGCCGAAACCGGTTCCGCGCTGTCGCTGAAGGAGCATCTCGAAGAGGTTGCCGGGACGCTCGCCTGCCACATGAGCGTGCGCTCGGGAAGGCGGCTAAATGCCGACGAGATGAATGCACTTTTGCGTGAGATGGAGGCGACGCCCCATTCCGGCCAGTGCAACCACGGACGACCGACCTACGTTGAGTTAAAGCTCGCCGATATCGAGCGGCTGTTCGGCCGGCGCTGAGGGAGAATTCGAACTTGAAGGAATGCGATCCGCTCTTCCGTCGTGACGTCACGTTCCGCTTGAAGCGAATGTGAGACGCATGGAGTCCTCCGAAGACGACCGCATCGCCAGACCGCGCGCAAGCGCCAGACGGTCCTTCTGGACCCGCGTGAAGGAACATCCGCTCGCGCGGTTGGGACCGGGGCTGATCACGGGCGCCGCCGACGACGATCCGAGCGGCATCGCCACCTATTCCCAGGCGGGTGCCCAGTTCGGGCTGGACATGCTGTGGACGATGCCGCTGGCGTTTCCTCTCATGTCCGCGATCCAGTCGATCTGTGCGCGGATCGGCCGGGTCACCGGCAAGGGGCTCGCCGCCAACATCAAGACGGCTTTTCCGCCGGTCGTGCTTCAGGCCGTCGTGCTGCTGCTGCTCATCGCCAACACGTTCAACATCGCCGCCGACGTGGCCGCCATGGGCGAAGTCTCGGAGCTCGTCACGGGATTCGATCGGCACCTGATGACGGCGTTCTTCGTGTTCGTCACGCTCGTGCTGCAGGTGTTCGTCCCCTATCACCGTTACGTCGTCTTCCTGAAATGGCTCACGCTGTCGCTGCTTGCCTATGCCGGCGTGCTGTTCACGGTGCACGTCCCGTGGGGACAGGTGGCGCTGCATTCGGTCTGGCCGAGCTTCACATTGAATTCCAGGTCCGCCGCCGTGATCGTCGCCGTCTTCGGCACCACCATCAGTCCCTATCTTTTTTTTTGGCAGGCGTCCGAAGAAGTCGAGGACATGCACGGAAAACACGATGGCGCGCTGGTGCGCGATGCGGCCGCGGCGGAGGCGGAACTGCGCCGCATCAAGTGGGATACGTGGAGCGGAATGTTCTATTCCGATCTCACGGCCTATTTCATCATCCTTGCCACGGGCGTCACGCTCCACGTCGCGGGAATCACCGACATCAACACCGCCGCGCAGGCCGCAAGCGCACTGCGTCCGCTCGCCGGCAATTTCGCCTATGTGCTGTTCGCGCTCGGCATCCTGGGCGCCGGATTGATCGGCGTGCCGGTGCTGGCGGGCTCGGGCGCCTACGCGCTGTCCGAAGCGATGGGCTGGAAATGGGGGCTGGAACGCAAGGCCGTCGAAGCGCGCGGTTTCTACGGGGTCATAGCGGTCAGCGTGCTGGCGGGGCTCGTCATCCAATATTCCCCGATCAGCCCGATGAAGGCGCTGTTCTGGAGCGCGGTGATCAACGGCGTCGTCGCCGTGCCCCTGATGGCGGTGATCATGGTCCTCGTGTCGAAGAAATCGGTGATGGGCGCCTATACCGCAAGCCGCACGCTCGTGATCCTCGGCTGGCTGGGGACGGCCGTGATGGGCGTGGCGGCCGTACGTATGTTGATTCCGGGATAATCAGGCGCGCAGGAACGTCACGCGCGTTTCGCCGTAGATGCGTTCGTCGAGCGTCTCGAAATTTTCGACCGCCACGATTTCGTTTTCGCCCGTCTCTGCGATGATGAGTGCGTTGGGCGCGAGCCATCCGCCTTCGCGCAACGATGCCAGCGCCGGCGCGATCAGGTCTTTCCGGTAGGGCGGATCGAGGAAGACGAGATCGAACGGTCCGCCGGAGGCCGCCGCCATCTTTCCGAGCTTCGTCGCATCGCGCCGGAAGATTTTGGTGACGCCGGTAAGCCCCAGTGCTTCGATGTTGCGCTGGATCAGCGCGCGGCTCTCGGCGGCATCTTCGACGAAGAGACAGAACGACGCGCCCTGCGAAATCGCTTCTATCCCCATGGCGCCCGTGCCCGCGAAGAGATCGGCCGTGCGCGCGCCCGCGAGCGTGAAGCCGTAATCCTGATGGCACAGGATGTTGAAGATCGCCTGGCGCACCTTGTCCGAGGTCGGCCGTATGCTGTTGTCGGGTGGCGTGGCGAGCTTGCGCCCGCCCAGATGTCCGCCGGTGATCCTCACAAATTTCCCTTCACGATCCGGTGATTCTTAACGCGTATCCTGTTTGTAGCCTGAAATCGACATTGTCCCCCAAATGTCGCTCTGGTCGAGCGGGGCAGGGGCCTCTATATCGGCGTCCATGGTGTCGCTTCGCGCAGTCCTTCTCGCACTCGCCGCATTCGTCGCGCTCGCCGTCCCGGCGGCGGCGCAGGTCGATTCCGTGCCGAAGGTGCATGCGCGCCTGATCGCCGAGAACGGCGAGGTGGCGCCCGGCGGCTCGGTGACGATTGCGCTGGAAGAAGACATCCGCGAAGGCTGGCACACCTATTGGCAGAACTCTGGCGACGCAGGCGCGCCGACGACGATCGACTGGACGCTGCCGCAAGGCTGGCATGTGGGCGCGATCGCGTGGCCCTATCCCAAGCGCCTGCCCGCGGGCCCGCTGATGCAATACGGCTATGACGGCAAGCCGTGGCTGCTGATGCCGCTCACCGCGCCGAAGGATGCGAAGCAGGGCGACGTCGTAACCCTCAAAGGCCATGCGCAGTGGCTCGTGTGCAGTTCGACCTTGTGCGTGCCGGAAGAGCAGATGGTGAGTCTGCAGCTTGCCGTCGTCGCCGATCCCGCGCCGCCTTACGCGACGGTGGCGCAGGACTTCCAGGCGGCGCGTGCGCTCATTCCCGTGGCGTCGCCGTGGCCCGCACGTTTTGCGCGCAAGGGCGGGACGCTCGATCTTTTCCTCGCCGCGCCGAAACTCGCGCCGAAGGACGCGACGTTCTATCCGTTCGAGCAGGGCTTCATCAAAGGCAGCGCCGGACAGAAACTGGGCGAGGCCGACGGCGGTGTCGTTCTGCAACTGGCGCCGGATGCGAAGACGCCGCAGACGCTGGGCGGCGTTCTGGTGCTCACCTCGGCCGACAATTCCGTCCAGGCGCTTGCGATCGCTGCCCGGCCGGGCGCCGTGCCGTCCGCACAAATCGCAGGCGGCGACGATATGGGCGTCGTGCTGGCGTTGCTGTTCGCGTTTGTGGGCGGGCTCATCCTCAATCTCATGCCGTGCGTGCTGCCGATCCTCGCCATGAAGGCGTTCGCGGTCGCCTCGAAAGCCGGCACGGAGCATGCGGCGCGCGACGGCCTCGCGTACGGCGCGGGCGCGATCCTGAGTTTCCTCGTGCTCGGTGGCGCGGTGCTGCTGTTGCGCGCGGGCGGCGATGCGGTCGGCTGGGGCTTCCAGTTGCAGGAGCCGCGCGTCGTGGCGGCGTTCGCGCTGTTGATGTTCGCGGTCGGCCTCAATCTCTCCGGCGTGTTCGAATTGCCGGGCGGCATCACGGCAGGCGATTCGCTCGCGCGCAAATCGGGCCCGGCCGGCGCGTTCTTCACGGGTGTTCTGGCGGTGGCTGTGGCGGCGCCGTGCACCGCGCCGTTCATGGCGGCGGCGATCGGCTTCGCGCTGACGCAAGGTGCGGCCTCCGCGCTCGGCGTGTTCTTCTTTTTGGGACTGGGCTTCGCAGCGCCCTTCATTGCCATCGGGTTGTCGCCGGCCTTGCTGCGGCTCCTGCCGAAACCCGGCGCCTGGATGCTGACGCTCAAGCAATTGCTCGCCTTCCCGATGTATGGCGCGGCGGCCTGGCTGGTCTGGGTGCTGGCGCAGCAGGCGGGCACGGTCGGCCTCGCCGCCAGTCTCGCCTCGATGGTGGCGTTCGCCTTTGCCGCCTGGGCGTGGAGCGCAAGCCGCGACGCGGGGCTGCGCTGGCGCGGCGTCGGCACGGGTGCGGCGCTCGTCGGTCTCGTGCTGGCGGTCGCCAGCGTCGTCGTGGCGCAAGGCGAGGGGATGCCGGCCTCGGCCAGCGTGCCCTCAAGCGGCGCGCTGCACGCGGAAGCCTACACGCCGGCGCGGTTGGCGGAGCTGCGCAAGGAGAACCGTCCGGTCTTCGTCGATGCCACGGCCGCATGGTGCATCACCTGTCTCGTCAACGAGAAGATCGCACTGTCGAGCCCTGCGGTCGCCGAGGCCTTCGCGCGCACGCACACGGCCTATCTCGTGGCCGACTGGACAAAGCGCGACGCCGACATCACCGCGCTCCTTTCCGAACACGACCGCTCCGGCGTGCCGCTCTACCTCTTCTACAAACCCGGCGCCCCGGCCGCCGACGTCCTGCCGCAGATCCTCACGCCGGATGCGGTGCTGACGGAGATGGGCGCGAAATAGCGTTCACCAGCGCCAAAGCCGGGCACGCTTGCCGCCAAGAGCGGCGTTCAATTCCGCAAACGCGCGCTTGAGCGTCTTCAGATGCCGGGCGAATTCCGTCGCCGGGTCGATCGTGCCCGCATTGGCCTCGATGCGCGCCCGCGCCAGTCTGAAGCCGACCATGGTCGCGACGGGCTTCATGTGCAGGCCATGGAGGACCTGGCGCAATTGGCGCGCGCATTTGCCGCCGCCGCGCGTGCCGTAGGTGACGATCATCGCCGGCTTGCCGGACCATTCGACGTAGAGGTGATCGAGTGCGTTCTTGAGCGGCGCGGGGTAGCCCCAATTGTACTGCGGCGACACGAACACGACGGCATTTGCCTCCGCGATCTTCCGGCTCCAGGCGCGGGTGTGTTCGAAGGCGTAGTCGTTCGAGGCAGACACGCCGGCGGGAATGCCGGGCTCGTCGTCCATCGGCAGCGGCCAGTCCTTGAGGTCCACGATTTCGAATTCGCCCGCGATCGTTTCGCGGCCGACTTTGGCGACCCACTCCGCGACCTGGGGACAAATGCGCCTGGCTCGCGTGCTGCCGATGATGACGAGGATTTTCGACCCGTGTATCATACACGCAATATGATCCCTGCTAGAGGCGTTGTAAAGGTGCAAAATACACGCAATTTGGACATGCTGGCCTCGGCGATGCTGGACCTCCTGGGCTTTCTCAACAGCCCGCAGCGGGACGAAGCGCTCCTCAAGGAAGCGGGTGTCCGCCTCGATCGCGCGCTGTTTCCGCTGCTCGTGATCCTGGGTGCGCGCGGGAGCCTCGGCGTGGCCGAGCTCGCCGATCAGGTGGGCCGCGATCACACGACCGTCAGCCGTCAGCTCGCCAAGCTGGAAAGCCTCGATCTGGTTGCGCGCTACGAGGGCGACGACCGGCGCAAACGCGCGGCCCGACTGACGACGGCGGGAAAGAAAACCGTCCGGGCGATCACGCAGGCGCGGCGCCGGCTGTTATCGAAGGCGCTCGCCCAGTGGAGCGAAACGGACCGCGCGGCGCTTGCCGATCTGAACCGGCGCTTCGCCGAGGCGCTGGCGCGCTAATTCATATACCAGCCGTGACTGACGACGAGCGATTGGCCCGTCAGCGCGTTCGTCTCGAAACCTGCGAACAACAGCGCCACTTCGGCCACGTCGTCCACCGTCGTGAACTCGCCGTCGACCGTCTCGCCCAGCATGATCTTCTTCACGACCTCTTCTTCGGAGATGCCGAGCGATTTTGCCTGTTCGGGGATCTGTTTCTCGACCAGCGCCGTGCGCACAAAGCCCGGGCAGATGACATTGGCGCGCACGCCCTTGGGGCCGCCTTCCTTGGCGATGACGCGGGCAAGGCCCAGAAGCCCGTGCTTGGCGGTGACGTAGGCCGATTTGAGCGGCGAGGCTTCCTTCGAATGCACCGAGCCCATGAAGATGATGGAGCCAGACCTCTTCTTGTACATGTGCGGAATGCAGGCTTTCGAGGTCAGGAACGCGCCATCCAGATGGATGGAGAGAAGCTTCTTCCATTGGTCAAAGGGGAATTCCTCGATCGGATGGACGATCTGTACGCCGGCATTGGAGACGAGAACGTCGACGCCGCCCAATTGGCTGACGACCTGCGCCACGCCATTGTTCACCTGATCCTCGTCGGTGACGTTCATGGCAACGGCGATCGCCTTGCCGGGACCTTTGGCCGAAAGCTTGTCGGCGGTGGCCCTGGCTTCGTCGAGATTGAGGTCGGCGATGGCGACGTTCGCGCCCTCCGACATGTAGCGCCGCGCGATGGCTTCGCCGATGCCTTGCGCGCCGCCGGTGACGATGGCGACCTTATCCTTCAGCTTCATGTTCGCGTCTCCGTTCAATGTTTCAGATAGTCGTGGACCACTTCGCCCAAACCCAGCGTGAGATCGGTCATCACATGCACGGCCGACACGACCTCGCGTACCGGAAGCTGCGCCACCGGCGCCAGTGCATGATGGAACAATTCGAGCGACGCGGGCCCCGTCCACGCGCCCTTGACGACAAGGTCCTCGATGCGGAAGCGCACGAGCTCGCAGATGCGCGGCGAGCAATCGGCGTCGGGGATGATCTTGATCGTGTAGTTGGGCACGTCGAAGGATTTGCGGACCGCCTCGCTGTCGAGCGTCCGGTGCTTGTACCCCATGACTCCCACGGCCACGCGCAGGCCTCCGTAGTCGAGCGTGCCCACGAGCGCATCGGAATCGTGCGTGAGCACGGGCTCGGCGAGTTTCTTCGGGAAGCCCCATATCTCGCGTCCGCCGGCAATGGGGGATTCGTCGTTCAGATACATGGAATGGACGTAGACACCCGCGTTGCCCTTGTAGGTGACGGGGATGATCTGGCCCGATTCCGTGTAGTCGCCGAAGCCCGTCGAATCCGGCATGCGGATGAATTCGTATTTGACGATGGCGTCGGTGAAGACCAGCGGCTCGGGAACGATCTTCTCGAGCGCGTCGCGGTCGGTTTTATAGGTGATGGTGAGGTATTCGCGGTTGAAGAAGCGATAGGGACCGGGCGGATAGGACGGGCTTGTGAGGGGGATTGCGAATGCCTGTTTGCGGACCTGGTCTTCGTTCATCGTGCCATCTCCTTTTCCGTGTCGAGGGTGAGATCGAGCACCGCCACGCCCATCGCGGGTTTCTTGCGCTCGCGCCAGGCCGGATGGGCGAGCGTGTGCCGCACGTCGTCGAGGCCCGCCTGCCAATGCTCCAGCATCGAAAGACGGGAGAATTCATAGTCCATGGAATAACGCTCGTATGCCGCGCGGCGATGGATCAAATGAACGATGGTGATGGCTGCGTCGCAGGTCTGCGCCTCGAGCAGTTTGACATCCGGATCGTCGCGCAGCTCCGGCGGGAGCTTGTCCAGGAGGTGGCATGCGGCCCGGCGCATGGCCTGCATTTCCATGAAAAAGTGGGTATTGAGGCGCGTGCGGCTGGAATAACGGATTTCCTTCTCGCGCTGGACGACGTCGGGCAGGGCTTTCGGCATGCGTCCGCGCGCGCTGAACAGGTCGATCTGGAAGACGCAGGCGTCGCTGCGCCGCCCCGTCATCTCAAGCGTATACTGCATCGGCGTGTTGGAGACGACGCCGCCGTCCCAATAATATTTCCCGTCGACCTCGACAGGCGGGAAACCCGGCGGCAGGGCCGCGCTCGCGCGGACACATTCGACGTCGACATGACGGTCGTGCGTGTCGAAATATTCGAAGTTGCCGCTGGTGATCTCGACGGCGCCGGCGCTGTAGCGGACCTTGCCCGAATTGAGCTCGTCGAAATCGACAAGCCTGAGCAGAGTCTCGCGGAGCGGATCGGTGGTGTAGACGCTCAACGCGCTTTTCGTCCCGGGCGGCAGAAACGCCGCCGGCGGAATGCGTGGTGCGAAGAATCCAGGCACGCCGAACGTCGCCACGCGCGCGGCGTTCAGTTCGTTAAGCGCGATGCGGAACTCGGTGTTGCCGAAAGGCGTCGAGGCGAGGCCGTCGGAGATGCCTTCCCAGAATTCGCGCAACCGCTTCACGCGGTTTTCGGGGCGGTTCCCGACGATGATGGCGCCGTTGATCGAGCCGATCGAAATGCCCGCGACCCAGTCCGGCTCGATGCCCGCTTCAGAGAGCGCCTCATAGGCGCCCGCCTGATAGGCGCCGAGCGCGCCACCCCCCTGGAAGACCAGGACCACTTTTTCGCCGGGCAGGAGCATTGAGGGTCGACCTCGGGGTCTCGGCCCTTCATTTAATCGTTCGCGCCGGCAAAGCAATCGCGGCCTTGTTGCAACGTGTCGCGCGGGCTCGGGTATCCACTTTACCCGTCACCCCGACGCATGCCATTACCCCGGGGTAACGAGGAACCCATGCACGACATACGGATTATCCGAGACGACCCGGACTCGTTTGCGAAAGGGCTCGCGCGCCGCGGCGTCGCCGACGCCGCGAATGTGACAGCGGAACTTGTTGCGCAGGACAAGGATCTGCGTGCGCTTTTGACGCGGCTGCAGGAGGCGCAGGCGCGCCGCAACGAAGCCTCGAAACTGATCGGCCGCGCCAAAGCGCAGAAGAACGACGTCGAGGCGAATGCCTTGATGACAGAGGTTGCAGGTCTCAAGGACGAAATCCAGGCAGGCGAAGAACGCGAGCGCGTGCTGCAGGCGGAGCTGCGCGACCGCCTCGCACAATTGCCCAATCTTCCGGCCGCGGGCGTTCCCGACGGCGCCGACGAAGCCGCGAATGTCGAAGTGGACGCGCGCCATTGGGGCAGGCCGTCCGGCAATAACGCCGCGAAGGAACATTTCGAAATCGGCGAAGCGCTGGGGCTGATGGATTTCGAACGCGCGGTAAAAGTCTCGGGTTCGCGGTTCGTGTATCTCAAGGCGCAGCTGGCAAGGCTCGAACGCGCGCTGGGCAATTTCATGCTCGATCTGCAAACGGGCACGTTCGGCTATACGGAAATCAATCCTCCGCTCATGGTGCGTGAAGACGCGTTCTTCGGAACGGGCCAAATGCCGAAGTTCGAGGCGGATGCATTCTGGCCGCTGCCGGGGGAATTCTTCCCCAGCGATGAATTCTTGGAAGAACTCGCAGCGAGCGCCGACGTGCTAGGTCTTCAAATGGTTCTTACGCTGCGTTTTCGCGAGCAGAAGAAACATCGCTATGGGCTTATCCCCACGGCGGAGGTCCCGCTCACCAATTACGTGCGCGAGGAAATCCTCGACGAAGCGAAATTGCCCATGCGCATGACCGCGTGGACGCCGTGTTTCCGTGCGGAAGCGGGTGCGGCCGGCCGCGACACGCGCGGCATGATCCGCATGCATCAATTCTCGAAAGTCGAGCTCGTCTCGATCACGACGCCGGAGCAGTCGGAACCCGAGCACGAAAGGATGACGGATTGTGCACAAGAGGTGCTCAAGCGCCTCGATCTCGCGCATCGCGTGATGACGCTCTCGACCGGCGACATGGGCTTCACGGCGAAGAAGACCTACGACATCGAAGTGTGGCTGCCGGGGCAGAACCGCTATCGCGAGATTTCCTCGTGCTCGAACTGCGGCGACTTCCAGGCGCGGCGCATGAACACGCGCTATCGCCCCTCGGCCGAGAAATCCACCCGCTTTGTCCACACCCTGAACGGCTCCGGCCTCGCCGTCGGACGCACGCTTGTCGCAATCCTCGAGAATTATCAGGAGGCGGACGGCAGCGTTCGCATTCCTGAGGCGTTGGTTCCCTATATGGGCGGCGTGACAAAGATCGAGAAATCTGTTTGATGCGCATCCTCATCACCAATGACGACGGCATTCATGCGCCGGGACTGAAAGCCGCCGAGACGATCGCGCGCGCCTTGACTTCCGACGTGTGGATCGTGGCGCCGGAGACCGAACAGTCGGGCGCGTCGCATTCGCTGACCATCAGCGCGCCCCTGCGCATGCGCCGGGTTGAGGAGAAGCGCTTTGCCGTTTCCGGCACACCCACCGATTGCGTGCTGATGGCGCTGGCCGAGCTCCTAAAGGAGGCGCCGCCGCAGCTGGTGCTTTCGGGCGTTAACCGCGGCGCCAACATCGCCGACGACGTGACCTATTCCGGCACCATCGCGGGTGCCATGGAAGGCTGCGTGCTGGGCATTCCCTCGATCGCGCTGTCGCAAGCTTACGGTTTCGCAGAGAAGCGCGAGGCGCCGTGGACCTGCGCGGAGACGCATGGTCCCAGCGTCATCGAGAGGCTCGTGAAAGCAGGCTGGCCGGACGACGTCTTGATCAACGTCAATTTCCCCGATTGCGCGCCGGGCGAAGTTGCGGGCGTGGAAGTGACTGAACAGGGCAAGCGCGACATGCAACAGGCGATGCTCGACCGCCGCACCGATCTGCGCGGCAACGCCTACTACTGGATCGGCTTCAAGCGCGTACAGAGCAGGCCCGAGCCCGGCACCGACCTCGCCGCCGTGTATGCAAACAGGATCTCGGTCACGCCGCTGCATCTCAACCTGACGGAATTCAAGGTGCGCGACCATCTGAAAGCCGCGTTCGACGCTGCAAAGCCATGAGCGAACATGGAACGATGGCGCTCGTGATGGCGCTGCGCGGGCAGGGCATCACCGATCAGCACGTGCTCGAAGCCATGGAGAAGACGCCGCGCGAGTTGTTTGTGGAGAAGCCGTTCGAAGTCAGCGCCTATGAGAACACGGCGCTTCCCATCGCCTGCGGTCAGACCATCAGCCAGCCCTTCATCGTCGCCTACATCACGCAAGCCCTCGAGGTGACGCCCAGGCACCGGGTGCTGGAGATTGGAACGGGTTCGGGCTACCAGGCGGCGGTGCTGGCGCGGCTGGCAGGCTGGGTCTACACGGTCGAACGCCACCGTCCGCTGCTGGATGGCGCCAAGGCGCGCTTCGCTAAACTCAGGCTACACAATGTGGTGGTCCGTCGTAGCGACGGACTCAAGGGCTGGCCGGAGCAGGCGCCATTCGACCGCATCGTGCTCAGCGCCGCTGTGGAAGACGTGCCACAAACCCTGATCGATCAGCTCAAACCGGGCGGCATTCTGATCGCCCCGGTCGGCCCGGAAAGGTTTTCTCAACACTTGGTGAAGATTATCCGAACGGAGAGCGGGACGAGAACCGAACCGCTGATGCCGGTGGTCTTCGTGCCCATGGTCGCGGGGCTGCCTCAAGAGAGTAGAACACTCGATGGAGCGTCGGGCGAAAAGAGATGAGGGCAAGCGCGGCCTTGTGGCTGCGCTGGTCGTCATAGTCCCCGCGCTTTTGGCCGGCTGCCAGGAACGTCCCGCCTACGTGATCGATCCCGAGCGTTCGGCGGCGAGCTATCCGGCCGAGCATCCCTACTACACCGTCACCGTGCGCGAGGGCGACAGCATCTCCAAGATCGCGGCGCGCTGCGATACGACCGGCGCCGAAATCGCCGATCTCAACGACATCGACGAATGGGCCGATCTCTATCCGGGCCAGGTCCTGCGCGTGCCGTCGCGGCCGCGTGACGAGCGCCCGCGCGAAGACGTGGCCTATGTGCCGCATCCCGTTCCGCGCCCGCATTACACGCCGGCCGGTTACGAAGAGCCGCGCGTGACGCCGAAGCCGCGTCAGCAACGCTACGACGACGACGCACAGCAGGGCGCGAGCAACAGCGGCGACAATTCGTGGTGGTCGTGGTGGATGCGGCCGAGCGAGGCCGCGCCCGAAGACACGGGGTCGATGAAGTTCATCTGGCCCGTACAGGGGCGCATCATCGAAGGCTTCGGCGGTTCGCGGCACGGCGAGCGCAATGACGGCATCAATATTGCGACGCAAGAAGGCGCGCCGATCCGCGCCGCGGCAGCCGGCACCGTCACCTATACCGGCAACGAACTCAAAGGCTATGGCAACCTCGTGCTGATCCGGCACGACAACGGTTACGTCACGGCCTATGCGCATGCGGGTTCGATCCGCGTGTCGCGCGGCGACATCGTCGAGCGCGGTCAGATCATCGGCACCGCCGGCGAAACGGGCGACGTCGATCGTCCGCAACTGCACTTCGAAATCCGCAAAGGCGTGCAGGCCGTCGATCCCGTCCAATACCTGAACCGCGCCAGCTGACCGGCAGCGGGCTCTCGAAGATATCGCTACAGCGTCTTGCCGAGTTCGCCCGCCAGGTCCTGGATGAACTGCCAGGCAACGCGGCCGGAGCGGGCGCCGCGGCCGGCGGCCCAGGCCAGCGCGCGCGTTTTCAGCATTTCGCGATCGCGGGCTATTCCGTAATGCGCCGCATAGCCGTCGATCATCGCGAGGTAATCGTCCTGGCTGCAATTGTGGAAGCCCAGCCACAATCCGAAACGATCCGACAGCGAGACCTTCTCTTCGACGGCTTCCGACGGATTGATGGCGGTGGAGCGCTCGTTCTCCATCATATCGCGCGGCAGCAGATGCCGGCGGTTGGAGGTCGCGTAGAAGAGGACGTTCTCGGGCCGACCCTCGATACCGCCTTCGAGCGCGGCCTTGAGCGATTTGTAGCTCGTATCGTCCTTGTCGAAGGAGAGATCGTCGCAATAAAGAAGAAACCGCCGGCGGGCACCGCGCAGGGTTCGCAGCAGCAAGGGCAGGCTCGCGATCTCTTCGCGATGGATTTCCACGAGCGCCACGCGCGCCGCACCCTTGCGATCGGCGTTGACCGCGGCGTGCACGGCCTTCACCAGCGAACTCTTGCCCATGCCGCGCGCGCCCCACAGCAGCGCATTGTTGGCGGGCAGGCCGTCGGCGAAGCGGGTCGTGTTCTGAACCAGTGTGTCGCGGGCGAAGTCGACGCCCTTGAGAAGGTCGAGCGGCAGATACGCCACTTCGGGGACCGCGAGGAGACCGCCGTGGCCCGGCTCCCAGACGAATGCGTCGCCTTCGGCAGGGGCGGCGCCGGCCAGCGCGGGCGGCGCCAGCCGCTCCAGGGCGCCTGCGATCCGGGCCAGCAAATCGGCGTCAATTTCCAGGTTTTTCGGGGGTTTGGGCACGCCAGTTCTCGCTATCCCGCGCGGTTGCAATGAGGGGGCGGGCCGCTATAGTCCGCCGCCGGACTGCCCGGCGTAATCTCTCTCGGAACTATCATGCAAGACTTTTTCACCAATCCGATTTTCCCGTTCCTCTTCATCATCCCCATCATTTACTTCCTGATCCTCCGGCCGCAGCAGCAGCGGGTGAAACAGCACCGGGAGATGGTCGACAATGTGCGGCGGGGTGACACGGTGGTGACGGCGGGCGGCATTGTCGGACGCGTGGCCAAGCCGCCGCAGAAGGACGACGCCGAGATCACGGTCGAGATCGCCGACAATGTGCAGATCCGCGTGGTGCGTTCGACGCTTTCCGAAGTGCGGGCGAAGAACGCCGACAAGACGGACAAGAGCTGAGACGTCATGCTTCAGATATCGCCTTGGTCGCGCGCCATTACCTATGCGATCCTCCTTCTGGGATTCATCATTGCGCTGCCCAACGCGCTGCCGGATTCCGTGCTGACGCGCCTGCCGCAATGGTGGCCGACGAACACGGTGGCGCTGGGCCTCGACCTGCAGGGCGGCTCCTACCTCCTTCTCGAAGTCGAACTCGACCAGGTGCAGAAGGACCAGCTCGAATCCCTGATCGGTGATATCCGCGCCAGCCTGCGCAAGAACCACATCGCCTTCCGCAACGTGCAGATCCTGGGCGATTCCGTTTCGCTCGAGATCATGGATCCGCAGCAGTTCGATCAGGCGAAGTCGCTGATCGCGGCGCTGAATCCCAGCCCCAGCGGCGGCGTCTTCACCGTCGGCGCCAAGGGCTATGATGTGCTCACGCCCGGCAATGGCACCATCGTCATGAAAATGACGGAACAGTACAAGAACCAGACCGACAGCGACATTCTGGGTCAGTCCGTCGAAGTCGTGCGCAAGCGCATCGACCAGCTGGGCACCCGCGAACCGTCGATCGAACGCCAGGGCGACGACCGCATCGTCGTGCAGGTGCCGGGCTTGGGCGATCCGAAGCATCTCGTCGAGCTGCTCGGCAAGACGGCGAAGATGACCTTCCAGATGGTCGACGAAAACGCGTCGATCGAACAGGCGCAGAAAGGCATCGTGCCGATCGGCTCGGAATATCTGCCGTTCGACAATCCGAAGGGCGGTCAGGGGCCAGGCCTCGTGGTCGAAAAGCACGTCTTCGTCTCGGGCGACAAGCTCACCACCGCACGCGCCGACGCAAACCAGCAGACCGGCCAGACGGTCGTGGTCATGAATTTCAACAACATCGGCGCCCGCGAATTCGGCAACGAGACGAAGGACAATGTCGGCCGGCGTTTCGCCATCGTCCTCGACAAGAAGATCATCGAAGCGCCCGTCATCAAGGATGCGATCCTGACGGGCACGGGCGAGATCGAAGGCAATTTCACCTTCCAGTCCGCCAACGACCTCGCCGTGCTTCTGCGTGCGGGAGCGCTGCCGGCGCCGCTCAAGGTGATCGAACAGCGCACGACGGGCCCCGAGCTCGGCGCCGACCAGATCAACGCCGGCAAATATTCGACGCTGGCGGGCCTCGCATGCGTCGCCGTCTTTATGGTCTTGCGCTACGGCCTGTTCGGCGTCTTTGCCGACATCGCGCTGGCGTTCAACGTGATCCTGCTGATGGCGCTGCTCACATTGCTGGGCGCCACGCTGACGCTCCCCGGCATCGCGGGCATCGTGCTCACCATGGGCATGGCCGTGGACGCCAACGTCCTCATCTATGAGCGTATCCGCGAAGAGGTGCGAAACGGGCGCAGCATCATCGCCTCGATCGACCAGGGCTTCCAACGAGCCAGGACCACCATCTTCGACGCCAATATGACCCACCTGATCGCCTCGGCCATCCTCTTCCAGCTGGGCACCGGCCCGGTCCGGGGTTTCGCCGTGGCCCTCGGCCTCGGCATCATCACCTCGTTCTTCACGGCGGTCATGGTAACCCGGTTGATGGTGTTCACCTGGTTCCAGGTGGTCCGCCCGAGGCAGCTTGCCCTTTAGACAAGACGGCTGATTTCGCGGAAAAGTAGGGTAAACTCCCGACTCAGACTCAACAATTGGGGGAAGCCCGATGGCTGCTTTTCTGTCCAATCTCCGTGCCGTTGTGATCGCGGGTTTCGTGATCGCGGCAATTTTGCTTGGAATTCACTGGTGGCAGGTGGGCGCGCACGTCGACCGCGGCTTCTGGCTGTTCTTCGTGCGTTGGCTGCACATCATGTCCGGCGTGATGTGGATCGGTCTGCTGTGGTACTTCAACTTCGTCGCCGCGCCGACCACGCCTTCGATCCCCGAAGAGCTGCGCCCCGCGCTCGGCAAATACATCACACCGGCGGCGCTCTTCTGGTTCCGCTGGGGTGCGATGGGTACGATCGTCTTCGGAATCATTCTCGCCTGGCTTAATAACTATCTCGCCCAAGCTTACACGCTCGACATAGCCGATCCGAACGGAGCGTTCTCGGACCCATCGGTTCTGATGATCGGCATCGGCATGTGGTTCGGCACGATCATGTGGTTCAACGTCTGGTTCATCATTTGGCCGAACCAGCAGAAGGCGCTCAACATCGCCAACAAATATCCCGATCTGTCGAAAGAAGCGAAGGCCGCGTCGGCGAAGATGGCAAGTCAGTTCTCGCGCATCAACACGCTGCTTTCGATACCGATGCTGTTCTGCATGGCGGCGAAGTCCTTTTTGCCCTGAAGCCCGCCGATCTCCCGAAAAGGCCGTCCGGAGCGATCCGGACGGTTCTTTCTTTCTGATGCCATGACGATCGAAGCCTCGCTCCTGGCCTGCGAAGAGACGGTGCGCCGTGTCGATCCCGACCGTTATCTCTCCGCTCTTTTTGCGCCGGCCGAGCGACGGCCGCTGCTCTTTGCCCTCTACGCTCTCAACCATGAGCTGGCGCGCATCGGCGAAACGGTGAAGGAGCCGATGGTGGCCGACATCCGGCTCGCCTGGTGGCGCGAGGCCGTGGAGGGCGCGTGCGACGGCAGCCCGCGCAATCACGACGTCGCCCGGGGGCTGGCGGAGCTCTTCGCGCGCACCGGCGCGCCGCTGGAACCCTTCGAAGCGATGATCGCTGCGCGCCGCTTCGACGTCGGCGCGGCCGCGTTCAACGATCTGGGTTCGCTGGAAGACTATGCCGATGCGACGTCGGGAAATGTCATGCGGATCGCAGCGCGGATTCTGGATGGCGATCGGGTGCCGGATTATGCGCTGCTGCGGCAGGCCGGAACGGCCTATGCACTCGCGGGCTTGTTGCGCACGCTGCCGCTGCATGCGGCGCGCGGAAAATCGTTCCTGCCGCAATTGCTCGTCAACCAGGGCGGCGAGAAACACGCGATCACGCAGATCGCGAAAAGCGCACTTGCACATCATGCTGCGGCCAGAAGCCGACCCAAGCCCGGCCGGGCGTTTGCGGCTGTTCTCCCGGCAACGCTCGTGCCGCTTTATGCGAAACACCTCGCGGCCGAAGAACCCGCACCCGCCGACATCCCGCTCTACCGCCGCCAATGGTCCATGCTGCGGGCGATGGTGAGGGGGCAGGTGTGAGAGGGTTCCAGGTTCATCGCGCAATTGGCGCGCCGATCAAGCTTCATCTATATTGACCAACGCACGTTCGAGGGGAAAACCATGCCGCCAAAGGTGCGGTTCGCTGCCGCCGCATTCGGCCTGTTGTTGGGTCTGCAGATACATTCCGCGGCCGCGGCCGACGATTACATGGGGCATTGCACGCACGATGGAGACTATACGCCGCGCGAGGTGGTTTCGGCATGTGAGAACTTCATCGACCACGTCTTCAAGGAGAATTGGAAGGGAGAATATCTCCCGAGGGCCTTTTACAATCTGGCGCTCGCCTACAAGGCGCTCGGCGACACGGCGAACCAGAAGAAAGCGCTTCAGCAAGCCGTGCAGCATGGTCCGGGCTATTTCGACGCTTGGCGCGAACTCGTCGAGATGATGACCGACCTGCGTGGCAACGACAGCGCGGCCAAGGCCGTCGACCTCATGATTGCGGCGCACCCAA
>Ga0335074_10000858_pt1 | contig 41642 bp, 40 predicted proteins | sample Lox_Sample_23_FD_206715 | JGI IMG/M metagenome (GOLD analysis project Ga0335074, IMG submission 206715) | Soil microbial communities from Loxahatchee National Wildlife Refuge, Florida, United States - Lox_Sample_2.3 | ecosystem: Environmental > Terrestrial > Soil > Wetlands | place: USA...
GTTCCATCCGCGTTTCGAAATGGATCGCGAGATGAAACCGCTGTTGCAGCAGGCTCTGGAGCATCGGATGAAGCTCTTTTCGCGTGAGCCGAATGCCGTCCTCAGGCTTGGCTGCCACGTCGTAAAATGTCGAATCGAACCACTTCGGCTTTCCCGCAATCTCGTTCTCGTCGACATCGAATGCCATGTGGATCAAAAACCCCATGGTCACGTGTCTCGCTTCAAATCGCCCTACTCCAGGGGGGCTCCAGCTGCTGCCGCCCGGATCGTTGGGCGGCGTTTCCCGTATCGTCGCTACCTCGAACGACCTGCGCGCCCCGGCAGTCGATTGGGCAGCGCAGGAGGAAGCAGTCAGGAGACCGGCAACGAGAGCCATGACCACCAACTGCTTACAAGCAACGCAGGAACTCAGGAGATTCACCGCTGCGAATTCTACAGCAGTTTGCCCGCCGCCAGATCCCGCACCAGGTCGCGATCCGCCGGCAAGAAATCATACCCGGGCAGATCCTTCAGCGAGGCCCACCGCATGTCCTCGAAAATCCGATTCACCAGATCTCCCTCGAACCGGTGCACCGCGAAAAACTGCAGGTCGACCGCGCCGCCGCTGCGATAGTTGTGCCGCAGATGCGCGATGCGCGTCCCCACCTCGGCCTGGATTCCCAGTTCCTCATCCAGCTCGCGCCGCAGCGCCTGCTCGGCCGACTCGCCCGCCTCGATCTTCCCGCCCGGGAACTCCCACTTCAGTCCCATCGGCGACCCCGCCTTGCGCTGGCAGACCAGCACCTCGTCCCCGCGCAGGATCAGCGCCGCCGCCACAAATCGCAGCGACTTCGGTTCCCGCCCGTTTTGGCCTGTATCTTGCATATTCGACATCAGTTTAGACGCACCGAGCGGTCTTCGGAGACTCACAAATTCTGCGTAGCCCCATGGCCGTACTCGAAACGTCATCGTCCAGCGCCGCCTCGATCGCCCACAAACCGTCGGTCAGCGTCGGAGCCGGCGTGTTCAGCAGCTCATCGGCAATGCAGAAGACTCGACCCTCGCGCACCGCGCGCATCCGCTCCCAGCCCGGCCGCGCGGCCAGCTTTTCCAGCGGAACCCGATCGCCCGCACCACACCACGCCGCAATCACCACCTCCGGATCGGCCTCCGCAACGGCCTCCGTCGTCGTCTGCCTGCCCGGCTCGCCCAGAAACTCCCCGCCCGCGGCTTCCACCAGCTCCTTCACCCAAAGCTGCGATGCGATCAGCGGCTTGCCCCACTCCTCGCAGTAAATCAGCGGCCTGTGTGGCCGGTCGCGCACCCTCCGCCGTGCCGCCTCGATAGCCCCCCGCATCTCCGCAATCACCGTTTCCGCACGATCCGGCGCCCCGGCCACTGCGGCAATCAGCCGAATGTCCTGCTCGACATCGGCCAGAGAATGCGGCGCCAGCGCCAGCACCGGACAACCCGCCTTCAAAATCGCCGCCAGCGACTCGTTCCTGTAGGGAACCGAAGCGACCACCAGGTCGGGTCGCAGGGCCCACAGCTCTTCCGCGGTCACCGACCACGAATCCCTCACTACCGGCAGTCCCCGCACGCCGAGCTCCGGCACCGCCTCGACGCAGTACCGGGTGCAGGCCACCAGCGCGTCCAGGCAGCCCAGCCGCGCCAGCGTGATGCTGACACTCGGCTGCAGGCTGACGATTTTCATTTTGTGTGATCGGTAAGCACGGCCGCGGGATAGAACACAGACCAGCCTCGCTGGGCCGCAACTTCCAGTAGCGCAGGCGTCGGATTCACCGGAAACGCCCGGACCGCGATCTCCAGCATGGCCGCGTCATGGATCGAATTTCCGAAGACCGCGTCCGGACGCGGCAGCCCTGCCTTCTGCAGTGCCTCGGCCTTCCCCTCGTCGGTCGGAACCGCAATCAGATCGCTGGTGATCAGCCCTTCGTGGCTCCGCACCCGCGCCGCCAAAACCCGCTCCGGCGCGATGCCAAAGCGCCGTACGCCCTCTTCAATCACCCAGTTGTTGGTCGAGCTCACCGCCCAGATCTCCGCGCCTGCCGCGCGCAAATCCCCTGCCAGGCTCTGCATTTCGGGGAAGATCTGGGCTTCCACGTGGGCCGCGAAGTACCGGGCTGCCGCTCGCCGCATCTCGTCTTCGCGCAGCCCAGCGTACACCTGCACCATCTCGCCGCAGATCATCTCCTCCGACACCTGCCCCTGCCGGTACAGCCGATGCCTCGCGTCGATCCAGTCGCTGGCGTTGCGCGAGAGCAGGCCTGCCTCGATCGACCAGGTCATGAAGCCCAGACCCGCATCGCCGTTCCACAGCGTGCCGTCGCAATCAAAAATAGCGACCCGCGGCGCTGGCCCCAGGGCCGCGCGCCGAAATTCCTCAAGAGTGCTGCGTACTGCCGGAATAGCCTGAATTGTTGTCATAACCAGTCTGGGGTTCCATCGTGCCCTGCTTCCAGCCTACCAACCTGCCACGCACACTTCACCTTTGTGCCGTACATTCCAGTATGCAGCGGCCACGTTGCAGGGTTTTGAATGGGAAGTCGCTGGAACCCCGGCAGTCAACCCGTTGTCACGCGGCGCGTGCCAGACCGGGCCTTTCCGGGAGCCACAAACCACCTTCGCGCTTCGCCCGCACCTTTCGGCCTTCGAACTCGACAGTGTATTCGCCGTCCGGCAAATCAGGCGCCGCGGTGAGCACGTTGCACAGCACATACGCAGACTGGGTCCCGTTCGCTGCGCTGTCTTTCATTGCCAGCATCTCGCATATTGACTGGCGGCCCATCCCCCGAAGGGTGCCCTGAATCAGTACCACAGCTCGCATCGTTCTCTGCGGTCTCCTTGCCCGTACACTCCGCGGTACTCGTGAGCGTCCGATGCTCATCCAATCTCCCTGGGTTGGACGTAGAAAGATTTATCCCCCGTACACTTTGGTAATCCACCCGCTCCCGGCAGCCGCTACCATGAACTTCGTGAGCACGTTCGCTGAGAGTCTGGCCCGTCTGGATGATCGAATCGCCGCTGCCTGCCGGCGCTCGGGCCGTCCCCGCTCGGCGGTCCGCCTCATGGCCGTCTCCAAAACCCATCCCGCCGAGGCTATCGCCATCGCGGTAGCAGCTGGCATTTCACTGTTCGGCGAGAACCGGGTCCAGGAGTTCGAAGCCAAGCGCCCGGGCCTGCGTTCCCTGATCCCTGCCGGCGCCGAAATCCATCTGATCGGCCATCTCCAGTCGAACAAGTCCGCCCGCGCCGCCGAGCTCTTCGATGCCGTCGATACCGTCGATTCTCTTCGGCTCGCCGAGCGCCTCCAGGAAGCCGCCGCGCGTTTCAGCAAGACCCTTCCCATCTTTCTCGAAATCAAACTCAGTCCCGAGTCCACCAAATCCGGCCTCGAGCCCGACGACCCCGAGCTGACCGCTCTGCTCGAGCGCCTCCCCGATCTCAGGCACCTCGCCCTCCGCGGCCTCATGACCATCGCTCCGCTCGACGACAAGCCCCGCTCCGCCCGCACCTGCTTCCGCCAGCTCCGCCAGTTGCGAGACCGGCTCGTCGTCGCCCACCCCCTGCTCGATTTCTCTGAGCTCTCCATGGGCATGTCCGGCGACTTCGAAACCGCCATCGAGGAGGGCTCCACCCTCGTCCGCATCGGCAGCGCGCTGTTCGGCGACCGGCCCCAGCCCCGATGACCGTGCCCGTCACCGCATCCGTCGACGGCGCCCGATTTCTCGTCCGCGTTGTTCCTCGTGCCAGCCACACGGCCCTGGCCGGTATCGTCGGCGACGGGCCCTCCGCGGCGCTGAAGATCGCGCTCCACGCGCCTCCCGTCGAGGGCCGCGCCAATGCAGCCCTCATCGAATTCCTCTCCGATTTGCTCAGTGTTCGCCGCGCCGACATTGCCATTGCCGGCGGCGAACATGCCCGCACCAAGACCATCCTCATCCGGGGTCGCGGCGCGACAGAGGTTGCGGCCGCGTTGCAGCACGCCCTCACCGCGATGGGATAGGGGCCGCCCGACGGCCAGTCTCCTGAATGGCGGATCCTAGCTTGCTTTCCTTCTCCGCCCCGCATGCGCCGCCGTTGCACGCTGCGGAGGCTTCTTTCCAGGCGCGGCCTCTTTCTGCTGCGCCATGCTCTTCTTCAACGCCTCCATCAGATCGATCACCGGCGCCAGCTTCTTTTTCGGCTGCTTCGCCGGAGCCGGCGCCTCGCCCTGCTTGCTCTCGATCAGCTGCTCCACCCGCGCCTCGTACTCGTCGTGGAACTGCTCCGGATGAAACTCCCCGGTGAGCTGCTTCATAAACTGCTCGGCCAGCTCGATCTCCGGCTTCTGCACATTGGTCTCCGGCTGGTTCTCGAACTCCGCCACCGCTCGGATTTCCTCGGGGTAATAGAGCGTGTGCAGCACCAGTCCCTTCTCGTAGGGGCGGATCATCACCACCTGCTCGCGCTGGTGCAGCGTGATCTTCGCGATCGCGCCCACGTTCAGGTGCTCCATGCTCCGCCGGATGAGCGAATACGCCCGACGCCCCGGCTCCTCGGCCACGCTGAAATACGAGGTCTGAAAATACAGCGGGTCGACCTCCGGCAGTTTGACGAACTGCACGATCTCCATCGTCTCCGATGACTGCGCCTCCAGCGCGCGCAGCTCCTCGTTCGTCACCTGAACGAAGTTTTCCTTGTCCACCGGATAGCCCTTCACCAGTTCGCTGCGCTCCACCACGCGTTCGCAGTGCGGGCAGTACAGCTGTTGCCGGATGCGCGTGCCGCACACCGCGTGAATCTGATGAAAGCTGACGTGATGTTCCCGCGCCGCCACATACAGCCGGATCGGCACGGAAATCAACCCGAACGAAACGTATCCCTTCCAGACCGTCGACGCCATACGCAGATGGGATGCAGCTGCGGGTACGTCGGTTCATTCTGCGGTACAAGCTTCGCCTTTACTTCGCTCGCGGATGCGTCCGGTCGTAGACTTCCGCCACCTGGCCCACCGTCAGCTGCGTATACCGCTGGGTCGTCGAGAGCCGTTCATGCCCCATCAACTCCTGGATCGCGCGCAGGTCCGCGCCCTCCTCCAGCATGTGCGTCCCGAAGGCGTGCCGCAGCGTGTGCGGATGCACATCGGCCGGCAATCCGTGCGCGAGCGCGATCTGCTTCACGATCCGCCCCACGCTCCGCGTGGTCAGCCTGCCGTCGCCGCGCAATCTCACATTCAGTAACAGTGCCGGTGACGATTTTCCCGCCGCCGCAAGTTTTGCCTCACGCCCCGGCAAATATTGCCGGATCGCCTGCGCCGCCGCGTCGCCCAGCGGCACATAACGCTCCTTACGCCCCTTCCCGCGCACCAGGATCGCCTCGTTGGCCCAGTGAATGTCCCTCAGGTCGATTCCCACCAGCTCCGCGTTTCGGATTCCGCATCCATAGAGCAACTCGAAGATCGCACGATCCCGATCCGGCCAGGCCGCAGTCTCATCGTCGGCGCTCTCCACCACCCGATTCATCTCTTCGATCGTCGGCACGCGCGGCAAATGTTTCGGCAGCTTCGGCGTCGCCACCAGCGCCGCAGGGCTCTGTTCCACCACCCCCTGCCGCGCCATCCACTTGAACCACGACCGAATCGCCGCCAGAGCCCGCGCCACCGATGCCTTGCCCAGCCCGCGCGTATACAACTCGCCCAGATACGACCGAATCTGCTGGTGCTCGATCTTCGCGACGGCCAGCTGGGTGCCATACTGCTTCGCCAAAAAATCGGCAAACCCGTGCAGTTCGCGCGCGTAGGCCCGCACCGTATGCGGACTCGCGTTGCGCTCGCCGGCGAGCATGGCGAGAAACTCCTCCACCCGCCGCCCCGCTTCGGATTTTTCTTGTTTCCCCACTTTCGCTCTCACGCTGGCCGCTGGCTGCTGGCTGCTGGCCCCTTCCGCTGATCACTGATCACTGACTACTGATCACTCGTTTCGCCCTCGGATGGTGCTCCCGATGCACTGCTTTCAGCCGGCCGAGCGCCAGATGCGTGTAGACCTGCGTCGTCGCTATATCTGCGTGCCCCAGCAACGTCTGCACCGTACGCAGGTCCGCGCCGCGCTCCACCATGTGCGTCGCGCAGCTATGCCGCAGCTTGTGCGGGCTGGCCGCGTGATCGCTCTGCTTCACCAGATGCCACACCCATCCCCGGCCCAGCGGCTGCCCGCGCTCCGACAGGAACAGCCGGCTAGACGCTCGCTTTGCCAGCGCCGGACGCCCATGTCGCAGATATTTTTCGAGCGCATCGACCGCCGCTCGCCCCAGCGGCACAATCCGCTCCTTGTCGCCCTTCCCGCGCACCATCGCCCGACCCGCATCGAGCGAGAGGTCCGCCACATTCAGTCCGGTCAGTTCCGAGACCCGCAGCCCGGCTGCGTACAGCAACTCCAGAATCGCCCGGTCCCGCAGTGCGACCGCATCGGTCTGCGGACGGTCGGCGGCCATTGCCGCACGCTCCAGCATCTCGCCCACCTCGCTCACCGCCAGCGATTTGGGCAGCACCTTCCATGTGGCCGGTGTGTCCATGTTCAGCGTGGGATCCCGCCGGATACGCTTGTCCAGCAGCATCCACTTGTAGAATCCGCGCAGGCACGAAAGCTTGCGCGCCGCCGATCGCGACTCCACGCCGTGTTTGGCCAGATGCTTAAGAAATCCCGCCACCAGCGCCTGGGTCGCATCCATCAGCGGCGCCGGCTCAAGATATTCCGCAAACTGCAGCAGATCGCGCTCATAAGCTTCGCACGTGAGCGGCCGCAGTCCCTTCTCCACGCGCAGATAGGCGAGATACTCCCGCATCAGGCCTGCGTCGTTTTCACCGGATTGCCGTGCGCCCGCCACGCTTCTGATTATCGAAGCTACAGCCTCAGCGGATGAGTATCGAACCAGGTTCCACGCTTCAGGCTCGGCCGCACAGAGCTTCCGCGATCAGCGCTGCCCCGATGCAGCACAGCGCCAGCCACACGCAGCGCAGGAAGACCGTGCTGTGCAGCCGCCGATTGATACCCCTCCCCAGAAGCACCGCAGGCAGCATCGCCGGCAGTGACAACAGATAATCCCGCGTTACGGTGCCCGTCCATAGACCCGCCAGCCAGAAGGCGCACATCCCGACCAGGCTCGCGGGCAGAAAATACGCCTGCAGCGTGGCGCGAAACCGTTGCGCCGGCCAGCCGCGCATCGCTCCATACAAGACCAGGGGCGGTCCATTCATGCCGAAGGCCCCGCCGAGCACTCCCGCGCTGAACCCGCATGTCGCCAGCAATGTTCGGCTGTCGCCTCTCGCTTCGGCGGGCGCCCTGCGCGCCAGCGACCAGACCGAGTACGCCAGAATCAGGGCTCCCAGCGCTCCCTTCAATGCTGCCGCGTGTCCGCTCTTGAGCAGCAGGACCCCCACCGGCACGCCGGGAAGTGTCGCCAGCAGCAGCCAGCCCGCGCTGCGCAGCTCAGCGCGGCGCCAGTCCTGCGCCACGATAATCGCTGCAATGGTAACGGAGACGAGCACCGCGAGCGGCGCCGCTACCTGCAGGGGGAGAAACAACGCCAGCAGCGGTACGGCAAAGAGCGCTTCGCCAAAGCCCAGTGCCGACCGGATGAGCGTAGCCGCGAACACGATCAGCAACACCGCCAGCGTTGGCGCATCCATCTTCATGCTGAACAGCGCCAGACGCTACCGCGAGGCCGCTCGCGCCGACTTGCCGCTGATCTCCGCTGCCCGCGCTTCCGCGTAGGCGGCCGCGCCCAGCAGGGCGGCCCGGCTCTCCAGAATGATGTGCACCGGTGTCTGTACCAGCACCTCACTCAAGCGGCCCTTATCCTTAAAGGCCTGCATGAACGCGCCGTTCTGCATGGTCTTCATGATCTTGGGCGCGATCCCGCCGCCCAGATACATGCCGCCAACGGCCAGCACCTTCAGCACCATGTTGCCGGCTTCAGCTCCGTACGCGCTCGCAAACATCTCCAGCGCCTTCGCGCAGAGTTCGCTCTTGCCCTCTTCACCGGCTTCGCTGATCACGGCGTTCGGGTCCTCTGTCGCCAGGCGCTCCTTCAGCCACGCCGGCTCGTCCATCTTCTTCTCATCGCGCAAAAATGCGTAGATGTTGCCCAGCCCGGGCCCCGAAATCACGCGCTCCCAGCTCACGCGCCCGCCCATCTTTTTGGTCAGGTACTGGAGCAGTTCCATCTCCAGCGGATTGCGCGCGGCAAAGTCGCAGTGTCCGCCTTCCGAGGCCATCGGCACATGCGTTTTTCCGTCCCACACCAGCACGCCTTCGCCGAGCCCCGTGCCTGCCGATACCAGCGCACGATTGCCCACCGCCGCCGGATCGCCCACATTCAGCGTGAAAATCTGTTCCGCGGTCAGCTCCGGCACGCCGTATCCGTTGGCCTCGAGATCGTTGATCAGGAACAGATGTGGAATATTCAGGTCTTTGGAGAGCTCCCGGCTGTCCAGCACCCAGGGCAGATTGGTGAGCCGCAGCCGCCCGCCCTTCACCGGTCCCGGTACGCCGAAACAGGCCGCCGTCACTTCCGGATTCCCGCTCTCGCTCAGAAATCGCCGGACAATCTCTTCCAGCCCCGAAAATGTCTGCGCCGGGTACTTCTCATCCCGCACATGCGCCAGTTTCCCGTGTTCGAACCCGTACAACGCTAAGTGAACCTTCGTGCCGCCTACGTCCCCGGCCACAATCATCGAGTGATCTCCAGTGTCCCTTCTCCCTGCTCGTTCGGCGCAGGCAGATTCGCCGCAGCCGCCCTGTCCAGCAAGAATAACAGCCTGCCATTCTGCGGCTGGATCAGCTGCGAAGGCAGCGTCTCCGAATCATAAGGACCCGTGAGTACCCGACCCACCGGATCGGCTTTTTTCGCGCCATCGATCAGAAAGAACACCTCGCGCGCCGCGTTGATCACCGGCCAGGTCAGCGTCACGCGCCAGCTCTGCGTCTGCTGGGGCACATGGTTCGCCACCGCAACTCGCCCCAGCTCGCGCAGCGCCTCGGTGTGCGGAAACAGCGACGCCGTGTGCCCGTCGTCGCCCATCCCCAGCTGCACCACATCGAAGATCGGGACCTCGGCGCCCTCCAGCCGGAAGTGCCCGCGGATCGCCGACTCGTAGCGCGCCGCCGCCTCTTCCGGTTCCAGCTCGCCTTCAATCCGGATCACCCGCTCCGGCGGCAGCGGCACCCTGTCCAGCAGCAGCCCGCGCGCCACGCCGTAATTGCTGTCCGGATTATCCGGCGGCACGCACCGCTCGTCCACCCAGAACAGCCACAGTTTGTCCCAGGGAATCGCCGCGCGATACGGCTGGTTGGGATCGGCCAGCAGCGCGAATACCCGCCGCGGCGTGCCGCCGCCGGAAATCGCAATCCGCGCCTTGCCCCGCGCGTGCACGGCCGCCTGAATCTCCTCGACGAACAGCTCCGCCGTCGCCCGGCTCAAAGCGTTCTGATCTTCGAAAACTCGATACGTGACCTGTATTTTCTTCGGCATAACCGATCGCTCACTGCGACTGACCCCGGATCACTGCTTCGAGCTGTGCCATGTGTGCCCATCGCGCCCGATCAGCTCGTCGCCGCACTCCGGACCCCACGTTCCCGCGGCGTAATTCGGAAACGTCTGCGGATATTTCTTTGCCCAGGCCTCGATCACCGGCGTGTACAGCGCCCACGTCGTCTCCACGCCGTCGCGGTGCGCGAACAGCGTCTGGTCTCCCAGCATCGCGTCGAGCAGCAGCCGCTCGTAACCGTTCGCCGACGACGCTCCGAAAGCCTGCGCGTAGCTGAAATCCATGATCACCGGACACACCGCCATCTGCGGGCCCGGCACCTTCGCCCCGAAACGCAGCGAAATTCCTTCGTCCGGCTGGATCCGCATGGTCAGCAGGTTCGGCTGGATCTCCGTGCACGGCCCGCTGGCCCCGGCGTTAAACAGTAACATCGGCGGTTGCTTAAACTGGATCGTAATCTCCGTCACGCGGGATGCCAGCCGCTTGCCCGCCCGCAGATAGAACGGTACCCCGGCCCACCGCCAGTTCTCGATCTCCAGCCGCAGCGCCGCGTATGTCTCCGTCTGCGACTTCGGATCGACGCGATCTTCTTCGCGATAGCCCTTCACCATCTGTCCGTTCACAATGCCCGGCCCATACTGCCCGCGCACGCAGTCGAAAATGTTCAGCGGCTTGATCGAGCTCCATACCTTGATCTTTTCCCGCCGCATCGCCTCGGCGGCGAAGCTCGCCGGCGGCTCCATGGTGATGAACGAGAGGAGCTCCATCATGTGGTTCTGTACCACGTCGCGCAGCGCGCCCGCTCTTTCGTAGAAGGGTCCGCGGCCCTCGATGCCGATGCTTTCCGCCGCGGTGATTTGCACGTGGTCGATAAAATTCCGGTTCCAGATCGGCTCGAAAATCCCGTTCGCGAAGCGGAAGACCAGTACATTTTGTACGGTCTCCTTGCCCAGGTAATGATCGATGCGGAAGATCTGGCCTTCGCTGAAGACCGTGTTCACGTCGTCATTGAGCTCTTTTGCGCTCTCCAGATCGTGACCGAACGGCTTTTCGATGATCACCCGGACGTGCCCCACTTCCGGCTTCGCCATGCCGTGCTCGCCCAGCCGGTGCACGATGTCCGCGAAGTACTCGGGCGCCGTCGCCAGATAAAACAGCCGGTTCCCGCGCGTCCCATAATCGCGGTCGTACTGCTCCAGCAATTGCTTCAGCTTCGCATAGCCGTTGTCATCGTCGAAATTCATGGCGTGGTAGCCGATTTTCCCGACGAACTCGTCCAGCTTCTCCTCGCCGGATTTCACCCCGCCGAACTCGACGATCCCCTCGCGCATGTCCTCGGCAAAGCTCCCGCCCAGATCGCGTCGCGCCACGCCCACAATGCGGAATTCCTGCGGCAGCAGCCCTGCCTGCTCCAGATGAAACAGCGCCGGCAACAGCTTGCGCTTGGTCAGATCGCCGGACGCGCCGAAGATCGCCACCACCGCCGGCTCCGGAACGCGCTCCTGAATCTGCGCCGCTGCCTGCGCCACATCTTCCGGCGAAATTCTCACCTCTGTGGTTGCCATGGATCTGTTCCCTCCTGCCGCGTGCTGACCACTGCCTGCTTCTCAACTGACCGCTTTGCCGCCGTCCCGCGTTTAGCTGGCCGCCTCTTAGCTGCTCTTCTACGCTGCCGCCTCTTTTTCCTTCTTCACAGCATGCCCGCCAAACTGATTGCGCATAATTGCGATCATTCGATCCGTAAAGTTGTTATCCTCCCGGCTGCGAATCCGCCGCAGCAGAGATTCCGTGATCACCGGCGCGGATACATTCAGATTGATCGCCTCGAATACCGTCCATCGTCCCTCACCGGAATCCTCCACGAAAGCTTCGAGGCCATCCAGCTCCGGATTCTTCTCAAGCGCGGCCGCGGTCAGATCCAGCAGCCACGACCGCACCACGCTGCCGTACCGCCAGATCTCGGCGATCTGCGCCAGGTCCAGATCCATCTCTTCCTTGCGCTCCATGATGGTGAACCCCTCGGCATAGGCCTGCATCATGCCGTACTCGATGCCGTTGTGCACCATCTTCACGAAATGTCCCGCACCCGCCGGACCCACATGCCCCCAGCCCTTGTCCTTGCCCGGAGCCAGCGTCTCAAAGATTGGATACAGCCGTTCGACCGGCTCGTCGTCGCCGCCGACCATCATGCTGTAGCCCTCTTTCAATCCCCACACGCCGCCCGAGGTCCCCACATCGATAAAGTTCAGCCCATCCGCCTTCAGTTCGCGGTGCCGCCGCTGACTGTCCTGATAATTCGAGTTTCCGCCGTCGATGATGGTGTCGCCCTTTGCGAGCAGCGGCTTTAGTTTGGCAATGGTCTCGTCCACCGGCTTGCCCGCTGGCACCATCAGCCAGATCGCGCGCGGCGCCGCCAGTTTCTTCGCCAGATCCTCAAGCCGGGTGACGCCCGTCGATCCCGCGTCCGTCAGCCGCTGAACCGCCTCTGCGCTGTAGTCAAATCCGACCACCCGGTGCCCGCCGAGCCGCAGCCGCTCCGCCATGTTGCCGCCCATCTTGCCCAGCCCGATGATGCCCAACTCCATACGACCTCTTCCTCCATACATTCAGTCCGCAACTGTTTCGATTACAGAAACTCCAAGCCCCGCCAACGCCTCTGCCAGCTTCGCCGATCCTTCGTACCGGATGGCGTGGACTCCCAGCGACGCCGCCGCGGCCGCGTTCTCCGCACGATCGTCGATGAACACCACTTCGTCCGGATCTCTCTGCAGCACGTCCAGGGCTACCCGATAGATCTTCTGGTCCGGCTTCCGCAGTCCCACGTGGCAGGAGGTAAAAAACCCATCAAAAAGCTCCAGGAGGGCGAACTTTGCCAGCCGAAAGTCGTTCATCGCCCGCGATTCGTTGTTCACGGTTGCCAGTACATACTGTTCCGATGCCGAAAGCTGGCGAAGGATTCGCAGTGCGCTGTCTTCGAGAACCCCCGATTCGGCTCGCATCGCCGCCAGAAATTCGTCCTGGGTAAACTTCCGCGGTTCAAAAAACACCGCGTGTTGCAGATATTGCTCGGCGGTGATCTCGTCTTTCTCCCACGCGTCCACTACCTCGCTGTGCCGGTGCTCGAACGCCGCCACATCCAGCCCGAAGCGCGGCACCACCTCATCCCGCTGCTCCCGGTCCCACGCGTTGGTGAGCAGAACTCCGCCCACGTCCCACAGGATCGTGCTGATGCCGTCCATGGCATCTCCTGAATTGATCTTCGATTGAACTGAAAAGCCTGGGGCCCGGTCGAGAAAACGAAAATCCCTGCGCTTCCTTTACGCCTTGCTTGTTTCGTGCATATTGCGCGCTTCGATCGCCAGCACCTTATTCAGCCGCCGTACGTACCGCTCTACCTGCGACTGGAAGGTCGCCTCCAGAAATGCCTGCACCAGGTCGAATGCCAGCTCCTGCCCGATAATTCGCGCGCCCAGCACCAGTACGTTCATGTTGTCGTGCTCCACGCCCTGGTGCGCCGAGTAGTGGTCGTGGCACATGCAGGCGCGAATGCCCGGAATCTTATTCGCGGCGACGCACACGCCTACGCCGCTGCCGCAGATCAGAATCCCCCGCTCCGCCTGCCCCGCCTGCAGAACGCGCCCCACGGCCTCTGCGAAATCGGGATAATCCGACGGCTCGGTGTTGAAGGCGCCCACGTCGATCGCCTCGTGCCCCAGCTTCTCCAGGTATCCGCGCACTTCTTCCTTCAGCGGATACCCTGCATGATCGGCTCCAATCGCTAGCTTCATGATTATTTCCCCGCCATGGCCGGTTCTGCCTTGCGTGCCCGTTCCAGCAGCGCCTTTGCCCGCGCCACCACGTTCTCCGTGCTGAAGCCCAGTTTCTCCAGCACCGTCGCTCCCGGCGCCGACGCTCCAAACCGGTCCAGCCCGATCACGTCGCCGTCGCGCCCCACGTATTTCCACCATCCCAGCGTCGCGCCCGCTTCGATCGCCAGTTTCGGCAACCCTTCAGGGAAGATCTGCTGCCTGTAACTCTCCGGCTGTTCGTCGAAGATTTTGGTGCTTGGCATCGACACCACGCGCGCCGCGATGCCTTCCTTCTTCAGCTGCTCGGCCGCGCGCACCGCCGGCCAAAGCTCCGCTCCGGTGCCCACAATCAGCACATCCGGACGCTCGCCGCCCTGCTCCACGATGTACGCGCCCTTCCGCACACCCTCGAACACGCCCTGCTTCTCCGGATCGAGCAGCGGCAGATCCTGTCGCGAGAGCGCCATGAACGACGGCCCCCTGCGCTCCAGCGCCAGGCCCCACGCCGCCGATGTCTCGTTCGCATCCGCGGGCCGGAAGTCGGTCAGCCGCGGCACCGCGCGCAGCATGGTCAGATGTTCCACCGGCTGGTGCGTCGGTCCATCCTCGCCCAGTCCGATCGAGTCATGCGTGAAGACGAAGATGGAATGCACATCCATGATCGCGGCCATGCGCAGCGCCGGTTTCGCGTAATCCGTGAAGACGAAGAACGTCGACCCATAGGGAATCACTCCGCCATGAGCGGCCATGCCGTTCACCATCGCGCACATGCCGAATTCGCGCACGCCGAAATAGATGTTCTCGCCAGTGGGGTCGACGTGGAAATTCGCGCTGTCCTTGATCAGCGTCTTGGTCGATGTGGACAAATCTGCCGCCCCGCCCAGCATTTCCGGCACCTGTTTCGCCAGCGCGTTCATCACGGTGTTTCCCGCCGTCCGCGTCGCCACCGGTTTCGAATCCGCCGGGAATTTCGGCAGGCTCTTTTGCCATCCGTCCTTCAGCTTGCCCGACTGCACGCGCTCGAACTCGGCCGCAAACTCCGGATACGTCTTCCGATACTCAGCGAACCTCGCGTTCCACTCCGATTCTTCTTTCGCGCCTTTCTCCACGGCCTTGAGCCAGTTCTTCGCGGCCTCGTCCGGCACGTAGAAGGTCTTGTCCTCCGGCCAGCCAAGATTCTTCTTGGTCTCTTTCACGGCGTCCACGCCCAGCGCCTCGCCGTGCGCCTTGCTGGTGCCCGCCTTGGGGCTGCCGTACCCGATGACCGTCCGCACCGCGATGAACGATGGCTTGTCCTTCACCGCCTTTGCCGCTTCGATCGCCTTCGAAATGGCTTCCAGATCGTTCCCGTCTTCTACTCTCTGCACGTGCCAGTGGTAGGCCTCGAAGCGCTTGAGCCGGTCTTCGGTAAATGAAAGCTCCGTAGGACCGTCCAGCGAGACCAGGTTGTCGTCGTAGAGGCAGATCAGCTTGCCCAGACCCAGAGTACCCGCCAGCGACGCCGCCTCGTGCGAGACGCCTTCCATCAGGTCGCCGTCGCCGCACATCATGTAGGTGTGGTGGTCCACCACGTTGAAGTCCGGCCGGTTGTAGACCGCCGCCAGATGCTTCTCCGCGATCGCCAGCCCCACAGACATTGCGAATCCCTGCCCCAGCGGACCCGTCGTCACTTCCACGCCGTCTGTGTCGCCGTACTCCGGATGGCCGGGCGTAATCGATCCCCATTGCCGGAATTGCTCCAGGTCCTCGATGGCAACCTTGTACCCGGTCAGGTGCAGAACGCTGTACAGCATCGCCGACGCGTGCCCATTCGACAGCACGAAGCGGTCGCGATTCGTCCACTTCGAGTGCTTCGGGTTATGCCGCATGAACTTGTGAAAAAGGAGATACACCATCGGTGCGCAGCCCAGCGGCGCGCCCGGATGTCCGCTGTTCGCCTTTTGCACGGCGTCCACGGCCAAAAATCGCAGAGCGTTAATCGACAGCTGATCGAGTTCGTTCATATTTCTCGTTTCTCCTCTTCGCTTGCAGCGTGGGGATGCGCCGGGGGCGTGACAGGGGCAATTTCGATTTTCGCTCTACTGCTTGGATGACGCAAACCGGCGCTTCGCCTCACACTACGAAACCGGCGCCTCTAGCGCCACGTCGAAGTTCTTTCCTTCCCAGCGGTTTTCGTCCAGCCAAAGGAGCGTAAAGCTGATGGTCCCAGCATCTCCGGAGGGCAAATCCGCGTACGATCCGGCATATCCCAGTTGGGTGCTCTCGACGTCCTGCTGCGATTGCCATCCATCCGCGGTCCAGCGCACCAGAAACCGCTCCGCAGAGGTAATCCGCAGCCGCTTTCCCGCCGGGATCGTGCGAATCTGCCGCCGCCGCACCTTGAACACCTCAATCCCGCTCGGCGGATGATTCTTCTTCGCGTATCGCTGTTCCACAATCGGAATCCGATCGAATACCTGCCCGTCGACCGCCGACCGCAGCAACTTCAGATACTCCGAGTGCGCCCACACCAGCGGCATCGCGGAGCCCGCCGGCCCGCCCAGCACCAGCCCGTTCTTATCCGGCTCGTCCCAGATCTGCTCGGGCAACATGCCTCCCCCCGATGCAAACCGCTCGATGGTCGCGATCAGCGATTCGATTTCCCGCCCGGCAGCCAGTTCATAATGCGCCCGCTCTCCGGTCAACAGGGGCCAGGCGCGCCCTTTTCCGCATCCCAGAAACGGTCCGCCGTCGCTCCGCTGCCCATAGCCATCGTGGTTATACCGCCGCCAGCACGGCCCCCTTGGCGTATCGACCTTCAGCACCGCATCCACGACCTTCAGGGAATCCACGATTAGCGGATCGCAGGCCGCACGAACGCCGTACCGCACCAGTTCCAGGAATCCGGCATCCACAATCTCCCGCGCCTCGAAATCTGCCTTTTCTCCCGGCGCGAGGTTGTTGATGTGCAGGGTCTCACGCCCGCACTCCTCGTGCGCATACGGATCGCTGCATTCCGGCGGGCGAATCCGCATGTAGTGCCGCTTCACATCCTCCAGCAGCACCCCGTTATTCGTCACCGTCCAGTCTTCGAGGTGGCCTTCGATCCAGTCCGCATGCTCTTCCAGAAAGTGCGCCAGCTCGCCCGATTCGTGCTCCCGCGCAATATCCGCAGCGCAGATCAGCCCCGCAATCACCGCCGCCAGCGTCGATGGCGAATAGCCCGCCGTCTCCTCCCATCGCTCCTGCTGGGTCACCGGCGCATAGCGCACCAGGAACCCCGCCGCGCGCTCCACAAAGGGCACGACGTCGAAGTTCTCCAGCGCCCCGGCCTTCCACAGCCGCCACGCCAGCATGATCGGAAATGCAACCTCATCCAGCTGGATCCCCGTCCAGTAAGGCTCTCCGTTCACCCAGAAGTTCTGCGAGAATCCCCCATCGGGTTTCTGCGTGCACGCCAGGTACACCAGCGCGCGCAGCGCCGTATCGGTGCGTCCGCAAGCCATCAGTGCCGTCGCCGTCTGCACCATGTCCCGCGTCCACACCAGGTGGTACCCGCCCAGATCGTCATCGCCCTTCGCGTATCCCCACGGGATCGACGCGGAGGCGATGAACGCGCCTGCAAACGTCTTGTCCTCGTGCGCCAGCACGACGTTGTGGCTGATGTGCAGCAGCCGTCCGCCGTCGCTCGAGTGCGCGGCCAGATGCCGCGGCGTCTTCACCCGGTGCCACTGTTCGATGAACCGGCCCAGATGTTTCGCAAACGGCACGGCCAGCGATCCCATGGTCGACGCCAGCGCCGCATGGTGGCCTTCTCCGAATCCGATGGCCAGCGTGAATTCCCGCGTCCCTGCAGGGATCTCACCCGTCACCGCAATATTCCCGTTGAGCGCCGATCCGAATTCCCAGTCCATCCGGAAGTTCTTCTTCAGGTCCTGCCAGCCGTCGCTCGTCCCCACAAATCCGCAGCTCGCCCGCGCGAAGCCGCAGTCGCAGGCCATCGCCAGCGACATCGCATCCCTCCACGCGACCGCTACGCGCCGGCCCGCAACCTCCGCAATGCGGGCCGAATTGCCCCTCCCGCCGCCCTCCAGATGCGGCGAGAGCAGCGCATACACCTTCAGCCTTGCCACCAGCTCCTCAGCGCCCTCGATGTGCACGTGGATCAGCACCACCGGATAGTGCGGATCGGCAATCATCTGCCGCACAATCGTGTACCGCCCTTCCGGGTCGCGATTTTCCACCCGGATCGCCTGCGCGTCCCGATCGATGTAATCGAAGGTATGGATCAGATCCCGCCGCTCTTCGTGAAAGAAGGTTTCCCCGTCTGTCACCAGAAACTGCATGTCGCGAATCTGCGGCCGGTCAATGGTGGGGCAGTAAATCTCGTTCAGGATGCCGTGGGACACGGTAAACCACAGCCGGCTCGACGCAGCGTACGCCGTGCTGACCGTATCTTTTGCGCTCGACGTCCACCGCGGTTCCAGTCCCGGCGCACCGAACGCCTCGCCATGCCCCGTTTGCCACCGATATCGCGGAGTAGTCTCGGCCATGCGTCACCTATTGTCTATGAAGATTCATCAAGATGTGCGACGGTGTCATGAAAGGGCAGAAATATACTTTCCGGCAGGCTCGCCGGCCGTCGGCCCCAGGGAGCCTCGCCCACCGGCTTTCCCCTGACCGTTTCCTGGCTGGCCGGCTTTTGGCCGTTTCCGTTACCGTACCGCCCACATCGGGTTCAGGTCCGGATGGAACTGCACCAGCTGCATCGCGTGTCCGATCTCGGGGTTTTTCATGAACTGCTCCCACACGAACCCGGAACGCAGGTTCTCGGCCATCAGCATCGTGATGCCCTGGTCGATCCCCAGAATATCCGGCCCGTACCAGTTCGCGTGCGGCTGGAATGCGTCCGCGAATCCGTAGCGCGTGTACACCTTGTCTTTGAACTGCTCGCGCATGCTCAGCAGCACGTGGGTGCATTCCGCCGGCATAAACACCAGCGATCCGCCCGTCGCGCAGGGCACCAGCGTCCCATCCGGATCGCCCATCAACGGAGGGCCGCCCCACACCCGGTACCCCTCGCGTGAATCCGACGCGGTCAGCCCCCACAGGTTCTGGTCCCACCATGGAAACTTTCGTCCCATGGTCAGGCACCACATCTGGTGGGCGCTGGTGGCCGCAATCGAATTCGTGAAGTAGTTGGCGTGCAGGTCGGCCACGTTGCGCAGATCGCACCACGCGTGCGCGTACTGGTGGATGAAGATCGGCGCCACGCCGCTGATGTAATCCACTCCTCCGAACTGCACCACCGGGCGCTGCAGCGCCAGCCATGTATCCGAAGGGATCGGGTGCGTCGGGGACCCGATGGCCAGCAGATACATCACCAGCAGCTCTGCGTAAATGTCCCACCGCTGGGTCAGAAATCCCTGATCCGGCAGCCAGCCCATGGAGAGCGTCGCGCCCCCATTCATCATCCACTGCCAGTCGACCCTCCGATAGAAGGTCGTCGCCAGCGCCTCAATCCGCTCGTTGCCTGCGAAATACTGCCGGCAGGTCAGGATCCCGCACAGCAGCCAGCAGGTGTCGATCGACGACAGCTCGCAGCCGAACATCCGCTGCCCGCTTTCCATGTCGATGAAGTGGTACAGAAACCCGTGCTCGTGCGGACAATCCTCCAGCAGGAATGCCAGCGTCTTCTCCACGCGCTGTTCGCACTCGAATCGGGCCAGATAGTTTCGCTGATGAGCGATGCACAGCGCGGTCAACCCGAAGCCGGTCGCCGCAATGCTCGAGACGCGGGTCACCGACAGGCCCTCTTTGGCAGCGCGGTCCCGCACCATCCCCGTTCTGGGGCTCGCTTCGTTGTAGAAAAAGTCGCTGGCCCGTCCTTCCAGATCGTCCAGCAGCGTCTCCGCCGCCGTCGTGATCTGCGTAAACGGGTGATTGATGAATACGCCCGGCCCATGCGCGTACTGCGCTGCAGCCTGCGCCTCCGGCTTCGGCTCCTGCCCCGGCTTCACCTTCGGCGGAGCATTCTGGTTCTGCGCCAGCGCCGCCGGGCCCAGCGTCAGCACTCCGGCCGCTCCGGCTCGTTTCAGCAGGTCTCGTCGTGTGATGTGGGAGGCCAACGCAGATCGTTTCTTCTCTTCAAATTTCAACAGTAGGGCAGCCCGATTCCTGGTAGACGCCCCCGCTCACTGGCAGGATGCTCAGAATGCCGAGGCATGCTTCCTTTACTTTAAATGCGCCCCGGCTATCAATGGCCGCATCCCAATGCAACTTCTCACATCGGCCTTCCCTTGCACCCGGCATGCGCCCCGGCGCATCCAGTATCATCGGAAGGCGCACTCGGCGCAGCGGACTCTGCGCCTGCCTGAAACGGCACTATCTCATTCGTATCCCGCAAAGGAGGAACGCTTTGGCACACGAAGTCCCACCTCTTCCCTACGATTACAACGCGCTCGAGCCTCATATCGACGAGCAGACGATGCACCTCCACCACGACAAGCACCATCAGGCCTACGTCAACAACCTCAACGCGGCCATTGAAAAGCATCCGGACCTCGCCAAACACTCCGCGGAAGACCTGCTTCGCAACATCAACAGCGTCCCTGAAGACGTTCGCACCACCGTCCGCAACAATGGCGGCGGCCACGTCAACCACAGCATGTTCTGGGCCATCATGAAGCCCAAAGGCGGCGGCGAGCCCACCGGACCCATCGGCGACCAGATCAAAAAAGACTTCGGCTCCTTCGAAGACTTCAAAAAGCAGTTCAACGACGCAGCCGCCAAACAGTTCGGCTCCGGCTGGGGCTGGCTCATCTGGGAAGGCAAGCTCAAGGTCACCACCACCGCCAACCAGGACAGCCCGCTCATGCAGGGGCATTACCCCATCCTCGGCAACGACGTCTGGGAGCATGCCTACTACCTCAAGTACCAGAACCGCCGGCCTGACTATCTCGCCGCGTGGTGGAACACCATCAACTGGGACGAGGTCAACAAGCGCTTCGCACAAGCAAAGAAGTAGACCCTCCTCTCATCGCGCCTTCGCACCTTCACACGCCCTTCCCGCCGCAAATTTTCCCTGCGCACCGGGAAGGGCGTTCGTGCGTCGCGCAAGGTCTTATCATGGACCTTCTTACGATGACGCCCGGAGGTCCCTCCCGAATGCAGTCTCGCTCAGGTTTTGCGGCAACCCACATCAGCTTCCCCGCGCACTTTCTCATGGCCGCTTGTCTCCTGGCATTCGCGTTGGTGACCCCTCCCCGCGCGGCGGCTGCTCAAAATTCAGCTTCCACCGCGGCTCCCGCCCGCTGGGTCGGCACCTGGGCCGCATCTCCCTTCGAGGGAGACCCCTGGCATACCATCCCGACCCTCGTCGATTCCACTCTCCGGGAAGTCGTCCATACCTCCATCGCCGGCAAAGAGCTTCGCGTCGAGTTCACCAACGAATTCGGCACCGAACCTCTCCGCATCGATGCCGCCAACATTGCGCTCAGCGCCGGCGGCTCCAGCATCGACTCGGCCTCCCTGCACTCACTCACCTTCGCCGGTCAGCCCTCCATCGTCATCCCACCCGGCGCGCTCGCTGTCAGCGATGCTGTCGATCTGCCGACTCCGGCCTTCACCAATCTCGCCATCACCTTCTTCCTGCCCCGCCAGCAGGTCAGCAACGTCTCGGCCCACTCCAGCGCCCAGCAGGACAACTACATCCAGGCCGGCAATGAGATCAGCGCCCCCACGCTCACCGGCGCAGTAACCATTCCATCCTGGTACTTTGTGAAGGGTGTTGATGTAAAGCCCGATGCGCCGAATGCTGCTGCCGTGGTCGCCTTCGGCGATTCCATTACCGACGGCGCCTACGCCACCGAAAACGCCAATCACCGCTGGCCCGATTACCTTGCCGTCCGCCTCCATGACAACCCCGCCACTGCGAATCTTTCCGTTCTTGATGAGGGCATCGGCGGCAACTGCGTGCTCATTCACTGCGTCGGACCCAACGCGCTCGCCCGCTTCGACCGCGATGTGCTCTCTCAACCCGGCGTGAAGTATGTCATCGTCCTCGAAAGCATCAATGACATCGGCACCCTCCACGACCCCAACAAACCGGACTACCGTCTCACGGCTGAGGATCTCGAGCAGGGCCTGAGCCAGCTGGTCGCTCGGGCTCACGAGCATGGGATCAAAATCTTCGGGGCCACGCTCACGCCGTATCAGGGAGCGGATTATTACACCGACAGAGGTGAGCAGATTCGCGAGGCCGTCAACGCCTGGATTCGGACCAGCGGCGTCTTCGACGGCGTAATCGACTTCGACAAAGCCACCCGCAACCCGGCCAATCCACTCGTGTATCTGCCCGCCTACGACAGCGGCGACCACCTGCATCCCAAAGACGCCGGCTACGCCGCCATGGCCAACTCCATCGATCTCAGCCTTTTCCGGTAGAAGAGCCTCGGCAATGACCCCGGCGTGTACACCCAAAATGCGCGAAGCGCGGCCGCCTGGACGGCCAGTCCCGCAGCTTTTGCCGGAGAATTGTGTCTAAACTGTGCAGGAAGGTCTCTGAAAACGATGCGTTTACCTTTTGTTTCGCTGTTGACTGCCTGCACTATGGCCCTCACCCCCGCCGCTCCCATCCTGGCCCAGTCCTCCGGCTTGCCCCAGGGCTCGGCCGACTTTCGCCTGATCACCGCCAACGACGGCAAGACCGTCGGCTCCGCCAACTGCACGGTTACCGCGGTTCTGGGCGGCTTTCAGGCCGATTCCCATGGCCAGATGCGGGTGGCGAAATTCAGCTACAGTTTCACCAACAGCGACCGCTTCGACCCCTCGCTCAACATCGTCCACGATCAGCTCACCGGGACCGTCAACGGTTCGCAGGTGACCTTCAGCATGGCTTCCGATTCGTCGGGCCGTCAGTTCAGCGTGAACATCGCCGCCCAGGGCAAAAACACGGCGAATACCTTCGATCGCCATCAGCGCACCGTGCTGCTGCCCGATCTCGATCCTGCCGCGTATCTTGAAATGGCGGCGTTCGCCCTCCAGCATCCGCCCACCGCCTGGGTCGTCATTCCCAAACAGAACGGCATTCTGGTTCCGGCCAACTACGAGCCGCAGCCGGACGCGGAGGGCATCTTTCACGGCCAGCCCATCACCGTCCATCACACCAGCGTGGCCGTAAACGCTGAGAATGGCATTTCCGCCGAGATCTACTACACCAGCGAGGGCCAGCTCCTCGAGGCCGACCTGCCCGAGCAGAATTTCTATGTGATCCGCGACGGCTTTGTGCTGAAGAACCGCCCGCAATACAAGCCACCGCAGGGCGCGCCACCCTCCAACCCGCAGGAGGGATCTCCGCAGCAACCCCAGCAGCCTCAGTAGCCGGTTGCGGTTAGCTCGGCGGCCTTAAGGTTGAATGTCCCCGCGGCTGCGCTCCGGATCCGAGCAGGCTCTCCAGCAGCCGCAAAGCGCGCGGCACCGCCTGGCGCACCGGACCGCTCATATGCTCTCCATAGCCCAGCGACCCCGCGCCGATCGTCAACGCGTACGCCCGCGCCGGAGATCGTCCGCACAGAGCACCGGCCAGCGCCAGCATGGCTGGCGGATCCAGCCGGTGCGATTCCGGCAGCGCAGTCTTTTCCGCGCCCACTTCTCGCCTCTCTGGCTGCGCAGCCACGGGCGCAATCCGGATCGCCCCCGGCTCATCGGTCACGCACGCGTCCACGAAAATCGCCAGTTCCGCCTCGGCGAGCTCCATCGCCATCTCCGGCGTGAACTGCTGGGCGGCAACGATTCGCAAACGCGAGGCGGAGAAGCGTCGTTCCGCAGCCTCCGCGATCCGCAAACCGACACCGTCATCCTGGCGCAGCGAGTTGCCGCAAGCCAGCAACAGCGCGGGTGCCCCACCCGCCCCGGGAGGCTCGCTCAAGCATGATGTTGGATGGAGTGGGAATGAAGGTGCGGGAGGCAGGCTCGCCTTTGCATTCGTTCCCCGCATAGCAGCCTGCCTCAGCCCCTCCGCACCTCGCGCACCAGCGAACCATCCGGCGCGCGAAGCTCCACGCTCAGCGGCATCTGTCCCATGGCGTGCGTCGAGCAGCTCAGGCACGGGTCGAAGGTCCTTACCACCGCCTCCACACGGTTCAGCATCCCCTCGGCTATGTGCTCGCCCTGCACGTAATGCCGCGCCGCCTGCAATATCCCCCGATTCATCGCAACGTTGTTGTGCCCGGTCGCGATCATCAGATTTGCCCAGCGAATCAGCCCGTTCTCATCGACCTTGTAGTGGTGGATCAGCGTCCCACGCGGCGCTTCCGCCACCCCGACGCCCTCCGCGTTGTTCATGGAGGCTGTCGCCCGCACGTGCTTGTCCAGGATCCCCTGGTCGGCCAGCAGCGCTTCGATCTTCTCCGTTGCGTGCAGCATCTCGATCAGCCGCGCCTGGTGGTAATGGAACGAACTGAGCAGCGGCCGCGCCGAGGTCGCGCGAAATTCCCTCCATTCCGCATCCGCCAGCGGCGTGTCGCATCGTCCCGCCAGATTCAGCCTCGCCAGGGGACCCACCCGATATGCGCCTCCCGGATACCCCAGCGGCTTGTAATACGGGAACTTCATGTACGTGAACGGTTCCACCGCCTCGCCCAGAAAGCTCGCGTAGTGAGCCGGATCCAGCTCGCCCGCAATGATGTTCCCCTCCGAATCGATCACCCGCAGAGCCCCGTCGTAGTACTCAGCCAGCCCGCGATCATCGATCAGCCCCATAAACAGTGTCGGAAAATTCGCGAAAACCTCGATTTCCGCGGAAAATTTCTCGATTGCTCCTTTGAACCACCCCAGCGTCCTCTGAATCGCCGCCGTCGCCGCCGGAATCATCCCCAGCATCTGGTCGCGCTTCTCCGCGCTCAGCGGCTCGTTCACTCCTCCCGGAATCGTCCAGCCCGGGTGAATCCGTTTCCCCGCCAGCAGCTCGATAATCCTCTGTCCGAACTGCCGCAGCGCCACGCCGTCCGCCGCAATCGAAGGATGGCTTTGCGCCACGTGCAGAATGCTGCGCTCCTCCGGCGGCGCATCCATCCCCAGCAGCAGGTCCGGCGAGGACAGATAGAAAAAGCTCAGCGCGTGCGACTGCACCAGCTGCGCCAGGTTCAGAATTTTTCGCAGATTCGCGGCCACCGGCGGAATCTGCACCGCCAGAATCGCGTCGCAGGCCTTCGAGGATGCCACCAGATGGCTCACCGGGCAGATGCCGCAGATGCGCGCCGTGATGTTTGGCATCTCGTAGAAGGGCCGGCCCTCGCAAAACTTCTCGAAGCCGCGCAGTTGCGTCACGTGAAACATGGCGTCCTGCACGATTCCCGCCTCGTCCAGCTGCAGCGTGATCTTGCCGTGTCCTTCCAGGCGCGTGACGGGGTCGATAACGATGGTCCGGCTCATACTCTCTCCGATCACCCGAAGTGGGCGATGCCGCCCAGATTGGGAAGATGGCCTGCCAGCAGCTCCGACAGCACCTGGTGAATCGTGTCCGCCGATGGCGGGCATCCGGGCACAAACACATCCACCGGCACCACTTCGTGCACCGGCCGCACCCGGCCCAGCAGCGCCGGCACTCCCACCGTCGGCACCTGCTTCTGCAGGTCGGCGTTCTCTTCGTAGACGCGCAGCAGCACCGGTTGCGGCCCGCAGGCGTTGCGCATGGCCGAAACGTTCCCCGTCAGCGCGCAGTCGCCCAGCGACACCAGCACCCGCGAGTGCTCGCGAATCCTGCGGATCTTCTTCAGATCCTCCTCGCTCGCCACCGCGCCCTCCACCAGGGTCACATCCACACGCTCCGGAAACGTCTTGCGATCCACCAGCGGCGAGTACACCAGCGTGAACTGGCTGCTGAGCTCGATCAGCCGCTCGTCCATGTCCAGCAGCGACATGTGGCACCCCGAGCATCCGTCCAGCCACACCGTCGCCAGCGTTTTCCGGTCCGTCATGGCTGCTCTCCCTCGCGCATGATGCGCAGATACGGCAGGAACTCCGGGTGTTTTGCCGTCCGCGTCCCCGCGCGGCCTTTCTCGAACAGCGCGCCCGTGGGACACACCTGCACGCATTTCCCGCAGCTCGTGCACGTCTCGCTCTCGCCCCACGGCTCCTTCAGATCCGTGATCACCAGCGACTGCGCACCGCGACCCATTACGCCCCACGTATTCGCGCCCTCGATTTCCGAACACACCCGCACGCAGCGCGTGCACAGCACGCAGCGGTTGTGATCCACCGTGAACCGCGGGTGCGATGCGTCCACCGGCAGCTGCGGATACTGGTAGGGGATCTCCACATGCGTCATGCCCAGCGTCAGCGCCAGACTTTGCAGCTCGCAGTGCCCGTTCGCCACGCACACGCTGCACACATGGTTCCGTTCCGCGAAAAACAGCTCCAGGATCATCTGCCGGTAGCGATCGATCTTCGCCGAATGCGTCGTGACCTCCATCCCCTCTTCCACGCGCGTCACGCACGCCGGCAGAAGCCGGCGCGCTCCTTTCACTTCCACCAGGCACAGCCGGCACGCGCCCACTTCCGACAATCCCTCCAGATGGCAGAGCGTAGGGATCGCAATGTTGTGCTCCCTCGCCGTTTCCAGAATCGTCTGTTCCGCGCGTGCGCTGATATCCACGCCGTCGATAGTCAGGGTGCGAATGTTGGCTTCCGGGCTCATGCCTGCACCTCCTCGGCCGCCGCTGCTTTCTCCGCCGCGCTGCACGCGCACACCCCCGCCGGACATCGCTTCTCGTCGATGTGCGCCAGGTACTCGTGTCGGAAATACCGCAGCGTGCTCAGCACCGGATTCGGCGCCGTCTGCCCCAGCCCGCACAGGCTGGTCGCGCCCACCACTTCGCAAAGCTCTGTCAGCTGGTCGAGGTCGCGGTGCGTCGCCTCGCCATTGCAGATCTTCGTCAGCAGCTCGTACATCTGCACCGTCCCCGCCCGGCACGGCACGCACTTGCCGCACGACTCCGTCATGCAGAATTCCATAAAGAAGCGGGCGACCGACACCATGCACGAGGTATCGTCCATGACAATCATGCCGCCCGAGCCCATCATCGAGCCCGCGCTGATCAGCGCGTCGTAGCTGATGGACAAATTGAGGTGCTCCTCCGGCAAACATCCGCCTGAGGGTCCGCCAGTTTGAACCGCTTTGAATTTGTGTCCGTCCGGTACTCCTCCGCCGATCCCAAAGATGATCTGCCGCAGCGTCATCCCCATCGGCACTTCCACCAGGCCCGTCCGCTGGATCTTTCCCGTCAGCGCGAAGACCTTCGTGCCCTTGCTGCGCGCCGTGCCCATCGACGAGAACCACTCCCCGCCTCTGCGGATAATCGGCGGCACGTTGGCGAAGGTTTCCACGTTGTTGATCAGCGTCGGCTCGCCCCACAGCCCGCTCACTGCCGGATACGGCGGCCGCGGCCGCGGCGTCCCCCGCTTGCCCTCAATCGAGGCGATCAGCGCCGTCTCTTCGCCGCAGACAAACGCTCCGGCGCCAAGCCGGATATCTATGTCGAAGTTGAACGTCGTCTCGCAGATTCCGTTTCCCAGGAATCCCCGCCGCCGCGCCTGCTGGATCGCTACCGTCAGCCGCTGCACCGCCAACGGATATTCCGCGCGCACATAGATGAAACCCTTCGTCGCCCCGATCGCGTACGCCGCAACCGCCATTCCCTCGATCACCCGCTGCGGATCGCTCTCGAGCACGCTGCGATCCATAAATGCCCCCGGATCGCCCTCGTCGCCATTGCAGATCACGTATTTCTGCGCGCCCTTTACCTTGGCGACCGTGTCCCATTTCAATCCTGTGGGATAGCCGCCGCCCCCGCGCCCTCTGAGCCCGCTCTTCGAGATCTGCTCGATCACTCCGGCCGGCGTCATCTCCGTCAGCGCCTTCACCAGCGCCTCGTAGCCCTCGCGCGCGATGTATTCGTCGATCTTCTCGGGATCGATGTGCCCCGAATTCTCCAGCACCACATGATTCTGTCCGTCAAAGTATGCGCCCAGCTTCGGATCCAGCCGCGCCACCGGCTCGGCGCCCAGAGACGCCACAACCTCTTTGGCATCGCCCTCGTGCACGTGCCCGTACCGGACCTCCGCCGGTTCCACCAGCACCATCGGTCCCGCTGCGCACAGCCCCATGCAGCCGGTCCGCCGCACATGGCACTTTTTCCCGCAGCTCTCCACTTCTTTCTCGATCGCGCGTTTCACCTGATCGCTGTGCTGCGAGAGGCACCCGGTGCCCATGCATACGTTCACTTCGTAATCGAACTTCGCGCGCTCTTCCTGCGCCTCGGCGGAAATCTGCTGCAGCTCTTCCACGTTCATTGCGCCGTCCACCTTTCCAGCTGCGCGGCCAGCTCCGGCGCCTCGATCTGCCCGGCCAGCTCGCCGTCCAGCAGCACCACCGGCGCTCGCCCGCACGCGCCCACGCACCGCGCCGTCGTCAGCGACACTTCTCCGTCCACGGTGGTCTGGCCCGATTTGATGTGCAGCAGCTTCTCGGCTTCCGCCACCAGCTTGTCCGAACCCTTGATGTAGCACGCCGTTCCCAGGCACACCGTGCAGGTGTGTTTTCCCGGCGGCTTCAGACTGAAGAAGTGGTAGAAGGTCACCACTCCGTACGCCTGGCTCAGCGGCACGCGCAGCGACTTCGCCACAAATTTGATCGACGGCTCGTCCAGGTATCCGAACGACGACTGCAGTGTATGCAGCGTCTCAATCAGCGCGTTGCGCGAATAACCATGCTTGCGCATCGTACCGTTTACGATTCTCCAGCGTTTGTCGTCGGAGGGCAGAGGCGGGCGTTCTGCGTACAAGAGCATTTGGGACCTCCTCCGGCCGGTGCGGGCGGCCGCAGGCTGCGGGTCGCTGATTCCAGCCGCTGCTGCACCTGAGTCGTGCAGCCGGCGCGGGCGGAGATACTTCCTCCGCGCGCCGCCTCAGCTCAATGCCAGTGCCGAGCCAGCGCGCGGGAACAGAAGAGAATGCATCGCAGTGTGCACGATTGTCGGTGACCGGAGTCACCGCAGACAAGCAAAATCTTTGTTAACCGCGATTACCATCGGGGGCGATGCGTACCCAGCGCTCCGCGTCACTCGCCCAGGACCGCCAGATCGATCTGGCGCAGCCGCTCCGGATCGCCCAGCACCTCCAGCGCCGCAATCCGCCCGGCGACAAACGTAAAACGCAATACGCGGAAGAGCTTACCTCGCGGCGCGATCACCACGCCTACGCCCCCGTCCACCAATGCCACCCGCGCCAGCCGCGCCCCGGCGGCCGTCTTCATGGCTACCCTGGCCCAGGCTTCGGGCCCGTGGATTCCCTCCGGCAGGGTCGGCCGTACCACCGCATCGGCGTGAACCGCAAACTCCGGGTCCAGCAGCGTCACCAGCTTCTCCGCATCTCCGGCCCGCAGCGCCGCCAGGAACGCATCCACCAGCGCGCGTTGCTCCGTCAGCTCCGGTCTCGGAACTGCGCTCACCCCACGCACCCGCCGCCGCGCGCGGCTCGCCAGCTGCCGCGTCGCCTCCGGCGTGCGGCCCGCAATGCGTGCAATGTCCTCGAAGGGCAGATCGAACAGATCGTGCAGCACAAACGCCACCCGCTCTGCCGGCTTCAGCCGGTCCAGTACCACCAGCATTGCGAATCCCACAGAATCTGCCAGCAGCGCTTCCGCTTCCGGATCGGTCCGCCTCGCCGTCCTGACGGCCGTCTCACTTTCGGATCCCTCCAGCGGCTCCTCCCGCCGCGACTGCCGCGACCGCAGAGCATCCAGACACACGCGCGCGACGACCGTCGTCAGCCACCCGCCGAGATTTTCGATTTTCTCTCCGCCCGACCGGCTCAACCGCAGCCACGCTTCCTGCACCGCGTCATCCGCGTCGTTCAGCGACCCCAGCATCCGGTACGCCACCGCCCGCAGATGTCCGCGGTTACCCTCGAATTGCTCCGCCAGCCAGTCCTTCCCTTGCATCCGCTCTCCTAGGCCTCCACCTTCGCAAGCCCTCTCACTCCGCAAACCCGACTCTCCGGCCGCAGCCACCACGAAGCCAGACCCAATACGGTAAAGATCAACGGCGCAATCATGGCTTTGTTGTCGCCGCATACCGCGTGCGACACTACCGCGCCGCTCATCTCGAAAAAGATGCCGGCATAAGCCCACTCCTTCAGCCGCAGGAAGCCCGGAGCCAGGATCGCCGGAACCGCCAGCAACTTCCAGACTCCCACAATCGTCAGTAAATACGCTGGATATCCCAGATGCGCGATCACGCTCGCGGCCATTGGCTGCCGCGTCAGGTCCAGCCCCGCCCCAGCCAGCAGTTCCGCGGCCAGAAGCCCCGTCGCCGCCCAATAGCTCAGCGTTCTCGCCGTCATCGTTTCTCCTCCGTGCTTTGTCACATTCTCTCTTCGTGATCCGTCAACACTCTGACGAACCAAACCCGACCGATGTGACAAGGAGGAATCTCACCATGGCCACTTCATTCCAGAACGCGATGACCCTCCACGGCGCCGCGAGTGCGCCCGACGAACCCTTTCTGCCCCCTATTGAAAAGCCTTCGAGCCTGATGCTCAAACTCGTCTACCGCATGTCGCGGAAGCAGTTCGGCAAGGTCATGACCCCTTTTAAGGTCTTCGTCGCGCGCATGCCCCTCGCTTTCGGCCAGTTCATCGGCAAGATCGCCCAGCTCGACAAAAAACTCACCCTGCCCCGCGAGACCGTCATGCTCGTCCGCGAACAGGTCGCCCGCATCAATGTCTGTACCTTCTGCATCGACATCGGCCGCTGGTTCACCATCCAGGCCTCGATGAATCAGGCAAAATTCGATGCTATCGATCAGTACCCCGCCAGCCCTCTCTTCTCGGAAGCCGAACGCGCCGCCCTCGACTACGTCACCGAACTGACGCGGGACAAAAAGGTCAGCCCGGAGACCTTCGCGCGCCTGCGCCGCCATTACTCCGAGCGCGAGATCTGCGAGATCGTCTGGCTGGTCGCCACCGAGCACGTCTACAACATCAGCAACATCGGCCTCAATATCCACTCCGACTTGCTGTGCTCGATGCCGAGGCATGGGTGAGAAAGCCGAATAGGCGACGGCACTTTGATTCCTCGCAACTCCTGGCGCGAAGCCCATTGACCCGAGCGGCCGGCGCCCTGGACGACCAGTCTGGCGCGAAGCGCGCCCGCCTGGACGGTCAGTCCCCGATGTCTTCGTTCCAAATCTCCGGCCGCTCCCGGATAAATCCGCCCAGCAACTCCACGCATTCCTGCGAGTCCAGATCCACTACCTCCACGCCCAGCTCGCGCAGCCACGCGATTCCCCCCTGAAACGTCCGGCTTTCGCCCACCACCACGCGCCGAAACCCGAACTGCCGGATCAGCCCGCTGCAGTACCAGCACGGAGCCAGCGTCGTCGCCATGGTCAGCTCGCGATAGTTCCTCTGGCGCCCTGCCCGCCGAAACGCATCCGTCTCCCCATGCGCCGACGGATCGCCCTCCTGCAGGCGCCGATTGTGGCCCGCGCCCAGCACCTTCCCATCCGGCCCGAAGATCGCCGCGCCAATCGGAATTCCGCCTTCGGCCAGTCCTGCTCGCGCCTCGCGCAGCGCCACTTCCAGCATCTCGCGCACGTCCATCTCCCCTCCGTCCCTGTAACTCTGTAAAGATTTGCCCGGGCGGCCAGTCCTCAGGACGACAAGCCCCATCTAAGTCTGCATGACCCGACCGGCCCACTCTGACCCCGACGCCAGGAAAGGCGCCGTCGAAGACACCGCTCCCGACGCGCCCTGCCCGGACAAATCCCACCCCGGCGAAGCCCACGACCGTCTCTCCGGCCAGCTCCCGCACCGCGAATCCGATCCCCGCATCAAGGACAGCGACTCCGACTTCCCCGAGCCCGGCCCCACCCCCGAACACTCATGACCAGCCAGCCGCAACAATTCCTGACTCACTGTTTACTGATCTCTGCTCACTGATCTCTGTCTCCTGTCTTTTGCCATAATCGCTCTCATGCTGATCCTCGCCTCTGCCTCGCCCCGTCGCCGCGATCTCCTCGTCCAGGCGGGCTACGAATTCACCGTCCTCCCCGCCGATATCGACGAAGAACCCCGCACCGGCGAATCCCCCATCGACTACGTGGTGCGCCTGGCTCAGGAGAAGGCAGAAGCCGTCGCCGCATCACCGGAATACGCCGCGCTCGCCCACGCTCAGCCCGGGCCACCCATTATCCTCGGCGCAGACACCACGGTCGTCGCCCCCAATGGCGAGATCCTCGGCAAGCCCGCGGATAATGCCGACGCGGCGCGCATGCTGCGCCTTCTTTCCGGCGCTACGCACCAGGTGATCACCGGCGTCGCCCTCGTCGCGGGAGACCTTCGCGAAGCCGCCGCGGAGGTCACCCACGTTACCATGCTGACGCCGGCTGACGAAGAAATCGCCGCCTACATCGCCGCCGGCGAGCCCCATGGCAAAGCCGGCGCCTACGCTATCCAGGGCCGCGCCGCCCGCTGGATTCCCCGCGTCCGCGGCTGCTATTTCAATGTTGTTGGATTGCCGCTCGCACTCGTCGCCGGCATGATCGCCGGCATTGAAGACCAGCTCCGCGCCCCAGGAGAATCTCCCGCGCCTCGCTCCGCCGCGCCCACGCGAGCCTGACACCCGCGCTCAGGGGGTGTGCTTTCCCTCGTCCCCCGGTTCGCGCGCGCCAAGCGCATGTTCCGCCGGCGGAGGTGCTTCCGGCTGCCCGCGGAGCACCAGCCCCAGCACGATCAGCAGCGTCACGCCCAACAGCCCGAATTCCATCAGCTTCAGCATCGGAACCCTCCGATCAGACGCTCCGGATCATCTCCGCCAGCAGCGCCGTCCTTGGCGCCAGGTCTTTCAACAGGACCGATTCGTTGGATGCGTGGGCGCCTTCGCCGACTCCGCCCATCCCATCCAATGTTGGGACGCCGAGCGCCGCGGTAAAGTTCCCATCCGATCCGCCGCCCGTCGCCGCTTCTGCCACTTCAAACCCCATGTCCCGAGCCAAAGTCGCGGCACGCCGATAGAGCGCGACCGTCCCGGCGCTTCGCTCCATCGGCGGCCGGTTCATCCCACCCGTCACCCTGAGGACGCAGCCCCGGTCGCGAACGCGCAGCCTGCGGAATTTCCGCTCGATGCGCGCTGCATCCTTCATGCGCGCGATCCGCACGTCGATCTCCGCCTCCGCTTCCGCTGCCACCACATTCCCCCGCGTCCCGCCGCGAATCACCCCGGCATTCACCGTCAGCCCTCGCTCCAGCTCAGTAAATCCGCGAACCTGCTCCAGCTGCCACGCCAATTCGTGGATCGCGCTGTGACCGCTCTCGAAATCCACGCCCGCGTGCCTGGCCACTCCCGTCACGTGCACCGTGTAATTGCCCACTCCCTTGCGCGCTGTCTTGTACGCGCCCTTCAGCCCCTGAGCCGGCTCCAGCACAAACACCGTTGCGGATTGCCGGGCCAGCTTTTCCGTAATCGCCCGCGATGCCGCGCTCCCTACCTCCTCATCGCTCACCAGCAGCAGAATCACCGGCCGCCGCAGATCGCCGAGCGACTCCACTGCCGTCAGCGCCATCGCCACGCCCGCCTTCATATCCAGCACCCCGGGTCCCCACACTCGTCGCTCCGCGACCCGGAACGGCATCGTCTTCAGCGTTCCCATCGGCCACACCGTGTCCAGGTGACCGAGCAGCAGCAGCGGCGATCCTCGTCTTGGCCCAAACCGCAGTTCCAGCACGTCCCCGAATTCCCGCTGCCGGTGCCGCCTCGCTCGTCCCCCCACCCCGCCCGCCATCTCCTCCACGGCAGCCACGCACCTGTCCACAGCCGCCTTGTCGTCGCTCGGCGACTCGATCTCCACCATGCGGCGTATCCGATCCATCAACACCGGCTCGAATCGAGCCATGGTCTCCAAAATCGAAGAATTAGCATAACCATTTGATTTATCAGTGCTTGCCATGGGGGTAACCTTTCTGAGTACTGTGACCTGCGGCATCTATGTTGTGGCTATTTTGCCACACCGCAACTTCCTTCTCGCCGCGCTAGTCTATGTGTTCAACGAGGATTCAGCTTGCCCGATTCACCGCACCTGGAAAATACCATTTCTTCCCCCGTGGAATTCTCCGGCGTTGGTCTCCACAGCGGCGCGCCCGTGCACATGCGCCTTCTTCCCGCTCCTGCCGGCTGTGGCGTCGCCTTCCGGCGCACCGACCTCGACAATTTCGAAATCCACGCCACCGGCCGCAACGTTGCCAAAGTCAGCTATGCCACCAGCCTGATGCGCCAGGGTGTCCTCATCTCCACCACCGAACACCTTCTCTCAGCGCTCCTTGGCATGGGCATCGACAACGTCATCGTCGAGCTGGACAATCTCGAGCTCCCCATCCTCGACGGCAGCGCGCTGCCCTACACGCTCGCCTTCCGTCGCGCCGGACTCAAACCGCAGCGCCGCCGCCGCCAGTATCTGCGCATTCTCAAGGATGTCGAGGTTCGCGAGGGCGACAAGTTCATCGGCGTCTATCCCGGCACCGGCTATTCCGTCTCCTATTCGATTGACTTCCCCGCACCCATTGGCCGCCAGGGCTATCGCGTCGATCTCGCTACCGGCGCCTATGAGCGCGACATCGCCCCGGCCCGCACCTTCGGCTTCCGCGAAGACGAGCAGAAGCTCCGCAACATGGGCCTGATTCGCGGAGCCACGGAAGAGAGCGTCATTGTCCTGGCCCGCGACGGCGTCCAGAACGGTCCGCTGCGCTTTCACGACGAATTCGCGCGCCACAAGGTCCTCGACCTTATCGGCGATCTGGCCCTTGCCGGCCACCACATCCTGGGCCACGTCATCGCCGAGCGCGCCGGTCACGCCATGCACACCGCGCTCGTCTCGCGTCTGTTGCGCGACCGCTCCGCCTGGGAACTGGTGACGCTTACCCCCGACAAACCCCGGACCAGGGTCGTTCCGGCAGCCGCTCTCGCCACAGCCTGAGCGCGCCGGCCTGTCCCTGCAGAGCTATCCCGCGCCATCTCTCCCGTGCTGCCGCTAAAAGAGGTGCTCCCCTTCGTCGTGCCTCGGAGTCCGATTCTCCGCCTCTGCCTCCGCCCGCACTTTCGCCACGGACTGCCAGTTGTCCTTCTTCGCATGTTCCAGGAAAAACGGCGGCAGCGGCATCGCCAGGCGGCGGCTCAGCGTCTCCGCATAACCCTCATACAGCGCCCGCAGCTCCTTCAGCCGCTCGCTCGACCGCTCGTCGCGGCAGACGCGCACTCCCGCCGCGCACAGCTGGTCGTAGATCAGCCCGAACCGCTCCGGCGGCAGCCGGTCCGGATCAGGCTTCATCGGCCTGGCAGACAGGATCTGCGAAATATCCACCAGCGCGTGACGCGCCATGGCGAAGGTCAGCTGCGCCTGCCGGGCGGTCTGCTCCTGCACGCCCGCGATGAGCAGCGCACACGTGTCCAGAATCGCAGTCAGCGCTCCCAGCCAGCTCTGGTTCGTGTGCTGCGATCGAAACAGGCACAGCAGCGGATAGGAGATGTGGCTCTCCAGCAGCTCTGCCGACCACCGCTCCCACTCCGCCAGCAGCACCGTCAGCGCCGCGTTCCCCCCCTCGAACGAATGCCGTTTGATCAGCTCAAACGCCGTTGGCGGGGACCCGGCACGCGCATCCAGCAGCGCAATGTTCACCTCGCGCCGCGAAAACGCGCCGTACAGCACCGGGAAATACCCGATGACCAGCGCGACAAATCCGAGTCCGACGCCCGACTCCAGAACCATGAGCCCACGGATCGGCAGCTCCCGGGGCACCACGTCCCCCAGTCCAAGCGTGAACAGCGTGGTGCCGCTCGCGTACAGATCGGTCAGCAACGGGTTCGCCGCGCCACGCGGATCGACAAACGGAGCGGGAAACGCCCAGTAAATCAGCCCGAAGCCAACCACCAGCCCCGCCGCCCATGCCGCGATCAGGATCACCAGCGACAACGGCCCGTAGAAGCTCAGCATCGTCTCGCGCTTGCGCTCGTGGCGCACCCGGTGCGCCACCCACCACCACGGGGTCCATGTCAGCCGGTAAAAGAGCCGCGTCAGCCGGAAGCGCCCGGTCGCGCGGCGCGGCAGGATCACCGTCTCGAACGCGTCCAGCAGCACCGAGACGAGGCACAGAACGCCGACGAGGCAGCGAAACGGATGCATCTCCGCCAGCAGATCAGGAATCGCCGCCGCCGTCAATCGCGGCAGTTCACTGGGGTATGACAAAAAGCGTGATCGACGCCCCCGGGAAGGTGTAGCCGATCGTGCTCGTCGTTCCTCCGCCCGACGGCGGTGTCACCGTCACGCTCGGCTGGGCCACAATCGCGTTCAGATTCGCGTCGCTGTACTGGAACACCTGCGCCGCACCGGGCGTTGTCACATTCTCGAGCGACAGCGTGGTGCTCAGCGCACCGTAGGTCTTGTTGATCACCACCACCGTCACCGCGTTATCGCTCGATCGCAGCGCTCCGTAGACCGCCAGCTGATTCTGCGCCGCCGCGTTTGTCCCGGTCGCATCGCACGCTGCAGCCGCCGTCCCCGAGCACGACGCCAGCGCCGTGCCTCCAAACATCGAATCGCTTCCGTCGTAGTTGCGGTAGATCGCAAACGCCATCAGCCCCGGCGTCTGCGTCGAAGTCGGAGGGCCCCACAGCGCGCCCAGGTCCAGCCCGTATTGCCCGAAGATGCCCAGCACGTCCGCCTGCGCCAGCGCCCCGTTCATGCTCTCGAGGCCGCCCCAGTTGTACTCGTCAATCGCTGTCTTCGTTCCCGGATAGTCCTTCGCGACCCACGATTTCAGCATCGGAATCAGCTCCGGCGCCTGCAGCGGCACGCTGCAGCTCGTCGTGTAGTTCGCATCTGTCAGGTAATTTGGCTGCGGCTCGTTCGGATCGGTATACGTCGGATCCCACAGCACCCGCGTCGAGTTCAGCCGCGCTTGCTGCTCGGCCGTGTCGCCCGCCGTTGTCAGCCCCACCGACGACCCGTTGTAGGTCGCTGCGTAGTATCCGTGGATGTCCACGTAATCCAGCAGCCGCATCCCGTAAGTCGTCTGCGCGTTCGCAAACTGCTGCAGGTAGTACTCGATCATCGGCACGCCGCCGTGCGCCTCGCGGTCCGTTGGGTCGTCCCACGGCTGATAGCACGCCCCGTGGCTCCATCCGTTCTCGATGTCCTGCTTCGAGTAAAAGTAGTTCCACCAGTAGTCGATCACCGGCCCGCTCACCAGCGCCGTCGGATCGATGGTCTTGATCGCCAGCGCCGTGCTGATTCCGCCATACGTCACCTCGTCGTACGTCGAAGCCACAGGATGCACATCTCTGTGCACCGCATCCCACCACGCCGGCTCGTTATCGAGGTCCCAGATGTTCACGCCCTTGCCCGTGCCTGTCGCCGGATTCGCCTGGCCGTAGAGGCCAAGGATCTGGTTCACCCATCCCCCTGCCCATGTTCCCTGCGCCCACGTCGTCGTCGCCGCGCTCGCCGCAGGCATCGTCGCCGCGGAGTTTGCCGGCGGCGGCTCGGAAACGCTGGTGATCGCCGCCACGGTCGCGTTGCCGTAGATGTCGCACCCGCTCGCGCTCGTGCATCCGCCGCTTCCCTGCTTGTAGACGCCGTTCCCGCAGTTGCCCACGTAACTCTGTTGCCCCGGATACGATGCCTCAGTAAAACTGCACGCTGTCGTGCTGCTGTTCGTCACCCATCCCAACACCGGCACCGTCCCCAGCGCCTCTGTGCCTTCGCCGTGCACGCTGGAAATAAAGCTCGTGAATGCGCCCCCGCCGATCATTCCCCCCGCACCCTGCCCATTCAGGAAGTAGTAATCGCTCGCCGAATTGCTCGTATTCGCCTGGTAGTTGTAGCGCGAGGTGTTGTCGCCGCCCCACCGCGCCACCGGAACGTTCCCCTGCGCGAGGTCCACATTCGTCAGCGCGTAGGAATTCATTCCGTAGATCAGCGGGCTGATCACGTGCAGCGGATCCCCCGCGTCCACCGTCAGCGCCGGGCCCGTCGACGCCGCCGGAGCCGCCAGCGTTACCGTCACGCTTCCGCTCACGCTCGTATTGCCCACCGACGTCGCTGTCACCGTCACTGTCGCCGGCGCCGGATACGGCGTCTCATACAGTCCGCTGCCGCTGATCGACCCCACGCTTCCCGTCCACCCCGCCGGACCAGCCACCGACCAGCTCACGCTCTTGTTGTAGGCGCCCGTCCCACTCACCGTCGCCGTAAACTGCTCGGTCGTTCCAATGGTTGCTGTCGCCGGATTCGGCGTCACCGTCACGCCGGTGATCGTCGGCAGCGCCGTCGTAATCGGCAGTGTGGCGCTCCCGGTTTTCGTCGTGTCCTCCGTCGACGTCGCCGTAATCGTGGCTGTCCCGGTCGTCGCTGGCGCAAACAACCCGGCGCTTGAGATGGTCCCAATTCCCGCCGGCCCCACCGCCCACGTCACCGTGCTCGAATAAGCACCCGTGCCCGTCACCGTCGCAGTGGCCTGCGCCGTTTGTGCCGTGGTAATCGTCGCCGGGCTCACTGTCACCGTCACGGCCGTAATCGCCGGCACCGCATTCACCGTCACCGTCGCGCTGCCCGACTTCGTCGTGTCCTCCGTTGACGTTGCCGTAATGGTGGCCGTCCCCGTCGTCGAAGGGGTAAACAACCCCGCGGCTGAAATCGCCCCAATCCCTGTGGGGCTCACCGACCACGTCACGCCCGTGCTGAACGCCCCCGTCCCCATCACCGTCGCCGTGGCCTGGCTGGTCTGCGCCGTGGTGATCGTCGCTGGATTCGCCGTCACCATCACGCCCATGATCGTTGGCGCCGCCGTCACCATCAGCGTCGCGCTGCCGGACACGGTCGTATCCTGGTTCGACGTCGCTGTGATCGTCGCTGTCCCCGTCGTCGCCGGGGTAAACAAGCCCGTATTCGAAATCGTTCCAATCCCCGCCGGGCTCACCGACCAGGTCACCGCGTTGCTGTATGCCCCCGTCCCCGTCACCGTCGCCGAAGCTACCGCGGTCTGTGCCGTGGTAATCGTCGTCGGGCTCACCGTCACCGTCACGCCCGTGATTGCTGACGCCGCACCCACCGTCACCGGGGCGCTTCCCGACTTCGTTGCATCCTCCGTGGACGTGGCCGTGATTGTCGCCGTCCCCGTCGTCGCCGGCGTAAACATGCCCGCGCTCGATACCGTCCCCATACTCGACGGGCTCACCGACCACGTCACCGCGCTCGAATAATTCCCCGTGCCCATCACGGTTGCGGTCGCCTGCGCCGTTTGCGCTGTCGTGATCGCCGACGGACTCACGGCCACCGACACTGACGTGATCGTTGGGTTCTGTGGCGGAGGGCTGTTCGTCCCGCTGCTTCCGCACCCCACTGCGGCCACCGCTGCCAGCACTGCGGCACCTACGCCCATCGACCAACGCATCGCCCGCATTCTCTTTGCCTTTCGATTGCCAAACCGATTTTGTGGAGCATTGTACGCGTTTCGCCGCACGTCTCGATGTGCCCGCCAGCACCTCCCTGACTCCGTCTCCAGCCCGACAGAATCATTTCATTTCTCTGTGATCCTCTGAGTTCTCTGCGGTAAAAACCCTCAAATCGAGTCAATCTTCATCGGTTACACTCTCAGGGCATTCTTTTGGAGGAGCTTGTGACCATCCACCGCCCTCGCCGCGCGCACACTCCGCTTCATCCGCCTTTCCTGTTTCTTCTCTGCCTCGCCGCAGCCCTGCCCGCCGCAGCCCAGTCGCGCAAACCCGTCCACCACCCCGCGACACCCGTATCCCGTGACCAGTTCATCGCTGACCTCCGCGCGCACATCCATCACGTCTTCGTGGTCTACCAGGAGAATCGCTCCTTCGATTCCTACTTCGGTAATTTCCCTGGCGTCGACAACCTCGCCACGCCCGAGGCTCGCGCGCATGGCTTCCGCCAGTGGGACTCCATCGGCCACGCCTGGATCGTTCCCTTTCTCCGCAATGTCCCCGACTCCCTCGACGCCGATCATTCCCGCGAGGCCCTGCTCACCAAATCCGATAACGGCCGCATGGACGACTTCGTTGGCTACGAAGAAAAGAACCTCGTCGAGACCTCCGACGCCAGCCCGCAATACGCCCGCCAGATCGGCATCCTCACCATGGGGCACGACGACTGCCGCACCGTCCCCTTCCTCTGGATGTACGCGCACCACTTCACCCTCTACGACCACATTTTCCAGGCGATGTATGGGCCCTCCACCCCAGGCAACATCGATCTCATCGCCGGCCAGACCGGCCAGACCCAGGCCGCGCGTCATCCCAATGAGAAGTTCAAGTCGTATGTCACCCCCGGCGAACCTGTCGTCGACGATGATGAGCCTGATTTCGGCCCGTATGCCTTTCCCTACCAGGCCAAAGGTCCGCATCAGCTCGACCAGACCTACGCTACGCTGATGCTCACGCTGAAAGGCCGCGACGCGGACAAGGACGCCAAAGTCGACACCGACGACGTGAAGGACGACCTCGGCGCGCTCGGCCGCCTCAACCATCAGGACATTCCCTGGGCCTGGTACCAGGAGGGCCTTGGCAACGGAGAGGGCAACAATCACCCCGCCTATATCACCCACCACAACTCCCCGCAGTATTTCGGATACATCCGCCAGAACCCCGGGATGTGGAGCGGCGAGCACGACCTCTTGCAGTTCTTCACGGACATCGGCCACCACACCCTGCCACCGAAGAGTGTCGTCTTCATCAAGGGCGGCGCCCTGAATCCCTTCGGCTGGAAGCCCGCCAATCCCCGCGCCCGCAACATCCTCGGCGACGACGACCACCCCGCCTACTCCGACTCACAGCTCTCTGAATCCCTCGTCGCCACAGTGGTCAACGCCGTCGCCCGCAGCCCTTACTGGAACGACTCCGCCATCATCGTCCTCTGGGACGACTCAGAGGGCTTCTACGACCACGTCCCACCACCGCAATTCGAGCAGTGCCCCGACAACCATCCCTGCGGCGATGGTCCTCGCGTCCCGCTCATCCTCATTTCGCCGTACGCCAAATCCGCCGGCGTCGACTCCGATCCTGGCGATCACGCCTCCTTCGCCAAATTCCTCGATGTGCTCTTCAACCTGCCTCCGCTCGCCTCGCTCCCCGACGAGAAACCGTATCTCCCCGAAGGTCCGCGCGACACCCTGCCGCAGCTCACCGATCTTACTGGCGGATTCGATCCAGCCCGCCTCGCCGGCCGCCGGCCGCCCATCCCCGCCAGCCAGGCGGAAATTCCCGATCCCATCGTGAATCACTTCCCGCCGCGCATGACCTGCCGCGAAACCGGCGTCGAGCCCATCCCCATCCCCGGAGGCTCCCTCACCTGGCCAAAGGGCTTCACCAACCCCCTGCCGTGAGTGGCAGGAATCAGTTGTCAGTGAACGGTGATCAGTGATTCGCGATCAGCTTCCCCTCTGGGGACTGGCAACTGGGGACTGGGGACTGGCAACTGGGGACTGGGGACTGAAGACTGGCAACCGGGACCGGCAACTAGGGACTGGGGACCGGCAACCGGGGACTGGCAACTAGGGACTGGGGACTGTCTCCTGTCTCCCGCCTCAACCAAAATTCCGATACTTCTTCCACAACACCGGCCACGAGATCTTCATCCCGCTGCACACATAAATGTCCGGGTGGGATTCGCTCTCTTCGTTTTTCACCCCCTCTGGATTTCCGTTATGTCCCGCCAGCCTGCACGTCGTGAAAACGACGGGCAGGTCCTTGCCGTTCACCCCCACCACAATCAGCGTCTCCGGCGGCGTCTTCGGATAGCTCCAGTACCACGCTGAATTCGTCAGGCTGATCGGTGTGGGCAATCCATACGCAGGCCCAAACAGCTCCAGCGCGCCTTCCTCGCCGTAATTCCCCACGATAATCCCGTAGCTCGCCCGCTCCTGCGGCGTCAGTCCGTCCCGCACGCCGGCCACGGCTCGCACCAGGTCGTGCCAGCCAATCTCCTCGCGCAAATCACCGTTGTGGTTCAGCGCGTACGCTCTGAGCGGACCGCTCGCCGCCAGCGGCACAATCTGCGCCATCAGGTAGAGCCCATAGCCCACCACCGCCACCAGCACCACGCCCCACGCGGTCCTGCGCCACACCGGGCGCCACCCCGCGCTCCAGCGCTCGCAGGCCACCGCGCCCATCGCCACCAGCATCGGATACGCCGGCGCGATGTAGTAGAACCGCGCCCGCGTCGCCGCAAACAGCGCCAGGGGGACCACGAACATCC
>Ga0335074_10000859_pt1 | contig 41625 bp, 37 predicted proteins | sample Lox_Sample_23_FD_206715 | JGI IMG/M metagenome (GOLD analysis project Ga0335074, IMG submission 206715) | Soil microbial communities from Loxahatchee National Wildlife Refuge, Florida, United States - Lox_Sample_2.3 | ecosystem: Environmental > Terrestrial > Soil > Wetlands | place: USA...
CGCCGGCGGCCGGACTGTGACCGGATGTCCCGCACCCAGCACGCTTCTGCGTACCGGTTCGGCCGCAACCGCATGGCCCACGGGCGCGGTCGCGATTTCATGCGCGTCCACTCTCATAAGGTTCTGTACCACCGGCCGGGCGTTCACAAACGCGTCTCGCGAAACCACTGTGACTCCGCTGGCGACGCGCTGGTTTGCGTAAGTGATGTTGCCGGCCGTCTTGTTGACGATCACCGTGTTGTAGACGTTCGTGACCTGCGTAATGCTTACCTTCGTATTCGTGATGTTCACGTTGTTCACATACGCGCCGCTCACACGATAGCCGGGGATAAAGACTTCTCCCGGAGCCAGCGGAAACCATCCCACGCCAACCCCCGTGGAGAATCGAAACCCCGCTCCTCCGCCCACGAAAGCGACCAGCGCCGGCGCCCACACCGGCCGGACCACGGCCGGTCCCGGAACCCAGAACCAGCGATTATTCTCGAACGCCCAACGGCCATAGTGGAACGGCGCGAACCCCCAGGGCTCGTCTTCCACCCATGTCCAACCCCATGGTCCAATCCAGATCCAGTGACCGAATCGATATGGCGCCCACCCCACGCCGATGGCTCGCGGACTCCAGCACGGGCCGTACCCGGCAACGTAAGTCCAGTCGCCATACTCGTCCAGATCCTCGTAGCCCGTCATCTCGCGCGAAACGTAGTTGGCGGAATCGGCGTCATCCTCCTGTTGGTCGCGATCGAAAGCCCAACCGTCGAAATCATCCTGATCGGGCAGTTGCTGCAGGTCGTATTGGAGTTGATCGCCGCCGGTAAATGTGGCCGATTGGCCCGCGATCACCGTATAGGTATACCCGCCGCCGGTCACGCGCCCGCGCCCGTGAAACACAGTTGTGATCGTCTGACTTCCGTCTTCGCTCACATCAATGCGATACTCGCCGGGTTGCAGCAAAGACAGGGCTACGTTCGGCGTGTCGATCTCATAGTTATCCTCGTCATCGACGTGACGCGCATTCACGATCAACGATCCCTGCGCGAGCCGGATTTGCGTGGTGTGATCGTCGAGCGCGAGAAAAGTGATGCCCGTCTTCGATCCCATGCGGATCGCCGCGGAGCCGACATGAACTTCCGCGCGCGAATCCTCGTCGGCCCACAAGTCGTCGCCGGCCACCATGGGCCGGTTGGGCACTCCCGTGATCCAGTCATCTTCGCCCGCAGGCCGGAAGGAGATTGATCCTTCGGAATAGTTCAGCCGCGCCACGCGGCCAGGAGGGTCCTGTGCCTGATCGTCCGAATCATCCTGCGCCACGGCCATCGCCGAAAATAGCGCTAGCCATCCAACACTCGCTAGCACCAACCAAGTCCACAACTTGCGTGTCTTCATAAAGTCGCCCCGATGCGATGAACTTCCCGCACTCCGATCTTACCTGCATCTCTATCAACACAAGAGAGACACTTTAGTTTCCTCTAAGAAGTGGCGTGGCAGGTATAACTTCGCAAACAATAGCAGCGTGGGTGTGAAGTTTTGAAAAGATTTGTCGTCTTGAGCGTAAGCGAAGGATCTATGCAGTTCGCTGGCGTGCCTCGCCGCGCGCAAGTTGCATAGGCCCTTCACTTACGCTCAGGACGACAACCAATAAACCGAACGCAGCCGTTCAGTTCTTCATCTTCGGTCTCTGGCAGGCATCCACGATCTTCTTCGGATCGACCGCATCTTTGTCCACTTGTTCTTCCAGAATCCGGCCGTCTTTGCCGATCAGGAAGTTCACGCGGCGCGCCGCCTGGTATTCGTCTTTGTAGATTCCGTACTCGCGGGTGACTTTGCCTCCCCAATCACTCAACAGCGGGAAGGTGACTCCAATTTGGTCGGCGAAGGCTTTGTTTGCGAACCAGCTATCCATGCTCACACCCAGGACCTGGGTGTCGGCTGCTTCCAGCGTTTTCAAATTCTGCTGGAAGTTTTTCATTTGCTGGGTTCAACCACCGGTAAACGCGAAGATGAAAAACGCCAGCACGACATTCTTCTTGCCGCGATAATCGCTCAGCTTCACGTCTTTGCGTTCGTTGCCGTCAAAATATTTCAGCGTGAAATCCGGTGCCATGTCGCCAACTTTGGGCATGGAGGACTCTGCTGGCTTCGTCTGCCCGAACAGCCCCGCGGTCGCCAACTGTAACAAGGCGACCGCCAGAACTCCTGTGCGTTTTCGATGCATGGAACTCCTCCTGATCAATCCAAGTCTCAGCTTATCTTCGTCAATCTTAAAGGTAAACTCGAAAGTACTCGCCCATGCAATGTTAAGAATTGCCGAAAGTCCCTCCCAGACAGTACAGTTCTGTTCGGAGCCTCTGCGCGCGCACTTCCAAAACCAGGCTTCCCTGACTCTAACCAGCGATGGGCATCGCCACTCTCAACGACATTTTCTTCGCCGCGGTCGAGCGCGGTCTCGACCGCATGACGCTGCATCGCGAAAACGGAAAGTGGATGCCCATTTCTTCCCGCGAATTCGGCGGAAACGTGGCTCGCACCGCGCGCACGCTGCATTCCTGGGGCATTCAGCGCGGAGATCGCATCGCCATTCTCAGCGAGAATCGCCCGGAGTGGTCTATGGCCGATATGGCCAGCCTGCTGCTCGGAGCGGTCACAGTTCCGCTCTATACCACGCTGACTGCTGAGCAGAGCGCCTTCGCGCTCAACGACTCCGGCTGCCGCGCCATCTTTCTTTCCTCCCATCAGCAATTGCACAAGATTCTGTCAATTCTTCCGCAGACGCAAATCTCCAGAATTGTCGTGATGGACGCGATTGAACTCACCGGGGAATTTGCTCAATCTGCTGACAAGATCGTGACCATGCACCAGATCACGCAGCAGGGTCCGGAAGATCTCAGTCACGAACTCGAAACTCAGGCGCGCAGCGTTGCCCCCGACGATCTTGCTACGATCGTCTACACCTCAGGGACCACCGGCGTCTCCAAGGGCGCGATGCTGACCCATGGCAACATTGCCTCGAACATCGGCTGCTCGCTGCTCGAATTCAGCATCCAGCCGGGCGAGATCAGCATCTCGTTTCTGCCGCTCTGCCACATCACTGCGCGCCACGTCGACTTCGCCATGATTTACCACGGCGTAACCCTCGCCTATTGCCCCTTCATGGACCGTCTGGCAACGGCGCTGCTGGAGGTACGGCCCACGCTGTTCGTCGCGGTGCCTCGCGTCTACGAAAAAATCTATGCGCAGGCTGAGCGTCAGGCTAACAGCTTCCCAAAACGCAACATCCTCGACTGGGCGGTTGCCGTGGGCCGCAGCAATAAGCCCGAAATCCTCGCGGGAGAAATCCCCAAGTCACGCAGCTGGAAGCTGGCCAACAAGCTGGTGTATTCCAAAATTCGAGCCGGCATGGGAGGAAACGTCAGGACCTTCATTTCCGGAGGCGCGCCGCTGGGCCGCGAGTTGGCGGAATGGTTTGCCATGGTCGGCATCCGCATTCATGAGGGCTACGGCCTCACCGAAACCTCACCGGTGATTGCCGTTAATACTCCCATCCACCATCGCATCGGCACCGTCGGCAAAATTCTGCCCAACCTCGACGTCCGGATCGCAGAAGATGGAGAAATCCTGGTGCGCGGCCCCTCGGTGTTCAAAGGATATTGGAACCGTCCCGAAGAAACCAAAGCCGCTCTGGTCGACGGCTGGTTCAAAACCGGCGATATCGGCAATATCGACGCCGACGGATATCTCTCGGTCACCGACCGCAAGAAAGACCTGATCAAGACTTCCGGCGGAAAATTTATCGCGCCCCAGCCCATCGAGAACTCGCTTCAGCTTCACGCGCTGGTCGGCGTTGCCGCCATCCTGGGTGAGAAACGCAAGTTCCCTTCCGTGATGATCTCACCCAATTTCCCGCTGCTCGAAGATTGGGCGCGCTCCAACGACATTCCTTTCGCCTCTCGATCCGAACTCGTCGCCAATCCCAGGGTGCAGGCGCTCTACGAAGGAATCGTGGAAAACATCAATCAGAATCTGGCGCGCTTTGAAAAGCTGAAACGGGTGCTGCTGGTCGCCGACGAATTCTCCATCGACAATGGCATCCTCACTCCAACCCTCAAGCTTCGCCGTCGCGTCGTCGAAGAACGCTACCGCCAGCAGATCGACGACCTTTATGCACAAGCGGAGACAGCCGCCATCCCTTAACATCCAACATCCGCGCTGGCGAATTTATGCACATCGTCGATTCGGAACTCTTTGACTTGTCCATTCGACGTGTCCATTCCAGGATAGCGGAGGAAAACCACCTCTGCTCCCTTGTGCTCCCCTGACATCCTTTCATTACAATAGAGTCCATGACGGACTCATTGATAATCGCCGGTCGTTCCTTCCGCTCCCGGCTGATCGTAGGCACGGGAAAATACAAATCCTTCCAGGAAACGGCGCGCGCGCTCGAAGCCAGTGGCGCTGAAATGGTCACGGTCGCGGTGCGCCGCGTCAATCTCGATCGAGGCAAGGAATCGTTGCTCGACTATATCGATCCCAAGAAATACTTCCTGCTTCCCAACACTGCGGGCTGTTATACGGCCGATGAGGCCATCCGCGCCGCGCGCCTCGGCCGCGAAGTCGGATTGTCGGATTGGGTGAAACTCGAAGTCATCGGGGACCAAGCCACGCTGTATCCCGACGTACAGGCCACGCTCGAAGCCACCCGCGTGCTGGTGAAGGAAGGCTTCACCGTCCTGCCCTACACGTCGGACGACATCGTCGTCGCCAAGCGCCTGGTGGACGCGGGCGCGGCCACCATCATGCCGCTCGGCGCGCCTATCGGCAGCGGCATGGGCATTCAGAACGAAGCTCATATTCGCATCCTCCGCGAAATGATCACCGGAGTTCCGCTGATCGTCGACGCCGGCGTCGGCACAGCTTCAGATGCCGCCATCGCCATGGAACTCGGTGCCGACGCCGTGCTCATGAATACCGGCATCGCCAACTCGCAAGACCCCGTGCTCATGGCCGAAGCCATGCGGAACGCAGTGGTCGCCGGACGCCAGGCATATCTCTCCGGCCGTATGCCGAAAAAGCTGTACGCCACCGCCAGTTCGCCGCTGGAGGGCGTCGTGCGGTAATGTTTGTGGCCCCGATCCCAGATCCGGTCACGCTGAACGCAGCTCGGCTGCGCACTTCGCCTGACGCCGCGGCGTTTCAGTTCAAAGAAAAAGGGCGGCCTGCGGCCGCCCCTTAAATCGCGTCCCAGAAAACCCTCAAAGCATCTTCACGTTCGCAATGTGAATCGTGTCGCCCTTTACTTCTCCCGTCACCGCCACGTGATGTCCCTCATGCCCTTTGAGCGCATCCGGATTGTCCACGGTCAACACCTTGTCGTCGCCGTCTGTAACCACCACCATCTTCGCCCCGGCAGCCAGGCATTTCTTGGTGCAAGCTTCAGCGCTCGCGTTGGCGCCCTTGGCTCCGCACTTGCTGTCAGTCACCCACCCCTTGACGGTTTCGCTCTTTCCCATGCTGTCGAAGGCCAGCGCTGACAGCGCAAGCACGAAAAGTACCGCAAAACAAATCAGCAGAATTTTTTTCATGGCCGGTTCTTCTCCTTTTCGAAATTCAAATTGCGGTCTCACACCCAGCTAGACCACACCGCGTCGAAGATAAGAGTCCCCTCAGGGGCACATCCCCGCCCGTTTGTGAAATTGAGACAAGGAAAATATACCACAGGAAGAATGACGGATTGTCAGTGCCGGCAGCAGCCCGCACTCGCAAGTTGGCCTGGCAGAAATTTGTGAATGTTATTTTTTCGCGGAGTGATTCGCCGGCGGTGCGGGTCTCGCCGGGGCTGGGGTGACATACACATATTCGCCAGGCCTGGCATACCCTAGTTGCTCGCGCGCTTCTTTTTCGATCGCCTTCTGATCGCTTTTCAGACCCTGGATTTGTTGCGCGTAGCGGTCGTTTTCCTGCTGCAAACGATCGATCTGTTTCTGCAGCGTCACATATTCCGCGCGTTTCTGCTTGTAGATGACCATTCCATTGGCCCCGAACATCACATGGACCATCAGCAACCCGGCCAGTCCGAAAACCACGACGGTTGCAATGCGCCGGCGCAGAGCGTAAACCTGCAGTAATGCCGGACGCACCCTCCCGATCCACGATGCCGCCAACGCCTCCGCCTGCGGTGCGCGATCGACAATCGCCCGCAGCCCATCCTCGGGCCGGGGAAAATTCGCAACTTTAGATCGCGCCATCCTGGAGAAACGGGTCAAGAACGCTCTTTCCCATTAGAAATTCTTGCTCGAAAACTTTTCGCTCGAAAATTCATTGCTTCGCCGCGGTGCTAAGCTGCTTCAGGCCGCGCTCGCTTCCGCATACCCGGCACCGCCGGTTCGGATCCCGACGACCGGCCGCAAATCCACGACCCGTCGCTGAACCGCAGTTTCAATCCATCGGTGCGAACCAGCTGGCCCAGCGGGGTGCCCGCAGAACTCCTTCGGATCTTGCCCCAGTTTTCCAGTGGACTTCGACTTCACCTCGGCGGTCAAGTGGAAGTTCGGGCGCTGCGGATAAAAGGAACCAATTTGGTTACATGTCGCCCTCGAGTGCTCGCCCAGAGATTGCCCTCGCTTCGCTATTTGCCTCGCAGCCCAAAAGCCCGGCCAGCACTCCGTCTTTCCCCAGTTCGTGATGCCAAATCGACAGTCCCGCGATCCCTTCGACGCAAACCCGACGTTCTAAACTTGATTTGCGTCGGCATTCCTTCTCCCATCTACAAATCTCGCCCATCATAACTAATGCTAGTCTCAGTCGATAAGCCGGAGCGGGGGTAGTCACCCAGTTTCAAGTTCACCACCAGGAACTGACGGCTGAAAGCTGATCCGCTATGACCGACAAACAACTCGTCCTCTCGACCGCCAGTGGCGAAGAAGAAGCCCGCAAGATTGCCCGCGCTCTGGTCGAACGCCGGCTCGCCGCCTGCGTCAACATCGTTCCCCGCATTGCATCCATTTATCGCTGGCAAGGCAAAATCGATGAAAGTGGCGAATGCCTGCTGCTGATCAAGACCAGCTCCGAATTATTTCCCGCTGTCCGCGACGCCATCCGCGAACTGCACTCTTACGACCTTCCCGAGTGCATCGCGGTGAACATCGCAGATGGCAGCTCGGAATATTTGCAGTGGCTGGAAGCATCCCTCGCCTGCGAGGGCGATTAAGTGGGCGGCGCAACCAAACAGTCACGCGCTGAACAACAAATCCCCCTCGCTCACCACCTGCAGTTCAATCCAGCCTTCGAGCGGCAAAGAATCCACCGGAAGCCGGTTCTGCCACAGGCTGAAGCGCAGGCGCAGTTTGCTGGTTGCGGCAAGCGCCGCCCCTGGCTTACGCTCCGCGGTTTTTTCGATGGTGCCACCTCCCGGGGTCGCCAGCAGCCACGCCAATGGCAATCTGAATTCGAAGTTCCGCAGCAAGGCCACCTTTGCGCCTTCGTCCGGCCTGCCCGATGAAGCCAGCACTCGCGCCTCAGTTCCGTTTTCCACCTTCCACTCCGCCAGCTTGCGGCCGCGCACCGTAGTATCCACGCGCAGCGCCCGCCGCTGACGCTGCTCTCCCGGCGCCCACGACTCCACATTCACCACGATTTCAAAATCTTCCTCCGGAACGTTTCCCTTAAAATCCAGCCGCCCGTAAACGTGGGTGGAGTCGATGCCCGCATAAACCGAATCCAGCAAAAACTGTTTGCCGTGCATCGCGCCCGCGCGATGGTCCGCAGTGTAAATCGCGGCGCCCATCCACTCGAAGTACCGCACCTTGTCGCCCGTAACTCGCGGATGAATGTACGCCGTCTGCGGCACAAACGATGGCCGCACTTCGACTCCCGTGATCGGCTGCGCCAGATAATCGGGCGGACTCGCACCCAGCGCCTGATAAACATTCGACAAATGCTTGCGATACAGTTCATCAAAATCGCGGTCGTTCGCCGAATGATGCTCCGGCCCGTACCACCAGTTCCAGTCGCTGCCCTCGGCAATCAGAATCTCGTCAAACGCGAGTTTGCGTTGCTCCTCGCTCGCGCGAGCCGCATTCTGCGCGTAAAACTCGCGAGCGTGGTACAGATAATCCCAGGCGCGGTTGTCCTCCGGAGCCCCGATCCACACATTGAAATTTGCGTTGATCCACGAACCCGGCACCAGCGACGTCATCGTGCCGAAATCGTTATGCCGCGCAATCGCCTCCGAAATCGTCACCGCCTCCACTCCCGGCTCGCCCTGCAGCCCATCGTAGAAGCGCCGTAAGAACTCGCGTCCCGACTTCGGGTAATATTCCCACGCATTCTCGCCATCGAGAATGATCGACACCACGGCGTCGCGGCCTTTAGCCAGCACCGGCTGCGCCGCGTCTTTAATGTTGTCGATCAAGTGCCGCGCCGCGTCCGCCGGCGGCATACCCGAATACACAAATCCAATCAGATCGGAAATCGTGTGGTCGCGAAACACCATGTGCATCGCCGCCGAGCCTTTTTCATAGCGATGAATGTTGTAGAGACTCTCGGCCAGATGACCGGGCAGGCGCCCGTTGCCGTCGCGCGCGAAAAACAATCCGGTGCTTCTGCCCAGCACTCCCTCGTCCGTCGCCATCCACCGAATGCCCAGGCTGTGGGCGATCGCCAGCACTTCCTCCGACACGCTTCCCTCAGACGGCCACACACCCTTGGGACGCAGTCCAAAAGTCTTTTCGTGTAGATCGAGCGCGCGCGTGAGTTGCTCGCGCGCGTCTTCCGGATGCCGGAATCGATTCTGCGGCAGCGGCAGCCCCGGCGAAGACACTGCTCCCGCACTGGTGTCGCACACCAGCGGCAGGATCGGATGATAGAACGGCGTCGCCGAAATTTCGATCGATCCCTTTTTCGCCGCGTCCGCGTACGCTGGCAGCACCCGGCCCAGCAGTTCTCGCTCCCGCGCGATCACCAGCTTCTGATCGTCGAGCGAATAGTGACTTCCCTTCGCCACCAGCCCAGCAATGTCCTTCTCCTGCAGAAACAATTCGTCAAACCACGCAATCTGCGACAAGACCTGCAGATCCGTGAAATCCTGCGCTTGAAAATATCGCTCTGCCCGCTCCGGATGATCTCCGTGCTCGCGAAACCGCTCCCACAATTCTCGGTACCGCGGATATCGCCCAATCACATTCTGTGGATTCGCCTGAAACAAATACTGCAGCGCAAATCGCCGCTCGTCGATTGACAATTCTTTCGCGGGCTTCGCAGCCACGCTGAGAAACGGATCCTTCGCCGTCCCGGCGACGTAATCCTGAATCTGCACCATCAGCGACGGCACAAGATTAAAATTCTGATGAACGGTCGGAAACTCATCCAGCAGCTTGACCATGCCGTAATAATCTTTCAGCGCATGCAGGCGCACCCACGGCAGGCGATATTCACCCGTGACCAGATCTTTGTAAAACGGCTGGTGCTGGTGCCACAGCAGGATGACACGCAAGGCAGGCATGGCTGGAGCAGTCAGTCTAGCATGGGGATTTCTGAACCGCGTGCACGAAGGGCGCGCCCCGAGCAGGACGCGTCTACCCTCAGATCGCTGTCACCTGCCACTGAAAACTGCGGAATTCTGCGAGCTTCTCGAAATCCCGCACGTTTCCGGTAATTACTTGAATGCCCGTTCTACCAGCACTCATCGCGATCAGCGCGTCGTTGGTTAGGCGTCCTCGCCCAATCTCTTCGTAGCCAAACTTCGCCGCCATGCGAGAAAGAACAATTCCCGCTTGAGTCCAATCGCTGAGGTTCGGTATCAGGATTCGCTTAGCACGATCAAAATCCCGTTGCAGACGCTCTAAGGCGTCGCGACCACGCTCGCCGGCGCCCGCATAGAGTTCTTCGAGCACGACCGCGCTGAGCCAAACTACAGAACCAGAGTCTAGCCGTCTGATCGACAGGACGCCCTCATTGCCGCTCCGCAGAGCGGCAATATAGACCGAAGTGTCGAAAAGGGTTGGCGGCACCTAGTGACCCAACTTTCCGTATATGTCTTTTATCTCGATGCCGCTACTGACGAACCTCTCATTCGCCTCGGTCACCAGCCGATTCTTCTCGTGTTCATCGATCGCGAAATCCAGTGCACGCTCGATCGCCTCCGTCTCCGTCTTAGCCTTAAAGACCTTTTGGGCGCGCTTGATTTTCACCGCATCCAACTGGAAGTGCTTGTGGGCTCGAGTTCTTGCAGTTGCCACGGCCTCACCTCTCTCAATACTCTAGGTTACAGTATCACGGAATGTACATAAGATCAACAGTTATGTACATCATTGCTCCGGCACATATCCGCGCACTTGCCTCCTATTCGGATAAACTAAGCGCGCACAATAATCCGCCCATCGCATGAGCCCTGAAACCGCCTCCGCGACCCCGCAGCTTCTCACCGACCAAGATCTATACCTCTTCAACGAAGGCAGTAACTACCGCCTTTACGACAAGATGGGAGCTCACCTGGTCACGCACAATGGCCAACAGGGCGCCATCTTCAGCGTGTGGGCGCCGAACGCCCGTTCGGTCTCCGTTGTCGGCAGCTTCAACGAATGGGATCCGAAAACTCATCGCCTCGCTCCCCGCGGCTCCTCCGGCATCTGGGAAGGCTTCATTGCTGGCGCAACTCACGGAGCGCTCTACAAATTCCATATCGAATCCCGCCAGCACGGCTACCGCGTCGACAAAGCCGACCCGCTCGGCCTGCTGCACGAGAAACCGCCGCGCACCGCGTCGGTCGTCTGGAATCTCGACTATCAATGGAATGACCACGACTGGATGGCAAACCGCGCCGGCCGCAATTCCCTGCGCGCGCCGCAAGCCATCTACGAAGTCCATCTCGGCTCCTGGATGCGCGTCCCCGAAGAACACAACCGCCCCCTCACCTATCGCGAAACCGCGCCGCGACTCGCCGAATACGTCGGCCAAATGGGTTTCACCCACGTCGAATTCCTCCCCGTGATGGAGCACCCCTTCTATGGTTCCTGGGGATACCAGACCACCGGCTATTTCGCGCCCACCTCGCGCTACGGCGCGCCGCAGGATTTCATGTATCTCGTCGACTACCTGCACCAGCACGGCATCGGCGTAATCCTCGACTGGGTTCCGTCGCACTTCCCTTCCGACGCCCACGGCCTCGCCTACTTCGACGGCACGCATCTCTACGAGCACGCCGACTCTCGCCAGGGATTCCACCCCGACTGGAAGACCCACATCTTCAACTACGGTCGCGCCGAGGTGCGTAGCTTTCTGATGTCGAGTGCGGAGTTCTGGTTCGACAAGTATCACGTCGACGGACTGCGCGTAGATGCGGTCGCGTCGATGCTCTATCTCGACTATTCCCGCAAGCAGGGCGAATGGATTCCCAACAAATTCGGCGGCCGCGAGAATCTCGAAGCCATCGACTTCCTCCGCCGTTTCAATCAGGAAGCCTACGGCCAGCACCCCGACATTCAGACCACCGCCGAAGAATCCACTTCCTGGCCCATGGTCTCAAAGCCCGTCTACCTCGGCGGCCTCGGCTTCGGCTTGAAGTGGGACATGGGCTGGATGCACGACACACTCCGCTATTTCCAGAACGATCCCATCCACCGCAAGTATCACCATAACGATCTGACCTTCCGCATGCTCTATTCGTGGCACGAAAATTTCGTGCTGCCCCTCTCTCACGACGAAGTCGTTCACGGCAAGGGGTCGCTGATCGGAAAAATGCCCGGCGACGAGTGGCAGAAGTTCGCCAATCTGCGCCTGCTCTTCGGCTACATGTATGCTCAGTCCGGCAAGAAGTTGTTGTTCATGGGCGCCGAATTCGGACAAGTGCGCGAGTGGGCGCACGATTCAAGCCTCGAGTGGCACGTTTTGCAGTACCAGGTTCACCGCGGGGTGCAGGCCTGGATGGAGCAGTTGAACCGCTTCTACCGCAGCGAGCCCGCCATGCACGTGCTCGATAACGATCCCGCCGGATTCGAGTGGGTCGACGCCAACGACAACGCCGCCAGCACAATTTCTCTGCTGCGTAAAAGCGAGTCGCCGCAGGACACGATTCTGGTCGTTTGCAATTTCACCCCAGTGCCCCGAACCGAGTATCGCGTCGGCGTCCCCCATGGCGGATACTGGCGCGAAATGCTCAACAGCGACGCCCGTGAATACGCCGGCAGCGGCATGGGCAACATGGGCGGAGTCCACGCCGAAGAAATCCCCGCCCACGGCCGTCCGTTTTCGCTCAAGCTGACGCTGCCGCCGTTAGCGGCATTGTTCTTCAAAGCAACCTGAACGCGATCATTCCTCGCCCCGTGCTATTCTCGCCTTAAGCAGCTCCCATGCGGATTCTCACCCGCTACATTCTTCGCGAAGTTGAGGCGCTTTGCGGGCGTGAGCGAAGCGGGAGCCCGCAGCCGAAATCCCGAACGGAGTGAGGGATCTGTCACCCAATGCGGATCTTAACCCGCTACATTCTCCGCGAAGTCACGGCCCACGCCCTGATCGGCGTCGCCATCTTCACCTTTGTCCTGTTCACCCGCGACCTCGGACGCATCCTCGAACTCGTCGTCCGCGCCAGCGCCCCGCTGCCCAGCGTCGCCGAAATTTTCTTCTTCACAGTCCCGCTCGCGCTCACCTACACCATCCCGATGAGCGTGCTGGTCGGAATCCTCATCGGCCTCAGCCGCCTCGCCGCCGACTCCGAAATCACCGCCATGCGCGCCAGCGGCATGGGCGTGTGGAGCTTTCTGCGCGTCCTCTCGATTTTCGTGATCGCCGCCTGGCTCATGGCGCTGGCGAATGGCCTGTACATCTCGCCGCGTTCCCAGGCCGCACTCGGTCATCTCGAAGACAAGCTCAAAGGTTCGCAGGTCTCGTTCGAAGTCCAGCCCCGGGTTTTCTACGAAGGATTCCCCAAATACGTGCTCTACGTGCAAGACGTGAAGAGCGCGCAAGGCGCGGCCGTGTGGAAAGACGTCTTCATGGCCGACATTTCCGACGCCACGAATCCCACCATCACGCTGGCCAAGGAAGGCATCGTGGTCAGCGAGGGCCAAGACCGCCTGCAGCTGCATTTGATCGACGGTTCGGCCCACGAAACCGACCCCAAAGATCCCAATCACTACCAGATTTCGACCTTTCAGCAGACCGATATTCCCATCGACCTGCCCTCTACCGAAAACAAGCCGGATGAATCGCTCCCCGCCAGCGTCATGGACACGGGTGCCCTGCGCGAAAAGGCCGCCCACAGCGACCCTATCTCCGCCCGCTGGTATCTCATCGAATTCCACCGCCGCTTCGCCTTGCCCACGGCGTGCCTGGTACTTGCGCTGGTGGGAATCCCCCTGGGCCTCTCGTCGAAAAAAAGCGGCAAGTCCGGCGGCTTCGTGCTGACCATCCTGCTCGTGTTCGTCTACTACACGGTTTCGCTGATCGGAGTCTCCCTCGCCCGCCAGGGCCGCGTCTCGCCCTGGTTCGGCGCGTGGCTCGCCGATCTGGTCTTCCTCGCGCTTGGACTTTTTCTCCTCATGCGCTCCGAGAAACGTCCGTTCGAGCTGGGATTTCGAGCTGCCTGGAAATCAGATCAGGCCTCGCCTCGAATCAACGTCGCTCGCGGCCGCCGCGACAATGCCTTCGAACGCGCCTCTACGCGCCGCCGCGTCTTCAGCGCCACCTTCCCCACTCTGCTCGACGACTACATCTTGCGCGACTTCTTCATTTATCTGGGAATGATTCTCTCCACGTTCCTGGTTCTGGTGCTCGTTTTCACGCTGTTCGAGTTGCTCGGCGATATTCTCCGCAATCAGGTGCCGCCCTCCGTCGTCGCCGAATACCTGCTCAACGTCACACCTTATCTGCTCTACAACGTCGCCCCGTTGGTGATGTTGCTCGCGGTTCTGGTCACCTTCGGCCTGATGCAGCGCTCCAACGAGATCACCGCCATCAAGGCCACCGGAACCAGCATTTACCGCATCATCATGCCCGTCATCGGCGCCGCCGCCGTGCTGGCCGTGGGCCTTTTTTTCGCCGACCAGTTCTATCTTCCTCATACCAATAAACGTCAAGAGGCCCTGCACAACCAGATCAAGGGCAAACCCGCCCAAACCTATCTCCGTCCCGACCGCAAATGGATTTTCGGCCAGAATAACGACATCTACTACTACCAGTTCTTCGACACCGACCGCGATCAGTTCGCCAACATTACGGTCTTTCAGCTCGATCGCGCCAATTTCACCATCACCCGCCGCATTCACGCCGACCGCGCCCACTGGTCCGACAATCTCAATCGCTGGGTTTATGAGCAGGGCTGGGACCGCTCCCTCAACGTCTCCTCGATCGTCAACTACCGTCCCTTCGAAGTCGCAACCTTCCCCAGTCTGCCGGAAACGCCCGCTTATTTTAAGAAGGAAGTCAAGCAGTACACCGAGATGAACTACGAAGAGCTGCGCCGCTACATCCGCGACCTGCAGCAAAGTGGATTCGACGTCGTACGTTTGCGCGTGCAGCTCAACAAAAAGCTCTCGTATCCACTGATCACGCTGATCATGGCCGTGCTCGCGATTCCCTTCTCGCTGTCGACCGGAAAAAAAGGAGCGATCACCGGTGTCGCGGTCGCCGTGGGCATAGCGGTGTTCTACACCGTTGTGTCGCGCCTGTTCGAGGCCATGGGCGACATCAGCCAGCTCCCGCCAGCTCTGGCGGCCTGGTCTCCTGATCTGATCTTCATGCTGGTTGGCGGCTATCTGATCCTGAAAGTCCCTACGTAAAAGCGGGCGTCAGACCTAAGCCGTTGCCCGCCGGGCGAGAGAGTGCGTGCGGCCGCCGGAAAATGACACACGAAACCCGTTCATTCACGAAAGCTATTGACCAAAGGTTGTCATTCCGACCGAAGCCGGAGCGCAAGCGACGGCGCAGTGGAGGAACCTGCTGTTCGCCGAACAAACCACCCCAATGGAGCGGTGGCTCAAAACGTGACATCCAGCGCCCGGACCTACTTCACCGCCACTCCCCAAGGATAATTGTCTGTCTGGATCGACGGCACCGGCGTAAGCGCTCCAGTGGAGGGCGTAACTGAATACTGCGACACCGTCGCCGAAATGAAATTCGTCACAAACAGCCAGCTATCGTCCGAGCGAATCGCAATCGAAGTCGCGCCCATTCCCGTAGCAATCGGAGACGGCGTCAAAGGCGAAATGCTCCCCGACACCGGACTGATCCGAAACGGCGAAATATTGTTGGTGGTGTTCAGTACGTAGAGATAGTTGCCGTAGGCGTCGACAATCAATGGTCCCGGATAACCCGCGCTTCCGGTGTTGCTGAACGGCGAGCCCGTAATCGGCCACAGGCTTCCGTCCCCCTGCGGTGCCTCCTGAATGGACGGACAGTTTGGCGATTGCGTTGTCCCGCCATTGCAGATACTGAATCCGCTGATCGTATTGCTGGTCCCTTGATTCGAAACGTAAACGAACCGGTTGCAGGGATCCACCACCACCCCTGACGGCACTTGCCCCGTCGCGAAAGAAGGAATCGTCGGGTAGCTCCCGGGAGGTCCCAGGGCTCCGGTCGAAGTGTCGACCTGGAATTCCCAAAGCATGCCCTCCTGCGTCGAATCCGCCACGTATAGGTATTCTGCTGTCGGTGGAGTCATCGTCGCACACACTGCGTATTGCACACCGTTGATCAGCGGCGGAAAGACCGTCGGGCTCGCCGCCAGAGACGTAAGGTTGTTGGCCGGCACGGCGCACGACGTCGGCACGGTGAACGGAGAGCCCGAAACCTCGGTCAGGCTTCCACTGCCCACTGTAAACACCGTAACCGCCCCCGGAGCCGCGTTTCCATTCGCGTCCGTCGTCGCGGCATCGGCCACGAACAAATACTGTCCCTTCGAATCCATTTTTAGAAACACCGGCACCACCGGCACGTTCTCCAACGTCGGCGAGCCCCCGCTCCCCGATTCGCACACCTCAACATTTGCATTATTCAGCTGAATTGGCGAGCCCATTGTCGTCAGCGTCCCGTCGGAATTCACCTTGGACACGCCAATCCCGGTCTGGCTGCCCGGACACGCCGAGTTCTGGGTCAAAATCGTGTACGCGTACGCTCCCGCCGCATCCAGCACAATCGACGAAGGAATGCCCGGCAGAACGCACGTTTCGTCCGCCGTATCGATGACGGAATTGGTGATTTCCTGAACCCGCCCGCTGGCCAGGCTGAAACTGAAAGACTCCAGCAGCCCCGACCCCTGGCTCCCCACCACCAGCAAGCCATCCGACGAGGAGTTATAAACGCTCGAGCACGCCACCAGCAGAGCGATCAGAATCAGCCCCACCACCCCCAACAGCCACGCAAATCGTGTCGACATTCTTGGGTTGATCTCCCTCTTGTATATGGGATTACGCACACACCGACGCCCCGTCGGCTGGCCTAGCTCTTTGCAAAAAGCGGGAAAAACTCAACTCATTTATGTATCAGGAAAGTGCAGGAAGATCAAACGCCGAGCAACTCCCGCAACCACAGACTTGGAACCGCAGAATCCTCCAAAAGTTGCCCGACGGAAACGGAACGAACCTTTCGCCGCCAAGTTATGCATGGTTGGCAGATTAGGGTCAGCAGATTAGGGTTGGCAGATCGGCGTCGGCAGATAACGTCGGCACATCAGCCATCGGCATATCAGATAGAGGATTGTCATTCCGACCAGAGCCGGAGCCAAGCGACAGCGTAGTGTGAGGAACCTGATCTTCGCGCCCTACCAGCCCCGTAATCCCCTAAGCCTTACTCGACGACACCGCTTCCGGCAGCTTCCGGACCGGCTGCGCGCTCGAAATCAGCGGCAGCCGGATTTCCACCCGCAGCCCGCCGCCCGTCCGATTCGCCGCCGCCACTCGCCCGCCGTGGAATCGCACCGCCCGCTCGGTGATCGCCAGTCCCAGCCCGGCCCCGCCAGTAAGCCGCCCGCGTGAATCGTCCAGCCGGTAAAACGGTTCGAACATTTTTGCCAGGGCGTCGTCAGGAACCCCCGGCCCCGAATCGCTCACCGCGACTACTGCCTCAGGTCCCGTCTCGCCCTCGACGCTGCTCAGTTCAATCTCAACCGATGTTCCTTCCTGCGTATAGCGGATCGCGTTGCGGACCACGTTTTCCACCGCGCTGTGCAGCAGCGACGCGTTCCCCCGCACGCCCCAGTCGCCTTCAGGAATGGCGGTATGCACGTGGCAATGCCGCGCCTGCGCTTCAAACTCCGCATCCTCGGCCACATTCACCACCAATTCGTCCAACGGAACCGGGGTCTGCGGCACCCGTTGCTCTCCATCCTCCAGCCGCGCCAGGGTCAAAATCCTGCCAATCATCTCGTTTAGCCGCGCCGCTTCCATTTCGATTCGGTCCAGCATCTCGGCGCTCTCTGTATTCGACCGTTGCCGCGCCAGTCCCAGCGCCACATTCAAGCGCGCCAGCGGCGAGCGTAACTCGTGAGAAATATCGTTCAGCAAGCGCGATTGCGCCTTCACCAGAATCTCCAACCGCTCCGCCATGGCGTCAAAATCGCGCATCAGCCCAGCCACTTCGTCGCGGCGCTTGCTCACCGGAGCCCCGCTCCGTGCCGTCAGATCGCCCGCTGCCAACTGCCGCGTCGCCGCCCGCAGCCGGGTGATTGGCTTGGTCATGTACCACGACAGCAGGTAGCAAACCAGCCCGGTACAAATCACCGCGATGATCAACCATCGCCACGGCATGCCCCGCGGACCAAAGAACAGCCGCGGACCGGGCGGCAATCCCATCACCAGCGTGTAGCGATGCAGTCCGTCCGACGACGAACGCGAGTCGCGCTGCACTGGAGGCGCCGGAATCAGGAATCCATCATGCGGTGCGCGTGGTCCCCCTGCTGCCATGCGAATCGCCCAATCCGGCGGCGTCCGGTGCGAGAGTTCCGTGCCTTCCTCGTTAAATAGATAGGCACGCACGTGCTGCGTCTCATCCAGCTCTTCCATGTACTTCCGCAATTCGGCATCGCCGCCGTGCTCGTATGCCGCTACCGCGTCATTCATCGCGGTCAGCCGCAAAGCCTCCCAGGTCGAACTTCTTGGCCGCAGCGCCAGTGTCACCAGCACCGCCGCCACGATGATCAGCGCCTGCGCCAGCCAGAACGACAAAAAGATGCGGAGAAAAATGCTTTTCATCTTTATTCAACGTTTGAAAATTCAACGCTTAAACCGTTAATGTTTGAAAGCCTGCGACCGTTTGAAACTCATCTGCCCCGGCCTCACGACGTCACCTTCGACTTCTCTCTCGGGCGCGCAAAAATGTATCCTACGCCCCGCACCGTCTTGATGTGCTCATCGCTGTCGCTGTCGCCCAGCTTCTTGCGCACCTTGCTGATGTGCATATCGATGCTGCGGTCAAACGGCGAAAACTTGCGGCTGAGCACCGCATTCACCAGCCGCTCCCGCGGCACCACCCGCCCCGCTTCGCGCAACAGCACTTCCAGCAGGTTGAACTCGACCGAGGTCAAATCCACCGGCTTGCCATCCAGCCGCACCGTGCGCGATGCCGGATCCAGTTCCACTTCTCCTACGCGCAAAATGTCCGGGGCCGCGGTCGCGCTTCCATCGGCGCGTGTGCGTCGCAGAACGGCCCGAATCCGCGCCACCAGTTCGCGCGGATTAAACGGCTTCGGCAGGTAATCGTCGGCCCCGATCTCCAGTCCGACAATTCGATCCACGTCTTCCCCCCGCGCCGTCAGCAGAAGCACCGGCAGCCGCGAAGTAGCTCGAATCCGCCGCAGCACTTCAAATCCGTTAATTCCTGGCAGCATGACATCCAGCACCGCCAGAAGATATTCTCCGGCGCCGGCTTTCTTCAGCCCGCTCTCGCCGTCATGCACGCAATCGATGGCAAATCCCTCCGCCGCCAGATATTCCCCCACCAGATGGCAGAGTTCAACATCATCGTCGATTACCAGTATTCGTTCCATTCTCATCATTGTGCACCAGACGGAAAACCCCAGGTAGTAAAGAATTGTCAAACCAAGCCTTAGCGCCGGGACAGTCGTAGCGCCGGCGTCCCGCCGGGTGTAGGCGAAGCCGCCGTCCCGGCCTCGCACCAAAACACTGCCCGATCCTCGACGCTTTCTGTCTGGTGTCCCCTTTTGACAAAACTTTACTCTGTTTGACCAACTTTTTACCGCCGTTTCCTCCCCTGCCGTGTTTCTATAGGGGTACGCAAGACTACAGTCGGGAGCACCCGGTGCTACTCACGAAGGAGCCATCTATGAAGACGATTCGCTTTCGTTTGCTGATCGCAGCCGTGACAGTTTTGTTAGGCACAGCCCTAACCAAAGCGCAAACCGCTGAAGACGCGCCGCCCCCGCCGCCTATGCATGGTCACGAATTTGGCATGGGCCACATGATGGGGTTTTTCGCCAAGGATCTGGATCTGACGGCTGATCAGCAAGCTCAGATGAAGGCCGTTATTGAGAAGGAACACCCGGTCATCAAGCCGCTCATGCAGCAGTCGCGCCAGATCGAGCAGCAGCTTCACCAGTACGCGGAAGGTTCGTACAACGAAACCAAGGTTCGCGCTCTCGCCGCCCAGCAGGCTCAAGTCGAGTTGGAACTGACCGTCCAGAGAACCCGCATTCACAACGAGCTCTACCAGTTGCTGACTGCCGATCAACAGGCCAAGCTGAAAGACCTTGAGGCCACCCGCGAAGCCCGCATGCAGCAGCACATGCAGGACGCTCCGCCCCCTCCGCCGGAGGAGTAGGCATCGCCATCCCGACTATTTACTAGTCTCGTTGACGGCGCGCGGGGATCTTGCAGGATTTGCAGGTCTTCTCGCGCCGTCGGCTTTACCTCGCGCCACTTTTTGAATTTTCCACAGATCTTCTTCTGGCCTCGTACATCATATGCTGTATTGCCCATGCCTTGGAGCAGGGGTTAGCTTTCGCAAATACCCAGGGGATTCCGGAAGAGCAAGTCCTGAACAGCAAAGTCCTGAAGAGGAAGTGAGGTAGAAACTTCATGGCGACCGTCGCAATTCAACCATCGCACCCAAACAACTGGAAAGATTTATACGTAGCAGCCTTGCTGGAAGGCGATGTGCACCGGGTTCCTTCACTCATCGCCAGCGCCGAGCGCGCCATCGTCGGCCGCGCCAGAGAACTGTTCGCCGCCGCCGGCGACCATATCCAGGAAGAAGAAGCCCTGGACGACGCGCTCTACGCCCTCCACGCGCTCCGCAGCTGCATCGCCATCCACGGCAGATTTGCCGAAGCCGCCTGACGAAAGTTCGTAAAGCAGAATCGAAAAGCGTGCCCCATTCTAGCCGCGTTCCTTGCGGCTGGAGTGGGGCCTTTGATGTTCCGAAAGCCCTGTGTGACATCTGACGTTACCTGCGCAGACCGCAAATGACGTCCGGGGTTCCCTTGCGTCCTCCCTGCTAGAATTTCATCTACTCCTTTATGTTTCCCAAGCGCCTGCGCCCGCTTCTGCCTTATCTCAAACGCTACAAGTGGGGCTATGCGGCGGGCACGCTCTGCGTCGTCCTCACCAACGGCATCTGGATTCTCTTTCCCCTCGTGATCGGCCGCGCCGCTGACGATCTGCACGAAGGCGTCACTCGCCACAAACTGTTCCTCTACGCCGCCGTTCTTCTCGCCATCGCCATCACCAAAGGCGTCTTCCAGTTCCTCACCCGCTGGATCGTCATCGGCATTTCGCGCGACATCGAATTCGATCTGCGCAATGACCTGTTCGAGCACCTCGAAGGCCTCTCTTACTCCTACTACCAGCGCCACCGCACCGGCGACATTATGGCGCGCGCCACCAACGACCTCAACGCCGTCCGCATGCTGCTCGGCCCCGCCATCATGTATACGGCGAACACGCTTATCTACACCGCCGGCGCGTTGTCGTTCATGATCTCGATCAGTCCCCGGCTCACGTTTTACACGTTCCTGCCGCTGCCCATCGCCAGCATCGTCATTCAATATTTCGGCCGACGGATTCACGAGCGCTTCGAACGCATTCAGGCCATGTTCTCCGACATTTCCGCCCGCGCCCAGGAGAATTTCTCCGGAGCCCGCCTGATTCGCGCCTACGTGCAGGAAGACGCCGAGATTCGCGCCTTCGAAAAAGAAAACCAGGAATACATTCGCCGCAGCCTCAAGCTGGTTCGCCTCATGGGTATGCTCTGGCCCACGATGGAACTTATGCTCGGCTGCGCCGTCGTGCTCGTGCTCTGGCTCGGCGGACGCGAAGTGCTCCTCGGCGAATCCACCATCCATCTGGTTTCGCATCTCGGGAGTGCCAATCCAGCCCTCACCACTACCATCCTGCTCTCGGGCACCATGAGCGTTGGCCAGTTCGTCTCTTTCACCACTTACATGGTGCAGCTCACCTGGCCGGTCATCGCACTGGGATGGGTCATCAACATTTTCCAGCGCGGCACCGCGTCGCTTATCCGCATCAACGAAATCATGCACCAGCGTCCGGAGATCACCGACAGCTCCACCGCGCAGCACAGCGACCGTGAACTCGAAGGCGATATCGAATTCCGCGGCCTCAACTTCGCCTACGACGGCAAATCGGTTCTCAATGATCTGAACCTCCGCATCCCAGCAGGCAGCAGCCTCGCCATCGTCGGTCCGACGGGATCGGGAAAAACGACCTTAGTAAGCCTGATCCCGCGCATCTACGATGCCGAGCCGGGGACCGTCCTCATCGATGGCCATCCGATCCGCGAATATTCGATCGCATCCCTGCGGCGAAGCATCGGATTCGTGCCGCAGGAAACTTTTCTCTTCAGCGACCGCATCCGCGAAAACATCGCCCTCGGTGTCGACTCCGCGACCGACCGCGAGATTCACGATGCCGCCGAAGCCGCCAACATTGCCGCCGACATCGAAAGCTTTCCCGAAGGCTACGACACGCTCGTCGGCGAACGCGGCATCACGCTCTCCGGAGGCCAGAAGCAGCGCACCGCCATCGCCCGCGCCTTGATTCGCAATCCCAAGATTCTGATCCTCGACGACGCGCTCTCCAGCGTCGACACCCACACCGAAGACAAAATTCTCAACCACCTGCGCGACGTCATGCACGGCCGCACCACCATCTTCATCTCGCACCGCGTCTCCACCGTTCGCAACGCCGACCGCATCGCCGTGCTCCATGGCGGACGCATCGTCGAACTCGGCACCCACGACGAACTGCTGGCCCTCAACGGCTACTACAGCGACCTCTACAACAAGCAACTGCTGGAAGAAGAACTTGCCGAAGTCTAAGTGCCGCTCTCTGATAGCTCTTGTCATTCCGAGCGCCGGTTCATGGCGCGAAGAACCTGCTTCTTGCCGGCGCCGGCACAAGTCATGTAGGGACAGCCGCCCTCGGCTGTCCGGTCGAGCGAAGCTCGACAGCCTCCCCTGGCCGTTACCACGTGGTGACAAAGAGAAAGCGGCGCCTCGTCTACACTTGTCACGACCATGCAGCGCGTCGTCACGCCTGAAATCCTCGATTCCCCCGCGTGCCCTCCACGCGAGATCGAGAAATCCCTGCGCGACTTGTGCCGCATCAACCGCTGGTTCGGCGGAGTCGCGACCACGCGGAAAATGATCGAGCGCGTCGCCTTCACTACCGGAAAGAAACATTTTTCACTTCTGGAAGTGGCTGCGGGCCTCGGCGAGGTTCCCAGAGCCGCCGCCGAGCAACTCGCCCGCAATCGAATCACCCTCGACATCACTGATCTCGATCGCTCGCCGTCGCATCTTCACCGCAGCCATCGCGCTCTGGTCGCCGATGCGCTCGCGCTTCCCTTTCGCGACAATTCTTTTGATCTGATAAGCAGCAGCCTGTTCGCGCATCACCTGGAGCCGGACCAACTACGCCGCTTCGTCAACGAAGCTCTGCGCGTGGCCCGCTGCGCCGTCCTGATCAACGATCTCGTCCGCCATCCGCTGCACCTTGCGCTGGTTTACGCAGGCTTCCCGCTCATGCGCAGCTACGTCTCCCGTCTGGACGGAGTCGCCTCGGTACGCCGAGCCTATGAACCACAAGAAATGAGGCACATACTTTCAGACGGCGCGCAGCCTGCCAGACAAATCGAGCTTTCCCAACACTACCTGTTTCGCATGGCCGTAACTGTTTGGAAGGCATCCGTCCTGTGAAACAGATACTGCGAACGGCTCCCGCAACGAGTTAATCCAAAAACAACTCCATGTAAACATCCGCTCTGGCATACGGAGATGGCGTGATTCGTTCCGCGGGTATGTGTCTGAAGCCCTCGGATTCATAAAGGCGAATGGCGGGAGTAAGCGTGTGGTTTGTTTCCAGGTAGAGTCTGCGCGCTCCCATCGCTCGCCCTGCTTCGATGCAGCTATGAAGCACCTTGCGCCCAATGCCAGCACCTTGAAACGCTGGCGTGACCGCCATTTTTGCCACTTCAAACTCCGTGTCGCTCATGCGGCGAAGCGCACAACAACCGACGCACTGATTTCCCACAGTCGCAAATAAGATCCTGCCGCCCGGATCGAGGATGCTCCCTTTCGGGTCCGCGAGAACTTCCTGCTCTTTCGGTTCGATGCGGAAATAACGCGTAATCCACTCTTCATTCAGCTTGCGGAACGAACTCTCGTCACCCGGCTGGAACTCGCGAATGGTGACTGCTGAAGAGCATGCGGGCTGTTGCTGATGGGCTGACATTCGAACCAACCTCCTGGGAAGCGGGGAGCCAACTTCATGGAATCAGCGGGAAAAGCTCGAGCCATGGCAGGCGGCCTCGCCCTGACCCCAACCATAAGCCCGGAACGATCTATATGTCCAATATCTTAATGATCTATACTAAGACGAAACACATATGGATAAAGAAATCGAGATCCGACATCTTCGTTATTTCCTCGCGGTTGCGGAAACCCTGCATTTCGGCAAAGCTGCTGTGTCTCTGGGAATCCAACAGCCTCCACTCAGCCAGCAGATCAGAAACCTGGAACGCATTCTCGGTTATACGCTGTTTGATCGCACAACCCGCGGAGTCCGGTTGACGCGGGTCGGCCAGTTCTTTGTGGAACGGGCGCGCAATACCGTGGCCAAAATGCGGGATGACGTAGAGATGGCGCGCCGCCTCGGAGCCGGCAAGGAAGGCGTACTCGATGTGGGATTCAGCGGTTCGGTGATGTTCACCACCCTGCCCAAAGGAATCGAAAAGTATCGCCGCATGTATCCCAACGTAGAGCTGCGCTTGCGTGAATTAGTAACTGCGGAGCAGATTCCCGCTCTGCTCGAGGGAAGCCTGGCCATCGGATTTCTTCGCGACTGCGAAGCGCAGAACGGACTGTCCGCCGAACCCGTCCTGCGCGAACCTTACATTGCAGCCCTGCCCTCCAATCACAGACTGGCCAGGGAAACCTCGATCTCTCCGATCGATCTCAAAGAGGAGTCGTTTGTTTTCTTCGCCCGCTCGGCGGGAAATCTCGCATATGACAGGACTGTCGCTTGTTGTGAGGCTGCCGGCTTTCGACCGAATATCGTGCAGCATTGTCCGCAATGGCCCACGGCCTTGCAACTGGTGGCGGCGGGATTGGGAGTTTCCTTGGCGCCGGCATGCGTCGCGGGCCTGAAGATGCCAGGAGTCGTCTACCGAAAGCTGCGATCGCGCCACTGGACTTCGATCGACATCGGCATGAAAGCAGGTCAAAAGAATCCCGCCGCCGAGGAGTTTCTGCGGATCGTACGCCCCGTGCTCAAACAAGGACAGGGCTAAGAAACAAGGGCTGCAAGAAAAGCAGATCCACTAGCCTAACGCGATTCTGGGTGACGCGGGATCGCGCAAGGATGCAATGCGGTGCAACCCTGGTGCAAGTAAACGATGCACGGGAATAAACGTTTGCCGCTGGGAAGATGCCTTCGTCGATATACAAATGTCCGTCACGACCCGATAATTTTCTTTCATAGCGACCAACAGAATGGTGTCTCCAAACGTTTAGTAGTGTAGATATGGACGAATTGAACGTCGCTCGGGTCTTTCCACCGGCCGAAATAGGGAACCCTGTCGAACGACTCGCAATCCTGTTCGATGGTCACTATGACCGTCTCTACCGCCTTGCAAGGAGGCTCACGGCCAGCGCCGATGATGCACTCGATTTGGTCCAGGAGACGTTTCTCAAGGCGGCTAGATACCCGAAAGCCATACCCAGCGGCTTCACAAAAGAGGAAGCGTGGCTTGTGCGCGTGCTGATAAATATCCGTCGTGATCAGTGGCGGAAGACCTCAACTCGCAGCCGTTTCGAGGCGACAGCATCTGGGACGGGCCTTTTGGAGCCTGCGAACGGGGACGTTGAAGGGGCCCTCATTGCCAGATTTAGCGTCTGGCGAGCGCTCGATGGGTTGTCTCCCCGTCGTCGTGCGATCGTCGTGATGCGCGAATTAGAAGGAATAGCCATTCCCGCCATCGCGTCTCTCCTTGGCATCAGCCAAATCACAGTCCGGTGGCACCTCTCGATGGGTAGGCGCGATTTGAGCACTGCGCTTAAAGCGTACTTGGAGGAGTAAATGAAAAGTATCACAGAACTTTTGCGAGATGCGGACCCGCTTGCGAATGAGTCAAGGACCTATTCGGAACAACGTGACTACCGGCGAAAAATCATACTTGCGGCAGCTTCCAGAACACGCGACCGTGCCGTGGCAGAACCAACGTCCAGAATTACACTCCTCGTTACGCTCGGCTTTGTCGTGGTTGTCGTTTTATTTCTTGCCGAACGTATGTGGTCTCCGCTCGTTAGCAATGTGTATGCGGCGCCGGTTCGCTTTGAGGTAAAGCTCGCCGAAGAGAAACCGGCTGCCGGTTTGCTTGAGGCTAAGGTTTCAGGAACAGACCGCTCGGTTTACCTCCACCCTGAAGCCATAGTCACAAATAGCAACATCTCACGAGCCTACATCATTCAGGTAGATCATTCGTCAAAATATAGTGTGGGCGTCGAATTCAATCCTTCTGGGACCGAAAAAATAGGTGCGGCCACTGCAAGACATATCGGCAAGCCAGTGGCTGTCCTCCTCGATGGTCAGGTCGTCATGGCTCCGATCATTCGGGCGCAAATTGGCGAATCTGCGGTAATCACTGGTGACTTCTCAAGGACCGAGGCCGAAAAGATAGTCAAAGGAATAACCACCACTCGCTAGTGCGAGGTTACGCAGCTGGCATACGATATGTGGTTTTTGTTTATCGTGATACGCCCCCAATTCGGCAGGGCCATTGACGAAATCAGCGTTAGCACCGATCGAGGAGGACGCAGCGGAACGCTACCGAACCACCAGCACTTCCCTCATATTATCCCGCGCCAGGAAGAACTTGATCGAGGCGAAGTCGCGGAAAAGCGTTTCGATATGCCGGTTGTTGAAGACGCGCTGCAGGCGGAAGCCATCAGTCACCGCGGTGTGAATCGCCCCGGTCGGCCCCCGGCGTGCCTCGCGGCGCAGAACGATGCGCTGCATTTCCAGCACGTCCTTTTCCATGATGTGGAAGCGGTAGCAGGGCGAATCCGGCCCGGCATCCTTCGTGTGAAAGAACGCGAGCAGCATGCCCTGCGGCTTGAGCACCGACCACAGCCTTCCCATGACCGGGCGCACCAGGCTTTCGTCCAGATAGTCCGGCAGGTTCCAGCACAGCACAACATCGAAGTGCGCCGCCGGATAGACCAGGTTGTCGGCCAGGAACTTGCGGCTGTCGAGAACTACCTTGCTTTCTTCGTCTTTCGTGATCAGATTCGCATCGGTGGACGCGACCAGCAGATCTTCGCTGTAAATTCTGTGGCCGCGTTCGGTGAAGTAGCGGATGTTCGCCGGAGAGGTCGACCCCAGATCAAGAACGCAGAGCGGAGTATCTGAATCCCAGTTGCGCGCCAGTTCGCCCAGGCCGCTGGAGCGGCGCGTAAGTTTCTGCGGACTTGGCGCTGCCGTGGTCTCCGACCCGCTCGATGAGCCGCGAAAGAGTTTCATGAAATTCTGCGATACCGATGCCATCACTTTAGCTGGTCAGGCGGCAAGCCGAGGAGTTACTTTCCTGCGGCCTTGTCCGCCTTGCCCTGTATGTCGACCTTTCCCTTGAGGTAAGCGCCTTCCTCGATGGAAATGCGCTGGGTTGCAATGTCGCCGGTCACCACCGCCGACTTGCGCAGCTCCACGCGGTCGCTGGCCTGCACGTTGCCCTCGAGCTTTCCCTGCACGATGATCCCCTTGGCCTCCACGCTGGCTTTCACCTGTCCGTTCGGACCGACCGTCAGGCTGTTGCCCTTCAGCGAAATGCTGCCCTCGACTTGCCCGTCCACGTAGAGATCTTCGCTGCCCGACAGCTCGCCTTTGATCACCACGGATTTCCCGATCTGCGCCAAATCTCCCGTTAGCGGTCCACTCATGGTCAGTCTCCTTTAGGGAAGCGGGGTTTAGCTAAGGAAGCGCACTGCACCACGTCGAAACAGAAAAGGCTGCTTCCAGAGGGCCGCATCGCTATCCATCGAATATACGCAACGGTGCGCGCATGCGGCAAGCGACCAACCTTCCCCGCGGATTGTTACACTAACCTACAGATGGAGATTGCGAAACGAGCGCCGCGGATTCGCTGGTCGGTTCATGCCTGCTGTATCTTCCTGATCGCCTCCGCGGAAATCCTCGCCGCCCAGACCTGGCAGCTTCCGCAGGAGCCCCCCGGCGAACTCGTCAAAGCCACCGTAGCTAACGAAGTCGCGGCTGCCAACGACAGCACCATCAAGCACATGTTTCTTTCGCGCAAGCAAACTCCAAAGGGCACCCAAACCCATCTGTACGTGGAAACCAACGAGGCAATGGCGGGAATGCTCATCGCCATCAACGGCCAGCCGCTGACTCCGCAACAACAGCAAACCGAAGACGGACACTTGACTTGGCTGATCAACAATCCCGACCAGCTTCGCAAGAAACAGGCCCGCGAAAAAGAGGATACTGATCGCAGCCTGCGCATCGTGAAAGCGCTACCCACGGCCTTCCGCTACCAATACGCCGGCACACAAACCGGCACGGCCGCCGTCGGAGCGCCGGGAGCGGAACTGGTTCGCCTCAACTTCTCGCCCAACCCTGATTACTCTCCCCCATCGCATGTGGAGCAGGTGCTGACCGGCATGGAAGGATATCTCCTCATCGACGTGCAGGCGAAGCGGCTGGCCAAAATCGACGGGACACTGTTCCGCGACGTGACCTTCGGATGGGGACTCTTCGGCCGTCTCGACAAGGGCGGCCGATTCATGGTGCGGCAGGCAGACGTCGGCGACGACTCCTGGGAAATTACCGAGATGCAGTTGAACATTACGGGGAAGATTCTGCTGGTCAAGAACATCAGCATGGTGCAGGACGAGGTCTTCAGCGGCTTCCAGCGCATGCCCAACAACCTGCCGTTTGCCCAGGGCGTGGAAAGATTGAAGGCGGAGCAGGAAAAATTGGCGCGCGCAACCGCACCGCAGACATGAAAGCTCCGCAGCCTTAACGGCTAGTGGCGCGCAGCACTTCTTTTCTTACCGTCAGCTTCTCGATCAAATCGGTCTTGACGCGATAGCCGGTGCCGGCCTCATCGCTGACGCCGATCATTCCCTGCGGCGAAACTTCCACTTCCGGGTCGATGATGTCTTCCTTCCAGTAACGCTTCGACGCCGATACATCCCCGGGCAGGCTGAAATTCGGCAGCGTGGAGAGCGCGATGTTGTGTGCGCGGCCGATGCCGGTCTCCAGCATGCCCCCGCACCACACCGGAATTTTGTGGGACTGGGCAACGTCGTGTACCTTGATGGCCTCGCTGAATCCACCGACGCGGCCGACTTTAATGTTCATGATGCGGCAAGCCCCGGTCTCGGCGGCGAACGCCGCGCTGCGCGCGCTCACGATGGATTCGTCGAGGCAAATGGAGGTGCGCAGTTCTTTTTGCAAACGCGCGTGATAGTAGATATCGTCGTTCCACAGCGGCTGCTCGATCATCAGCAGATTAAATTGGTCGAATTTGCGCAGGTGCTCGACCTGATCGAGCGTGTACGCGGAATTGGCGTCGCAACTCAGTGTGATGTCGGCCCATCGCGAGCGGATGCGTTCGAGCACGTTTACATCCCATCCCGGCTTGACCTTGACCTTGATGCGGCGATAACCAGCCGCCAGTTCAATCTGAATTTTTTCGAGCAACTGCTCGACTGAATCCTGTATGCCGATGGAAACGCCGGAGGGAATTTCGCGGCGCGTACCGCCCAGCAACTTCCAGAGCGGCTGTTGTTTCTGCGCGGCTTCGGCATCCCACAGCGCGTTCTCCAGTGCCGCTTTCGACATCCGGTGAGCGCGGATTTTTGCGAACAACGCGGGGCATTCACGCGCCGAGTCGATCCGCTGGCCCAGCAACGCCGGGATCAGATATTCGGTCATCGTGGGCCAGGCGCTCTCGATCCATTCGCTGCTGTAGAAAGGGTCCTCGCCCACCACGCTCTCGCCCCATCCGTCAACGCCCTCGCTATGGACCGTTACCAACAGAATTCTGCGGCTGTAGGTTCGCCCAAAGCTCGTCTCGAAGAAATGGACGAGCGGCATTTGAATTTCGCGCAGCGTGATGGCTTCAATCTTCATAGTTCGGCATCTGTGCCTCTGTGACTCTGTAGTGAATCGATCTCCTTTATGGCGCTTCCGACGCGTACGACCAATTTTCATCCCAGCGCCCGAGTACGAACTTGCCGTTGCCTTCGGCGTCGCGCTCGTAACCCAACACGGCCAGTCCCTGCGCGAAGGCCCGCAGAAACTGTTCGCGATTGCGTTCCTGCACCTGCCGCGCCTTGATGCGGGTTTCCGGGGCGGCCTTCCATTCGTAAATCTGCGCCGGCACGGCAACGCTGTCCTCGGCTGCGAATGCCGGATTCTTCCCCGTCCCCAGCAGCGTTTCAACCCGCTTCGACTTCAGCCACCATTCGGCGATCAGCCGGTCGCTCGGCAATCCTCCCTGCAGCGGAGACGACGTGATGCCGTACTGATTGATGTTGTAGCGGCGCGCAATGGCGCCAAGTTTTTCAATATTGAGATAAGCATTCTTGATTTCGAGCGGATCGAACGTCCACTCGATCAGTTCGATTCCCCGCGCGAGTGCGTCCTCGCGCTGCAGCAGTTTCAGGCGGCGACCCAGACCGCCGTTGCGATGGTCCTTGCGCACGGCAAGCATATGCGAGTGCAGGTACGCATGTCCGGAACGCGTTCCCGGCACCGACAGCGCGAAGCCGACCATGTCGCTGCCTTCAAACGCTCCCATCACCTGGCCGCCAACTTTTTCGGCCACCACGAACATGCGCAGCGGAACAAGTTCGGCGTTGCTGAAATTCCAGACTTCTTTTTGCAGAGCGACACAGGCGCGAAGCTCCTCCAGACCATGGCAGTGCCGGATCACCACCGACTCGCCGCTCACGCCTGCTTCTCCTCCCCGGATTTCTCTCGAACTTTGGCTTGCTGCCACAGCGACTCGAGTTCTTCCATGCCGGCCTGTTCTACTGTCCGCCCACTTTCGTGGAGGCGCTCTTCCATCCACCGAAAGCGGCGCTTGAACTTTCGATTCGTCTTGCGCAGCGCGGATTCCGGGTCGACGGACAGATACCGCGCAACGTTCACCAGCGTGAAAAATAAATCGCCGACTTCTTCCTCAAGTCGAGACTGCAGATCTTCTGAGACTACGGTTCGGCCTGAGCCAGCTATCCCGCGCCCCTGCGGACGCGGGCCCGGCACAGGAAATTCTTCCAGCTGCTCACGCAATTCCTCTGTTTCTTCATCCAGTTTGTCGAACAAGCCTTCCACGTCAGGCCAATCGAAACCCGCCTGCGCCGCCCGCGAACTCAGCTTCTGCGCCTCCAGCATCGCCGGCATCGCCGACGACACTCCGGCCAGGATTGATAGATGGACTGACTGATGGCTCGACTGATTTCCTTTCTTCGTGCTGTCAGGCCCCGAAGAATCGACATCGTTCTCCGTGTTCCGCTTCTTTCTTTCTTCGGCCTTCAGCGCCTCCCAGTTGCGTTTGACTTCATCGGAAGTGTCAGCCTTCACGTCGCCAAACACGTGCGGATGGCGGTCAATCAACTTGCTCGAAAGCCGGTCGAGAACGTCATCGATGGAAAACCAAGACTGTTCGTTCGCCATCTCCGCATAGAAGAGCACCTGCAGGAGCAGATCCCCAAGCTCACCGGCCAGTTCCGGCCAGTCGCGGTTGTCGATGGCTTCGAGAACCTCATACGTCTCTTCGAGCGTGTACGGCTTGATGGAATCGAAAGTCTGCTCACGGTCCCAGGGACAGCCGCCGGGCGCGCGCAGCCGCTCCATGATCGAGACAGCGCGTTCGAAGCGTTCTCCTGTAGTGGGCATGCGGCAATCGAGCTATCGGCAATCCGACCTATTGGCAAACAATGTAAATGACGATCGCGGCGCGAAGCAATGTAGGCGCTGGGGCGGGGTTTCGGCCCAAGGGGTTACTTTCGGTATCATTGCTGCACGGGAGCCAGTCGGAATCTGTCCAACGCCCAGTGGACTAAGGTTATCTTCATCTACTGCCCCGGAAGGCGCAAAATTCAGCCAAGTGGACGTGTATCACAACAAGTACGGCAGCCCCGAACGCGTCGGGGCAACATAGAGATATCTCTTGCGGAATCAATGACTTTAGCCGTTAAACCTCGACCGTCTTTGGAAGGCCAGCATTTTCACGTCGTGGTCATTGGCGGCGGCATCAACGGTGTCGCCATCGCACGCGAATGCGCCCGCGCCGGCAAACGCACGTTACTGGTGGAACAGAACGATTTCGCTTCCGGAGTAACCAGCCGCTCCACCCGCATCATTCACGGCGGCTTGCGCTATCTGGAGCACGGCGAATTAGAACTCGTCCGCGAATCGGTGCGCGAGCGCGAGCATCTCCTGCGCGAACGGTCGCATCTAGTCCATCCGGTTCACTTCCTCTTTCTGCTCAACGAGCAAAGCCAGCGCAGCGCCATGAAGGTGCGTGCCGGTTTGTGGCTGTATCAGCGTCTATCCGGAAAAAAGTCCAACGAGATTGGCGATATCGAGCTGCACCGCGTGAATCGCGCGCTCGACTCCGGCCACCGCTGGTTGATTCTCAATTACGAAGACGCGCAGTGCGAATTCCCCGAGCGCCTCGTCGCCGAGTGGATGACTGAGGCCGCCGACGCCGGCGCCGTGGTCCGCAATCACTGTGAGGTGCTCGCCATCGACGTCGGCCAGGGACGGGCCCGCGGTGTGCTTTTGCGCGACCGCGTCTCCGGAAAAGACTATCGCGTCGATGCGGGATGGATTATCAATTGCACCGGCCCATGGGCCGACCGCCTGTGCGCACGCTCCTCGATTCGCACCTCGCAGCCCATGCTCGGCGGCGTGCGCGGCTCGCACATCGTCCTGCCGCGCTTTTCCGGCGCTCCGACCGCAGCTCTCTACACTGAAGCCGCGGACGGACGTCCCGTCTTCGTTCTGCCCTGGAACGAGCAGATCTTGGTGGGCACCACCGAAGTGGCCGACTCCGGCGACCCGGCAAAGACCGCGCCTTCCAACGAGGAAATCGAATATCTATTCCGCACCGTGTCGCAGCTGTTTCCCAAAGCCAAACTCTCCGCGCGTGACATCAAATACGCCTTTGCCGGAGTGCGTCCGCTGCCAAACTCGCCCGGATCAAAACCCTCGGCGGTCACACGGCGTCATTTTCTCCATGACCACACCGAAGACGGCGCCGCCCGCCTGATCTCCGTGATCGGTGGCAAGCTCACCACCGCGGCGTCTCTGGCGCGGGAATGCGCGCGCAAGATTGGTATCGAGGTCGAAGAACCGAAGCTGATCGGTGTCGGTCCCGGAACCTCGCTCGATCCACTCATGGATCAGGAAGTCCTCGATATTGCGCAGGCCGGGTCGATCGGCCAGGAGTCGGCGCGCGGCATGGTCGAGTGGCATGGCAAGCGTGCCATGGATATTGCCCGCATGGCGCTGGTCGGCGCCGAACTGCGCGCCCCCATCTGCCCCCACACCTCGCATATTGTCGCCGAAGTCGTCGAAGCCTACCGCAAAGAATATGCCGTCACCTTGGGCGACGTACTCCTGCGGCGCGTCCCGGTAGCGCTGGGGCCGTGCTGGTCGGAATCCTGCAGCCGTGAAGCCGCGTTGCGCATTGGCGCCGTGCTGGGCTGGGACGATCAGGCTCTAGGATCGAACCTGGAATCATTTGAGACGGAACGCACCAACTTCCTGCGGCGTCCCTCTGCCAATTCCGCCGCCTTCGAAGCCGCAGCCGACTAGAAGTCAGTTGAACCCGTAGCGCCGGCGTCTCGCCGGCTGTCGCGGGGGACCCTCCCCGCGCCGCGCCGTCGCATATTACTGCATCTGTTGGTGCCACAATTCCGAAAGCAGCTTCAACCTGAAATACAAAAGGAAGTCTTCGTCCTCTGACCCCCGCGCCCGCTTGAATCGCGGACTGAAATCGCGGCGAAGGAAATGAGTCGCGGCTCAAAGATTCGACAATGTTCTGCACAGCAACCCGGTATCGTCAGAAATAATCCCGTCCACGCCCCACTCTCGAAACCGCAGCATCTCATCCGCATCGTTGACGGTCCATACGATCACCTTCTTCCCCGCTCCCTTTATTTTGCGGACAAGCTCGGCTTCAACGAGTTCCTGTTGCGGAATCACATACTGCACGGGCAGTTCGCCCCACAGCCGGAGCTGGTTCTCGAACTCACAAATCAGGCCGAGCGGAATCGCAGGGTCCAGCGCACGCACGGCCTTCAGCACCCCGGGGATAAAAGACGAAACTACAAATCCGTGTCGCGGCTTGTGACGGAGGAACAGATCCAGCGTAATTCTCTCCAGCCCCTTTACTTTCAGTTCGATGTCGAGAAACGAATCGCGGTACCGCTGCAGAATATCCCGCAGTCGAGGCAGCTGGGGAACCTCTTTCGCCATGGAGCGGACAAGCTCGATCCCGTCGGCCCTAGCATCATGGCAAACCACCGCCTCGTCGTCCGCCGTAAGCCGCACGTCGAATTCAAATCCGTCGCAGCCGTCGGCCAGCGCGCGGTCGAATGACTGGATGCTATTTTCCCGGATGCCCCGCACCGCGCGGGCCCCGCGATGACCGAGCAAAAGCGGTCGAGGGCGCGGCTCAGTCATGCTCTTTCGCCACCGTAATTCGCCATGCCCATGCCAGGCAGTCAGTCGAGATCGAAGTCGCGAATCGGCTTGCCCGTGTCGGGAGTTTCCTTAGCCTTCTTCAGCGCCTCCTGAAATTTCTTTTCCAGAAGATCGGAAGCATGTTTCTGCGCCTCCACCGACTGCTGAAAAATCGACTCCCGGCGGCTGTCCTGCTCGCGCATGGCTTTGGCCGCGGCCTCCATGTCGTTAAACATTTTCGGCTTCACCGCGGCCGTGTGCCCGATCACGGCGCGGGTCTCGGTGTCAATTTTGAGCACCGCGCTGCAACAAGGACAGGTCACTTCGAAAGTGGAGGACTTCTTCGCCATTGGAGCGAATCATACCGCAAATCAGGCCGGGACGGCGAAGTCTCCCGGCCTACGGGAGCATCAGCCGAATTTTCAACGCGAAAGCTTGATGGGAAAGATATGAAACAGATTGAGCATCTCCCACCCCAGCAGAATAATGGAAATGAGCACCACCATCACCGCCATCAGCTCGCCAAAAGTGAGTCCTCGTCGCGTAGGCTCGTAACGTCGCGCGGCCAGGCTCAGAATGTTCAGCGTGGCAAAGCCGAACACCACGGCCCACAGGATGTTGTACACATCCTGCCGCCGCGACCCGCGATACATGATCGTGGCGGCCACGGCGAAAAACGTGGCGACATAGGCGCGCGCAATCGGGTAAAAGGCCACCGCGGCCCGCGTCGTTCGCGAGGCGCGCGACATCAGCGACATGACAGGCAGAAGAGACATGCGTTGCATTGGCCGGCCCCACGGCAACTCCCTGATAGCCAGCCGAGAAAAAGATATTACATCCTTTGCCACTACGGGTCACGAACTGCCAGCCTGGGGCAACCATCTGGTCAAGAGCGCACACCACCGTTCCACCGGCAGCCGCGCAGCCTGCGTGGGCAAATTTTGACGGATCGCCGGCGGCACGATTTACCCAGCAGCACCCCCGTTCCTTTCCCCCGCGCAGAATCGTGCCACTAACCTCCCGCCCATGAGCAATTTCAATCTCTTCGTCAATCGCATGCGATGGCTGACAACATGCTTCAGACTACTAACGCGCAGGCAACCAGCGGCGCAGTTCGAGAGCGCCGGATCAGACTCCCGATCGAATAGCCTGCCGATTGATCGAGCGACCGCTTTAACGAAGCATCAGGAAAGGACAATGCACGTCCACGCCACGCAAGTGAATCCATACGCAGCCCTCGATGCGCTCCGATCGGCGCAGAAGACCGCGGCTAAGCGCGAGGCTGAGCGGGTCCGCCAGGACCTCATGGAGTCCGCCTCCGAACTCGCCGGAGAATCCGACCTGACCGATGCCTGCGTGGTCAAGCTTGAAGGGCGCGAACAATCCCAGCGCCGCCAGAAGCGACGGAATCAGCCGAATGAACCGAACCCGTCGAATGAAAAGCAACCTGCGGATTGCAAAGAAGAAGAAGAAGGCAACACCCATCTCTCCGACTGGGCCTGAGTAGGAGTGCTTCTACAATTCCAGAATCTGGTGGTCGTGGCAGTCGGTGTGGATCGCGTCGTGAAGTTGGTGCAGTAGTTCGCTGCCGTAACGGGCCATGAAATAGACGCCCGCGATGGCACGCTCCTGAAGACCTTTCTCCGGATAAAGCGCTTGGCTCAGCACTTCCGCATGTCGGCTGACCAGTTCTCCCTTTTGCGCCTCCGCGCGCGCCGCCTGAGCCTGAAGCTTCTCCAGTTGGTGCTGGATCTTCGACCGCGAGGTCTCGGCGGCATCGACTAACGTCCTGTCCAGCTTGGCCAGAGCATCTTTGACAGTTCGCAGGTTTGCGTCCAACGAATTCTTCGTGACCTCAAATGCCGCTTGCAGATCGTGCGGCAAGCTGTGGGCGGCGAGTTCCTGTCGCACCGCCTCCGGACCGCTGAATGTATCCGGCACCGCAATTCCGTGACGTTCGAGCAGGCGCTGGATCTTCGGCTCGACAATCGTCGCAGAAAAACGCGGGACCATCGGCGTCACTCGGCCCACCAACCGCTCATACACGGCCCCCGCCTGGGCGAAATACGCAGCTTCGGCCGCGCCTCCCGTATAAGCAAGCGTGGGCAGCAGGTAATCCTGAACAATCGGCCGCAGCAGCACGTTGGGACTGAATTGTTCGGGAGCCGAACTCACCCGGCGCAAAAGTTCCGCCTGTGAAATCTTTTCCGATGCGCCTTCACCGGCAATCACAAACTCAGCGGATTCTCCTTCGCCGTGACGCTGAATCGGTGTACGCGCGCCGTTTTGCAAGGTAAACAGCAGCACCGAAGATGGCGTAACCTTTACTTGCTGATGATATCCGGCAGCCTCGAGAGCATGGCCGCGCGCGACAACCGCCGCAGCCAGTTCGCCGGCGCGTTCCACGGCGCCGCGATAGATCGGCTCCGCCTCACGGTGCAGTTCCGGGTCGGAGGCATCCAGCACGATCACTCCCCACTCGGCGAACAACCGGGAATAGAACCGGGCAAATGCCGTACCGAGAGTCTCGCCGGGACGATAGGTTTCGCGCAGCAGCCTGGTTGCTTCCGTGTCTCCCAGCAAAACCGCAGCCTGCTCGACCAGCGGCACGATCTCATCGCCCAGATGTACCGCGCTCACCGGCGCTCCGGCCGCGGCATGGCTTGGGGTGGTCAGCGTCTGCAATGCTCCTTCAGAACCGGGAAGCGAAATATGATTTACTTCGGCGAGATCGTGATCGTAAGTCGCCAGCCAGAAAATCGGGACCGCGTCGACTCCGCCGGCCGTCGCCTCTTCGGCGAGTTTGACCGCCGTGAGCGCCTTGTAGATCGAGAACATCGGTCCGCCAAAAAGTCCGACCTGCTGGCCGGTCACGATCGCGGCGGCGCCTTGGCGAAAGCGTTCAAGATTCGAGATGGTTTTTGGCGAAGCGTTCCCGTTCTCTTTCCCAGCCTGATTCTGCCAACTCTGGTTCTGACGTTCGAGGATCGCGGCCATCCGCCGCCGCCGCGTCGAATCGTACGAAATCTTCCCCGCTTCCTCTTTCAGCCACTCGCTGCTGTAGGGAGATCTTGGATAGAAAGGCTGAACCGCGGGTGAGTACGAGAGATAGTCGGTGAAAAGCCGCGTGCTATGCGGGATTTGGGAGAACGGGAGACAGTGCGCCTTCACTGACAACGCTCCTCGCATCGCCGGGCTGCGTCCGCCTGCATCGCCGGGTATTTCACATGTCGGATCATAACCAGTCAACCCAGCAGCTCAACGCAGACTCGGGCGTCGTAGTTCAGATGCCGGAAACGACGGCAAGATGCAAGATATGAGAGGCGCCAGCCCATCCCGGCGGGGGGCCGGCCCATCCCGTTCAGCGAAGAAAACTCGTGTCTGGTTGCCCCACCCTTCCGCGTCCTTTGCGGGAGGGTGGGTACCACGGACCCCCACAGCTTGGCATCATTCCATCACGATGCAATCTGGCGCACCCGCATCTCCGCCTTCTGGGGGCTGGCCCATCCTGTTCAGCGAGGAAAACTCGTGTCTGGTTGCCCCACCCTTCCCGCGTCCTTTGCGGGAGGGTGGGTACCACGGACCCCCACAGCTTGGCATCATTCCATCACGAAGCAATCTGGCGCACCCGCATCTCCGCCTTCTGCACCTCATCCCCAAGCGATGCAGATTGGTCGGCACCAGCCACGTCTTATCGCAGGATGGGAGCGCTGTCTGTGACGAGTGACCGAGGCATCGAGGTCCATCGTGCCCACTCGCCGAAAAGCGCGGCGAGTGGGGCAGCCTTTTCCGTGACGGTACCAGAAGTTAAAATTTGAATGTGTGGGCCAGCTCCCCCTCTATTTTGAGATTTACGAGCCTCTGCTCGAACAACAGGCGACAGAGGTTTTTATGCATCTGAGAGTGACCAATCTGAAAACTGGGTCGTTGGTGCTGGATTCTGGACTGATGAGTACAGCCGACTGGATAATGTCGGGAAGTCCTGTGATCCCGGTTGGATTCGGCCTGGGAACGCAGAACCTCGACAAGGGCGACTACCAGCTTGAGATACAAGCTTCGGACGTTGCGGGAAGAGAGTCCGCGCGGCGACACGTAAACTTCACCATCGATTAACAAGCTCGCGGGTTGACTCTTGATAGCCCTGGGCCTTAAGGAGAGCATCTATCGGGTCGGACCGTCATACTTTGTTGATGATCTTCAAAACCGCTTGCCGGAAACCGCGAACCACAGCATTGCTCTGCTGCTTGTGTATCTTGGCCGCCTGCGGAGGTGGCTCAGGTGGCTCTTCCGGCAGTGGGGGTGGAAGTGGCGTAGGCGGCGGTGGTGGCGGCGGAGGCGGAGGCAACTACACGCCAACGATCACGTCGGTGTCGCCTTCGCAGGTAATGACTTCTGTGGCGGGGACGCTATTCGTCTATGGAGCCAACTTTTCATTCAACTCCGTCATTGAAGTCAATGGAACACCGCTCACCACGTCTTACCAAAGCACCACCGAACTTTGGGGATTTCCGAGCCCGAATGGCAATGAGCTTGGTGCTCCCGGCGTCTATTCGATAACCGTTAATGATTCTGCCAGTCATTCGAATGCTGTCACCGTGACTGTTTACAGCCCGAAGCAAGGCCCACAGCCATTTGTGGCGCTGCCCGCCTACTCTACTGGTCCCCAGGAGATCCCTACTCCTATCGCGATGGCCGATGTCAACGGTGACGGCTTGGCGGATCTGATTATAGGCACGACGGGTGGCACTTCGAACATTGCAGTTCTTTTAGGGCAGTCAAATGGCACACTAGGCGCGCCGAGCTTTCTTCCTGGCGGCGCATTGTCGCTGGCGGCGGGAGACTTGAATGGGGACGGATTCGCTGACATTGTCGCCGGGAACTTTCCTGCTGTTGGAACGAACAATGCGACGGCCAGCTCGATTACGGTCTTGCTAAGTGACGGCAGCGGCAACTTCACAACTGGAACGACTCAGACATTTACGGGAACGTATCCGGGCCCGATGGTCCTGGCCGACATCATGGGCACGGGAAGAAACGATCTGCTGGTCGCGTCTGTCAGCCCCTCCGTTTTGTACCTCTTTCCTAATCAGGGCAATGGCACATTTGGCACACCGGTCAACATTGCAACGCTCGGATCTGATCGCTGGTTTGCCGTCGCAGACTTCAATGGCGATGGTACGCTCGACATTGCCTATAGCGGGTTGGTCTCTGCGGGATCGGCAAAGGAGAATACTCACATTCTTCTCAACCAAGGTGATGGCACGTTCAACGATATCGTGCCAACAGCTATGGCTGATGTGGGCGGCATTGTTGTGGCAGGCGATTTCAACAATGACGGCCTGCCTGACTTGGCGGTAGAGGTTGATACCGGTTCAGGACCAGTGACTCTCCAGACATTCCTAAATGCAGGGAGCAATTCTTTTACGCAGGGATCCAGCATTAGCCTTGGTCCTGTTGGCAGCACTCCTTACCGCTTCGTGATAGGAGATTTCGATAACGATGGTTTCTTGGATATTGCCGGGGCAAATGGCAGCGGGTTGCCGGGCAACATGTTAATGCTGTGGGGGAACGGTGCCGGGGACTTTACTTCCCAACAGATCATTGGTCCGGAAGGTCTGAATTTGGCGTCGGGGGATATCAACGGTGATGGGATTCCCGACATCGTAGTTCCCGATGGCGTTGTGGCCGCGACCGTCGTTTTGGGGCAGACGGGAAGGACGTATCCGCAACCGGAATCCATCTATCCTCAATTCGCAGCTGAAATGTCGATTGGCGATGTGAATGGCGATGGTGCACCAGATTTGTTTTTCTCCGGTGATCCTGCCAACAACATACCCAGCAGTGTTTTCCTGAATGACGGCCACGGTAATTTCACACTGGCCGGCAGTCCTTCGGCATCGGGAACGACGGTTGCGGACCTGACCGGAAGCGGAAAAGCTGATCTCATCGGGGTTCTCGGGAGTACTGTGACAATCTGGCCAGGGACGGGCGATCCCAACTATCCGAGTACTCCAATCGTGATCTCAGTCCCAACCAATTTCGGAGGATTCTCTGGCTCTTTGACAGCCGATCCTTTGATCGCCGACCTCAACGGGGACGGATTGCCGGAACTGATTGGGGAAAACGGGATCGCATGGAATGAGGGAAATTATCAGTTTAATTTCGCGCCCCTGAACATGAACGGCGTATTTGCCGTGGCTGACGTAAATAACGACGGACGGCCAGACCTAATAACTGCCAACGGAACATTTCTGAACCAGGGAAATGGTCAGTTCACACAAATCGCGATGAATGGACTCCCAATTCAATCCGGAGACATGGCGGCAGTGGGAGATTTTAATGGAGACGGCAAGCTTGATATAGCCTTCATCTCGCCACTTGATACGGTGACCGTGGTCGTCGCGTACGGCAATGGGGACGGGACGTTTTATGTTCAGAGCGAGTTGGGACTCGCGGGAAATCCTGTTGGGATTGTTGCGGCAGATTTCAATGGTGACGGCCTTGCCGACATTCTCACGCCAATAGAGCTAGGGTCGGTACTGCTTTACACCAACAACGGCCAAGGACAATTCAGCACATCATGGTTCTCCATTGGAGAAGGTGCTGTTTTGATTGCCGTGTCAGACTTCAATATGGACGGCAAGCCAGACGTTGTCATCCTCGATCAGGCTGACGTATCTCCGTCTAACGCACTTATCGTCTTTAACCAATGACGAAGAAGCCGAGTCGTTTGCGATCCGTTAGCTTGAGTATGACTATGTTTCGGGAAAAATCTATCGCAAATAACATTTTGATATAGGGGGGCTGGCCCATCCCGTTCAGCGAGGAAAACTCGTGTCTGGTTGCCCCACCCTTCCCGCGTCCTTTGCGGGAGGGTGGGTACCACGGACCCCCACAGCTTGGCATCATTCCATCACGATGCAATCTGGCGCACCGCATCTCCGCCTTCTGCACCTCATCCCCAAGCGATGCAGATTGGTCGGCATCAGCCACGTCTTATCGCAGGATGGGAGCGCTGCCTGTGACGAGTGACCGAGGCATCGAGGTCCATCGTGCCCACTCGCCGAAAAGCGCGGCGAGTGGGGCAGCCTTTTTCGTGACGATACCAGGAGTTAAAATTTGAATGTGTGGGCCAGCCCGCCGATCCGCTGCGACAATGGGCCGGAGCTGACGAGCCGACATTTTCTGGCGTGGTGCGTGGAACGGCAGATCGAGTTAGTGCACATTCAGCCGGGAAAGCCGATGCAGAATGGGCGAGTCGAAAGTTTTCACGGACGGCTGCGGGAAGAGTGTTTGAACCTGAGCTGGTTTCAGAATCTGTTCGACGCGCGACGCAAGATTGCGGCGTGGCGGACGGAGTACAACGAGGAGCGACCGCACAGTAGTCTGGGATACAAAACACCGAAGGAATTTGCCGCAGCTCAGGCCGCGAACCTCTACAGAGCTGAAC